>Ga0068863_100005057_pt1 | contig 13007 bp, 10 predicted proteins | sample KBSSwiS62_FD_66596 | JGI IMG/M metagenome (GOLD analysis project Ga0068863, IMG submission 66596) | Switchgrass rhizosphere microbial communities from Kellogg Biological Station, Michigan, USA - KBS Switchgrass S6-2 | ecosystem: Host-associated > Plants > Roots > Rhizosphere > Soil ...
CGTGATCGTCACGCCGCCGCGCGCGGTCCGGATCTCGCCGATCGCGCCATCGATCGGCCCGACCGAGACGAAAGGCGTGCGGATCGCCGCCACCATCGAACGGGCGACGGCGTCGAGCCGGGGGCCGCTGGCGATGAACGCTTCGCCGCCGGTCAACGCCGCGAGATGGCCGACATTGGCCTCCAGACTATCCTCGCCGATCAGCAGCACGCTGATCCGCCGGCCGAGCCGGGCGAGGTCCTGAACGTCGAGCGCATGGCTCTTGCCATCGGTGATCAGCAAGATGTCGCGGGCCTCGGTGCGCCGGGCCACGGTCTGCACGGCGCGGCCGGTCTCGGTGCCGCCCTGGGGACGCGACAATTGCCCGAGGAGAGTGCCGATCGCGCGATCGTCGAAGCGCGCGAGGCTGCCGATCGGCCGCGCGTCACTGTTGAACTCCCAGAGTTCGAGAGCGTCGCTCTCGGCCAGCGCCGCGCCGATATGCCCGATCACCGCAGTGGCCGCCATATGGTTGGTCATGCCCGAACGCCCGCTTTCGAAACGCTCGCTCATCGAACCCGAGCAATCGAGCAGGACGGCGATCGCGGCGCGCGCCGCGCCTGCCGCCGACGGCGTGATCACCATGTCCACCCGCCGGCCATCGGCCGCGCGGCCCGCGAGCGTCGCGGCCGGCCACGCGGCGGTGCTGATGTCGATCGGGCGATCGAGCGGGATTTCGGCGCGGCCGTCGATCAGCGTGACCCCGGCCACCGACACCGCGCCGTCGCGGCCGACGATGTGCAACTGCGCGCGTTGTCCATTCTTGCCGTCGGCGACGAGTTCATCGGTGTCTGCCAGCCCCGAGCAGCCATAAACGTCGCCGGCGGTCAGCGGAATTCGCAGCCAGCCGGCGCCATCGACGAAGGTGAGCGTCGCGGCCCAGCGCATCGTCACTTCGATGTCGCCGCCGGGCCGCAGATTGGCGATCGAAAGCGTGTGGATGCCGCGCAGCACTTCCTCGTGCAGCACCGCCGCCTTGCCCGCCTCGATCGCCGCCTCATAGGTCTCGCGCGCCGCGTCGCGCCGCTGCGCCATCGCCTGCAACCGGCGGCCGTCGATCCGCGCCTCCAGCGCGAACAACGCGGCGTGAACCGGCATCGGAAAGGTCAGGATCGCCTCGATCGGCGTCGCTTCGGTATTGCGGAAGATTCGGGTCGTCGTCGCCGTGACGAGGCCGGCTTCGATGACGATGTCGAAGCGCGTCGACAACAGCGGGATCGGGTGCGCATGGGCGCGCTTGCGGATGCCGGCCATGAAGATGCCGAGCGGATCAATCATGGCCTGGCTGGTCGTCGGCATCGTCGGACTCCTTCAGAAGCTTGGTCAAAAGCGTTTCGATCTGCGCGAGCAGCGGCGGGACAGGCGCGCCGCTCGCCACCATGTCCGGACTCACCAGCAAGGTGATGCCCGGCACGATCGGGAAGGGCGTGCCCTCCCGTGCGGCGAGCAGCAGCTTGATCGCTGCGGGTGGAAATCCCAGTTCGCGCAGCCGCATGTAACGGCGGATTCCCGTGACATGCGCCTCGCCATAATCGGCATTCGCCCGGCCGCCGCTGGGTCCGGGAATGAACCCCTCCGAGATCAGGTAGCGCACCTGACGCTCGGCCACGCCGGTCCGGTCGATGACGTCGCGCAACCGCATGGCAGCTCCTTTCGACAATAAGTTTGTCAAAAGGAGGGGGAGGCCGTCAAGCGCTTTTTACAAATAATGTGTCGAAAGCCCAGAGCGGGTCATGAGACCGCGAGCGCGAGCCGCGAAGGGGCGTCGAACGCGACCTCCCCGCACCGAATATCTGCGATCGGCGCGACGAGCCTTGGGAACAACAACCAAGCCGGACGGTCTTTGTCAGGATCGAAGCCGCCTGGGCAGCACGGCATGGCAACCCACAGGCCCCCGATGGAGCGTGAGATGGTGAAGTTCGGATACAAGCTGATGACCGAAGAACATGGACCGGCGGCACTGGTAGCGAATGCCGTGCGCGCCGAGGAAGCCGGGTTCGACTTCGTGTCGATCTCGGATCATTACCACCCATGGCTCGAATCGCAGGGTCACGCGCCGTTCGCGTGGAGCGTGCTCGGCGCGATCACGCATGCGACGTCGCGGATCGGGATCACGACCGGCCTGACCTGCCCGATCATCCGCTATCACCCCACGATCGTCGCGCAGGCGGCAGCGACGATCGCGGTCATGAGCGAAGACCGCTTCACGCTCGCCGTCGGCGCGGGCGAACGGCTCAACGAGCATGTGACCGGCGCGCGCTGGCCATCGGTGCCGGAACGCCATGCGATGCTGGGCGAGGCGATCGACATCTTCCGCCTGCTCTGGTCCGGCGGCGCGCGCAGTCACAAGGGCGACAGCTTCGTCGTCGATCATGCCCGGCTCTACGATCTGCCAGCGAAGCCGATCCCGGTCATCGTCGGCGTCAGCGGCCCGCGCTCGGTGGCGCTCGCGGCCGAAAAGGCCGACGGGATCATGGCGTCCGAACCGAAGCGCGATCTGGTCACCGGCTTTCGCGAACAATCGGCGGGCAAGGGACCCTGCTATTCGGAGGTCACGCTCGCCTGGGCGAAGACGGAGGCGGAGGGGCGCAAGCTCGCGCACGATCGCTTCCGGTTCTCGGCGCTGGGCTGGGCGGTGAACAGCGAACTGCCGACCGTCGAGGGGTTCGAGGCAGCGACCAGGTTCGTGACCCTAGGCGATCTTGCCGACACCATTCCCGCCGGTCCCGACGTCGAGCCGCATCTGGAAGCGATCGCCAAACATCTGGACGCCGGCTTCGATCATATCGTCCTGCTCGGGGTTGGTCCCGATCAGGCGGGCTTCATCGATTTTGTCGAGTCCGCCTTGTTGCCGCGATTGCGATCGCTGAAGTGAAGTTGCGTGCGATCAATAACGGCGCGATTTGCCCCCTTCCGTCATTCCGAACGCGTTCGGGATGACGGTGGGAGCGGATATCATCGCATTTACTTGGAACCTGTGGCTGGATAATCGACTCATTTCCACGGGTCCCTCTGGCACCTCCAGTGCTCCCGCGAAGGCGGGAGCCAAGCCCTTTACAAGCGACTCTGGGCCCCCGCCTTCGCGGGGGCACAGCTTCATCATTGACCCATCTGAAGCATTGATTTGCGGTCGAGCCCTTGGCTTGGCGCACAATTGAGAAGATGGCGCAGAAACTCGAGCATCCTTTACGATGTCGCCGCCTCGCGCCTCAGATCCTGCCCAGCAGCAGCAAGACGAGCACGATGACGATGATGATGCCCAGCGTGCCCGACGGCGCATAGCCCCAATTGCGGCTATGCCCCCAGGTCGGCAGCGCGCCGACGAGAAACAGTATCAGGATGATGATCAGGATCGTTCCGAGCATGCTATCCTCCCTCATTATAGGATCGAAGAACCGAGGCCTGCAGTTTCCACCGCGCAGCCTCCCGTATCGATGATAAACTCGTGTCGGACCGCGGTGTTCCAACGGCCGGATCAACCGCTCCATTCAGTCAGTTCGGACATCAGCATCTTTCGGCTTCCCGGATAAAAGCGCGAGAGCAATTGTGCTGCGCAGCCGGTCAACAATCCGTCGATCTCCGGGACCAGATCCGCCGCCGCGCCATCCTTGCCCCGCTGCCACAACGCCCGCACTTCGCCGCGTCGCCCTGCCACCACCGCGTCCACCGCCTCGAGCCAATAGGCCGGATGCTCGCCTTCCGCATAATCGCCGCGGCCGCGCCCGAAATGGGCGACGGCGAGGTAGCGCAGCAGGGCGGCGCGGACCAGGCTTTCGAAGAAGTCTTCGGACCAGCGCACCGCCGGCGCGTCCTCGCCGCGCACCATATTATAGCCCCTGGCAAGGCCGCCGGCGCCGACCGCGCCCAATATGCCCCCCACGATCATCCCGCCGCCCAGGGTCATGCCGCCCACCGCGAGATCGGCCGCGAGGCCGCCGAGCGCGCCGGACATCAGCCCGCCCAGCATCGCCGCGAAGCCCTCCTTCGCCGGTGTCGTGCTCGCATAGTCGCTCTCCAGCCGCCGCAGCACCTCGCGCGCCGCCTTGCCCGACAGGCCATGGGCGTGGATCAACTGCTCGGTCGAGGTCCGCGTGCCGTTCGCCAGCCGCTCGGTCAGCCTGGCCATCGCCCGGCCGGCCTCGGGCGATTCGCGCTTGCGCAGCGAGAGCAGCAGCGCGCCGGCCTTGTCCTGCCAGCTTTGTACGCTCAAAGCCTCGCTATCTGCCGCCGCCGCCGCGAGCTGGACGGCAAGGATGTGCATCGATGCGCGAAAGCGCGCGACATTCTTCTCCTGCCAGGTCCGCAGCAGCCGCGCGAGCGCCGGCTGTTTGCGCGCATCGAGCAAGGGCGCGATCGTTTCGAGCAGCGTGCCCTCCTGCACCCAGCAGCGCGCGAAGGCGTCGAGCGTGAGCGCCCCGCGCATCACCGGGCTGTCGCTCAGATGGCGGCGCCAGCGTTCCTCTTCGGCGCCGGCATCGGCGCTGGGCGGTCCCATCTGGTTGAGCAGCAGCACCACCGGCTTGCCCACCCAGGCGAGAATCGCCATTTCGGGCGCGACATAGCCGGCGTCCTCCGGATCCTCCGACGCGTTGACCATGTAGAGGATCACGTCGCCATGGTCGCGCACGTTGCGCACCGCCTGCTGGCTCGACCAGAGCGGCCGCTCGCGGAACCGGTCCCAGATCTGGGTCAGCATCCAGCCGATCGGATTGCCCGCCAGCTTGAGGCGCTTGAGCAGCCGCGCGGTGTCGCCGAAGCCGGGCGTGTCCCACAGCATCAGCGTGTCGCCGCCGGACTGCAGCATGATGTAGCCGGTCGCCATCTCGGTCACGTGCGCCGCGTCGCGCACCTCGCCGACATCCTGCCCGATCAGCGTGCGGACCAAAGTCGTCTTGCCGGCATTGGTGTGCGAGACGAGGCTGAGGTTGATCGTCACGCCGTCGCCGGCCGCCGGCCGGAGCACCGCCTGCGCCTTCTCCTCGTCGCCCGCGTCGATCATGCCGCGCTCCCCACGCCCGACAGGCTGGCGCTGCGCAGCAGGCCGCCTTCGAAGCGGCGCACCAGCGCGGCGTCGACATCGCTTTCGAGGTCGATCGCAAGCGGCTTCACGCCATGCTGCGCCAGCACCCGCTGCCAGGCGAGCCGGCGCGACTCGATCCGCGCGTCCGCGCCGGCCTGGCCGCCCAGTCGTCGCGCATAAGCGGATTCGTCCAGCACCACCGTCATCGTCGCGCCGCTGCTACGCTCGGCGATCAGCCGCTCGAGCCCCGCGACCATCGCGCCATGCGTTTCCGCCTCGGGCGTCGCCGCCAGGTTGAACAGCAGGACGATATGATCGACGTCGGCACCGGGATCGGCACCGGCCAGCCACGCGTCCTCGGCGCCATAGTCGATCGGCGTGGCGATCGTCGTCCGCGTCGCGTCGCCCAGCACCGCGGTCAGCAGGCGCTGCAGCGCGGCCCGCACCGGCTCGGGCGGGTGGAAACTGTAGGGAATGATGCGGACCTCGGCGCCGCTGCCCTGCGCGCTGCGCAGCAACCGCCGCACATAGAAATCCTCGCGCCCGGGCACGGGAAAGCGCCGGCTGATGGTCAGCGCCGCCGCTGCGCTCCAGCCGGCGAGCAACAATCGCGGCGCGACGATGAACAGCAGGGCGGTCGCGGCATAGAGATGGATCCACGGCCCGGCATTCTCCCCGCCGCCCCGCGCGCTCCAGCGCAACGCCGCGAGATGCTCGGCCGCCGGCAGCGGGATCCCGGTCAATGCACTCGCCGGTCCCAGCACCAGCCCCAACAGCCAGTGCAGGGTCCCGGTACCGATGAACGTGCTCTCCCATCCGGCGCGATATTCGATCCCCAGCGCCCGCAAATACATGCCGAGCAGCACGCCGGCGGCCAGCGCCGCGGCCGAGAGATGCAGTGTCCGGCTTGCGCGATGCCAGGTCAGCGCGCGTGCGTGGCGCGACCAGTCCAGCGCGAAGCGGGCGAGGGCGCGGCCGATTGGCTGCTGACCGTCGACAGGACCGCGCGCAATGCCGGCGAGCCGCGCGACCATGCGCGCGACCAGGCCGGGCCGTTCGCCGTCGGCGCGGCCGGGCATGAGCCTGCCGATCGCGCCCGCCGCCAGCAGGCCGTAGACCGCGAAATTCCACAGCAACATGCCCCCGCAGCGGGAAGGCGATGATGTTGAGGCGCTGCCCACTGTCGATCTCGTTGGCGAACATGCCGGTCGCGAGCGCGCCGAGCGGCAGCACCCAGTTCAGCCATGCCGGCCACCGCGTCGCGCGGTACGCCCGGTCGATCGCCGGAAAGCGCGTCGCCAGCCGGCCGAACGCGAAAGCGGCGCGGCGCGCCAGGAACAGCGCGTCCGCCCGGTCGCCTGTGGCGGACGCCGCCCGCCGCCCCGCCAGCCCGGCATCATCCGCCTGCTGCCGGTCCTCGCGCGTCAGCAACGCGCCGGCCTGGTCCTCACTCTCGACAGCACGGACCATCAGCAGGCGTCGGGCATCGTCTTCGTTCAAGCTTGGGCCTCTTGGGATCGTTCGGTCTGTTCATAGGCGAAATACGACGCCACGCCTCTCATCTTATGCGCGTCGATCATGCTCAACCGTTCGCGCCGCCATCTGCTCCATGGTCGCATTCGTCCCCGTGCGACGGCGACCGCCGACACATGCTCCCAAGCCTCAGACCATGAGCGATTCAACATGATCGCCGCCAGGCCCTCGGCGCTCAGCGCATAGACCGTGCCCCAACACATCGGACCCTCGCCCGTCGCACGAACAGCAATCCGATCGCCGGACCAGGTCGCCCGGCGCTAAACCAGACGCGCCCGGATCTGCTGCTTCAGAACCTTGCCCGCATCGTTGCGCGGCAATGTTTCCCACAGCACCACGTCCTCGGGATATTTGAACCGCGCCACGCCGAACCCGGCGAGGAATTCTCCGAGCATCGCGACGTCGGGCGTCGCGCCATCGCGCGGCACGATAACCGCCACGGCGCGCTCGCCGGTGCGCGGGTGCGGCACGCCGACGATCGCGATCTCGGCAATCGCGGGATGGCCGGCCAGCAGGTCCTCGACCTCCTTGGGCGAGATATTCTCGCCATTGCGGATGATCAGATCCTTGATCCGCCCGGTGACGACGAGGTGGTCGCCGTCGACCAGTCGCCCCTGGTCGCCGGTGCGGAAGAAGCCCTCGGCATCGAATGCGCCGGCCTCGTCCTCGCTGTGGACGTAGCCGACCAGCATCTGCGGACCTCTTGCGCGGATCTCGCTTTGTTCGGCAATCCTGACCGTCGCGATGCCGGGACGGCCGTCGGTTTCGGCGGCATGATCCGCATCGCCGCGATCGATCACGCCGACCGTCGACACCGGCACTTCGGTCGATCCATAGACGCGGCTGACCACGGCATGTTCAAAATAGCCGGCGGCCTCGCGGATCAAAGCTGCGGGCACCGACGCACCGCCGCAGATGAAGACCTTGAGGTCGGGCAAGCGCGTGCCCGCCTTGCGCGCCGCGGCGAGCAACTGCTGCAGGAACGGCGTCGCGCCGGCCATGTGCGTGCAACGTTCTCCGAGCATGAGCCCGATCGCCGCGTCCGCGTCCCAGCTCTCCATCAGGATCGCCGTCGTTCCCAGCATCAGCGGCGTTTCGAATGCGTAGATCGATCCGCCGATCTGGCGGATCAGCGCGCCCAGCGAATTATGCGTGTGCATCACGCCCTTGGGCCGCCCCGTGGTGCCGCTGGTGTACATCACCATCCGCACCGCGTCGGCATCCAGGACGGGCAATGCGACGGCGGAATGCGTGTCGAACAGGCTGGCGAACGCGACGTGCCGCCCCGCTTCACCGCGCACGACGACGACCTCGGGCGGGTGCTCCAGCGCGTCGCCGACGCGCGCGAGCATCGCGCCATAATCATGGCCGCGGAAATTGGCCGGCACGAAGATCATGCGGCTGCCGATATCGCCCAGCATGAAGCGAAGATCATGGTCCCTCAGCGACGGCAGGATCGGGTGCGCGACCATCCCGGCGAGCGTCGCGGCGGCATAGACGATGGCTGCTTCGTGCCAGTTGGGCAACATGAACGACACCACGCTGCCGGGCGCGAAGCGGGCGAGCATCGCCTGGGCCAGCGCTTGCGCCTTGTCGTGCAGCGCAACGGCCGACAGCCGGGTCTCGCCATCCACCAACAGGATGCGGTCGGGATTCGCCGTCGCTTCGGCGATCAGCGCATCGGCCATCGTATCGCGGCGCCACCAGCCCTCGGCATAGGCACGCTCGGCCAGCGCCGCGTCCCAGCGGATGCGCCATCCCGCTGGCATCGTTCGCGTCGCGTCTCCCGTCTGCGTCATGCTGTCGCCCGATCCCGCCATGACGCGGACTATGCCTGGCACCGCCGGGCGGGCAAGCGTGTGGGACGAACGACCGCGGGGGCGATCAGGCGAACAGCGCCTTCAACGCCCGACGGTCGATCTTGAACGACGGATTTCTCGGCAAAGCCTCGACGATGCGCCAGTAGACCGGGATCGACGTCGCGGTCAGATGCCGGCGCAGGTGCGTCTCCAGTTCGGCCGGCGTCGGCGCGGCACAGCCCGGCTTGAGCTCGATCGCGGCCGCCGGCACTTCGGACACCCGCGCATCGGGCACCCCGACCACGGCTGCCGCGGAGATCGCCGGATGCAGCAGCAGCGCCGCCTCGATCGTCTGGGGCAGCAGCTTGAACCCGCCGCGCATGATCGCGCCGTCGGCGCGACCGCGGTGAAACAGGAAGCCGTCGCCATCGATCAGCGCGATGTCCGACGTGACGATCCAGTCCGGCCCCATGCGCGGCGAGACGACCTCGAGCAGGCCTTGCTGCCCTGCGCCGAGGATGGCACCGGTGTCGGGATCGCGGATGCGCAGCGAGACGCCGGGCATCGCCCGTCCGACGCTGCCGATTTTCGCTGTCCCCCATTCGGCATGGAGTTGCGGTGTCATCGACGCGACGGGGCCGCCGAATTCGGTCGCGCCATAGGACAGCAGGATCGGGATGCCGTATCGCGCCTCGAACCGGCGCTGGACGGTCGGATCGAGCGGTGTCGCGCCGGTGCTGAAATAGTGCAGCGACGACAGGTCTGCGACCGGCAGCTCGGCATCGAGGATCATCGCCACCGCCGCCGGCGGCGCGCCACCCATGGCGGGCCGATAAAGCAGCACGAAGGCATGCCACGCGCCGACCGAGAAACGGTCGAGCAGGACGACGCGCCTGCCGCGCAGCAGCGAGGCGGCGACGCTGTAGATGCCGGAGATATTGCCGATCGGGAACGACATCAGGAACGGCGGCTCGGCGGGGTCGTCGATCAGCGACATGCCCTGGTTGAGGACGAACCGCGCGACGACGTCATGGGGAATGGGGAATTGCTTGGGCGGTCCGGTCGTGCCGCTGGTCAGGATGTCGATGCGCGGCGGGCCGGGATCCGGCCGGGGCGTGCCATGGTCGAATCCGGGCAGGAGTCGTGCCGTCATGTCGTCGAGCGCGATGCCGGCAATGCCGTTCGCCGCGAGGACCTCGCGCACCTCCGCCGTGAAATCCTCCGCCGCCATGACGACGACCGGCGAACCCGCCTGGTCGATCGCGGCGGCGAGCGCGACGGGCGACTGGTACGCATGGATCATGCGCACGCTGCGTCCATCGGCCAGCATGCCGAGCAGGGCGGCGAGCGCGGACGGCCGGTTGCGTGGCACGAAGGCGACATTCGCCCCCACGCCGACACCGCTCTGCGCCAGCAGCGCGCGGACCGTCGCGGCCAAGGTCTGCACTGCCCCCCCAATCATGCCAGGTCCCGGCGAATTCGATCGCCGGCCGGCCGGGGTCGATCGCCAGCGTTTCGGCGCACAGTTCGGACAGCGACGGCATCGCCATCGACTCTAGGAGGCTTTACCGTGCCGGCAAGCGCGGGCACATCGCCGGGGCGGTCAATCGAGACGAGCGAAGGAAGACGCGTGGCGGCGATGAATCCCTATCTGATCGACCCCGCGTCGCTGTCGTTCGGCTGGCTCGGCGAGGCGATGCCGCTGGCATTCATCGACCTCGATCGGCTCGCCCGCGTGCCGACGACGTTGCGACTGCCGCCCTTTCCGGTGATCGGGCTGGGCGATGCCGATCATCCGCTTGCGCCGCTGCTCGATATGGTGGTGGAAGCCCCCGTGACGATCGCGCGTATCGTCGAGCAGGTCACGCGCCAACCGCATGCGGCGGCGGCGGTCGTGCAGTTGCTGCGCGGCACAGAACATGCGTCGGTCGAGCATGCGCTGGCGCTCGAATCGATGTGCTACGCGATGCTGCAGGGCAGCGCCGGGCATGCGGCATGGATCGCCGCGCAGCCGGCGACGGCGCCCGCACCGCCGGGCCGGGTCGTCACGACCCGCCATGATGCGGAGTTGCGCATCGTCGTCGATCGACCGGGCCAGCGCAACGCGATCGACCGCGCGCTGCGCGACGCGCTGTTCGAAGCCTTCACGATCGCGGCGCTCGATTCCAGCATCGCGCGCGTCATATGGCGCTCGACCGGTCCGGCGTTCGGCGTCGGTGCGGACCTGACCGAGTTCGGCACGACGCGCGATCCGGCGACGGCGCACGCGATCCGCGGCGCGACCTTGCCGGCGCACCCATTGTCCGCCTGCGCGCACATCGTCGACGTGCATGTGCAAGGCGCTTGCGTCGGCTCCACGCTCGAGATGGCCGCGTTCGCGGCGCGCGTCACCGCCTCGTCCTCGGCCTGGTTCCAGCTGCCGGAACTGGCAATGGGTATCCTGCCCGGTGCGGGCGGGTGCGTGTCGGTGCCGCGCCGCATCGGTCGGCAGCGCACCGCGCTGATGATCCTGTCGGGCAAGCGGATCGACGCCGCGACGGCCCTAGGCTGGGGCCTGATCGATGCCATCATGGACGAGGACCCCGTCGATCCAGGTGCCGCGGACGCGGACTGAGGCGAGATCGGCGCGGGCGCGGACCCAGCCGCGATCGAGCAGGCACAGGTCGGCCGGCGCGCCGATCGCGATGCGGCGTCGATGATCGAGCTGCTCGGGTGCGGCCAGATACAGGCCGAGCGCCTGTTCGGGGGTCAGCGCTTCCGATGGCCCGATCACTGCCCCCGACGGTGTCGTGCGCGTCACCGCGGCGGCCATCGACGCCCACGGATCGCTACCGCCGAACGGCGCATCGCTGCCTCCGGCCAGCGTGACGCCGGCCGCGATGAAGGCGTGCAGACGATAGAGCAGGCGCTGGTCCGCCGGGTCGACATCGCGGGCGTAGGCATCGCCGCGTTCGGCGATGAAATGCGGCTGGCTGACCACGGCGAGTCCGAGCCGCGCGATCTCCGCGACGGCAGTGTCGGGTGCTATCGAGGCATGTTCGATCCGGTCGCCGCGCACCGCGCCGGCCTCGTCGAACGCGGCGAGCGTGAAGACGAGCTCGACTTCGGTCGCGCAATGCACGGCGACCGGGCGATCGCGGTCGTGCGCGTCGCGGATTGCCGCGACGGTGGCGTCGAACGGCGGCAGATCGGCTTCGTGCAGATGCAGCTTGAGTGGGCCGAGCCGGAGCCCGTCGCCCACATCGCTCGACGACAGGCCGGCGCTGCCGGCGAGCAACACGGTCTGCGGGAAGCGCCCGCTGCGCCGTTCGGCCACGACATGCCGGGCAATGACCGCGTCATTGGCCGGTGAGATCTCGGTCACGCCGGTGACGCCGACGCGCGCGAGCAGCGCGCCGACCTCGGCGAACGATGGCGGGTGGCTGCCGAGCGCGGTCTTGAGCCACGCGTCGCCCTCGAACAGGCGGCCGGTGGCGCGGTCGAGTCCCGGCGGGGCGGGCTGACCCGCGAGCAGCAGGTCGAGCGCGGCGCCGTTCAGGAACCACATCCGCCCGCCGCGATGCTGCACGCGTACCGGTCGATCCGGCGCGATGACGTCGAGCGCGCTGCGATCGAGCAGTCCCGCGACGCTCTCATGATAGCCGATGCCGCGGAGCCAGCCACGGCCGGGCCGGCGCAGCGCCGCCGTCAGGCCGTCGAGATCATGGATCGCGGGCGGACCGCATGGCACCGACGTCAACGCGGCCGCCAGCGCGGCGACATGAATGTGGTGATCGTGCAGGCCGGGGAGCAACAGTCCGCCGCGAGCGTCGATCACGCGCTCGCCATCGCGCGGCGCCAATTGCCCGATCGCCGCGATCCGGCCATGCGCGATACGCACGTCACCCTGGCCACTGCCGTCGCGTTCGGCGCCGCGGATCAGCATGCGGGCGCACCCACAACGCGTCGGGCAACTTGCGGAAATGGCATCCCGGCCGCCGCCGCCCACGCCACCAGCGCGCGATCGAACGCCGCTGCGTCGAGCGTCGCGGCCACGTCGATCGCCGTCGCCACCGTACCGGACATCGCGATGCCGAGACGCACGCCGCCGCCCGCCGCCCAGGCCTGCCATGCGGCACGCGCCGCGAAGATGCCGGTAAGGGGATCGGCGATGGCATCGCCGACAAAGCCCGCTTGCCCGCTCGCGCGGCGCAACGCGGCGGTCAGTCCCGCGGCAACGCCGCAATCATCGCCGAACCCGACCCAGTGCGCGGCAGCGCCGCTGGCGCCGTGACCGGTGATCGTAATCCAGCTCAGCCCGGGCTGCATCCGAACCCGATCGGCAGCGTGGATGCCGAGCTGTTCGAGCGCGCGGGGGCGTGCGGCTTCGATCACGATGTCCGACGCGGCGATCAGGCCGAGCAGCATCTCACGGCCCTGGGGATCGTGCAGGTCCAGCACGACAGATTGCTTGCCCTGGTCGAGCAGCGCGAACAGGCCGGCGTCGCCGCTCCGCATCGCATTGGGACGCGATCGGCTTTCCACCCTGGTCACGTCGGCTCCGGCCAGCCCGAGCAGATGCGTCGCGAGCGGACCGGCCCACAGCGCGGACAGGTCGAGCACGCGCGGGGCGCGGG
>Ga0068863_100005060_pt1 | contig 13004 bp, 8 predicted proteins | sample KBSSwiS62_FD_66596 | JGI IMG/M metagenome (GOLD analysis project Ga0068863, IMG submission 66596) | Switchgrass rhizosphere microbial communities from Kellogg Biological Station, Michigan, USA - KBS Switchgrass S6-2 | ecosystem: Host-associated > Plants > Roots > Rhizosphere > Soil ...
CCTTGCGATGAATCGTGCTCCGACGCACGACGAAAATGAACGGCCGCTCCCCGCCGGCGAACGTCAGGTTTGCGCAAACGCGACGGGCGGCAATGGGCGAACTCGGTCGTTGAACAAACGCGCAACAACTGGACCCGATGTTGTTAGTCCCATCCGCGCTAGGTTCCCCTGTTAGCCTCAGGGATGTGCCGATGGCGTCGACAAATGTCACGCGACACCCGCCGTCCACCACCCCGCTAGCTCTTCGCCTCGCGGGCAGTCATCTGATACTTGAAGCCCTGCGGCGTGTAGTAGTCGAGTACGCCTTTCGCCCCTTCCGCGTACGGATACATGAAGTGACCGAGCGCCCTGTTGGCCTGCGGGGCAAGCCGGGTATCGTTCGCGGTGTTGTACGCCATCCAGTTCATCTCCCACGCGCCGAACAGCGTCTTCCGCGCCAGCACGACGCGCGGATCGGAGAGCGGCAGGAGCTGATCCTTTTCCTCGTCGAGGATCACCTTGCGCACGTCGGCAGGGTCGACCGGAACCCAACCGAAGTTGGGGTGATAGAACTCGGCGCGACAATGCTGCGCCCGCGTGATGTCGCCGCTGTTGCCGAGGCTTTTCCATGTCGCCGAGTCGGCAACGCGCACGCCATAGACGTTGCGCGCCGGAATCCCGGCACAGCGCGACAGGCCCACGAACAACGAGTTCAGGTCGGCGCACTTGCCTCCCAGATCGCCTGATTCGAGCATGAAGCGGATGTCGCCGGTTCCGCAGCCGACCACCTTCGGATCGCGGTACGTGTTTTCGACGATCCATTCGTAGATCGCATGTGCCCGATCCAATGTGTTCCACCAAGGCGGAAGAAGCCTGCTTGCCGTGGCGCGCACGATACCGTCAGTGGGAATGTGCGTTGTCGGCTGCAAATACAGTTCGAGCTCCTCGCGCGCAACGCGTTGCACCTGCCCCGGCTTCGACAGGTCCACGCTGCGGTTGCGCGCGGTGACCACCGTCACCAGTTGCAGTTTCGGTGCGTCGCTCCTGTCCTTCCACGTGGCGTGAAACGCCGGTGCTCCGAATTTCGGATCGCGATGGATGCCTGCGGTAGCCGGATTGCCGGACCACCGGATGTCTAGCGTTCGCTGGTAGTCGGTGTCGCGGTACAACGGCAAGGGAAGCCAAAGCTTGGCCGGCGCATCCTGCGGCCGGATTTCAACGTCGGTGATGATCTCGAACGTGCGCCACGACGCGTCCTTCATCGGCGGTGCGGCCGGCGAGTCGGCCGCACGCGCGGCGCCGACGCCTCCGAGCGTGCTGGCGACGACACCGGCAGTCGATACGGTCAGGAACCTGCGACGATCCATCATGCATCCTCGCGCGCCGCACGATATGCTCGTCCAGCCCGAAACCCAGCCAGCACGAAGCTATGCTCCCGGGCGGCCGCCTGTCGGCCGCGACCTCGTACGAAACGATACCACGGAGGCGGCCTAGAATCGTTATAAAGACATGCGGTCGCAAGCAGGTCGTGCGCTTGTCGTTACAGCGATGTGCTTCGGGGCCGTCGGCGCTAGAGGCGCACGGTACCCGACACCGCGGGTGGTGACGCATTCCGATGCCAACGGCGCAACCCCTTAGGTGCTTCGTCGCGGTGCGCGCGAACGTCGGCTGTCGATTTTCTGGACGGCTGCTTTGGTCGCGAGCGGCCCTTGCATAGAGGTTGATCCGACCTCGTCGAGCCGCGATCAAGGCAGCCTCTCGCACTCGAAAATGGACAAGCCCGTTCCGATAGATTCGGCGTCCAGCGTTATCATTACGTTCTCCAACCGACCGGGAATGATGCCGTGATCGTCAAGCAGATCTGGACCGCGAACACCTACCGCAACTTCAATTACCTCATCGCCTGCGCGGAAACCGGCGAAGCGCTCGCCGTCGATCCGCTGGATCACGAAAAGTGCCTCAAGGCCGCGAAGGACGAGGGCTGGCGGATCACCCAGATCCTGAACACGCACGAGCATCGCGATCACACCGGCGGCAACGAGACCATGGTCCGGCATACCGGCGCCGCGATCCTGGCGCACAAGAATGCGCGAGACACGATCCCCGGCATGACCCGGGGATTGGGCGCGGGCGATGTCGTCAAGGTGGGCAAGACCGTGGAGCTCGAAGTGCTGGACACGCCGGGCCACACGATGTGCCACGTGTGCCTGCGCTCGCATACCGACCAGCCGGCGCTCTTTTGCGGGGATACGCTCTTCAACGCCGGCGCGGGCAATTGCCACAACGGCGGCCATCCGGCGGAGCTCTACAAGACGTTTTCGGAGCAGTTGTCACGGCTGCCCGCTTCGACGTTGATCTACCCCGGCCACGACTACATTGAAAACAACTTGCGCTTCACGCTGGACCGCGAGCCCGACAACCGGAGCGCGCGGGACATGCTCGACCGGCTCGTGGGTCACGATCCTTCGAACCCGGTGGTCACCACGCTAGAGGTCGAGCGGGGGATCAACACGTTCTTTCGCCTCAGAAGCCCGACGGTGATCGCGCGCCTGCGCGAAGCCTTTCCCGATATGCCCGAGGATCCGGATCAGCGGACGGTGTTTCTCAAGCTCCGGGAACTGCGCAATTCGTGGTGAGCTCACCAAACGATGCCCCCCGACAAGAAGAACTCGCATCGCGAAACGCTGGCCGCGCAAGGAATGGGCCGGGTCGCCCAACCCTTTCGCGAAATCGTCCCGCCGATCCATGTCGCGACGACGTACGAACGCGCTGCTGATGGAACCTATCCGGGCGGACGCATCTACTCGCGGGCCGACAACCCTGGGTACGATCAGGCCGAGGCATTGATCGCATCACTCGAGGGTGCTCCGACAGCGATGCTGTTCGCTTCGGGCCAGGCGGCTGCGGGAGCCGTGTTCCAGGCGCTCGCTCCGGGCGATTGCGTGCTTGCTCCGCGCCGGATGTACTGGGCGTTGCGCAAATGGCTGCTCGAATTCGCGGTGCCGTGGGGCATCAGCGTCGAGTTCTACGAAAATACATCGCTCGATGACCTCGCGGCGAAAGCACGGATGCGCCGGCCCAGGCTGATCTGGATCGAGACGCCGGCAAATCCGACGTGGGACATCACCGATATCGCCGGAGCGAGCGCGATCGGGCGCGAAGTCGGCGCCGTCGTCGCGGTCGATTCGACGGCCGCGACTCCCATGCTCACGCGCCCGATCGAGCTCGGCGCGCAGATCGTGATGCATTCGGCGACGAAGTACCTGAACGGACACGCCGACGTCATTGCCGGGGCGCTGGCGAGCGCAGTCGACGACGAGTTGTGGCAACGCATTCGCTACGTGCGCGGAGGCGGCGGCGCGGTGCTGGGCCCATTCGAAGCGTGGCTTCTGCTGCGCGGAATGCGCACGCTGCATTTGCGCGTCGCCGCCGCATCCGCGAGCGCGCTTTCGATCGCGCAACGCCTGGCAGGCCATCCGAAGGTCGACCACGTGCTGTATCCGGGCTTGCCGTCGCACCCCGGACATGCCGTTGCCGCGAAGCAGATGCAGGGCGGATACGGCGGGATGATGTCGCTGCGGCTTGCGGGCGGCGATAGCGCCGCCATCGCGTTCGCGGCGAAGCTCCGGGTGTGGAAGCGCGCCACATCGCTGGGCTCGGTCGAAAGCCTGGCGGAGCATCGCGCCAGCGTCGAAGGTCCGGGAACGCTCTGCCCGCCCGATCTCGTGCGGCTGTCGGTCGGCGTCGAGCACGTCGACGACCTCATTGCCGACATCGAGCAAGCGCTGGAATAGGCCTGGACGCTCCGGATAATGTGGCGCGTGCCGTCCGTCGATACGTACGTCTCCAGGGGCGAATTCGCTTTCGATCTCGCGCCGTAAGGGGCGCCCGCTGATCAGCACACGCTTGCCACGATGGATGCCTTGATCGTCGCAGCTCGGACTGTCCATTTCGCCTCGGCGGTGCTGTTGTTTGGCGAGCTGCTGTTCGCGGTCGCCGTCGCGACACCGATCTGGCGCACCGCCGGTGGCGCCGCTCTCAAAACTCCGCACGGACTTCTGTCGCGGGCTCTCGTGTTTGGGGCATGGGCCGTCGCCGTGAGCGTGATCTCCGGAGGGATTTGGCTCGCCGTCGAGATCGCCCACATGAGGGACATGCCGACCATCGCGCAGGCGATCAGCGGCGATGCGATCCGTCTCGTATTGGGCGGAACTGCGTTCGGTCGCCTCTGGGTTTGGCGTTTCGGCTTGGCCGTTGCGCTCGGCGCGCTGCTGCTGGGGATCGGCCGATCGACCAGTCAAACGCAGCGGGTGCGCCTGGCGTTTGGCGCGCTCCTGGTCGCCGCCGCGTATCTCGCCACGCTCGCATGGGTCGGACATGCCGCCGCCGGGCCGCAGATCCAGATCGTGTCCGACATCGTGCATTTGCTTGCCGCGGGCGCCTGGCTTGGCGCCCTGCCGGGATTGGTGGTCGTTCTCGGGGGAGCGCAGCCCCTGGATGTTGCGGCAAAGGTCGCACGACGCTTTTCGACGCTGGGCATGCTAAGCGTCGGCGCGCTCGTCGTAAGCGGGGTTGGCAACGCCTGGTACCTTGTCGCCGATGTCCCGGCGCTGATCGGCACCGACTATGGTCGCCTTCTGCTCGCGAAGGTCGCCCTGTTTGTCGCGATGGTGGCACTAGCCGCAGTGAATCGCTGGTCGCTGACGGTGCAGCTGAATGCCAATGACCCGTCGAACGTCGGGGCGCTGCGTTCGCTCAGACGCAATGCGACCCTTGAATTCGCCGCGGGAATGATCGTGGTGGCTGTAGTGGGCGAACTAGGCACCATGGTTCCTGCCGCCCATCAATCGCCGGTGTGGCCGTTCGATTTTACGTTGAGCTGGCAGGCGGCGCAGCAATCGTTGCGTGTCGGTGTGGGCGTGGTGGCCGCTGGCATCGTTGGATGTATCGCCTCCGGTGCCGCGATCGGTGGCGTGCTTCGCAAACGGTGGCACCTTGGGGTCGCCGGGCTCGGGACCATCGTAGCCATCGCCGCGCTGTTGGGGTGGTTGCTTGCCGTGCCGGCGTACCCAACTACCTATGCCGCTTCGCCGGTACGATACACGACGGCCTCGATCGCACGCGGAGCCGGTCTCTATGCGGAAAGTTGCGCTGTCTGCCACGGCCCCTATGGTCGGGGTGACGGTCCGACCGCAGCGTCGCTGCCCAGGGTGCCCGCGGACCTCACCGCGCATTCGTCGAGTCATCTACCGGGAGAGCTCTTCTGGTGGATCGCGCATGGCATTCCGGGAACCCCGATGCCCGGATTCGCCCCGCGCCTCGGCACCGCCGAAATCTGGGATCTGGTCCAATTCCTGCGCGCCCTGTCGGATGCGGCGGCCGCGACGACGCTTACCGGTCGCGCCCAACCGTGGCGCTCAGCGATCGTAGCGCCGGATTTCACGTTCGAGCTTGAAGGGCAGGAACAGGAGTCCTTGAGGCAGCCGCAGCGGAACTCCGTCACGCTGCTCACCTTGTACACGCTGCCGCAGTCAATGCCGTACCTGCGCGCACTTGCCGCCGAAGCAAGCGCGTTCGGGGAAGTGGGCGCGCGCGTTATCGCCGTTCCGCTGTCTGGTACTGCCGATTCGATCGATGCCGCCGGTGCAAACGACGGCCGGTCGATCGTCGCGATCACCTCTGCGGATGCTGTCAAAGTGTATGCAATGTACGTGCATCAGGAGACGGAAGCTCCGAATTCCATGCCGGCGCAGGTGGACTACCTGATCGATCGCCAAGGCTACGTTCGCGCACGCTGGATCGGCGTCCCGGAGTCGCCACTCATGCGGGTCGCGGAGATATTCGATCAGGCGGAACTGTTGCGCCGCGAGCGCCAGCGCGCCCCGTTGCCCGGTGGGCATGGGCATTGACCACGCATCGCTCGAGCGGAAACCTAGCGCGCTAGAGCCGTGCGCGAGCGTCGCCGGAATCACGGGCCTGCAACGCGCGAAGCAGAGTCGGACCGGGTACGCCATCAAATCGCCGGGGCAGGAACCACGCAATTACGCCGGCGACCAGCGTTGGCATCAGCCAAGGCACGACAGCGACCAGTGTTGCCCAGAGGCTCGCGGGCGGCGTGTTTACTGCCAGGCGCGCCAGCTCACGGCCGCCGTCGATCATCCAGTGCCAGCCGGCATGGCCAAGAAGGATGGAGACAATGATTGCGCCTAGCAAAGGACCCAGCACGCTGGCGAAAAGCACACGCAGCGCGAAGTACGCGAGCGCGAGGCTCGCAACTTCGCCGAGTGCGACGCCAACGTTGAACGAAATAGTGGCAACGAGTGCATGCGCGCCCGCGAATTGCGAGACGTCGGCCAAGAGACGACTGAAGCCAAAGCCACCGATCGCGCCCACCGCGGCACCGATGAACCAGCGACGTCGAAGGTTCGGTGCCGCGAGGTTGCCGATGGCGAGCAGCACCAATGAAGCGCCGAGGACGGTAGCGGAAAGCGCGGGGAGCCATCCGGTGTCGACCTCGGAAAGCGCTCCCTGTGCGCCCGCCGTCAAGGTCAGCGCCTGTAGCCCGGTGAACACCGCGACGACGCTCAGCAAGCCTCGGAAGCCGCGGAACGGAGCGACCAGGCAGAGGAGAAACAGCAGGCGATCGATGGAAAACGGGGCGACAAATCCACCCTTCACGGACAACCAGGCCGCCTCGTACCAGCTCGGATCGAGCGGGGCCCAGCCAAAGTCGCCCGGAATCTCGTAGCTCCGCGCAGGCTCGCCGGGCGGAAGGTAGTCCAGCCGCAACTTGATCCGCTGTGCGACTTCTGGCCCCACCTTTAGGCGTATCCAGACGCCGGAGCGGGGCATTTGCGGCGAGTATTCAAAGTGCACGTCGAAGAAGCCCTGGTTCCAGAAAAGGTCGGTACTTGCCGGCAACGGCGGACCTGCGAGATGGGCTAGGGCACTCGGATAGCTCGCAAACGAACGGTCGGAAAGCAGCGCGAGCCGCATCTCGCGTGTCGTCGGCGCGAGCGTCGCGCCATCGGCAGAGAGCTCGACCAATTGGCCGATCGCAGCCGCTGCTTGCCTCAGCTTGGCGTCTATGTTGCCAAGGTCCAGATACCCGGGGCCGCGCTTGGGTAGCGCGAGGTTGGCAAGTAGCGCGAGCGGAACTCTGAGGAGCAGTTGGACGCGGCCGTCCTCGGGCTTGACGAAGCCCTGCAGAACGATCTCCGGCGGAAGGTCGCCGCCATTGGCATGCGCCCAGCGGGGAAAGGCAAGAACGACGAGAAAGACGATCGACCAGAAACCGGCACGCAACGTGCGCTCGATCCGGACTCCTGTCACGCGACTCTCACCCGGTCAGGGCACGCGGTCGGTTTCGGCATCCATGGGGACGTGCGCTCTGTGCCACGTGGCAAGGGAAGGAGACAGAAAACGACGGCGGCCGGAAGCCTCGAGGGCACCGGCCGCCGTGCATGAGACGCTGCCAAGCTGCGCTTCCCTGAATGCAAATCCCTTCGCGTCCAGAGTTCGACCCGGTGAATGACTATGGCGCTCCCACTTGGAACGCTTGCAAGCGCCGACCACCTGTCGACTCGGCCGTGTAGGCGTTACCTTGCGAGTTGACCGTGATCATATCCAGCGCTGTGAATTCGCCGGTGTCGTGACCAAAGCCATTGCCGAACGATCCCAAGAGCGCATTCGGCAATCCAGCAAGCGCGGCCGCGTGGTTCATGATCCACACTCTTTCGTTGGAGCCATCGGACACGTACATGAACGTCTGCGCGGCGTCCGGCGAGAATGCGATGTCGGACGCCGATCCGTTCGTCGGGAGTGCTGCTGTTCCGGGAATGACGGGAATCGCAGTCACGAAGGAGCCAGGGGTGGCGCCGGATCCTCTGGTGAAGACGTTGATCCGGTCGTTGCCCCGGTCGCAGGCATACACCAGCCCGTTGTTGGGGAGCACGACGCAATTCGGGTGCCCGCCGCCAGCGGAGGCGAACTGTCCGGGGCCGGTACCTACGCCGCCCATCTGACGCAGATAGGTCCCGTTCTGGTCGAACACGACGATGCGGTGGTTGCCGTAGCCGTCTGCGATATACACCTCGCCGTTGGCGGCATCGACTGCGATATCGGCGGGACCATTGAGCAGCGTGCGGCTGACGCCGGTCCTGCCCACGTTGCCGCCCCCGGTTCCGGTGCAGGCGATCGAGCCGCCGAGACCGTCGTCACAGGTGAATTTCGTCCCGATCTGCAGCAGGAGCGCGCTGCCGTTGGGTGAATATTTCTGGACGACGCCGTCGGCCGTGCCGGCGATCCAGACGTTTCCCTGGACATCAACGTAGCAGCCATGCAGGCCATTGGGTAGGACCGCGTTCTGCCCAGCGAATGGCTGCCCCGTGGGCACCAGGGCGGGGTTACCCCAGGAATTGAACAAGTAGCCGTTCTGATCGAGCTCGATCACGGGCGGCGACGCCTTCGACTGATTGATCGAGCCGATCACGCCGGTGATATTGGCGCCACCGACGCCTTCGGGGGAGGCCAGGCCGCCGGTCTGGAAGCCCTGCGTCACCATCAGAATGTGGTCCTGCTGCCCGAGACAGGTCCCGCTGACCACGCCTGTGACCCAGAAGTTGGGCAGCAGCCTGACCCCATAGGGATTGACCGTGAAGCTCACCGATTGCGCCTGAACCTGCGCACTGCAGAGACTCGCGCCGATCGCCGCGGCAAACGCGAACATTGTTCCCAAGATAGACTCTTTGGGTTTCATGAAATCCTCCTGTGACGATTCATTTCGACGTTAACTAGAGGGCCGCGCTATTTGGCCAGGCCGGGCGTCGGCAGCGTTTTCGTATTGATCTTCTGGATGCGATTGCCGCCGATGGTCTCGCCCACGTAGATGTTGCCTTTCGAGTCGATCGCCATCATGTGCAGGAAACTGAACAATCCCGGGTCGTGCCCGAACCCGCCGTAACCCCTCAACGGCTGGGTGGACGTTCCCGCCAGCGCGCCTGCGCGATCGAAGGTCCACAGGATCTCGTTCTGGCCGTCCGAGATGAACGCAAACGTTTGCGCCGGATCGCGCGAGAAATCGATGTCCCACGCGGTGCCGCTGCCTTCCTGGCCGGTACCGATCTGACCTGGAATCACCGCGATGTTGCCGACGAAGGTGCCGTCTCTGCGATAGACGTTGATCTTGTTCTGGCCGCGGTCGCACGCGTAGACGAGCTGGTCCTTGCCGAGCCTGACGCAATGCGGATGGCCACCATCCCCAACCGTGAACTGATCGGGGCCCGTACCCACACTGCCGAACTGGCGCAGATACTGGCCCTGCGCATTGAAGACGACGACACGATGGTTGCCGTAGCCGTCGGCGATGTAGACGCTGCCTCTCTGACCGGTGACCGGATCCGGGTCGGGATCGACCGCGATAGCCGCCGGAAGATTGAGCAGCGTGCGGCTCACGCCGGTCCTCGAGACGTTGCCGCCTCCGGTTCCCGTACAGGGGATGGCGCCGCCGAGTCCGTCGTCACAGGTGAATTTCGTCCCGATCTGCAACAGCATGGTGCTGCCGTCGTGGGTGTATTTCTGGACCACGCCATCGCTGTTGCCGCCGATCCAGACAAAGTCCTGGTAATCGATATAGCAGCCATGCATGCCGTTGGGCAAAACCGCGTTCTGGCCCACGATGCTGACAGTACCGACGGGCGGCGGCGTCCCCGCGGGAACGAGCGTTGCGTTACCCCATGCATTGACCACGTTGCCGGCGGGATCGAACTCGATCACGGGCGGAGACGGCCTTGATTTGAAGGCGCCGCCGAGCGCTCCGGTCACGGGGTTCGCGCCGCCGACACCTTCGGGCGAGGTCAGGCCGCCGGTCTGGAAGCCCCGCGTCACGACGAACACATGGTCCTGCGAGTCGATGCAGGTGCCGCCGATCTGACCGGTTACCCAACCGTTGGGCAAGGGCTTGGGCCACTTCGGATCGACGCCCATCAACGGCGCGTTCGGCCCAGCAGCTGCGACTTCGATGCACCAGAGCCCGGCGAGGATTGCCAGCGGCAACGCCAATGCAGCTCCATGGACACAGCGTTTGAGATTCATTGTTTCCTCCGGATGCTCAGTAGTCTTCGATGTGTTTCGAGACATCACGACGCATGCGCGCCGTACGGCAATCCCACTCGGGCAATGCGATCAGAATTCGATGCTGCAGGTTCGCGGGCACCGGGAAAGCCCGCACCAGCGATCGAGCTGGGAGATTTTCTCGCGCACCTGTTCTTGCGCACCATTTCCCATCCCCCCGGACACGAACGGAAAATGCTACTCCGCGCGCTTGGCATGTCAAGCGGAATGGCCTGTCACGAGGTCGAGAGGCCGTGCCGCGACTTCCGGGCGGCCCCGCGCACCGCCACCGACGGCGGGATGGCGCCCCCGCAACCGGTAGCGCTCGTTGCTTGTGGATCGGATCGGGTTCCTGCGAGCGACGCCGCGTTCAGTACGCGACGGTGTAGGTTCCCTGCTCCCAGCCTCCGCCGAGGGCCTTCGCGAAGTCGACGATCGACAGCCGCGAATCGCGCGCCGCGGCGATGCGCAGCGTCTCGGCGGCGAGCAGCGTGCGCTGCGCGTCCAGCACCTCGAGGAACGACGTGCGGCCGGCCTCGTAGCGGAGGTTGGCGACGGCAAGCGCCTGCCGCAGCTGCTCGCGGCGCTGCGACTCGGCGGCGAGCACTTCGCTGGCCGAGCGGTTGGTTACCAGCGCGTCGTGCACTTCGCGGAAGGCGGTCTGCACCGTCTGCTGGTATTCCACTGTCACGCTGTCACGACGGGCGGTGGCAGCCTCGACCTGGGATTCGATGGCCTTCAACGCGAGGAGCGGCTGCAGGAGCCCGGCACCGAAGCTCCACACGGCGGCGGCGGGCGTGAAGAGATTGGACAGCGCCGCCGACTCCGTGCCGTAGGCGCCGGTCAGGTTGACGCTCGGAAAGTAATTGGCGCGCGCTTGCTGGATCCGAAGGTCCGACGCGGCGAGCATCGCCTCCGACCGGCGGATATCGGGTCGCCGTTCGAGGAGCCCCGAGGGCAGCCCGGACGGCAGTTGCGGCACCCCCGTGGCGGCCTCGATGGTCGCGCCGCGCGCAATCTCGGGCGTGAACACGGCGCGCGGCGAACGGCCCGTCAAGGTCGCAATCGCCGACTCGAGGAGCCCGATCGACTGCCGCGCCCGGGCGATGTCGGCAACGACGGCGGAAAGCTCGGCTTCGGCCTGGCGCAGGTCGTATTCGCCGATGATGCCGCCGTCGAACCGATCCTGCTGCAACTGGACGGTGTCGGTGCGCGTCTTGCGCGTGTCCTCGAGCACCGCCAGGAGCGCGTCGGCCGCTCGCAACCTGAAATACGCGCTCGCAACTTCGGCCGCAACCGTAATGCGCACGCTCTCGCGGTAATACTGCGAGGCGACGAGATCGTTCGCGGCAGCGAGCGCCCCGCTGCGGTATTTGCCCCAGATGTCGAGCTCGTACGACATTTCAATCCCTACGCTGTAGTCGTTCGAGACGGGAATGGCGAACCCGGCAGCCGCCGCCGTGCTCTGCGACTGCCGCGAGCGCGAGCCGCCGGCGCGCGCGTTGATGCTGGGCGCGAGATTCGACTGCGCGAGCAGAACGTCCGCCCGGGCAGCCTCGATCCGCGCGAGCGCACCCTTGAGGTCGAGGTTGTTGGCGAAAGCCTCTTCGATCAGTGCGGTCAGCACCGGGTCGTCGAACGCCGTCCACCAGCGCTCGAGCAGCGCGTTCTGCGCTGCGGTCGCCGTCGCCCCCGGCAGGTCGAGCTGCGGCGGCTTGGGCTGAGTCACCGCGCAGCCGGCGAGCACGGCTGCCATACCCAGATAGAAGATTGAGCGCCGCAGGGCCGCCGGCGTTGGGCAATGAGGGCGCTCCCCCCCCGGGGGGAACGGCGCGAAGCGACGCTCGGGGGGGGCGTTCGAGAATCTACGCATGTTCACCTCCATGTCCTGGGTGCGGCGGATGGCCAGGAGTTGCGACCGTCGGTCGGGAATGCAGCGCGTGCGCGTGGTCGATCTCCGCGTGGAGCTCGTCCTTGCTGCGCGGCTCGCTGATCCGCCGCTCGAAGATCAGCCGGAAGAACCAAGGTACGAAGAAGATCGCCATGAACGTAGCGGCGAGCATGCCGCCCATGACGCCGGTGCCGACCGAAAGACGCGCCCCGGCGCCCGCGCCTGTCGAAAGGGCGAGCGGCAGCACGCCGAGGATGAACGCGAGCGAGGTCATGAGGATGGGTCGGAACCGCAATCGCGCGGCCTCGATCGCCGCGGCCGACGTGGACAGGCCCTCCTCGTGCCGGCGCAACGCGAACTCGACGATCAGGATCGCGTTCTTCGCCGCGAGCCCGAGCAGTGTGACGAGGCCGATCTGGAAGTAGACGTCGTTGGTCATGCCCCGCAGATGCACCGCGGCGAGCGCGCCGAATGTGCCGAACGGAAGTGCCAGCAGCACGGAAAGCGGCAGCGACCATCGCTCGTATTGCGCGGACAGGATCAGGAACACCATGATCACCGCCAGCACTAGCGAGAAGCCCGATGCGCCGCCCGAGCGTTTCTCCTGGTACGACGTGCCGCCCCAGTCGAAGGTGAAATCGGGCGGCAGCACTTCAGCGGCGATCTGCTCGACCTTGGCGATTGCCTGGCCCGAGCTGAAACCGGGTGCCGCCTGACCGATGATCTTCACCGCCGGCAGGTTGTTGAACCGGTCGAGCGCGTCGGGGCCCGAGGTGTACCTGACGGTGGCGAGCGACGACAGCGGGATCATCTCGCCTTTCGCCGATCGCACATAGACGCCGCCGATGTCGTCGGGTCGCTTGCGATAGGCGGGATCGGCCGACATCAGCACCTGCCACGTCCGACCGTACTTGTTGAAGTCGTTGACGTAGTAGGTGCCGAGCGTGCCGGCGAGGGCGTTGTAGACATCGTCGATCGGCACGCCGAGCGTCTTGGCCTTGTCGCGGTCGGTGTCGACGTAGAG
>Ga0068863_100005063_pt1 | contig 13003 bp, 13 predicted proteins | sample KBSSwiS62_FD_66596 | JGI IMG/M metagenome (GOLD analysis project Ga0068863, IMG submission 66596) | Switchgrass rhizosphere microbial communities from Kellogg Biological Station, Michigan, USA - KBS Switchgrass S6-2 | ecosystem: Host-associated > Plants > Roots > Rhizosphere > Soil ...
GATGCCGCACCGACAGGACCCGCCGGCCAGAGCGGCTGGCGGCTGCTGATCATGGTCGGGGTTGTCGCCCTGGTCGTAGGGCACTGGGCCATAACGACGAAGCATGCGCTGGACAGAGGGATTTTCAACTTCGATTCGCTGTGGTACCACCTGCCATTCGCTGCCGACATGGCGCAGAGCCACTCCGTGACCGGGATGCACCACGTCGACACGGTGTTCACGAACTGGTTCTACCCGCAGAACTCGGAGCTGCTGCACGCCGATGGGATGCTGCTGATCGGGCGGGACACGCTCTCGTTGTTCCTCAACTACGGGTGGCTGGCAATCGCGTTCCTGGCTGCCTGGTGCGTCGGCAGGCCGTACGGGCGGGGGGACCTGAGCGTTGTGGCCGCCGCGATTCTGCTTGAGGCCCACGTGCTGGTGGTGCGGGAGCCGGCGGCGGCCAAGAACGATCTGATGGCGGCGGCGCTGACGCTGGCGGCGATCGCGATCCTGGTCACCGCCTGGCACCTGGTCCGCGACAAGGAGGGCAAAGGCTCGTTACCGGTTGGCTGGCCGCTGGCTGCCGCTGGGCTCGCGATCGGGCTGGCCGCTGGGACCAAGGTGACGGCGCTGGCGATGGCGGCGGCGCTGAGCGTGGCGGTGATCGTGCTGGCACCGGTGGGGAGGCGCTGGGTGGCTGCCGCCTGGTGGTTCGTGCCGGCGCTGCTGGCCGGGGGCTTCTGGTACCTGCGCAACCTGGTCGTCGCCGGCAACCCGCTGCCCGCGGTCGAAAGCCTGGGGCCGATCTCGCTGCCGCACCCGCAGCGGCTGCAGATCGGCAGGCCCGACTTCAGCATCGCCCACTACGCGACCGACACCGGCGTCTGGCGCCACTACTTCGCCCCCGGTCTGCACGACGCCTTCGGCGCCCTCTGGCCACTGGTGGTCGGGGGAGCGATCCTGGCGGCGCTCCTGGCTCTGCTGAAGGGGCGAGACCGCGTCATCCGCGCGATCGGGGCGGTCGTCCTCTTCGGCTTCCTCGCCTATCTGGTCACCCCGCTCAGCGCCGCCGGTGCCGACGGCGCCCCGGTCGCCTTCGGGATCAACCTCCGCTACGTCTACGGCGCCGTGCTGGCGGGGCTGGCGCTGGTGCCGTTGCCACGCCTCTTCGACGACCGCCGCCGCCAGTGGTGGCTGCTGGGAGCGCTGCTGGTCGTGCTCCTGGTCAGCGACCGCGCCGACAGCGCCGCCCACGACCCGGCCCGGGTCTTCGCGCTGGCGCTGGTCGTGCTCGCCGTCCTCATCCCGGCAGGGTTGCTGCTGGCGCGGGGGAGGGGCGCCAGCCGCGGCATCGTCGCCGCGGGCTTCGCGGTCCTCGCCTTGGCCGTGGTCGCGATCGGCTACCCGCTGCAGCGCCACTACCTCGACCAGCGCTTCCGCAACGAGGTCGCCGCCGAAAGCATCCCCGGTATGCACCTCGACTCCGCCTATCGCTGGGCTCGCGGCCTCGAGGACGGCCGGATCGGCCTCGCCGGCACCAGCGCCGGCTTCGCCCAGTACGGCTTCTACGGCACCGACCTCTCGAACCGGGTCGTCTACCTCGGGGAAGACGGTCCGCACGGAGCCTTCAACGCGATCCCGACCTGTCGCGGCTTCCGCGCCGCCGTCAACGCCGCCGACCTGGACTACCTGGTCACCGCCCCCTTCCTCAACTTCCTCCACCCTGGCGACCCGATCCCCTCGCCCGAGGCGCGCTGGCTGCGCGGGGAGGGCGCCGTCTCACCGGTCCTGCGCAGCGGCCCGGTGACCGTCTGGAAGGTCCGCGGCAATCTCGACCCGTCGGCCTGTTCGACCCGCAACGCCCCGCTGCGCGAAATCCCCGATACCGGCACTGGGTAATCTCGGGCCGATGGGCTACCCGCTCGCCAACGCGCTGTTCCAGTGGGAGGAGGGCTACCGCGAGCTGCAGGCGCTGCGCGACCCCCGCGCCCGCCGCCTCGCCGACCGCTTGGTCGGGGCGATCCGGGACGAGTTGCGCCGCCGCATCGGCGTCACCTTCACCGCCGCCGAGCTCGCTGACCTCTACGCCCGCGGCACCGACTGGTGCCTGCAGATCGCGATCGACGTGGCGCCGGCGGCCGAGGGCGACGCCCAGTCGCTGGCCGACGCCGCCTTCTGGCTCTACCTCCGAGGAGCCGGCGACTTCGCCGGCGGCAAGCAGCTAGTCGTCTGAGTCGGAGTCCGAGCCGGAGTCGTCTGACTCGGGCGCGGGGGAGCCGGCGCGGCGGATGACGATCTGGTCGGCGTCGATGCGGACCGTGACCTCGCGCTTGCCGGCCCAGTGCTCGGCGTACACGGGGTTGTCTTTGACCGCGGGGTCGAGCCAGAGACCGTAGCCGTCGCTCTCGCCGTGGTCGAAGGTCGCCTCGAGCTCTTTGCGGCGGCCGCGCCCACCGCGGCGGCCACGGCGGCGGCGGCGTTTGGGACGGTCGCCCGCGGGTCCGCGCTCGGAGTCGCCCGACCCCTCGTCGCCGTCCTCGTCCTCGTCGTCCTCCTCGACATCCTCCTGCTCGGCGGCAGCGGCCTCGATCTCGGCTTCGATCTCGTCGCGGAGGTCGATTTCGCTGGAGCCGGCGTTCTCGTCGTCGGCGGAGAGGTCGTACTGCTTGCGGAACTCGCGCAGCTCGGTGGCGCTGATTTCCAGCTGGTGCGCGATCCAGGCGTCCGTGCGCCCCTGGTGCACCCAGGCGCGGATCTGGTTCAGCTGCGGCTTCAGTGAGCGTCTGGCCATCGGCGGGCGAGTCTATTCAAGAGAGGCGGTCGTCGGCGGTTAGGCCATCAGAAAGGCGAGCGCCTCGAACATCGCGACGACGACGACGACGACGGTGACGGTGAGGCAGACGGCGAGGACGCTGAAGCGAACCTTGCTCTCCTGCTCGGTGCGATTGATTTTGCGCGCGCGCGAACGGTTGGCGGCGCGCCTGCGCAGCTGCTCGCGCCGGCGGCGCTCCAGTGAGGTCTCCTGCTCGAAGGCGTTCTCGAACTGGGAGATGCTTTGTCGCATTCGCATAGAAAAGGGGCCCGGGGGCCGCGGGCACCGTAGCAAAGCATCTTGCAAAACTCACCCCGCGCTCACGGTTCACAGGCACCCCAGAGGCCGCGCCCGAGCCGGGCCGCACGCAGCTCCAGGCGCCCAAAAAGGGGCTCGTAGCGGGTATTTGGGGCGATCGCCAGGGTCCGCGCGAAGCCCTTACGCACGAGTTCGGCATTGACGAACCTGTGACCGATGTACACGTAAGCGAGCAGGCGCCCGTAGACGTCGCGGCGCTCGACCCCGAAGACCAGTCGCGCCCGCCGGTGCTCCGCCAGGCGGTGGTTGAAATCCGAGGCGCGGTGCCCGAAGCACTGCACCGGCGTCCCCGGCTTGACCGTCTCCGGGGTGTCGACCCCGATGTAGCGGACGTCCTCCAAGGCGCCGTCGATCCGCGCTTCGATCGTATCGCCGTCGACCGCGCGGACGACGTAGGCATGGGCGCTCGCGGGCGCGTGGCCGGGCCGGCCGATCTGCTCCCACGGCCGCAGCAGCACGATGGCGGCGAGCAGCAGCAGCACGACGCTGCCGATCCGACCACCTCTGCCCGCTCTCGCCGCCACCCGCACCCAAGGGCGCGGATGGCGGCGGCTCTCCCCCGGAGCGCGGGCGCTATCCCTGAGCCAGGAAGGTGATGCCGCTGAGCGGGATCGAGCCCACTTCGGTTTCGGTTGCGTAGACAGCCCCGCTGAGGTCGATTCCGCCCAGTTCGGTGCCGGTGCCACCGATCAGCACACCCCGGTCACTCGCCTGTTCGTAGGTGAGCAGCATTCCCGGGGCGGGCCGGTATCCGGGCGGGAGGACGAACATCAGGCCCGGGGCCGAACCTTCTTTGCCGGCGGTCACGACCCCTTCGAGATGGACGACGCCCTCGTGGTCCTTATAGAAGCCCGCCGGCTGGAAGGCAGCGCTCGGTCCCGGCGCCGCCCGGTTGACGCTGCCGCTGAGGAAGGGCGGCTCCCCCGGGGCGCCGACGAGACGGATCGGTCCCGCCGCTGGGATGCTGGAAGCGCTGTCGGCAGTCAGGGCGTGATCGGAGTTGGTGGCCGTGCCGGCGTGAGTGGCGCTCTCCGCGGAGGTCGCGTGAGTCGCCGTCTCGGCGGAGCCTGCCTTCGTCGCTGACGCCGCGGTGGCCGCCGCGGGCACGGTGCCGAGCGTCGAGAGCTTGATGTCGCCGCCTTCCAGCGAGCCCTGCTTGACCTTGGCGCCGGTCACGGCGCTGTTCTTCAGCTGCTTGGTGCCGACGCTGTTGTTAGGCAGCTTCGACGCCGCGTAGCCGGTGCCCGCCATCGCCACCACCAGCGCAACGACGGCGACGACCAGTGCCGGCGACGGTCGGGGAAATCGGACTCCTGACATTTGCTTCTCCCTCTCAGAATGGGCAGCGACGTACGAGCGGGGAAAGCTAGCGGCGGCCCGAGGGGCCGCCGCTAAGAAGGACGAACGACTTACTTAGGACTGGGAAGGCGCTACGGGGTGCGGCGCACGTTGGCGAGCAGCGAGGCCTTGATCTCCTCGACGATCGCCAGCGCCTCGTTCCACTCGCGCTGCCAGACGTTGCGCCCGAAGATGACGCCGCTGCCGCCGGCCTCCATCACCTCGCGGGTGTTGGTGAGGACGGTCTCGTCGTCGGTCTTGGAGCCGCCGGAGAGGACGACCAGGGCGCGGCCGGCCGATTCGACGCACTGGCGGATCGCCTCCGCCTGGTCGACCTGCATCTCGTTGTAAGGAGCGGGGGCGTCCTTGTCCTTGCCCGGGTCGATCTTCGGCATGTTGAGCTTGACGATGTCGGCGCCCATCTCCATCGCCATCCGCGCCGCGTAGTCGATCGCGTAGAAGGAGTTGGCGCTGCCCTTGGCGTCGACGTTTTCGCCGCGCGGGTAGGACCAGATCACCAGCGGCATCCCAAAGCGGTCGCATTCCTGGCGCACCTGGCGCAGCTGGGCGAGGTCCTCGTCCTGGCGCGGGGAGCCGACATAGAGCGTGTAGCCGATCGCGTCGGCGCCGAGCCGGACGCCGTCCTCGACGCTCGAGTTGCAGGAGGAGAACGACTTGGCCGAGGAGGGGATGTCGGTCTTGCCGTTGACCTTGAGGATCAGCGGCACCCGGCCGGCGTAGTCGGGGTAGTACTTCTCGGCCATCCCGATCTGGCAGGCGAGGGCCGAGTAACCGGCCTCGGCGGCGAGCCGGAACTGGTAGTCGGGGTCCTTCGACGCCGGGTTGGGGAAGAAGTCGCGGGGGCCGTGCTCGATCCCCTGGTCGATCGGCAGCAGCATCAGGGTTCCGTTGCCGGGACCGAACTCGAACAGCAGGCGGTGCAGTCGGGCACGTTTGCCTGGCGGCAGGGTCGCGAGCAGCGATTTCTGCTCGGTCAGGCTCTTCAGCTCCACGTGTAATTCCTCCTCGAAGACGGGTGTCCCCGGAGTATGCCACCGCAAACGGAGGCGGGGCGCGGGACAAGGGGGTTATTCTCGAAGGACTATGAGCGAGACTGAGCTCAGCGTCATCTGCAAGAACTGCGGCTCCGAGGTCAGTCCCTACGTAACCGAGTGCCCCTACTGCGGCACCAGGTTGCGCAAGCGGGCGCCGAAGCTGGAGCGGCGCGACGGCGCCCTCGAGGCGCAGCGCCCGCGCCGCCGCTGGACCCGCTCCCGGCGACCCGCCCGGTCCGGCGCGCCCAGGCCCTTCCGCCCCTACGCGACGCTGGCGGTGATCCTCGCCTCGGCGGCACTGCTGCTGATCCAGATCGCCACCGGGCACCCGCTCTCCAGCTTCGGCGCCCTGGTGATCCCGCTCGACGACGAGTGGTGGCGCTACCTCACCGCCCCCTTCGCCTATCTCAACCTCGGCTACATGTTCATCGTCGGGTTGGCGCTGGCGATCTTCGCGACCGGGGTCGAGCGCCGCCTCGGCAGCGTCCCGACCGCGGTTCTGCTGGTCGCCTGCGGCGCCCTCGGGATGCTGGCCGCCAGCGCCGTCGCCAACGCCCAGGACCACTTCACCGTGATCGCCGGCGGCAACGGCATCGCCCTCGGCGCCGTCGCCGCCTGGTTCGCGATCCGCCGCGCCGAGGCCCACCGGACGATCGCCGAGGAGTACGACGTGATCGGCGTCGTCGTCTGCGCCGCGGTCCTGATCGCGCTGCCGCTGTTCGCCGAAACCGCGGACCTGGTCGCCGGCCTGGTCGGCGGTGTGGTTGGTGGCCTCGCCGGCCTGGTCGCCGTCGCCGTGCGGCCCTCCGAGTAACTAGGCTGAGCCGGTGCCCGACGAGAAGGAGCTCGAGGCCGCGATCGAGCGGCTGCTCGATCCCGAGCGGTTCTCCGCCGCCGAACGCGTCGTCGCCCAGGCGGCGCCGCAGTTGCAGAAGGTGCTGGCCAGCGCCCTCGCGGAGGGAGGCTGGTTCGGCGAGCCGCACGAAGCCGAGGCGCTCAAGGCCGCGACCGTCCCCGGCCCCGACGAGCGCATCGCCGCCGTCCGCGCCCTGCTCGCCGAGGAGGCGCGGATGGGGATGATGGTTGGAGTCGCCGTCGGCTGGGCACTTAAGGAAGAGATGACCGACCCCACGCACCGAGAGGGAGAGCGCTGAAGATGGAGATCAAGTTTCACGGCCAGTCCTGCTTCGAGCTGAGCGACGGCGGCACGACGCTGCTGATCGACCCGTTCCTCAAGCCCAACAACCCGGCCGCGGTGGCGACGGCGGACGAGGTCGAGCCGACCCACATCGCCCTCTCCCACGGTCACGCCGACCACATGGCCGACGCGGTCCCGGTCGCCAAGCGCACCGGCGCCCACTGCATCGCCATGGTCGAGCTGGCGAACTGGCTCGAAGGGCAGGGCGTGGAGAACGTCAGCGATCCCAACTTCGGCGGCACCGTCAGCTTCGAGGGCGGCTCGGTCAAGCTCGTGCCGGCCTGGCACACGAACACGATTCCCGGCTCCGAAGAGGCTCCCTACAGCGCCGAGCTCGGCATCGTCATGGGCCCCGCCGCGGGCCTGATCGTCAAGCTCGGCGGCAAGACGATCTACCACGCCGGCGACACCTGCCTCTTCGGCGACATGAAGCTGATCGCCGAACGCGACCCGGTCGACATCGCCCTGCTGCCGATCGGCGGCCATTACACGATGGATCGCCATGACGCCATCGTCGCGGCCCAGTTCGTCGGCGCCGGCACCGTGATCCCGATGCACTACGACACCTTCCCCCCGATCGAGACCGACGCGGGCGCCTTCAAGGCCGATGTCGAGGCCCAGACGTCAGCCCGGGTGGTGCTGCTGAAACCGGGGGAGACGCACAGCGCCTGAGCGACCGGCGCGCCGAAGCGCCGCGAGCGCGGGCTAGGGAAGCAGTTCGGAAGCGGCCGAGCCGGTTTCGCCGTCGCCGGATTCAGAGCCGGCGGGCGGCGGCGATTCGGCGGGCGGCGCTGCTTCCGGAGCCGGTTCGGCAGCGGGGGCGGGCGGCGGCGGAGGCGGCGCGCTGCCGACGGTGACGACGACGGTGCTGCCGCCGCTGTGGACGCCGGGGGTCGAGCCGACGGGCGGGGTCGCGACGTTGACGGCTTCGACGGCGGGGTCGCCGGCGCTGATCGTTTCCTCACCGGCGTTGGACTGCCCGGCCGCTTCCTCGCCGGTTGCGGGCGGGGTGGGAGTGGGTTCGGTCACGGGGGCCTCCGGAGCGGCTTCGGTGGCGGCCGGCGGTGGGGTCGTCGCCTCGGGCGCGCTCGCGGCGACCGTCGGTGCGCTCACCTGGGCCGGCGCGATCGCGGGGCCGGTCGGCTGGGAGCTCTGGATGTGGGCGACCCTGGGTGCGGGCGGATCGACCGGGGTGCCTGCGTTCTGCGTCACGTCGGCGACGCCGGCGGTGAGCACGACCCCGGCGACGACGCCGGCGACGGCCTTGGTGCCGATCGCGCCGCCGATCGCGCCGATGCCACCGGCGGCGCTGCCGCCCCCGAGTGCGGCGCCGACGCCCCCGACCGCGCCCGCTCCGGCGGCGCCGCCTGCAGCGGCGCCCGCGCCCGCGGCGCCGGCCGTCCCGGCACCGCCGGCGCTACCGAGACCGAGCTTGGAGGCGATGAAGCCCTTGAGGGCGAACAGGCCGCCGACCGGGAAGAGGGCGGCGAGGGCCTTCTCGTTGGAGCGGACCTGGGAGCGGAAGTCGGAGCACTCCTCGCATTCGCGGACGTGGCGGCGGACCGGGCCGGAGACCTTGCGCAGGCCCTCGGCGGCTTCGGAGAGCTCGACGTGGACCTCGCCGCAGGTGAGCAGCCGCGCCTGGCTGGCCTCGGCCAGCGAGATCCGCGCCCGCACCAGCAGCGACTTGACCGAGGGCACGGTGGTCTCCATCGCGGCGGCGATCTCCTCGTAGGAGAGGGCGTCAATCTCGCGCAGCAGCAGGGCCGAGCGCTGGGTCTCGGGAAGCTTCTTGACGTCGACCAGGAGCTGACGGAACTCCTCGCGGTTGTGGACCCGCTCGGCGGTCGAGGAGGCTTCGACGGCGGGCACCATGTCCATCGATTCCTGGGCGTCGGCGGTCGGTTTGCGCAGGTGGTTGAGGCAGCGGTTGCGGCAGATCCGGTAGAGCCAGGGGCGCAGGTTGATATCGCGCTCGTCGCGCAGCATCGCTTTGTAGGCGTTGACGAAGACCTCCTGCAGCACGTCCTCGGCGTCCTCGGTGGAGCCGAGCATCTGCCGGCAGAAGCCGAGCAGGCGGCCCTGGTAGCGGTCGACGATCGTGTCGAAAGCGCCCGGGTTGCCGCTGCGCACCATCGCCACCAGCTTCTCGTCGCCCTGGAGCTTGAGCAGGGGAGAGCGGCGGGCTAGAAGTCCGCGGCGACCGGCGTGCGTTAGGGCTGAAGCCTCCAAGCTCTCCTCCAGGGAAGGCGTTGTTTCCAGTACTAAGGACACCGTAACAGCGGCGGAGTTGCGCACCGGGAACATTTAATGCGGTTTTATGCGTCTGCAGGCGGGATACCATCGCCTGGCCCGGGTGGCGAAACTGGCAAAAGCGGCGCCCTTAAAAGGCGCTGCCCCGTAAGGGGCTTGCGGGTTCGAGTCCCGCCCCGGGCACTCCTTATAGGCTCAGTCGATGGAGGCGCACGGCGGGCGCATCGTCGCCCAGGTTCTGAAGTCGAGGGGCGTGAGCCATCTCTTCACGTTGTCGGGGGGACACCTGTTCTCCATATACGACGGCTGTAAAGAGGAGGGCATCGGGATCCTCGACGTCCGCCACGAGCAGACCGCCGTCTTCGCCGCCGAGGGAATGGCGAAGGCGACACGGGGGCTGGGCGTGGCGGCGCTGACCGCGGGGCCCGGGGTGACCAACGGGCTCAGCGCGATCGCCGGCGCCCAGGCGAACAACTCGCCGGTCGGAGTCCTGGGCGGGCGGGCACCGGAGATGCGCTGGGGCTCGGGCTCGCTGCAGGAGATCGATCACCTCCCCTTCGTGGCGCCGCTGGTCAAGTCGGCGGCGACGGTGAAGGAGCCGGGCCTGATCGCGGCGATGACCGCGGCGGCGCTGGACCTGGCCGCGGCGGCGCCGAGCGGGCCGACCTTCGTCGACTACCCGATGGACGTCGTCTTCAGCGAGGCCGAGGTGGAGGTGCCGGCGCTGCCGGCCGCGGCCGCGGCCGAGCCGGCGGCGGGGGTCGAGGAGGCGGCGGCGCTGCTGGCCGCGGCCGAGCGGCCGGCGATCATGGCCGGCACCGGCCTCTACTGGGGCCACGGCGAGGGCGAGCTGCGAGCCCTGGCCGAGGCGCTCGGCATCCCGGTCTTCCTCAACGGCCTCGGCCGCGGCTGCCTGCCGGCGGACCACGAGCTCGCCTTCAGCCGCGCCCGCGGGGCGGCGCTGCAGGGCGCCGACGTCGCCCTGGTGATCGGGGTGCCGATGGACTTCCGGCTCGGCTTCGGCGGCAGCTTCGGCGAGGAGACGAAGATCGTGCGCCTCGACGTGGCCCCGAACGAGCTCAGCGCCAATCGCGCTCCCGCCCTCGACCTGGTCGGCGACGTGCGGGCGAGCCTGGCGGCGATCCGGGAGACGGCGGGCGGGGGAGAGCCGCGGACCGGGCCCTGGCTGGAGAGCCTGCGCGCCGTCGAGGCGGAGAAGCGCGCCGCCGAGCAGGAGGAACTGAACGACTCGCGCTCGCCGCTGCACCCGGTCCGCATATATCGCGAGCTCGGCGAAGTCCTCGACCGCGACGCGATCGTCGTCGGCGACGGCGGCGACTTCGTCTCCTACGCCGGCCGCCACATCGACACCTACGAGCCGGGCTGCTGGATGGACCCGGGCCCGTTCGGCTGCCTCGGCGCCGGCCCCGGTCAGGCGATCGGCGCCAAGGTCGCGCACCCGGACCGCCAGGTCTGTCTCCTGCTCGGCGACGGGGCTTTCGGCTTCGCCGGGATGGAGTTCGACACTTTGGCGCGTCACGGGCTCGGTGTGGTCGGCGTGATGGGCAACAACGGGATCTGGGCGCTCGAGCATCACCCGATGAAATTCCTCTACGGATACTCCGTCGCGGCGGAGCTGCGGCCGGAAACGCGCTACGACGAGCTGGTCGAATCGCTGGGCTGCGACGGCATCCTCGTGCGCGACCCGAGCGAGCTGCGGCCGGCGCTCGAGCGGGCCTTCGAGTCAGGCCGGCCGACCCTGGTCAACGTCCTCACCGATCCCGAGGTCGTCTACCCGCGCAAGTCAAATCTGGCTTGAACAAGCCAGATTTCGGTGTAGCGGTCGGCTGAGAGCCGGGTCTGGCCGCAGAACGAGAATCGGCCACCATCGCTGGCGGCCGATTCAAGCTGGTCCCTCAGGACGGGCAGGGGTACGTCTTCAGGGACCATGTGTATTCGATGGGCTCAGACGGCGGGAGGCGCCATGATGCGGCAATCGCCTAAGCCCTGTAGCCGGGATCAGTGCTGCGGATGATCCACAACTCTTCCCCGGTGAGCCGAGTATCCGCTCGATTGTCCGATGCGTCTAGTCGGTTGTTACCTGGCTACTAATAACCAGGTAGATACACCCTACCGACTTTTGGGGCTTCGGAACGTTCTCTTACCCATCTGTCCTGTCGACAGGAACGCGTCTGTCCAGCCGGTACCGCGAAGTTCTCCGTGCGAAATACTCGGTACTTAACTGCTGTCCGAGGCGGCGGAGATGGCCGTGCCATAGAGGATGTCGTGCTCGGAGACCTCGATCCGATCGAGTCCGAAGGCCCGCATCGTCTCGACCAGGATGACGACGCCGGCGACGATCGTCGGGGCCCGGTCGGGGTGCATGCCGGGGATCTCGACTCGCTCCGAGAGGGGGGTGGAGGCCAGCTGGGAGAGCATCCGCTGGATCGAGGTCAGGGAGAGGACGTGGCCGTGGACCCGTGCCGGGTCGTAGGGCTCCAGCTCCATCTCCACCGCGGCCAGCGAGGTCGGGGTGCCGGCGACGGCGATGCCGGCGCGCGCCTCGACGCCGCCGCCGACGGCGTCCTCGATCAGGCCGCGGACGTCGGCGGCGAGCGCTTCGAGCTCGACCACCGTCGGCGGGTCGGTGGCGATGTGGCGCTCGCTGTGGCGGACGACGCCGGCCTGGAGGGAGGTATGGAAGGAGATCTCCTCGCCGTCGCCGACGATCAGCTCGGTCGAGCCGCCGCCGATGTCGACGACCAGGGTCGGCTCGGCCGGCGGCCGCTCCGAGGTGGCGCCGAGGTAGGTCAGGCGCGCCTCCTCCTCGCCGTCGAGGACGCGGGCGGAGAGGGCGAAGCGCTCACGCAGCTCGGCGACGAAGGCGCTGCCGTTCTCGGCGTCACGCACGGCACTGGTCGCGATCGCGTCGACGCTGTCAACTCCAAGCTCCTTATATAGGGCGACGTACTCGCCGACAGCGGCGCAGGCATCCTCGATCGCCTCCGCCGAGAGCCGCCCGGATAGATCGACGCCCCGGCCGAGGCGGGTCACCGTGCTGCGCCGCTCGACCGGCGAGACTCGGCCCCCGGCCACGTCCGCGACCAGCAGCCGCGCCGAGTTGGTGCCGACGTCGATCACCGCGACCCTGTGGGGAGCCTCTGACATCGGCGGGACTCTAGAGCGAGCCGGAGCCGGGAAGCCGCTTGCGCAAAAGCGCCGCCCAGCGCCAGCGATGCCGCCCCGTTGCTACCATCGACGCACGCCGCGGGGTGGAGCAGCCAGGTAGCTCGTCGGGCTCATAACCCGAAGGTCGCAGGTTCGAATCCTGCCCCCGCTATAGGAAAAAGCCCCGCATTTGCGGGGCTTTTTGCTGTCTACGAGGACAGGCTGGAGAGATACAAAATCGGCCGTCGGCTCGACGAGGTTCACTGTGTCCTAGTGATCATCTATTCCATGAGCCTGTCGGCCGACGGCTATGTCGCCGGACCCGACGGAAGCTTCGACTGGGCGGTGCCCAGCCAGGAGCTGCACCGGTTCCACAACGAACGGGTCGCGGCGATCGACGTCCAGCTGCTCGGCCGGCGCCTCTACGAGACGATGCTCGTGTGGGACACCGAGGAGTTCTCCGACCCGGCGATGGCGGAGTTCGCCGAGATCTGGCGCCCACTCGAGAAGATCGTGTTCTCGACCACGCTGACGGGCGTCGAGGGCAGCAACCGCCTGGCCACGGGCACGCTCGAGGAGGAGATCGCGGCGCTCGGGGACCGCAGGATCGCCGTCGGCGGCGCCGGCCTTGCGGCGGAATGCATGCGGCGCGGGCTGATCGACGAGTTCGAGCTGTTCGTGATCCCGATCGTGGTCGGCGGCGGCACGCCGTACTTCCCGCCGGACGTGCGGGTCGACCTCGAGCTGGTCGAGACCCGCACGTTTGGCGCGACCGTGTACCTGCACTACCGTCGGCAGGGCCAGAGGGTCAGTTAGGGATCGTCACGCCCTTGCGGCGCCGAGGAGGGGGTCGACCTGGTTGAGCGTTTCGGTCATGCC
>Ga0068863_100005065_pt1 | contig 12999 bp, 16 predicted proteins | sample KBSSwiS62_FD_66596 | JGI IMG/M metagenome (GOLD analysis project Ga0068863, IMG submission 66596) | Switchgrass rhizosphere microbial communities from Kellogg Biological Station, Michigan, USA - KBS Switchgrass S6-2 | ecosystem: Host-associated > Plants > Roots > Rhizosphere > Soil ...
CCCCATTCCTGGGCCACCAGAGCCACAGCCCCGTGGCGCTGGAGACGAACATCGCCACGCCCAGCCAGCCGACCACCTGGCGGCCGACCTGCGGGATCAGCAGCGTCCCGTGCAGCCGGTGCATGACCTGGACGAAGGATTGCGACGTGTCGGCCGCGGCCAGCACCCGCGCCGTCGGCGGATCAATCCAGACGGTCAGGTTCCTGGGCCGCCCGCCCGGGCCGGGGGGACCGGCGAGCCGGCCCGTCGCGGTCACCGGGTCGCCCTCGTGCTGCGGCAGCCGGACCTGGCTCAGGGTCGCGCGGCCGGCGAAGGCGGCCTGGGCGGCCCGCCCATAGGCCGAAAGGGGTTGGACCGCGCCGGGCCCGCTGATCGCGAACCGCTCCGGGTGCAGCGCGCGCTCCAGCGGCTCATGCCAGACCAGGACGGCGCCGGACAGGCTGAGCGGGACCAGCACCAGCACGAGACCCGCCCCGATCCACAGGTGGATGTTCAACCACAGGCGGCGCAGACGTTCGGAAGGCGTGGCGGTCATACGAAAGATCCCCGTCGCGGCGGCGAGGCTATTCGATATTGAGACCTATTCGCATTTGCAATAGCGCCATTGCGCCGCTCACGCGCCGCGGGCGACGAACCAGCCGTTCCGGAAGCCCTTGTCGGCCTTGCCGTAAGTGAACTCGCGGCCCTCCGGCGTGGCCATCTGTCCCCCCGCGGCGACCAGCACCGCATGGCCCGCCGCGACGTCCCACTCCATGGTCGGCCCGTGGCGCGGATAGATGTCGGCGGTTCCCTCCGCGATCCGGCAGAACTTGATGGAGGAATCCATCGCCTTGCGCTCGTCGAACTTGTAGGTCCGCGCCAGCTCGTCGGCCACGGGGTCCTTCATGGTGTGGCTGATCAGCGCCAGCGCACGGCCCTTCGGCCAGGGCCTCGCACGGATCGCGTGGGCCGCCACGCCGGGGCCGCGCTTCATTGCGCCCGTCCCCTGCGTGTACCAGGCCTCGCCGCTCGCCGGGGCCACCACCGCCCCCGCCGCCGGCAGGCCATGCTCGATCAGGCCGATGTTCACCGTGAAGTTCGCGTCGCCGCGCACGAAGGCCTTGGTCCCGTCCAGCGGGTCGACCAGGAAGAATCGCGGCCCGATCGCCTCGGGCACGCCGAACTCGCTGGCGTCTTCCTCGGAGATCACCGGGACGCCCGGAAAGCGCTTGCCGAGCGCCTCGAGGATCAGCGTTTCGCCCCGCTGGTCGGCCTCGGTCACCGGGCTCTCGTCGGCCTTGCTCATCACCGTCAGGCCCGACTTCCACAGGGGCAGGATGAGGCGCGCGGCCTCTTCGCAGATGTCCGCAAGCTCAGCGCCGATGTCGTTCATCGCGTCGCCGGCGGACCGGCCCTCCAGATATCGCTGTCACGGCCGGCCCGCGACGAATCGCCTCTCCCCGCGCCGCGCGCCGCGAAAAATATCTGCGCAGGTCCCGGAAAAGCGGATCGACGTCGGACCCCGTAAGGAACTCCTAAAGACCCGCGTGGCGTTTTCCAATGTTCCAAATCACGCCAGAGTGCCGATCCATGAGCGAAGCCCTTCCCGTTGAGCCGGCGCCCGAGCCCCTGGAGCCGCCTCGTCCCGCGGAGCTGGCGGCCTATCTGGCTGCGCGGATGTGCCACGACTTCATCAGCCCGGCGAGCGCCGTGGTTTCCGGGCTGGACCTGCTGGAGGACCCCACCGCGCAGGACATGCGCGAGGAGGCGATGAGCCTGATCGCCTCCAGCGCGCGAAAGCTGGCGGACCTGCTGGCCTTCACCCGCGTGGCGTTCGGCGCGTCGGCGACGGCCGAGACCTTCGACGCCCGCGCGCTGGAAGCCCTGGCGCGCGGCGTCTTCGCCCACGTGCGGGCGGAACTGGACTGGCAGGTGACGCCGCCCGCGCTGAACAAGCCCTCGGCGCGCGCGATCCTCAACCTGGCGCAGCTCGCCAGCGCGGCGCTGCCCACTGGGGGCGTGGCGAGGGTCCGGGCCGTGGAGAACGCCGGCGGCGTCGCGCTGTCGGTGGAGGCCGAGGGCCCGCGCGCGCGCCTGCGCCCGGAGGTCCTGGCCGGCCTGCGCGGCGAGGGCATGGGCGAAGGGCTGCACGGTCATTGGGTGCAGGCCTACTATCTGCACCTGATCCTCAAGGACGCCGGCGGACGCGTCCTCGCTGACGCGGGGCCCGAGAAGGTGACCTTCGCGGCCACCGTCCCCGTCGAGCGGGCGTAAGAATTCCCTAATCCATACGGCTCTTTAACCACCGCCGGTCCATAACGGGGTGAGACGGGAAGGAGCGCGTCCTTGAAGACCTGCCTGATCGTCGACGACAGCCGCGTGATGCGCAAGGTCGCCCGACGGATCCTGGAAAACCTGGGCTTTGAGATCGCCGAGGCCGCCGACGGCGTCGAAGCCTTGGCCTGGTGCCGTGCGGCCATGCCCGACGCGGTGCTGCTGGATTGGAACATGCCGGTGATGAACGGCATCGAATTCCTGAAGCATCTTCGCACCGAGCCCGGCGGCGATGCGCCGACGGTGGTGTTCTGCACCGTCGAGGACGACCGCGAACGCATCATCGAGGCGCTCGACTGCGGTGCCGACGAGTACATCATGAAACCCTTCGACGGCGAGATCATCACCTCGAAGTTCGCTCAGGCGGGCCTGGTATGAAGCCCGAGGACGCCCTTCTCGTCAGCCAGCTCTGCGCGGCGCGCGCCGGGCTCAAGATCGACCCGGACAAGGTCTACCTGCTGGAGAGCCGCCTCTCGCCGGTCGCCCGCCGCGACGGTTTCGGCTCCATCGGCGACATGCTCATCGACCTGCGCGCCCGGCGCGAGGAGCGGATGATCTGGGCGATCGTCGAGGCCATGACCATGGGCGAGACCTCGTTCTTCCGCGACCGGCCGGTATTCGACCGGTTCCGCGACGAGATCCTTCCGGCGGCGGCGCGGCGCGCGGCGGGCCAGCCCGTGAAGATCTGGAGCGCCGCCTGCGGTTCAGGCCAGGAGATCTATTCCCTGGCGATGATGGTCGACGAGCAACGGCCGGCGTTGTCGGGGACGCGCATCGACCTCTACGGCTCGGACCTGTCCGAGCGCGCGCTTGAGAAGGCGCAAAGCGGCCTCTTCACCCAGTTCGAGGTGCAGCGGGGCCTGCCGATCCGCCGGCTCGTCCAGCACTTCGAGAAGGCCGACGACATGTGGGTGCTGTCGCCACGCATCCGCCAGATGGTCGGCTGGCGGCGCATCAACCTGGTCGGCGACCTTTCGCAGGTCGGCCAGTTCGACGTGATCTTCTGCCGTTACCTGCTCTCGTCCCTGGTGGAACCGATGCGGGTGCGGGTGCTGGAAAGCCTGGCGCTGGCCCTGCGCGAGGGCGGTTGCCTGGTTGTGGCCGACGGCGAGGATGCCGGCGCCGTCACACCCGCCCTGACGCCGGCTCCGGGCCAGGTCGGGGTGTGGACGCGCGACCCGGCGTTCCGGGTCGCGGCTTAGAGCCCAGCGCCGTCCATAGACTACTTCTTGGCGTCTTCCGCAGTGTCGGTGACGGCGGCGCCGGCGGACTTCACGTCCTTACCGGCGCCCGCGACCGTATTGCAGGCGCCGACCGCCAGGCTCATGGCGAGGACGGTCAAGAGGACGAGGTTGCGCATAGGCTATCTCCAGTTTTCGGCGAAACGCGTGTAGCGCAACGCTCACGCTGGGGCGGAGTTCCCCACGGCGGCCTGCGTCACGCCTATCTCCCGCAGCGCAGGGGTCGGGAACACCAGCCGGGCGGTGACGCCGCCCGCGCCGTTGCGGTCCAGTTCGGCGCGGCCGCGCAACTGACGCGCGAACGCCGTCATCAGGGTGCGGCCCACGCCCAGGGTGCTGAGCGCGCCTTCCGGCGCCAGTCCGTCGTCGGCGATCTCCAGGCAGGCGGAGTCGCCGGTGACCTTGAAGCTGACGATCAGCGTGCCCCCCCGATTGGCGAAGGCGTGCTTCTGCGCATTGGTGACCGCCTCCACCGCGAACAGCGCCAGGGGCGCCAGCCGGTCGGGATCGATCACCAGCGCGTCCACCCGGATCTCCGTGCGCACCGGCGGGCCATGCAGCGTCTCGCCGGCCACCAGCTGCGCGGTGAGCTCCTCCAGGAACGGACGCAGGTCCACGCGCTTCAGGTCCGGCCCCTGGTAGAGGGCGCGGTAGATCAGGGCCAGCGCCGTGATCCGCTGGCGGGTGTCGGACATGGCCGCGCGGGCCGCCGGGTCGCTGAGCGAGCGCTGCTGCATGTTGAGCAGGCTGGAGATGACCTGCAGGTTGTTCTTCACCCGGTGGTGGATCTCGCGCATCAGCGCGTCCTTCTGGGCCAGGGTGTCGCGCAGGGAGACGTCGCGCCCGACGATCCCGTCGGCCATGCCCTCCAACGCCATGGCCAGCTCACGGATCTCCGGCGGCATCTGCGGCGCTTTCACCGGGCGCACGCTCAGCCGGCCGCGGGCGTAGAGGTCGGCGATGCGCTGGAGGTAGACGATCCACCGCAGCACCACGCGCTCGATGACGATCGCCACCGCGATCAGCGCCAGCGCGAAGGTGAGCAGCGGGAACAGCACGCCGGTGAGCGGGTTGAGGCGCGCCCAGGAGAACAGCCCCGGCGCGTGCGCCGAGACCACCACGAACACCTCGTCGTCCACCAGCGGCGCGGCCGAATAGATGCGTGCGTCGCCGCGCCTGTCCTTGGCCGCCCACGCCACGGAGCCGCGGTTGGCGGCGCGGGCCCGCCAGTTGGCCGGCGGGGGCGGGAAGGCGGCCACGTCGGTGAGGTTGATATAGCGGCCGCCGGAATCGATCAGCGCCACGTCGGACTTGGCTGGCAGGCTGGGGTCCCCAGGCGGCGGGCGCAGGCTGGCGAGCGAGATCACCGCCACCAGCGCCCCGTCGAACCGGCCGTCCGGGTCGTGGGCGCGCACCGCCGCGATCAGCGCCGGCTGCCCGGCGTATGTGGCGCCTGGGTCGGTGGTGACCACCAGCTCGTCCCCGGCGGCCAGCCGCTGGAACCAGGCCCGGCGGGCCCTCTGCGTGTCGGTGGGGGTGTTTCCCGCCGCGCAGGCGACGCGCCCCGCCCGGTCGAAGCGGATCAGGTTCTCATAGCCCGGCACCCGTCGGCTGATCTCCGCCAGGCGCTGGGCGCAGGCGACGCCGACCGAGCCCGGCGTCAGCGTCTCCAGCAGGATGTCGGCGGCCTCCAGCCGCGCACGGGCGATCGACGCGCTGCGCTCGGCGGCGAGGGCGAGGGTGGAGGTGAGCTTCGCGGATTCGCCACGGAACGCGATGGCCGATTGCAGCGCGCCCAGGAGCAGGACCGGCAACAAGGCGACGGTAAGAGCCGCCATCAGGCGTGCTCTGATCGTGCTCGGCGGTCCCCAGCGCAGAGCGTTCATCTGAATGTGTCGCGCGCCGTTACCGCACCGTGCTCAATCGCTGCGCGTCGGCCAGGATCGTGCGCATGGCGTCCCCCGCCGATCGCCCGTCCCGATCGTAGGCGCCGTCCTCCAGGATCGCGTGCAAGGCCTTGCGGGCGCGGCTGACCCGGCTCTTCACCGTGCCCACGGCGCAGTTGCAGATTTCCGCCGCCTCCTCGTAGGCGAAGCCGCCGGCGCCGACCAGGATCAGCGCCTCGCGCTGCTCCGGCGGGAGCATGGCCAGGCCCTGGCGCAACTCGTCGAGCGCCACGGGCGCCTCGGGGTCGTCCACCGCCACAAGCGTGCGCTCGGCCGCTTCCTGGTCGAGCTGGCTCTGCCGCCACGACCGGCGCTTCTCCGAGTAGAACTGGTTGCGCAGGATCATGAAGGTCCAGGCCTTCATGTTGGTGCCCATCTGGAAAGAGGCGCGCGCGTCCCAGGCTTTCAGCATGGCGTCTTGCGCCAGGTCGTCAGCGGCGGCCGGCTCCCCGCAAAGGGTGCGGGCGAAGGCGCGCAGGTGAGGGATAAGCTGCACCAACTCGAGCTTGAACGCCTCGTCGTCACCCGCGGCGTGCGGTCGCCGGTCTTCGGCAGGCCGGTCCATTAGCCGTTCTCCGAGCTGCGATTGTCGGCGCGTCGGAGGATCTCCAGGAACTCGTCGGGGACTTGCTCGTTCACGACCTCGTCGAACATCTGGCGCAAGCGCACGCCTATGGCCTGCTGACGTAGTCGCGCTTCGTCGAGCGCTGCAGAGGGCGTGAGCCGCTCCCCAAGAGATCTCTGTTCGATCATGTCTTCGACGCCCCGCTCTCGCGGAACCCGTTCCCTCGACTGATTATTCCTGCCGCTCAACGCCCTACCTTCCGCAAAGTTCCATCGAGGAGTCCCGTCGATAGCTGAACGGCGCTATACAAGGAACCGGTTCCCCAAGGCTGCGTTGTCGAGGGGCGCACCGGGACGTCGCCAATGTCGGGGGCTGTCCGCCATTTTACATCGGAGTGGGTCATTTGAGCCTTCTAGCCAGACTGGCGCCGCACCTGCCTTACGTTCGCCGCTACGCCCGCGCCTTGACGGGCGATCAGCAGACGGGGGACCGCTATGTGCGCGTCGCGCTGGAGGCGCTTGCGGCCGGCGACCGGGTGCTCGAAGCGCACCTGACCCCGCGAGTCGCACTCTACCACGTATTCCACGCGATCTGGTGCAGCTCCGGCGCGCAACTCGAAAGCGAACAGGACGACGAATCCGCCCTGTCGGATGAAACCGCACGGCGGCTGATGCGCATCGCGCCCCGGTCGCGCCAGGCGTTCCTGCTGACCGCGCTGGAGGGCTTCACCCCCAGCGAGGCCGCGCAAATCCTCGGGGCCGACTTCCATGAAGTCGAGATGCTGATCGCCGAGGCGCAGGCCGAGATCGACGCCGACCTCGCCACCGACGTCCTGATCATCGAGGACGAGCCGGTGATCGCCGCCGACATCGAAGCCCTGGTGAGGGAGCTCGGCCATACCGTCGTCGACATCGCGGCCACCCGCACCGAGGCGGTGGACGCGGTGGCCAACAAGACGCCGGGCCTGGTGCTGGCCGACATCCAGCTCGCCGACGGCTCGTCGGGCATCGACGCGGCCCGGGACATCCTGGCCAACTACGACGTGCCGGTGATCTTCATCACCGCCTTCCCCGAACGGTTGCTGACGGGGGAGCGGCCCGAGCCGACTTTCCTGATCACCAAGCCCTTCCAGCCCGAGACTGTGAAGGCCGCGATCGGGCAGGCGCTGTTCTTCCATCCCCGCCGCCAGAACAAGGCGGCGGCCTGAGGCCCAAACTTCCAAGACCCAAGCGCAGACGCGGCTCAGGCGAGGGCGCCTGAGCCGCGCATCGGCCGCGTCCGGAATCCGCGTGGCGCGTCCTTGGCCGGGCGCTCAGCGCGAGGCGACGTAGATCGACGTCGCCCGCGGCGCGTCGTCGGATCCAATGAGGGCCTGGACGACCCCGCTCGCCAGCGCCAGCCCGCACAAGCCCGAAATGACGGCCAGGCGCCGCCGGGCCATTCGCTGTCGGCGGCTGGGCGGCTCGAAGGCCACGAGCCCAATGCGGGGGGCGTGGATAGTTCGCATCATTGCGCACGGTCTCCCGAACCGGACGGGACGCATGACCCGCCGACGATGGAACGCCGAAGCTGCGGTGACGTTCCGCACGCGAACCTGGGTCGAAAATTTTTCTCTTCTCACGGGAACACGAAAGCGGGGCGCACGTTTTCAACTTGCGGAGGCGGCGACGCCCCCCCCGACTTGAGGCTGGCGACTACGCTGGCCTGCCGTCTCCGCACCCTTTTCTCGATGATGCATGCCTCAGGCGGGCCCCCAGGGGCCCGCCCTTCTTTTGCGCGGTTCGCCAGCCCGCGGCGGGCGGCCGGGGCCCCGCGCCTAGCCGGCGTGACGCCGCGCCAGGTGGGAGATCAGGGCGGCGACGGACAGGGCCAGGAAGAGATAGAACAGGACCTTGGCGGATCCGAACGCGACTCCGGCCACCGCAGTGAAGCCCAGGGTGGCGGCCACGAGAGCGACCACGAGGAAGGTGAGGGCCCAACCCAGCATGTCGTTTCCTCCACGCACGCGGGCCGGACGGCCCGGCCGCGCACTAAGCCAACGCAGGCGGGCGACGGCCTGTTCCGAGTCAGCGCTTGGAGGAGGGTTTGCTGGCGAACAGGCCGGCGAGCGCGATCGTCGCGATCTTGGGATTTCGCGCCAGCAGGAAGCCGCCGATAGCCAGGGCGCCCAGGGCGATCAGCGGCTTTTCCTTGGCGAAGTCCATCGCCCGGACGGCCACGCTCGCGTCCTCGGGCTTGCGACGCGGCGGACGAGCCATCAACGCCAGCGCGAGGCCGAGCAGGGCGATCAGCAGGGCGGCGACACCCACGACAACGGCCGCCGCGCCGGACGGGCCCAGGGAGTCGCGCAGGAGCGCAAACAACGCAAAGGCCGCCGCGACGACGGCGACCCCTGCGGCGGCGGCGATGGCGAAGGCCGCCGCCAAGCCAAATACGAGCTTTCTGACGATCAACGGTTACGGCCGGCCGCGAGCAGCAGGCCGATCAGCACGCCGACGCCGATGGCGGCGCCTGTCGCGGCGAGCGGGCGTTCCTTCACCCGTTCGACCACATAGCGTTGCGCCTCGTCGAGGTGCTGGCCGGCCGTGTCGGCGTAGGCGCGGCTCTGGGCGCGAAGTTGTTCGACGCCTTCCTGCACCACGGTTTCGAACTTCTTGGCCGCTTCGGCGAAGCTGCGCTGCGCGTCTGCGGACAATTTGGTCGCCGCCTCCGTGGCGGCGCGGGCGGCGGATTTTGTCTCGTCGGCGGCGTAGTCAACGGACATGGCGGGATCTCCAGACTGTGTCGCCCATTGCAGGGCTGGGGGCGGAACCGTAACGGCGCACATGTAAGCGCGGTTCCAGCTCTGCGCAAAGGCGCGCGTCTTCCAGGTGAATGGAAAACGTCGATATCCTACTTACACTTCCTGTCGCTTAACGGCGGCGCCCGACCTATGGTCAGCAGGATGACGAATGACGCCGAACGCCGCGCGCGGGATCGGGAGCGACTGAGCCTCGCGCTTCAGGCGGCAGGCCTGGGCGAGTTCGAATGGGACCTCGTCACCGACATCATCTCGATCAGCCCGCCGATGGCGCGGATTCTCGGACTCGAAGCCGGCGAAAAGCCCGCGCGCGGCGGGGCCGTGATCGAGGAGGCCTTCGATCCCGACGACGTCCAGGCGGGGCGGGTCAAGGTTCTCGCCCAGCTCGACGAGAACGACCGCTATGACGTCGAGGGCCGCCTGGCGGCGGCGCCGGACGGAACCGTCGCCTGGGCCCGGATCGCCGGCCAGCGGCTCCGCGATGCGTCCGGGACGCCGGTGGCGATGGTGGGCGTGGTCGAGGACATCACCTGGCGCAAGCGCGAGGAGGAGCAGCGCCTCACCCTGATGTCCGAGCTGGATCACCGGGTGAAGAACGTGCTGGCCGCCGTGCAGGCCCTGGCCGCCCAGACCGCCAAGCGCACCACCTCGCTCGACAATTTCCTGCAGACGTTCTCCGGCCGGTTGAAGTCGATGGCCTCGGCCAACGAGCTGCTCACCGCCGCCCGCTGGCGCGGCGCCTCCATCGACCACCTGGCCGCCGCCGAGCTGGGCGCGCTGGCGCCCGGCCAGACCCGCTGGGAAGGGCCGGAACTGTTCCTGACCCCCCGGGCCGCCAACGCGCTGTCGCTGGCGCTGCACGAACTTGGCACCAACGCCATGAAGTTCGGCGCGCTCTCCATCGACACCGGCCGCGTCGAGATCCGCTGGCGCAGGCTCGGCGACGGCGGCTTCGACCTGACCTGGACCGAGAGCGGCGGTCCGTCCGTCACCCAGCCGACCCGCGGCGGCTTCGGCTCCACCCTGCTGGGCCAGGTGACGGGCCGCGAGCTGAACGGCGAGACCCAGTTGGAATACCGGCCGGCCGGGGTGCGGGCCCGCCTGCGCGCCGGCGCGGCCGCGGTGGTGGCGCGCCCCGACACCGTGCCAGAGGCGCCGGCCCCGCGCATGATCGAGACCGTCAGCGCGGCCAGCGGCCCGATCGACCTGAAAGGCGCGCGGGTGTTGATCGTCGAGGACGCTGTGCTGCTGGCCCTGGAGCTGGAGACCGGGCTCTCCGACGCCGGCGCCCAGGTGATCGGCCCGGCCTACGAGCTGGAGGAGGCCATGGCGCTGCTGGACCAGGAGATCGACGCCGCCGTGCTCGACGCCAACCTGAACGGCCGCTCGGTGATCCCGGTGGCCGAGGTGCTCAAGGGCCGCAGCGTGCCCTTCGTCTTCGCCACCGGCTATGGGGAGGCGGGCGGGCCCCCCGCCGACTTCGATGCCCCGATCATCCGCAAGCCCTACGACGTGACCCAGGTGGCCGCGGCGGTGGCGGAGCTGCTTCGGTAGGGCGGGAGCCTCAGATAACCCCCTTCGCCCGCAACGCCGCGATCCTGGCGGTATCGTAGCCGGCGACCTCAGCCAGCACTTCGTCGGTGTGTTGCCCCAGCGTCGGGCCGGGCCAGCGGACGCGGCCGGGGGTTTCGGACATTTTCGGGAAAGCGTTCTGCATCTTGATCCGGCCGAACACCGGATGGTCGGTCTCCACGATGGAGTCCCGGGCTCGGTATTGCGGGTCCTGGAGCATGTCCGGGGCGCGGTAGATGCGCCCGCACGGCACGCTCTCCGCCTCCAGGTGCGCCAGCAGCGCGTCGAGCTTCCAGCCGCGGGTCCAGGCGGCGACGATCTCGTCCAGTTCCGCCTGGTGTCGTCCGCGCGCGGCGTGGTCGAGGAACTTCGGGTCGTCCTTGAGCTCGGGCCGGCCCATGGCCGCGCACAGTCGGGCGAAGACGTTGTCGCCGTTGCCGCCGATCAGGATCATGTCGCCCTCGGCGCAGGGGTAGGCGCTGGACGGTGCGATGCCCGGCAGGATCGCGCCGGAGCGCTCGCGCACATAGCCGGTGAGCTGGTACTCGGTGACCAGGTTCTCCATCACCGCCAGGACGCTCTCGTAGAGGGCGGCGTCCACCACCTGGCCGCGGCCGGTGCGCTCGCGGGCGTGCAGGGCCATCATCACGCCCAGCGCCGCATGCATGGCCGCCAGGCTGTCGCCGATGGAGACGCCGGCCCGGGCCGGCGGACGGTCCGGCTCGCCGATGACGTGGCGCAGGCCCCCCATGGCCTCGCCGATCAGGCCGTAGCCCGCGCGGGTCGCCAGCGGGCCGGTCTGGCCGTACCCGGTGACCCGGGCCATCACCAGGCGCGGGTTGTCCTTCGACAACGCCTCGTAGCCGAGGCCCCATTTCTCCAGTCCGCCGACCCGGAAATTCTCCACCACCACGTCCGACTTCGCGATCAGGTCGCGGGCCAGCGCCTGCCCCTCGGCCCCGCGCAGGTCCACGGTCACCGACTTCTTGTTGCGGCCGATCACCGGCCACCAGGGCGACAGGCCCTTGGGCAGGCTGCGCCCCCACTGGCGCATGGGATCGCCGGACTTGGGGTCCTCCAGCTTGATCACCTCGGCGCCGAAATCGCCGAGGATCTGGCCGCAGAACGGGCCGGCGATCAGTGTCCCCATCTCGATCACACGCAGGCCGGCGAGCGGCCCTTCGGCGTCGGCGTCAGCCATCACAATCCTCCAAAATCAGCGCGGAACAGATCACGCGCGCGTGAGTTTCCCACCGGCGAGCGTGGTTGGAGCCGTCGCCCGCCCAGCTTGTCAATGCTCCAGGGAGAATACGATGTATCGCCAGTTCCTGATCGTGGGGGTCGCCGTCGCCGCTCTGTCCGTGAGTGCGTGCAACAAGAAGCCCGACGAGGCCAAGGGCGCGGCGACGCCCGCGGAACAGGCCGCCACGCCGGACGCCAATCCGGCCGCCACCGTCCCCACACCGTCGAACGAGGCCAAGGCTCCCGACTTCGTCGCCAAGGCCGCCGCCAGCGACATGTTCGAGATCGAGGCCGCCAAGATCGCCCGCAAGCGGGGGACGAATCCCGACGTGAAGAAGTTCGCGAGCGACATGCTCGACGCGCACACCAAGTCCACCGCCGAGCTCAAGAAGGCCATCGCCGAGTCCGGCGCCGCCATCACCCCGCCGACCGCCTTGCCGTCCGATCTGCAGGACAAGATCAACGACCTGAACAAGGCCGACGCCAAGGACTTCGACAAGAACTACATGGACAACCAGGTGGACGCCCATCAGGCCGCGCTCGACCTGTTGCAGCGCTACGCCCAGGACGGCGACGTCGCCCAGATCAAGACCTTCGCCGCGTCCACCGCCCCGGTGGTTCAGAAGCACCTCGACATGGCTCGAGCGACCCGCGACATGGTGAAGTAAGGCCTTGCGATCCCTACGCTCCGCTCGTTCCCGCGTTCTTGGGGATGAGCGGGGGTGGGGCGAGCATTGTTCTGGCGCGGCCGCGGGCGTAGGCAATCGCGCATGAGCTCATATCTGTTCGACCCGCCCGCCGTTCCCGCCGTGCCGGTGGAGGGCGCCGACGGCCTCTTCCCGGTCCGCCGCGTCCTCTGCGTCGGACGCAACTACGCCGCCCACCGCCGCGAGATGGGCGGCGACGACCGCGACCCGCCGTTCTTCTTCTCCAAGCCCGCCGACGCCATCGCCCCGCCCGGTGCGCCCGTGCCCTATCCGCCGGCCACCTCCAACCTGCATCACGAGATGGAGCTGGTGGTGGCGCTGAAGGCGGGCGGCGCGAACGTCACGCCCGCCGCGGCCTTGGACCTGGTCTACGGCTACGCCGCCGGCGTGGACCTCACCCGGCGCGACCTGCAGAACGCCGCCAAGGACAAGGGCCAGCCGTGGGAGGCCGCCAAGGGCTTCGACGCCTCGGCCCCCATCTCCGCCATCCGGCCGTGGACCGGCCCGGCGCCGCAGGGCCGCATCCGCCTGTCGGTGAACGGCGTCCTGCGCCAGGACGCCGTCGTCGCCGACATGATCTGGTCGGTGCCCGAGATCATCGCCGAGGCCTCCA
>Ga0068863_100005075_pt1 | contig 12986 bp, 11 predicted proteins | sample KBSSwiS62_FD_66596 | JGI IMG/M metagenome (GOLD analysis project Ga0068863, IMG submission 66596) | Switchgrass rhizosphere microbial communities from Kellogg Biological Station, Michigan, USA - KBS Switchgrass S6-2 | ecosystem: Host-associated > Plants > Roots > Rhizosphere > Soil ...
GTTCGGGCCGTATGTCACCGACGGCGAGACCAACGCCAGCCTGCGCAAGGGCGACGACGTGCTGTCGATCACCGACGAGCGAGCCGCCGAGCTATTGGCCGACCGCCGGGCCCGCGGGCCGGTCAAGCGGACGAAGAAGGCACCCGCCAAGAAGAAGGCGCCCGCGAAAAAGGCCGCGAAAAAGAGCTAGCGCGTCGCGTCGCTCGGGACGTCGTCGGGATGAGCGGCTTCGCTGGGCGACACCAGGTTCAGCGGGCGGGCCAGCTGAGTGGGCGCGGTGCGGCCGCGCAGTTCGACGATCTCGCCGACATCCCAGCACAGCGCCTCGGCGTCGAGCGCACCGCTGACCGCGATCGCCGACGCGAGCACGTGACCCGACTCGAGCTTCGCGAGCTCGGTCAGCCGGGCGGCCTCGTTGACCGGGTCGCCGATCACGGTGTACTCGAAGCGGGCCTGCGCGCCGATGTGCCCGGCGATGGCGCGTCCGGCGGAGACACCGATGCCGAACTCCGTCTCGCCGAGCACGGTGATCAGTTCGTCGTGCAGTTCACGCGATGCGGCCAGCGCGGCACCGCACGCGTCGGGATGTTCGATCGGTGCGCCGAAGATGCACAACGCCGCGTCGCCCTGGAACTTGTTGACGAAGCCGCCGTGCCGGTTGACGGTGTCGACGACGACGCGGAAGAACTCGTTGAGCAGGCTGACGACCTCGGCCGCCGGGCGTGTCGACGCCAAGTGCGTCGAGCCGACAAGGTCGACGAAAAGCACTGCAGCATCGCGCTCTTGGCCGCCCAGCTCAGTGCCGCGCTCCAGCGCGCGACGAGCCACGTCTTCGCCGACGTACCGGCCGAACAGGTCGCGCAGCCGTTGCCGCTCAGCAAGATCGCGGACCATGTCGTTGAAGCCGGCCTGCAGCAAGCCCAATTCGCTGGCGTCGTAGATCTGCATGTGCGCGTTGTAGTTGCCGCGTTGCACTTCACCCAGCGCCCAACGCAATTGGCGCAGCGGGTCGGCGATCGACATGGCCACCAGGACCGTGCCGAACAGCCCGATCACCAACGCGGCAACGGCAAGCAACAGAATCGGCGTGGTGAGGCGGTCCGCTGATGCGGTGAGGATCTGGAATTTGCTTGCCACCAAGGCCAACACGATCGCCAGCACCGGCACGGCGGTGGACAGCACCCAGGTCAGCACCTGACGCTGGATGACGCCGGGCGCCCGGAAATTCTCGGGTACGCCGCCCCGCAGGGCCGCGACGGCCACCGGTCGCAGCACCCGCTCCGACTGCAGGTACCCGATGATCGCCGTTGCGGTGGCGCCAAGCCCCGTCGCGACGGCCACCACCGGCGCGGACCTGCTGGCGACCGGCCAGCTGGCCACGATGAAGACGATCGAGCCCAGGCACCAATTGGCGACGCTGATAAGCGTCCGGTAGAAGGGCATCTTCAGCGCGCGGGCCCGCGCGAGTTCAGTGCTGGATGGGTCGGAGTCGCCGAGCAGCGTGTCTCGGCGTTGCCACCGCATCACCGGGATCAGCAGCCGCAGGCTCAGATACGAGCCGACGGTGAACGACAGGAACAGGTAGCCGAGGAAGACCGCCAGGTTGAAGGCGGGCAGGTCCTGCAGTTGGATGCGGTCCTCGGGCGGCAGGCCGAAGCGAAGGAAGCCGAGCACGAACAGCGCGCCGATGATGTCGCTCTGCAGCATGCCCAGCGTGAACACCGGCCACGGCGTGCGCGCAGCCCAGCGGACGAATCCGCTGATTCGCCTGATCGGAATGGCCTCCGTGCTCACAGATCAACCGTATCGGGCGGGGCGGACGGAAAAGGGTGCTGTGGGACGGACGTGTCGGTTCGCAGCATTACTGTTATCTCGATGGCCGGTGTGTTTTCGCGTCTGGTGGGGCAAGACGCCGTGGAAGCGGAACTGGTTGCCGCGGCGCAGGCCGCCCGCGGTGATTCGGCTCACAGTGTTCTTTCAGCCGGGACCATGACACACGCCTGGTTGATCACCGGACCACCTGGCTCGGGCCGTTCGGTCGCGGCGCTGTGCTTCGCCGCTGCGCTGCAGTGCACCTCCGACGGCATCCCCGGCTGCGGCGAATGCCGGGCCTGCACCACGACCATGGCGGGGACCCACGCCGACGTGCGGCGGATCATCCCCGAGGGGTTGTCGATCGGTGTCGACGAGATGCGCACCATCGTCCAGATCGCGTCGCGCCGTCCTGGGACAGGGCGCTGGCAGATCGTGGTGGTCGAGGACGCCGACCGGCTCACGGAGGGTGCGGCGAACGCGCTGCTCAAGGTCGTCGAGGAGCCGCCGCCGTCGACGGTGTTCCTGCTGTGCGCGCCGTCCGTCGACCCCGAGGACATCGCCATCACGCTGCGCTCGCGGTGCCGGCACGTAGCACTGGTCACACCGCCGGTGGATGCGATCGCCAGGGTGCTGATCGACACCGACGGGCTGCCCGAGGACGAGGCCACCTGGGCGGCGTCGGTCAGCGGCGGCCATGTCGGGCGGGCGCGGCGGCTGGCGACCGACGAGCAGGCACGTGAGCGGCGGCAGCGTGCCCTCGGACTGGCGCGCGACGCGGCGACGCCGTCGCGGGCCTACGCCGCGGCCGAGGAGTTGGTGGCGACGGCCGAGGCCGAGGCGCGGGCGCTGACCGAAGACCGCAACGAGGCCGAGAGCGAGGAGTTGCGCACAGCGCTCGGCGCGGGCGGCACCGGCAAGGGCACCGCCGGAACGTTGCGTGGCGCCACGGGCGCGATCAAAGACCTTGAGCGACGGCAGAAGTCGCGGCAGACACGAGCGTCACGCGACGCGTTGGACCGTGCGCTGATCGACCTGGCGACGTATTTCCGCGACGCGCTGCTCGTGTCGTCGGGAGCAGGCCAGATCCAGGCCAATCACCCGGACATGACCGATCGGGTGGCGGCGATGGCCGCACACGCGTCACCGGACAAGCTGTTGCGTTGCATCGAGGCGGTGCTGGAGTGCCGCGAGGCGCTGGCGGTGAACGTGAAGCCGAAGTTCGCGGTCGATGCCATGGTGGCCACCGTCGGGCAGGCCCTGCGGAACTGACTTGGGTTGCGCCTGGGGCCTGCCGTAGACTCGTCCCGCCCGGACAGAGCCCGGGCGCGCCACCTTAGCTCAGTCGGTAGAGCGATTCACTCGTAATGAATAGGTCAGGAGTTCGATTCTCCTAGGTGGCTCAAGAAGTCCTGGACCAGAGGCACGACCTCGTCGAGGTGCGTTTCCAGCAGCCAGTGCCCACCACCGAGCAGGTGCAGCGGCGCGTCCGGTAGGTCACGGTGGTAGGCGCGGGCCGACTCCTCCGGCATGTACCCGTCGTGGGGCCCCCAGACGATCAGCGTCGGCGGCTGATGCTCGCGAAGGTATGCCTGCTCCTTGGGGAACCACTCCAGCGTCGACGGCTGATCTTCGAGCAGACGGATGAGGTTGGCGACACGGTCGGGAGTCGACATCAGCGACCAGTGCAACGTCCACAGGTCGGGGCTGATGCGGTCGGCGACGTCGTCGGGCAGCTCGCCGACGAACTCGCTGCGGAACCCGTCGAGCGTGACGTGTTGGGCGATGCGTCGTCGCGCGTCGGGACCCGGATTGCGCCATGACTTCTTGAGGAAGTCGTACTTCGGACCGAACGCATCCTCGTAGATGTCTCCGTTTTGGATGACAAGCCCCGCAATGCGCTCGGGTTGGTGAAGCGCGAGACGCAAGCCGAACTGCGAGCCGTAGTCGTGCAACCAGACCACGTAGCGCATCAGGCCCATCGTCTCGACGAAGGCTTGCAGAAACTCCGCGTAGGCGTCGAAGGTGTAGCCGAAACTGTCAGCGGAAGGTGTTGCGCTGTAACCGAATCCGGGCAGGTCGGGCGCGACGCATCGCCAGCGTGTGCCGAGCTGGGCCAACAGGTGGCGGTAGGCGTACGACGAGCACGGGTAGCCGTGCGGGAGCAGCACGACGGAAGCATCGGCAGGACCGGATTCGCGGTAGAAGGTGTCGATCCCGTCGACGGTGATGCGGCGGTGGTGGACTGGTGCGAGCGGCATGCCGCTCGCGTTCCCCGTCACTGTGACTCGTCAAACACCTCGCGGGCGATCTTGCGGGCGGTGTTGGCTGCGGGAAAGCCCGCGTATCCGCTGGCGTGGTAGATGACTTCGGCGATCTCGTCGTCGGTGAGCCCGTTGGTGCGGGCGATCCGGAAGTGAATCGAAAGCTCGTCGGTCGCGCGCAACGCGATCAGGATGCCGAGCGTGACGAGGCTGCGGTCACGTCGGCTCAGGCCGTCGCGTCCCCATAGCCGTCCGAAGACGTTGTCGATGCCGATCTCCATCAGCTCGTCACCGAACTTGCCATCCCGCAACCTCTCTGCTGAGGCGGCGCCCGGCAGAAGTTCACGAAAGACCCGCAGGCCCTGTTCACGGATATCTGTCATGCCTTCAGATTGGCATGACTAGACAGGTGCCACGAACCCGACGGGCCCCGATGCCAGACACACCGACAACGCGGCCGTGTTCGCCCGTACCTTGATCGCATCGCCAGCCCCCGGAAGTCGGACGAAGACCCGGTTGAGGCCCGGACGTACCGGCACCTTCGTCTCCGTACCCTCCGACAGCGACATCGTCAGCGACCCGTCGCTGTTGGCCAGATAGTTGATCTCCGCTGTCCAGTCGGCAGGCAGCAGTGGACCATCCAGTTTCATCGAAACGGGGAAGTCCGGTTGTACCAGATATCCGCAATTCGGTTCCGGCCCGGGCGCGATCGACCGCACCCACGTGACTTTCGCGTCGATGACGTGACCGCTCACGTCGAACATGCGCAAATCCGTTGTCGCGCCCGCGAAGTCGGGCCGATCCGGCAGCAGGGCGAACATGTGACTGGCCAGATTCTCCGGCCCGACGACACGCTGCAACACCATCGGGTCGACCTCCTGGTCGAGCATCGGCGCACTCGACGCCGCATGCGCCGCCGCCAACCCCGCCCTGGCGTTCTGCAGATACGGCTGTGCCGGATTGTCACGCCAGACTGTCATGAAAGTCGCCGTCGAGTACAGGCTGCTGGCGACGAAAAGACTTGTCAGACAGACGATTGCAGCTGTGCGGACCCGCGAGGCAGCCAGCCATGCCGATCGCGCGCGGGTCGGCGCGCACAGCCCAACCGCGAGCAGCAGCGCCAACACCACCACAAGATCGGGCAGATAACGCAGCGTCTGTGCGAGTTCCAGAGCAGTGAACCGCGACGAGCGCATCAGGTAAATCGGAATCTGGCACGCGACCGCGTAGCCGACCGCCACCAGCCACACCGGCCCGATGCGTTCCTTGCGCAGCAACGAGATCGCGACCACGGCCGCCAACGCCACCCAGCCCAGCACCATCACCGCGATCGGCGGTGTCGCCCACGGCGACGCCGGGGCCCAGCGCTGCCACTCCCACGGTCCGCCGACCAAACCGGGCACGATGCCATGAGTTACCGAGCGGCTCAACAGGTCCCAGGTCATCGCCAGGTCGAAGCTCCACCGCTTCTGGTCGACCACCACCAGGTAGACGCCGATCCACGCCGCCGTCAGTGCCAGCGCCGACACCCACAGCCGCAGCCCGCGCCGCCACACCTGCAGCACCGAACCCGACGAGGTGACGTGTGCGTAGAGCGCCGCGATAGTGAAGGCGACGAACGGGATGACGGCCGCCTTCTCGAAGAACAACAAGCCACCGAAGTAGACCAGCAGCCCCGTCACCGCATACCGCTGGTTGCCGGTGCGGACCAGCAGCACCGCGTCGCCGCACACCCACGCCAGCGCGGCAAGCATCGGCAGTGAGTTCAGCGCCGCCGCCCACCAGGCGAATGCCGGCACCGACAGCGGAGTGAACAACGCGAACGTCAACGGCAACAGCAGCACCGGGCGCCAGCCGAGAAGCACGTGCAGCGTCCGCAGCAGCGCCAGCGACGCCAACAGTTGCATCACCACCAGGCTGATCGCAGGTCCGATCCAGTTCAGCGGAGCGATACGGGTGATGCCGCCCGCGACCAGGAAGGCGCCTGGCATCACGTGTCCGTCGTGGTCGTCGAACAGATACGCCGGCGACAGCAGGCTCTGCGTGCCTGCGCGGCCGGTCAGGATCAGGTCGTCCCAATAGAAATAGCCGCGGAACGCCAGCACGGCCCGGACGACGAGTTGCACCACGATCAGCACGGCGGCGGTGCGGGCAACCCAGTTCATCGGTGGTCGAGCCTACGGACAAAGCTGACGCGTAGCCGCCGTCGGTATGGTGGGCCGATGCGCACACTGGTCACCGGGGCAGCCGGTTTCATCGGATCAACGCTGGTAGACCGCCTTCTTGCAGAGGGCCACACGGTCGTCGGAGTCGATGACCTGAGCTCGGGGCGCAGCGAGAACATCGTCTCGGCGGAGCGGCACGACGGCTTCGAATTCGCCAAGGCCGACATCGTCAGCGCCGACCTCATCGGACTGCTCGCCGACACCCGACCCGAGGTGGTCTTCCACCTGGCCGCGCAGATCTCGGTGAAGCTCTCAGTCGACGACCCGCAGTTCGATTCGTCGGTCAACGTGGTCGGCACGGTGCGACTGGCCGAGGCGGCCCGTCGGGCCGGGGTCCGCAAGATCGTGCACACCTCCTCGGGCGGCTCGATCTACGGCACTCCGCCGACGTACCCGACCAGTGAAGACATTCCGACAGACCCGTCGTCGCCGTATGCGGCCAGCAAGGTCGCGGGCGAGGTGTATCTGAACATGTACCGCAACCTCTACGGCCTGCAGTGCTCGCACATCGCGCCCGGCAACGTCTACGGTCCCCGCCAGGATCCGCACGGCGAGGCGGGCGTGGTGGCGATCTTTTCCAGGGCGCTGCTGGCCGGGAAGCCGACCAAGATCTTCGGCGACGGCACCGACACCCGCGACTATGTGTTCGTCGACGATGTCGTGGACGCGTTCGTCAAGGCGTCCGGCGAGGCCGGTGACGGGCAACGCTTCAACGTCGCCACCGGAACCGAAACCTCGACACGCCAACTGCATTCGGTGATCGCCAAGGCCGCCGGCGCCGCCGACGAACCGGAGTTTCACCCGCCTCGACTCGGCGATCTGCGCCGGTCCTGCCTCGACATCAGCCGCGCCAGGCGAGTGCTCGGATGGGCCCCGGGGGTCGACATCGACGAGGGCGTCGCCAGGACGGTCGACTACTTCCGCGCCCAATAAAGATTGTAAGTACTTACTTTCTGTTGTAGCGTTGGCGCCATGCCCTACGACGTCATCATTCGCAACGGCCTGTGGTTCGACGGCACTGGAACCGCGCCGCAGGTTCGCACGCTGGGGATTCGCGACGGAATCGTCGTCGCGGTATCGGCCGGGCCGCTCGACGAGGCCGGCTGCCCCGACGTGATCGATGCCGCAGGCAAGTGGATCGCGCCCGGGTTCATCGACGTGCACACGCACTACGACGCGGAGGTGCTGCTCGACCCGGGTCTGCGGGAGTCGGTGCGCCACGGCGTGACAACGATCCTGTTGGGCAACTGCTCGCTGTCGGCCGTATACGCCGACTCCGACGATGCGGCCGATCTGTTCAGCCGCGTCGAAGCTGTTCCGCGCGACTACGTGCTCGGTGCGCTGGAAGCCAAGAAGACGTGGTCGACGCCGGCGGAATACGTTCACGCCCTCGACGATCTGCCGCTCGGCCCCAATGTCAGCTCCATGCTTGGGCATTCGGATCTGCGCACCGCCGTCCTCGGGCTCGATCGCGCCACCACCGAAGGCGTCAGGCCGACGGAGGCCGAGCTGAGCCGGATGGCGGACATGCTGGAGCAGGCTCTCGACGCCGGGCTGCTCGGCATGTCCGGAATGGACGCCCCCATCGACAAACTCGACGGCGACCGCTACCGGTCGCGCGCGCTGCCGTCGACGTTCGCCACCTGGCGGGAGCGCCGCAAACTGATCTCCGTGCTGCGCAAGCGCCGCCGAATTCTGCAGAGTGCACCCAACACCAAGAACCCGCTTGAAGCGTTGATGTTCTTCCTGACCAGCAGCAGGCTGTTCGGTCGGCGTGCAGGCGTGCGCATGAGCCTGCTGGTCTCGGCCGATGCCAAGTCTGCTCCCGGCGCCGTGCACGTATTCGGGCCCGGGATAAGGCTTCTCAACAAGATCTTCGACTCGTTGGTGCGGTTCCAGCATCTTCCCGTGCCGTTCGAGCTGTACTCCGACGGCATCGACTTGCCGGTGTTCGAGGAGTTCGGGGCAGGCACCGCCGCGCTTCATCTGCGCGACCAGATCAAGCGCAACGAACTGCTCGCCGACACCGACTACCGCCGCCGGTTCCGCAGGTCGTTCGACCGTCGCAAGCTCGGGCCGACGTTGTGGCATCGGGATTTTCACGACGCAACCATCGTCGAGTGCCCGGATAAGACATTGATCGGCAAGAGCTTTGGGCAGATCGCCGACGAGCGGGGGCTGCATCCCCTTGATGCGTTCTTGGATGTGCTCGTCGAGAACGGCGAGCGCAACGTGCGCTGGACCACCATCGTGGCCAACCACCGACCCGAGCAACTCGACAAGCTCGCCGCGGATCCGTCGGTCCACATGGGCTTCTCCGACGCCGGTGCGCACCTGCGAAACATGGCGTTCTACAACTTCTCGCTGCGGCTGCTGAAGCGTGTCCGCGACGCCGAGGCCGCCGGGCGCCCGTTCCTGAGCCTCGAACGAGCGGTGCACCGGCTCACAGCCGAGGTCGCCGACTGGTTCGGTCTGGACGCAGGCACGTTGCGCGAGGGCGACCGTGCGGACTTCGTGGTGATCGACCCGGCCGGTCTCGACGGCTCGGTCGACGCCTATCACGAGGAGAAGGTGCCGTTCTACGGCGACCTCAGCCGCATGGTCAACCGCAATGACGCCGCGATCGTCGCGACCGGTGTCAACGGCACCGTGGTCTTCCGCGACGGTCAGTTCTGCGACGGCTACGCCACGACCGTGAAGACGGGCCGCTTCCTGCGCGCCGGCGTCGGCAACGCCGTGAAAGCGCTTGCCTGACATGGCAAGAACTCAGCAACAACGTCGCGAGGAAACCATCGCGCGGCTATTGGACGCGAGCATCGACTCCATCATCGATGTCGGCTACGCGCGCGCGTCGGCCGCGGTGATCGCCAAACGGGCCCAGGTGTCCGACGGAGCGCTGTTCCGGCACTTCCCGACCATGGGCGATTTCATGGCCGCCACTGCGCGCGAGGTGATGCGGCGCCAACTCGATTCGTTCACCAAGCAAGTCGCCGAGATCCCGGCCGACAAGCCGGCGCTACAGGCGGCGCTGACGATCATGCGCGATGTCACCGGCAACCCCACCAACGCCGTGATGTACGAGCTCATGGTCGCTGCCCGGACCGACGAGAAGCTGCGGACCACACTGCAAGAGGTGCTCACCGAATACGCGGCCAACATCTACGACGTCGCAAGGGCGCTGCCCGGAGCGGACCAATTCCCTGACGACACCTTCATCGCATTGGTGGCCATCATCACCAATACCTTCGACGGCGCGGCGATCGTCAGGGCGGTCATGCCGCAGCCCGATCTGGAGGACAATCGAATTGCGTTGCTGGCACGGCTGATCGGTGAAGCGCCCTAACGCTCTTCAGGCACCCGGGCGGTTTGTAACGCGACGGCGCGCGCCAACCGCGCGTACTTCAGTTCGAGATCCTTGAACCGCATGTAGGCCGACAGCGTCGTGAACACGAACGCGATGACGAGCAGGTACAACATCAGGTCGGTACCGCGTTTCACACCAAGCCAATTCGCGACCACAGTGGTGTCGTCGGGGCGAAGGATCGCGTAGATACCGGCGATGACGAACAGCACGTAACCGACCTTCACCCACGCCTTGGACCGCGCGCTGCGACGCGAGCGCAACAGGTACACCAACAGCGAGAGCACCGAAACGATCAGCAGCGCCTGGATCCAGTTCATCGCGACATCCTTCCTCGCAACCAACCGTCGAAGATGATGTTGACGCCGTTGAGCAACGGCTGCCCCTTGGACATCGAGTATTCGGTGTAGAGAATCTCCACGGGCTCTTCGGTTACCCGCCAATGGTTTTCATACGCCAGCGCGATGAACTCGTCCGCGTGGCTCATACCGTTCATGGTGAGGTTGAGCCCGTCGGCCACCTTCTTGTTGAACACCCGCAGGCCGTTGTGCGCGTCGGTCAGCCCGAGCTTGCGGCTGCGCCTGCTCAACGTGGCCGCCGTACGCAGCACAATGCGCTTGGGCAGCGGCGTGTGGCTCACCACACCGGGGTCGGCGAATCGGGTGCCGACGACGAGGTCGACGTCGTCGCCTGCGAGCCGGTCGATCATCCGGATGACGTCCTTGACGCGATGCTGGCCGTCGGCGTCGAAGGTGGCGAACACCGCCGCGCCCGGCTGCCGCCGGGCGTACTCCACGCCGGTCTGGATGGCCGCGCCCTGTCCGAGATTGACCGGGTGGCGCACCGAATGGGCCCCGGCGCGCAACGCCACGTCGCCGGTGTCATCACGGCTGCCGTCGTCGACACACACCACGTGGTCGAAGACGGAGCGAACGTCAGAGATGACGTCGCCGATGACGCTCGCCTCGTTGAAGGCGGGGATGATGAGCCATACGTCGTGGTAGCGCGAGTCCGAGATACTGATGCCCCTCAAAATACAGGGTCAGCGATCCGACATCCTGGCAAGCGCGGCCAGGTGCACCGCGATTCCTACCAGCGGCCCGCACAGCAGCGCGATCACCGTGCGTGTTTCCAGGCCTACCGGCAGGAGCAGCAGCAACGCCGAGGCCACCGTCGCCGACACCCAACCGAGCGAATAGGCCCGATGCAGGGCGGCCGCGACCGCCGCGGCGCCGGTCAACGTCAGGATCGCGATCGCCACCGCCGCCGCGGTCAGCCAGGCCAGCAGCTCGCCGTCGGCGCGATACTGCGCGCCGAACCCTTCGCGCAGCAGCCACGGCCCGAACACCCCGGCGAGCAGCACCCCCAGCAGACCGAGGCCGGTCACCACCAGCGCAGGCTGCACCAGCGCCCGCAGTCGCTCCGTGCGCTGGTCGACGAAGTGCGCGATCAGGTTGCCCTGCATGGCGGTCAGCGGCACCAGCAGTGGCGCCCTGGTCAGCGTGACCGCCAGAATCACCACGCCGCCGGCGGCGCCCAGGTCACCCGAGGTCGCCTTGAGCAGCACCGGAAAGCCCATCACCAGGATCGCGCTTGCTCCCGCGGCGGCGATCGAATGCGAAGCACCGCGCAGGAACGTCATGGTGCCGCCAGGCGTCAGCAGTCGCGCCGCTGCGCGCGTGGACGGGGATGCCAGCAGCAGGGTCAGCCATGCGATCGCGCCGGCGACCGTCGCCCACAGATAGCCGACCAGACCCCAGCCGACCACGAACGTCGCGGCCGCCACCGCCACCCGCATGCCGGCGTCGGTCACCATCAGCGACCCGTACTCGGTCCATCGGTTCACCCCGGCCAGCATGCCCAGCAGGGTGGCGTGCAGGCAGAAGCCGGCCAGCCCCACACTCAGCAGCGCGACGCTCAGCCACTGCGACTCGACGAACACGTGCGCCGACCACAGCGGCGAGCTCACGGCGATCACCGCCGCGGCCACCACTCCGACCATCGCCGCCACCCGCATCGGATGTGTGCGCGGGCCGGCCACCACCTCCGCGTACCGCGCCGAGCGCACCTCGCGGGTGGCCTCCTGAAGCAGTCCGAACGCCGCGCCGGTGACCAACCCGAATGCGCCCCAAAACACCCCGAACACCGAAAAACCCGCCGGCTCGAGATCGCGCGCCGCCAGATACAGCACCGCATATCCGCACAGCGCGGACAACACCGTGGCGGTGCCAACCCGCGTCACGCTGGCGCGGGTGATCGGTCCGGTCGGCGCCGCGTCGGTCATGACGGCTCGTCGAGCGCGGGCACCGGCGTCGAATACAGCCACGCGTCCCACAGCGGTCGCAACGATTCGTGTGCGTAGTTGGCGGCCAAGCCGGTGAAGTCGTCGGTGACGACGGTGCCGTGCCGATAGCGCGCCGTCCAATCCTTCAGCAGCGCAAAGAAACTGTCGTCGCCGATGCGCCGACGCAGCACGTGCAGGGTCAGCGCGCCCCGTTTGTAGACGCGATCGTCGAACATGTCGCGGGGGCCCGGATCGGCCAGCACCAGATCCTGCGGCGAATCCACCAGCCGCTGGTGATAGTGGCGCGCCCACTCGTCGGCGCTGCGGTCGCCGGAATGCTCGGACCACAGCCATTCGGCGTAGCAGGCGAAACCCTCGTGCAGCCAGATGTGACGCCAGCGTTTGGCGGTGACGGAATTGCCGAACCACTGATGGGCCAGCTCGTGGGCGATCAGCCGTTCGGCGCGGCCATCACCGTCGCAATGGTTGGCGCCGAATATCGAAATCCCTTGTGCCTCAAGGGGTATCTCGAGGTCGTCGTCGGTAACCACGACGGTGTAGCCACTGTCCAGCGGGTACGGACCGAACAACTTGACGAACAATTTCATCATCTGCGGTTGGTCGGCGAAGTCCTGCTCGAAGTTGCGGCGCAGCCGGTCCGGCAGCACAGCGTGTATCTGGACACCGTTCTTGGCTATCCGGTGCCGGTCGTACACACCGATCTGCAGGGTGATCAGATACGTCGAAGTCGGCTCGGCCTGCTCGTACGTCCACGTCGTCATGCCCGCTCTCGCACGCCGCGACAACAGCTCGCCGTTGGCCAGCGCGTAATATGCGCTCTCCGTGCTGATCTGGAGACGGAAGCTGGCCTTGGCGCTGGGATGGTCGTCACACGGAAACCACGACGCGGCGCCGTTTGGCTGGCCGGCCACGAGCACACCCTCTGACAGTTCCTCGAAACCGACTTCGCCCCAATGGGAGCGGACCGGCCGTGGCGTGCCGCCGTAGCGCACCGAGATCGTCATCGCCGCGCCCGCGGG
>Ga0068863_100005080_pt1 | contig 12974 bp, 8 predicted proteins | sample KBSSwiS62_FD_66596 | JGI IMG/M metagenome (GOLD analysis project Ga0068863, IMG submission 66596) | Switchgrass rhizosphere microbial communities from Kellogg Biological Station, Michigan, USA - KBS Switchgrass S6-2 | ecosystem: Host-associated > Plants > Roots > Rhizosphere > Soil ...
GAACGGCCGGACCAGCACCTGGGTCGGCCATGCCTCGGTGACCAGGACCATCAGGATCCCGATCAGCACACAGCCGGCAACGTTGATCGAGAACGTGGTCCAGGGGAAGCCGTCGGCCGGCACCGGGAACGCGACGCCGAGGCCGTAGCGGGCGAGAGCGCCGAGAGCACCGCCGATCGAGATGGTGCCGAGCACGGTCAGTGGATGGCGGCGCAGCTCAGCGCGTTGCTCGGGCTCGTGAAGATCGATATCCGGATCAATAGGGACAAAGTCCGTCACAGGGCACACTCCTACCAGGCAGATCAACTGGTAGGGACCGTTGGCGACATTGCGGTTCCGCCCCGCTCGGGGCGTGGCGGGCCCCACCGCCGCCGACGATCGTACAAGGTCACGAACGGATCGGCATCCGCGTCCCCGACGCGGGCTGGGCGTGGCGGGCCGATCCGGCGCCGATCAGACACCAGGATGGGACACATGAGAGAACTCCGCTTGGTCGTGACCGCCGACGATTACGAGGCCGCGCTGCACTTCTACCGCGACGTGCTGGGCCTGGATGAGCGGGCGGCATTTTCGTCGCCCGGCGGCCGAGTGACCATCCTCGAGGCCGGTGTCGCCACCTTGGAGATCGCCGACCCGCCACACGCTGACTACATCGACGAGGTGGAGGTCGGGCGCCGGGTGGCCGGACCGATCCGGGTCGCGTTCGGGGTCGACGACACCGAGGCCACCACCACTCAGCTCGTCGACGACGGTGCGGAGCTGGTCGCCGAGCCGACGCGTACGCCGTGGGGGTCGCTGAACTCCCGGCTGAACGCGCCCGGCGGGCTGCACATCACCATCTTCGCCGACGATCCCGTGTAAGTGACCGGCGGCCGCCCGCACCGGAAACACGACGGCCAAAGTTCAGTGTCGGTACATACACCGATACGCATATCTCGATAGCGTCGCTCCTATCGTCCGCATAGCAATCCCCCATCGGACACATAGGAGCGACATGACCATCCGTATCCGTCGCGCCCTGGCGCTGGCCAGCGCGGCACTGCTCGTGACACTGGTGCCGGCTCAGACCGCCAGTGGCGCGCAGCCGTCCAAGACCATCCCGGTGCAGCTTCTCGCCATCAACGACCTACATGGAAACCTGGAGGCACCGCAGGGCTCGTCCGGCTCGGTGACCCGGCTCAATCCGGACGGCACCACCACGGTGATCCCGGCCGGCGGTGTGGAATATCTGTCCACGGCGCTGAAGCAGGCCCGGGCCGGTCACAACTCACTGACCGTGGCCGCTGGTGACCTGATCGGTGCCAGCCCGCTGTTGTCCGCGGCGTTCCACGACGAGCCCACCATTCTCGCCGCCAACGAGATGGGCCTCGCGGTCAGCTCAGTCGGCAACCACGAATTCGATGAGGGCAAGGCGGAGCTGCTGCGGATGCAGTTCGGCGGCTGCCGCGCCGACGACGGCTGCTACAACCCGCCGCGCCGGTTCCCAGGCGCGTCGTTCCCTTATCTGACGGCGAACGTCATCAACGACGACACGCACCTGCCGCTGCTGGCCCCGGTCTGGATCAAGGACGTGGGCGGCGCGAAGATCGGCTTCATCGGCATGACCCTCGAGGACACGCCGAACATCGTCACCGCGTCCGGCGTCGCTGGGCTGACTTTCAAGGACGAGGTCCAGACCGCGAACTTCTACGCCAAGCTGCTCAAGCTAGCCGGAGTCAACGCCATCGTGACGCTGATCCACCAGGGTGGCCAGCCGGCCAGCGCCGCCTACAACTACAACTGCGACGCGAACGGGCCGGGCAGCGGGCTGACCGGTGACATCGTTCCGATCGCGCAGCAGCTCGATCCGTCGATTGACGTGATCGTCACCGGGCACACCCACACGTCCTACGTCTGCGACATCCCGGACCCGGCCGGCCAGCCGCGCCTGGTGAGCAGCGCCGCCAGCTTCGGCCGGCTGTTCACCGACATCGAGGGCAGCTACGACACGCGTACGCGGGACTTCGTCCGCTCGTCGCTGACCGCACACAACGTCGTGGTCAGCCACGATTACGCCAAGGACCCAGCGATGACCGACCTGATCAGCACCTACAAGACGCTGCTCGGGCCGATCGCAAACCGGGTGGTCGGCTACATCGGAGCCGACATCCCGGGCCGCGGCGCCACCACACTCGAGGAGCCTCTCGGCGACGTCATCGCCGACGCGCAACTCGAAGCGACCAGCGCGGCCGGCAGCGGCGGTGCGGTGATGGCGTTCATGAACCCGGGCGGCATCCGGTCCGACCTCACCTACGCCCAGAGCGGGAGCGAAGGCAACGGAGCGGTGACCTACTCCGAGGCGTTCACCGTGCAACCGTTCAACAACCTGCTGGAGACGATCACCCTGACCGGGGCTCAGATCGTCACGCTGCTGCAACAGCAGTTCACCGGCGCCAACGCCACGACACCAAAGGTGCTGCAGGTGAGCAAGGGATTCGCGTACACGCTGGACCTCACCAAGACCGGCGCGGACCGGATCGTGACCAGCTCGATCACGTTGAACGGCGCTCCCCTGGATCCGGAGGCCAGTTATCGCGTCACCGTGAACAACTTCCTCGCCGGTGGCGGTGACGGCTTCGGCGTCCTGACCCAGGGCACCAATCCGCTGGTCGGCGAGGTGGACCTGGACGCGTTCGTCGCGTTCCTCACCGCGCACTCGTCGGCCGGTTCGCCGCTTCCACAACCCACCGCCGATCGGATTACTGTGATCAGCTAGAAGCTAGACGAGCCAACGGCGGCGCGGTCTCTGGCGAGACCGCGCCGTCGTCGTTGCAGAGGGGCAGCAGATGCGCGTAGTGGTCACCGGTGGCAGCGGCAAGCTCGGCGTCGCGGTGGTGCAGGAACTCGTCGACCACTCCTACGACGTGGTCAATGTGGACCGGGCGCCCGCGCGCGATCCGAAATGCCCTTATACGTACGCGGACCTGACCGACTACGGCCAGGTCATCGAAGTGATGTCAGGTATCGATAGTCGATACGACCACGTGGACGCGGTCGTTCACCTGGCGGCGATCCCGGGTCCGGGGGTAGCCACAAACGCCGCTACCTTCGCGAACAACATTACGGCGACATATAACGTATTTCACGCGGCTCGGGCCGCCGGCATATCGAATATCGTGTGGGCTTCCAGCGAGACGCTGCTCGGCTTGCCGTTCGACTCGGCGCCACCGCCCTACATCCCGGTCGACGAGGAATACCCGGCTCGCCCGGAGACGTCCTACGCGCTGGCCAAGCATCTGGAAGAGCAGATGGCGGCGCAGCTGTGCCGGCAGGATCCGCGGCTGAAGATGATCGGCCTGCGATTCTCCAACGTGATGACGCCGGACGACTACGCGGCCTTCCCGTCATTCAATGACGATCCGCGCTTGCGGTCATGGAACCTGTGGTCCTACATCGATCGCCGGGACGGCGCTCAGGCGGTCCGCCGAGCACTCGAGCACGACGCCGCCGGCCTGGACATCTTCATCATCGCGAACGCCGACAGCGTGATGACGACACCGGTCACCGAACTCGCCGCGGAGGTCTACCCTGGGGTGCCGGTCACCCGCGAAGTCGGTCCGCACGACACCTTGCTCTCTATCGAGAAGGCCCGGCGCGTGCTCGGATACGAACCCCGGTTCGGATGGCGTAACCCCAGATAGGGGACGTGCGGGTAGTTGTCGCCGGCGGGGTGGATCAGGAGACTGGAGCGATGCACGAGCCCATGCCCGATTCAGAGCAGCCGGCGTCAGCGGAGCCGGCCGCGCAGGACGCGCCGTCGCCGGTCGCGAAGGCGCCACATGCGGTGCCAGATCAGCCCGGCGACCCGATCGCCGGCGAGTCCGACGACATTACCGCCACGCCCGACGATCCGGCGGTCCGGCCGCTCGTGATGAAGTCAGCGCGCGACTGGGCCGACGCTCTGATCGACCGCACCGGCCGTAATGAGCTGCTGATCTGCCGGGATCGCGGCAAGCTCGGGCTGGACGCGGCCAAGCCGGAAGCGCTCGGCCGGCTGCTCCGCGGCCAGGCGGTCCGGCTCAAGCAGCTGTTCAGCGGTGATGCGCTGGTTGCCGCGACCAAGACCGCGGAGCAGATCCGCAAGCGCATCAAGGAATATGACGAAGAGCGAGGCGTACGCGTGGGCCGCATGGCCTACGGGTTTGCCACCTGGCGAGACCCGAAGGAAGATCGGGTGCCGCGCGCACCCCTGCTGCTGCGTGAAGTCTCGATCACCCGCCGCCCGGGCATGGACGAGCTGGAACTCGTCGCGGACAAGGACGTCGAGATCAACCCGGTGTTCCTGCACTACCTGCGCAGCACATTCCGGGTCGAGGTGGATCCCGGCCTGATCGCCGAGCTCAACGACGACGTCGATGAGCCGGAGCAGGTGCCCCTGGCGATCGAGCGGCTGCGGATCGCCCTGGAGGCGGTGCCGGATCTGCGGTTCACGACCGGCGTGCTGGTCGGCACGTTCCACTACGCCAAGCTTGCGATGCACCAGGACCTCCTGGACAACGCCCGGGTGTTCGCCGGCAACGACCTGTTCGCGGCGATGGCCGGCGACCTGGAGGCGATCGACCGGGTCCGCCGGCCGGCCGGCGATGTCAGCCTGGACCAGCCGGACGTCACCGCACCGTCCGACGAGTTCCTGGTGCTGGACGCCGACCCGTCACAGAACTACGTCATCAACGCCGCGCTGGCCGGCCGAAACCTGGTGGTGCAGGGCCCGCCCGGCACCGGCAAATCGCAGACCATCAGCAACCTGATCGCTAGCCTCGCGGCCCGCGGCAAGACGGTGCTGTTCGTGGCCGAGAAGCGGGCCGCCATCGAGGCGGTGCTGGGCCGGCTGAACCAGGCCGGTCTCGGCGACCTGACCCTGGACCTGCACGTGACCACCGCCAACAAGGCCCGCATCTACGAACAGTTCCGCACCGCCATCGCCAACTCCCGGTCGGTGCCGCCACTGGATGCGACCCGCCAGGACGCCCGGCTGGACCGGCTGCGCCGGATCCTGGTGCGCCACGATTCCGCTCTGCACCGGCCCCGGCAGCCGTGGGGCATCTCGGCGTTCCAGGCCCAGATCGCAGTGACCGAGACGCCGGTGGATGCGCGTACGCCGATCCGCCTGGGCGGCACCGCTCTGGCCGACCTGCACGGCGAGGCCGCCGACGAGGCCCGCGATCGGCTGATCGAGCTGTGGGTGCTAGGCGGCCTCGCACCGGCCGAGTCACTGGGACCGTGGGGAGGCGCGCACATCACCGACGACGCCGATGCCACTCGATCGCACGACATGGTGATCGGCCTGCGCTCGGCCGTGCCGGAGGTGCGCCGTGCGGTCGCCGAGCTGGCCGCGCGTACGCGGCTGCCGGAGCCGCCGACCATCGCCGAGGCCGAGGTGCTGGCGAATTGGTGCGATCGCACGGTGGCCGCGGCCGCCCACTGGCGCCCCGAAATCTATCGCCAGGACCTGGACGAGCTGCTGGCCGCGACCGGCGACAAGGCCGACCGAACGGCGTACCGCCCCGGGATGGGGTGGTTCGCCCGGCGCCGGGTGCTCAAGCGGGTCAAGGCGCTGCGCACGGGCGGCGGGTCGGCGGCGCAGTGGCATGCCGAGCTGCTCGAGCTGGGCGCCGTACGCGCGGAGTGGCAGAACCTCACTGCAGATGTGCCACCGGCGACGATCGACACCCGCGCGTTGCACGCCGGCCTGGAGCGGGCGCGCACGCCGGTCGGTGAGCTGGCCACGATCCTGCCCGACGGTGTCGCCACCACCGAATGGGACACGCTGCAGCAGCGCCTGGACGCCCTCGCTATGGATCCGAACGCGCCACACCGGGTGGCCCGGATCAACCGCCTGACCGCGCAGATCGACGAGGCCGGACTCGGCGACCTGGTCGCCTGGATCGGCACTCAGCTTCCGGAGTGGCCAGATGAGAAGCGGTCCGGCCTGATCGGCGACAGCTTCGACCACGCCTGGTTCGCCTCGGTGCTGGACCTGGTCATGAGCACCGACGATCACCTGGCCGCGTTCGATGGGGCGGCGCACTCCACCGCCGTCGCGGAGTTCGCTGCGACCGACCGCGCCCACCTGATCGCGACGCGGCACCGCGTCCGCCGGCTGGTCGCCGAACGCCTCACCCAGGTCCGCGGCCAGCACCACGACCAGGACCTGTTCCTCGATCGGGAGCTGGACAAGAAGCGCCGGCTGCGGACCCTCCGGGACCTGATGCGCCAGGCGCCAGATGTGCTGCTGGCGGCGAAGCCGTGCTGGGCCCTGTCCCCACTGCTGGTCTCCCAGTTGCTGCCGCCGACCCAGCTGTTCGACGTGGTGATCTTCGACGAGGCCAGCCAGGTCCAGCCGGCCGAAGCGATGGCGGCGATGGCCCGGGCCCGGTCCGCGGTGATCGCCGGCGACTCCAAGCAGCTGCCGCCGACCGCGTTCTTCGAAAGTGCCCTGGAGGCCAACGACGAGCTGCCCACCGACGACGGCGCCGACGGCGAAGCCCTCACCGTCGACGTCGAGTCGGTGCTGGAGGCGTTCAACCGCGCGCTCGGCGCCAGCATCGCCGGTGAGTATTACCTCGGCTGGCACTACCGCAGTCAGGACGCCCGGTTGATCGCGCCGTCGAACGCTTACTTCTACGAGAATCGGATGACCACCTTCCCCGGCACATCCACCGATGCTCCGGTGACGTTCGTCGAGGTCGAGGGCGCCGAGTCGGCGCAGGGCACGTCACCCGCCGAGGTCCGCCGGGTCGTCGAGCTGGTTCTGGAGCACGCCCGCACGCGGCCGGACGATTCGCTCGGCGTGATCACCATGGGCCTGGCCCATTCCGAGGCCATCGACCGCGCCCTGCAGTTGCGGCTGCGCGACGAACCGGAGCTGCGGGACTGGTTCGGTGAGGCCGGTGACGAGCCGTTCTTCATCAAGAACCTGGAACGCGTGCAGGGCGACGAGCGCGACGCGATCGTGCTGGCGATCGGCTACGGCAAGTCCGGCGGCCGGATGATGCACCGCTTCGGCCCGCTGAACATGGCCGGGGGCGAGCGCCGGCTCAACGTCGCGATCACCCGGGCCAAGAAGCGGATGACAGTGGTGGCCGGCTTCCACCCGGACGATCTGGACCCGGAGAAGCTGCGCTCCGAGGGGGCGCAGCGGCTCGCCGACTACTTGCGCTACGCGGCTCGCGGTGCGCAGAGCGCCACGGGCGCGGTCCGCGGCGCGCCAGTGCTCAACCCGTTCGAGATCCAGGTACGCAACCGGCTGCTCGCCGCCGGCGTGCCGGTCCAGCCGCAGTGGGGCGAGCGCGGGCAGTCGATCGACTTCGTCGCCACCCACCCGGACGATCCGGAGCGGATGGTGCTGGCGATCGAGACCGATGGCGACACCTATCACTCGGCGGCCACCACCCGGGCTCGGGACCGGCTGCGGCAGGAGCACCTGGAGCGGCTCGGCTGGCGATTCCACCGGATCTGGTCGACCGAGTGGTTCCGGCACCCGGATCGGGAGGTCGCGCGAGTTCAGGCGGTCTATCGGGAGGCGGTCGCGCAGTCCGACGGAATCACCATCGATCCGGCTGATCCACAACCCGCGACCGGCACCACCCCGAGCGCGGACTCCCTAACGCCGGACACTCTGACACCGGACAATCCGGCCGGCGATCCGGCGGTCGGGCGCGACCCGATGGGCGACGCGATTGTCGAGTCGACCGAGCGTGGCCCGCAGCCCGACGTACCGGTCGGCCAGCCGATCACCGACTACACCGATGAGCAGCTCATCGCCGTCGTGGCGTGGGTGCTGTCGGACGGCGGCCTGCGGACCGATGAAGAGCTTGCCAAGGAGACCCGGGACGCGCTCGGCATCGGACGCGGTTCCCGGATCGATGCGCGGATCGCCACCGCGATCGACGACGTCCGCAAGTCCGACGACTCGATGCCGGAGACCGGGGACAGCGAGCCCGCGGGCTCCTGACTACTGCGCGCCCGACGCGCTCCGCGCTAACCCGGGCGGCGTGTCCGCGCCGCGGCCAAATCGGGGACCCGGGGCGCGACCCGGCCCCCGGGCGCGACCTGGGGTGCGGGACCGACCTGGCACCCGCGCCGGACCTGGCGTCCGCGCCGGGTCGGATCACGGCCGCTCTGGTCAGCGGAAGTTGTCGAGCCGGGTGTCCGGCACGTCGCGCAGGTATTCCGCGACGTGCCGGTTTCCGGACCGGGCCTGCGCGGCCTGCTGAGCGGCGGTGCGTCCCTCCTCGATCGAGGGGTCGAGCCGCACCGAGCTGCGTACTTCGGAGATATTGCGGTAAAGATCCGGCGGCAGCGTGCGGGCGAGCCTCACGACTCCGCGTTCGCTGGTGTATTCGAGTACATGTGCGAGGATCGCGTCCTTATCGGCCGGGAAGTCCAGATCGCGCAGCGCTTCCTGCATCCCGGCCCAGTCCTGGTTCTGCATAAGGCGACTCTTACCCCTGGCTTTCGAGATCACACGCCATTCCGCGAAACCGTCGGCCCGGATCCGGACCGGACCGCTCAGATCTCGATCACCGTCTTCAGACCGCCCCGTCCCGCCGCACGCCGGAATGCGTCAGCCGCCCGGTCCAGCGGGAAACGATCCGTTACCAGCGCACCAAGTTGGACTGCGTGCCGTCGGTGCAACTCGATCGCGCGCGGATAGACCGTGTCCTTCATCCGCCGGGACAGTGCGATAGTCAGTCCCTTGCGACGCGCCGTCCCCGCCGGAAATGTCACCAAGTCGGTCTCCGGTATGCCGACCAGCACGACCCGGGCACCGGGCGTCGCGGCGACGATCGCGTCGCGGACCGCCCCGTCGGTGCCGGCCACCTCGAACACCACGTCCAGGTCCAGGTCGGCACCGACGTCGTCAGGATCGAGCACGAGGTCGGCACCCGCAGCGGCAGCGGCGGCCCGGCGATGCGGCAGCGGTTCCGAGGCGACCACCCGCCCGGCGCCCACGGCGCGGGCCAGCTGGATCAGCAGCAAGCCGATCGGACCGCACCCGAAGACGCCGACCGACATGGCCGCGCGCGGATGGGCCAGATCCATCGCGTGGATCGCGACGCCGAACGGCTCCAGCATCGCCACCTCGACCGCGGTCATCCCGTCCGGAACCGGCTGCAGCGCGTGCTCCGGCCAGGCCAGCACCTCGGCAAGGCCGCCGTCACAGGATCCATGTCCGGCGAAGACGACGTTCGGGCAGAGGTTCGGATTGCCCGCCAGACACGGTCGGCAGCCGCGGCACGGCAACGCGGGATCGACCGCCACCGGACGCCCGGCGTACGCGCCATCGAGCGCGACTCCGGCCATCTCGTGACCCGGAACCACGGGCGCGGTCAGGTGGGCGTCGCCGATCCCGCCCTCGGAATACCAGTGCAGGTCGGAGCCACAGATGCCGACCGCGGTCATCCGGACTCGCACCTCGCCGTCGGCGGGCGTCGGCTCGGGTTCATCCCTGACCCGGATGTCGCCGGTTCCGTGCAGCCGCGCCACTCGCATCCAGCACCCTCATCTCGACGGACCGGTCAGACCGGGTTGGGAACAAACTCCGCGAGCTCGGACCGCACCGATTCGGCTGTGCGCTGCGCCCGCGACGATGATGAAATCAAACCCAGCACGAGTACGCCCAACCCGCAGCCGGCGATGATCCACCAGCCGACCCGGCTGGCGGCGGCGAAGTGCGTGCTGAACTGGCCGGCCATTCCGGAGACCACCGCCGAGCCGACGATGGCGACACCGAGGGACTGGCCCACCTGACGGCTGGTCGAGGCGATCGCGGCGGCGACCCCGGCCTGCGCGCGTGGCATGCCGGACACCGCGGTGTTGGTGATCGGAGCGTTGACCATCGCAAACCCCAGCCCGAAGACCAAGAACGTCACAATGATCCACCAGATCGGGGTGGTGTTGGATAGCCGCACCAGCATCAGGCCCGCCGCGGTCATCGCGACACCGGCGATGGCCAGTGGGATGCGAGTGCCGCGATTGCCGACGATCCGGCCCGAGACCGGGGCGAACACCAACGTCATCAGCGCTAACGGCACCGTAATCAGGCCCGCCTTCAACGGCGAGAAGCCACGGACGTTCTGCAGGTAGAGCGTGTTCAGGAAGAGACTGCCGCCGAGCGCCGCAAACGCCAGGACCGCGATCACCGTCGCCGCCGAGAACGGCACGCTGCGGAAGAACCGCGGATCGATGAGCGGTTCGGCGCGTCGGCCTTCGTACGCGATGAACGAAATGAGCGCGGCCGCCGCGACGATGAAGCAGGTCAGAATGAGCGGCGACGTCCAGCCTCGTACCGGGCCCTCGATGATCCCGAACGTCAGAGTCAGGAGGAACACCAGCACCAGCGCCTGCCCGACCACATCCGGGCGTCGGGGGTGGTCGGCTCGTGACTCCGGCACGAACAGCGCGGTCAGCAGCAACGCCGCCATGCCCACCGGAACATTGATCCAGAAGATCGATCGCCAGCCGACCGAGTCCACAAGCGCACCGCCGACGATCGGGCCGAGCGCGAGGCTGATGCCGACGACGCCGCCCCACACGCCGATCGCCCGGGCGCGCTCTTTGGGATCGGTGAACACGTTGGTGATGATCGACATGGCCACCGGGTTGAGCATCGAGCCGCCGACCGCCTGGACCATCCGGAACACCACCAACCAGCCCAGGCCGGGTGCGACGCTGCATAGGAGCGATCCGACGCTGAAGACGACCAGACCGGTCTGGAAGACCCGGCGCCGGCCCAGCCGGTCGGCGGTCGACCCGGACAGCATCAGCAGGCTGGCGAGCACCAGCGTGTAGGCGTCAACGGTCCACTGCAGGCCGGACACCGACGCGTGCAGGTCTCGCTGCAGCGACGGCAGGGCCACGTTGACGATGGTGTTGTCCAGCCCGACGATCAGCAGGCTCATGCAACAGATCGCCAAGATGAGCAGGCGGCGTTGACGGGTCAACGCCGCTGATGCTTCCGTGGGGCGAGAAACACGCTGCTAGGCGGCACCCCGCCAGCCGAAGAAGGCATGCCCCCATTCTTACCGCACCGTCTGGGCACCGCCCGACCGGCCGTCGTGGCCGTCCGGCCGCCGACGGGACCCGGCGGCGGCGCTCGGCCGTCGCGCGGGTCTGCGCCGGCGGTCAGTCTTCCAGAGCGACGTTGAGCCGATGGACGAAGTTGAACTCGGCCGGGGTGACGCGTTCGGTGCCGACGCCGCTGTTGGCCGCCGCGATCACTCGCTCCGCGACGGTCACCAGCCAGTGGCAGTAGGCTCCGACATCGCCCTTGCCGACCTTCGCGGTCAGCAGCGCCCGCGCGGCCCGGGCTCGGGCGATGGTCTCGTTCGCGTACGCCCACGGGTCGTCCGGGACGATCGCGACGGCCGGCTCCTCGCCCAATTCCGGGTCGGCGCCGAGGCGCTCGATCAGCACGGATGCGATCGTCTCGACCAGCTTGTTGCCGAGCACCCGGCCGTCCGAGATGGCTTCCAGGCCGGCCTCATTCTCGGCCTGCGTGCGCCTCGGGGTGTCGGTCTCGGCCGCGCTGGCGGCCGACAGGACCGACTCCGGCAGCCCGACGAGCAGGCTCCACTCCTGGTCGGTGAAACGGGACTGGTAGGGCTGCATCAGGCGGTTCCTTCCAGGGTCTCGGCAACGAGCAAACCGTTGTCGCGCACCAGATCTACCGACAGGGTTTTGTAACCGGCGTCGTCGAACAATACCGTCATGCGATCGCGTTCATAGCCGAGCACAGTGCCCCGGCCCCAATCGCCGTGCCGCACCACGGTGTGCAGGGCGAATGGCTGGTCCTTGCGGCGGGGCGTGGCGGCCCTCGGGCCGTCGCCGCAGTTGTCGCAGTGCCCGCAGGCCCGGCCGAGCTGCTCACCGAAGTAGTTCAGCAGCGGCTCGACCCGGCACGCGTCGGTCTCGGCGAATTGCCGCATCATGTCGGTGCGTGACCGCTGCAGCGTCTGGTGCCGATCGTGCTCGGCGGCGGCCAGCACGGCGGCGTCCTCCGGCGTCGGAGCGAACGCCGGACAGCGCACCTCGCCACGGCCGCCGAGGGCCGCCGCGCCCACCGTCTCCAGCAGGTTGAGCAGCGCGCCGACCTTGCGCGGCGGGAGATTGGTCTTGGTGGCGACCTCGGTCTTGGTCTTCACGCCGGCATGCACGGCGGCCGCCACGAACAGCAACTCATCGAGCGCCGGTGCGCCGCCGGCGAAGAACCGCTGCAACGCCATGTCTTCCGGGCGGAACAGCAGCAGCACCCGGGCCGGTGCGCCGTCGCGGCCGGCCCGGCCGATCTCCTGCAGATAGCTGTCCGGCGAGTCGGGCAGCGCCATGTGAGTGACCCAGCGAATGTTGGGCTTGTCGATGCCCATGCCGAACGCCGACGTGGCCACCATGATGGGGATCTGGTCGGCGGCGAACTCTTCATGCCGCTTCTTGCGGGTGCCAGCTGCCATCCCGCCGTGATAGAACGCCGCCGGATAGCCGGCCGCGGTGAGCCGCGCGGTCAGGTCCTCGGCGGCTCGCCGGGTCGGCACGTAGACGATTCCGGAGCCGTCCCGGCCGTCGAGCATCGAGCGCAGCCGGCGCCACCGCTGCTCCTCGGTCTGGCATCGGACCGCCTCCAGGAACAGGTTGGGCCGGTCCAGCGCACCGATCACGATCCGGGGGTGGCGCAGGCGCAGCCGGGCGGCGATGTCTTCACGCACCGGCGGGGACGCGGTCGCGGTCAGCGCTACCACCGGCGGGCGGCCGATCGCCTCGATCGCCGGGCCGAGAGCCAGATAGTCCGGGCGGAAGTCATAACCCCAGCTGGACACGCAGTGCGCCTCGTCGACGGCGACCAGCGCCGGCTTGAGCGCGCGCAGTTGCTCGACCCGTTGCGGCGAGGCCAGCTGCTCCGGGGTGATGAACAGCAGCCGGGCCCGACCGTCGCGGAG
>Ga0068863_100005086_pt1 | contig 12967 bp, 10 predicted proteins | sample KBSSwiS62_FD_66596 | JGI IMG/M metagenome (GOLD analysis project Ga0068863, IMG submission 66596) | Switchgrass rhizosphere microbial communities from Kellogg Biological Station, Michigan, USA - KBS Switchgrass S6-2 | ecosystem: Host-associated > Plants > Roots > Rhizosphere > Soil ...
TTGATCCGGATCGTCCCGGAATCGGGCTGGTGAATCCCGGCGAGGATCTTCATCAAGGTGGATTTGCCCGCGCCGTTTTCACCGACGAGCGCGACGACTTCGCCGCGCGCAACATCGAGGCTCACGGAGTCCAAAGCCGTTACGCCTGGAAAGCGTTTCGATATTCCCGACATTTGGAGCGCGTGCATCATCAAATCGGGGAACGGGGAATTAGTCATTCGTCATTAAGGGCGAATGACTAATTCCCCGTTCAGTTCCCTCCGTCCTTTTGCTCAGCTGCCGCCTTTTAGCTTGCTGATCCGGTCCGAGTAATCGTTCACATTCGCCTTGGTGACGGCCAGCGTCGGGATGATGCGTTGCTTGTTCGCCGGAATTCCGCTCTTGTCACCAGCGAGAATGCTGTTCATCAGCTTGATCGCCTGGTAACCAAACTCGTACGGCTGTTGCACGATGGTTCCATAGACCGAGCCGTCCATCACGCCGGCGACAGTCTGCGGATCATCATCGAAACAAACCACCTGGATCTGGCCCAGCTTTTTCGCTTCCTTGAGTGCGCTGACGATGGCGGGTCCGTTGTAGCCCCAGAGTCCGATCAACGCCGCGACATCGGGATATTTCACGATGGTGTCCGCGGCGTTGGCTTTGGCGCGAACCTGGTCGGCATCGTCGGTCTTCACATCCAGGATCTGTATTTTCGTACCGGCGATCGTCTGCTTGATTCCCTCATAGCGTTCTTTCGCGTTCTGCGCGTCGATTTTGCCGACGAAGATCATGATCTTTCCGCCGTTGGGCAAAGCCTCTTTGATCAGCGCGCCGGCCTGCTTGCCTGCGGCAATGTTGTCCGTTCCAATGTATGCCATGCGATTGCTGTCCGGCGCGTCGCTGTCCTGGGTGATGACGACTCCCTTCTGCGCAATCTCATTGATCATCTGTGTCTGGTTTGCCGGATCGACCGGGCTGATGGCGATTCCGGTGACTCCCTTTGTCAGAAGATCGTCGACAATCCGGCGCTGATCGGCGGCGGTCCCGTCTGCAATCTGAAATTCGACGTCGACGTTCTCGAGTTCCTTGTCGGCCGTTTCGGTCCCCTTTCGCGCCATGGTCCAGAAATCCGCCGGCGTATTGGTGACGAATGCCAGCTTTACCTTTTTTGTTTCCGTCTTATTGGCGGAATCACCACAGCCGGCCAGCGCGAGAAGCGCAACTGCAATGGCGGCTTTCTTCAAAACAGAATTCAGACTCATTCGTTTTCTCCGAGATTCAAAAGTTCAAGGTTTGGAACCATCCAGTGAATCAGCAACAGCGCGACGAGATACATGGATCCCGCGATGACGAAAATCGGGCCATAGGACTTGCCCGAAAAATCGAGCCACGCGCCAACGGCCGGCTGAACGATCATTCCACCGATGGCTCCCGCCAGTCCACCGATGCCGACCACGGAACCCACGGTGCGTCGCGGAAATGCGTCAGACGCCATTGTAAATAGATTTGCAGACCAGCCCTGATGCGCGGCCGCGGCCAGTCCGATCAGAATGACGGCGGGCCAGATGGATTTGACGTAGTACACATACATGACCGGAACCGCCATCGCGGCACAAATCAGCATCGCCACTTTGCGCGAACGGTTCGGTGTCCATCCTCGGGACACCATGCCGGCGAACAACCAGCCGCCCCCCACGGATCCGACATCGGCCATAAGGTAGATGACGATCAGCGGCAAACCGATATTGGTGAGATTCACGTGATAGATGGTGTTGAAGAACCCTGGAATCCACGTCAGATAAAACCACCACACTCCGTCGGTCATGAACTTCCCGATAATGAAGGCTCTTGCCGCGCCGTATTTCAGGATCTCGCCGACAGGAACCTTCGTCATGGCCTCCGGCGGTCCACCGGACTGGATATGCGCCAGTTCGGACTTCGAAATCCAGGGATGATCCGCGGGCTTCCGAAACCAGAGCAGCCAGGGGATGACCCAGAGAAGACCCAGTCCGCCTGTCACCAGAAATGCGGCACGCCAGCCGAAGTGGAGTGTGAGAATGGGGACCGACAGCGCAGCGACAATGACACCCACGTTGGATCCGCTGTTGAAGATTCCTGTCGCGAAGGATCGTTCCTTCTGCGGAAACCAGTCGGCGACAGTGCGGATGGCCGTTGGAAAATTCGCGGCCTCGCCGGCCCCCAGTGCGAAACGCGCCACGCTGAACGACCAGAAGCCGGAAGCCAGCGCATGGCTGACCGATGCCAGGCTCCACGCCACAACCGCAATGGTGTATCCCAACCGCGTGCCGATACGATCGATGACACGGCCTGCAATCGGCATGATCAGCGCGTAGGCAAATTGAAACCCAAAAACGATCCAGCCGTAGTCGGTCTCATTCCAGCCGAATTCGGTTTGCAAAGTCGGCTTCAGAATGCTGAGGACCTGACGATCGACGTAATTGACGGTGGTTGCGAAAAACAGGAGTCCGCAGATCAGCCAGCGGACATTACTGGTTGGGCTGGATGCGCGCTCCAGGCCGCGTTGCGGTAACGTCTCAATCGCCACGCCGGATCCAGTTTTCAAAATTGGTACGGAACAGTCGATTCACGTCACGCTGAATGTCGTCACGCGTGACGTTTCGGCCATCAGCGGCGAGCAGTTTGTAGGACTGCGCGAGAATCGGTCCGACGGTCCGCCGCGTATTGCGCCACTTGTAGATGACCTGCTCCAGTATGCGCGCATCGGAGTGTTGCGGAATGAAGCTCGTGCCCAGCATTTCCAGCCGCTCACGCGTCATTTCCTCCACGATCGATGTGTTGTTCAAAAACCACCAGCAGCCGAACGGCAGCAGGTTTCGAAACTTGCGCGCGATGACGCAGAGCTCATGTTGGTTTTCGCGGCTCAGCATGCTGATGAGGAATCGATTATCGGGAAACTGGAGCGCCAGATTCTCCACGGCGTGCATATCCGCGCGTCCAACCCCGTCGCCGGCAAGACGTAATGCAGGATTGATCTGGCGGCGCACGCCGATCATCAATGACATTGGCAGATGGAATTCCCGGCACGTGGGAAGAACGGCTTCTCGGAAAAGACGGGTACGAACGTCATCGGCTGGAAACAGGAAGGTGTCTTCGAGCGAGACGGCCATATATACCGGCTTCATCCGGGCAACCCAGCCTGCAAGAAACCGTCGCACTTCTTTCATGGATGCGCCGCTGCCATCGACATCCACGGCATATCCCTGCGCCGCAAGCACGGTGCAGTGCGAAGACCATTGATTAAGAATTCGATCGATGCGCAACACGGCCGGAAACTGCGGATCCTGCTCAATGCCGCGCATCCACATTCCCGCTTCTTCCGAATCGAGGGGATCGTTGGTCATGACCGCATGCGTGATTCCGGCGAGGCGGAACACGTGGGGGATGTACTCCTCAATTTTCCGGGAGCGAAAATATTCGCGCAGCGGCTCGAGAGTTTTCGACGCGGCATCCAACTTCAAAGCGTTGAGCACAGCGATAACGCCGCGCGCTGCTTCCGAAAGTGGCGTGTTGTCGACAAACAGCGTCTTCCATACCAGATCGGCGCGCTGCGTCTTTGTCAGTGTCCAGTAGTGCTCCGGAGAGACCGGCGAAAAACGGAACAGTTCGGCTTCGAGATAATGATAGGTGAGGAGTTCATCGATACCCCAGAGGCCGAGACTGCCCAACGAGGGTGAGAACAAGTGCGTGTGGATATCGATGAAGGACGTTGTGGCGAGCACGTCCTCAACAACGGTGTCCATCGCATGAATTGCAATTGAAGGCTCGGTAATCATTGGAAGCGGCAACAATATAGCACAGCGTTTCGGCCATGCCGGCGTTTGCAAATCGGCTGCAGATGATTCTGTCTGAGCCCTCTAGGCACCGTGCGCGGTCGCAGACCGCGCCTACAGTTCCGCACTCGGTGGGCAGCAGACACCTGCAAGCGATTGGCAGCCGAGTTGCCATGCTATTGCGGCGTGGTAGTCCGACAATTTCGCGGCTTCCCTGCTCGCTACCTCTTGTCGACGACGACGCGTCCGCCTTTAACCACAACTTTCGTCTTCAGCATATTCCAGTAGCCTTCCAGCGGATTGCCATCCAATAGAATGATGTCTGCGATTTTACCGGGCTCGAGCGTTCCAAGCTGATCGCCCATTTGAATGTACGACGCGGTGTTCGGCCCCATCATCTTGATGATGTCTTTCATGGAGAACATCGGATTGATGGTCTTCAGTTCGTGATCCAGACCGGCCAGCGGTTCGTACGTGGTGTCGGTGCAATAGCCGAGAATGGCGCCCGCGTCCCAGGCGGTGCGGGCATTGACGGGCATGTAGCCGGCTTCCTCTCCGAGGCGAACTCCATCGACGATGGAATCGGGCCATGGACGTCCGTCACGGAATCGCGCCTGGTTGTCGTCGGCAAATACGCCGAATACGGGCGTGCCGAATCCGACGGTTCCGAGGATCTTCGTGCCCGACGCGGCAAGCTTCTTCGCGTCTTCCTTGCTCATGAAGTCTTTGTTGGGCAGATGCACAAGCAGCGGCACGCCGGCATCTACGGCGGCTACCATGGCTTTGGTACTGACGGCGTGGACCTGCACCATAACTCCAACCTTCTTTGCTTCATCGACAACGGCTCTGAGTATTTCCAGTTCCTTCTCACTCGGGCCCGGGATGGGCGTGAGAGAAATCTCTCCGGTAAACTTGATGCCCATCTCCGCCATCTTCCGGATTTCGGCGCGTGCATTTTCAGGCGTGTTGTTGGCCAGTCTCAGTGAGCCGGATGGAATGATTCGCGGTCCGTTGATCTGGCCGCCGTCGATGTGATCCCTTAGCGTGATGTTTCCTTCGGCTGGGCCGCCGCCGGAGAGAATTGTCGTGTAGCCCGCTTCGAGAAATGCCTGCATCTGCGCTTTCTCATTGGGGCCGGTATTGATATGCCGATGCGCATCGATGAATCCCGGCATGGCCGACATGCCTTTGGCATCGATAACCGTTCCGGCGGTTGCGGCAGGAGTTCCCGGCGCCGCGGACACGATTTTGCCGGCGCGCACGACAATCGATCCACGTTCGATAACGCTGCCATTGGCAACGACAATGCGTGCATTGGTGATCGTGACGTCCTGCGCGTACAGGGGAGCAAATACTCCGAAGGACAGGCAGGCGATGATTGTCAGGACGTGTCGTTTCATTCTTGGAATCCCTCCGATCAAAGTTATCGGTCGCCATCTTACGACAGATTGCAGGCTCGCGCTCTATTTCGAATCGGAGCAGTGACTCCAGTCCTTTTCTTGCGGCGCAAATCTGCGAAAGAATCCGAATGTCTCGTTGTTTTATCGGGTAGGAAACTCAGCGAGAAGGTGGTACTTCGAAAATGAAGTCTGTCGCCTTTTTTCGATCGGCCAGGCCCAGAGCCATGGCAACGGCATATTTGTCGCTGGTCTGCGTCAAGATGCCTTGCGCAATCAGGATTTGGTCGAGGTTCTGTAATCCCGGCTCCAGTCGGATAACGGGCTTGGAACGGCGCGTCTGGGTCTGTTTCTTTGCGTTTCGAACTTGTTTCATGGGATCCAAACTCATTTCGTATCGGAGTATCCCCGCTCCACATCCTGCGGTGCGAGGATAACCGTGGCATCCAGCCTGTTCACCAGCTTCCCTGGTCAGAATCATAAAGGCAATCCGTCGTCCTTTCCGGAAAGCCCGCATATGACGGACTTGGCTTGAATGTGGTAACCGGCCTTAACAAATTCCGTCACTCGGATGACGTAAATATGCACAGGCAAGTTAGGGAAATATTCATTTGCTGGCCATCCTGGCGTTTGTCACAGTGATGCAAGCGCAACTAAGGAGGAAGGCAATGACCAGCAACAATATGAATAACGGTCGTTTCGTTTGGTACGAATATCTGGCCAAAGACACAAAGGCGGCAGTTGCCTTTTACACCGATGTCATTGGCTGGAAGACCGAGAAATTCGCAATGGGTGGGGACTATGTCATGTGGGTTGGAAGTCAGGGACCGCTGGGCGGTGTCATGGCTCTTCCCGACGAAGCCGCGAAGATGGGCTCCCCGCCAAACTGGATGGCGCACGTGCAGGTCGAGAACGTCGACGGCACAGTGGAGCTCGCGAAGAAGCTCGGCGGAAAAATTCTAAAAGAGCCTACCGATATTCCGACGGTCGGGCGCTTTTCGATTATCGCCGATCCTCAGGGGGCCGTCCTGTCGGTCTTCAGGCCAACAGCCCCGATGGATCTCCACGACTCGACGAAGGTCGGTGAGTTTTGCTGGAATGAACTCATGACCAGCGATTACACAGCGGCTTTCAACTTCTATTCACAGCTCTTCGGGTGGAAAGTGATCAACGATATGGACATGGGACCGATGGGAACCTACCGCATTTTCGGTCTCGGAGAACGGCAGATGGGAGGCATGATGACCATACCGAACGGTGCGCCCATGCCTCCCTGCTGGATGTACTACACCGAGATCTCCGACCTCGACGCGGCAATGAATCGTGCGAAGAAAGAGGGAGCAACCGTCTTGAACGGTCCCATGGAAGTCCCCGGTGGCCGCATGGCGCAAATGATGGATCCGCAGGGCGCCGCGTTCGCCTTGCATCAGGCTGCGAATAGATAGTCTGCTTCGGCGAGGCGCTCCGCACTATGGGCGCCTCGCGCCCGATGCCGTGTTTTGAACAGAGAAGAAAACTACACGGTTCTTGACATACGATAACTATCGTAGTACGGTCCTCGTACATGAACACTTCACAGCCTGATTTGCCGAAACCAACGGATGCCGAGATGGAAATTTTGAATGTGCTCTGGCAGCTCGAGCCTGCGACCGTCCGGCAGATTCACGAACACCTGACACGAACCAAACAGGCGCAATACACCACCACGTTGAAGCAGCTTCAGGTCATGACCGAGAAAGGGCTCGTTGTGCGGGATGAGTCGGAGCGGTCTCATGTGTATCGCGCCGCAGTTCCCCGCAATCAGGTGCAACGTCAGATGACGACGCATCTGATCGATCGCGTATTCGGCGGATCGGCTCGGGGAATGCTTATGGAGGCTCTTGGCGCGAAGAACGTCTCGAAAAAGGATCTCGCGGAGCTGCGTCAAATGATCGACGATTTTGAAAAAGGAACAAAAAGCCAGAAATCCCAGAAAGGAACCAGACGATGATGCACCCCTTCGTTGTTCCCCAACTTGCGAACCGTGCCGGCTGGACGCTGGTGCATTTCCTCTGGCAGGGCGCTCTCATCGCGGCAATCACGGCGGGAGCCTTGAGACTTCTTTCGCGGCGCACCGCACAACTAAGGTATGCCGTTGGAGTCTCCGCGTTATCGATCATGATCGCGGCACCGGCGGTGACGTTTGTCTTCTATGCGCAGGCCGGATCGATATTGCGTGGGACAATGCTACGTACGGCCGCAATTCTGGATCCGGCTGTACTCTCTCGGACCGCAGCGGCAATCGTGCTTCCCGCACACAACCCTCAGTGGACAACCTGGGTCGTGGCTCTTTGGATCGTGGGAGTCGTGCTGAGCTCGCTTCGTATCCTGGTGGGATGGCGATTGACGCGCCGATTGCTGCAAACCGCATCCGATTCGGTTCCGGAATCCGTGAAACAGATGCTCGCCTGCATGATGGCGCGCATGGCGTTCGTGCGACCGGTAAATCTTCTGATCAGCGAGCGCATCGACGGGCCGGCCGCAATTGGCTGGCTAAAACCGGTCGTGCTTCTCCCGATCACGGCCGTCACCGGATTGGATCCTGCGCAGTTACAGGCGGTGCTGGCGCATGAACTGGCGCACATACGCCGACATGATTTTTTAGTCAACGTGCTTCAACAGTGTGTGGAATCGTTGCTCTTCTATCACCCGGCCGTGTGGTGGCTGTCACGCCGGATTCGAATGGAACGCGAACACGTTTGCGATGACCTGGCAGTGGCGGCCTGCGGAGATCCGGCCGTATACGCCAAGGCGCTCGTAGAACTGGAGCGCAGCCGTTCGAATGTTCCGGAAATGGCGATGGCGGCAGCTCGGGGAAGTCTAAAAGCACGCGTGCGTCGAATATTCGGATGGACTCCCGAAGGCCGCGACTGGCGCGAAGCTGCGATGGCGGCGATGTTTGTGTTGACGGTGCTGGCCGCCGTGGCATGGCAGACAAGGACGATCGAAGCCCAATCCATGACGGTTCATGGAACTCCGGCTGGCACTCCAACGCTCCTGAGTCCCGAGGTTGAGGTTCAGCCTCCGACTCCGACGGCGATGCTTGCCGCGACCCTGGCGTCTCTGGCCCCATCACCCGAGATTTCGGCACAACAGACTGTAGTTCAAAATCCCCAGGCGAAGGCTCGTATTGAAGGAATCGTCGTGAGTGCGGGCACGGGAGAACCCCTTGCCGGCGCTCAGCTGACAGTAACTTCAGCAGGAGTCGTCGCGGATTTTACAAGAAGAACGGGCGAGATCATTACCGATGAACAGGCCTTCGCAGAGGGGTTTCGAGCCGGAACGCAGATCTCTGCGCCAAATCCCCTGCCCGCGACGGATGCCCAGGGCCGGTTCAACATCGAAAATCTGAATGCCGGATCGTATCGGATTTCCGTGGTGGCTGGCGGATATGTCCGCCAGGAATACGGAGCGAGATTGCCTGGGCTTTCAGGTTCTGTGATTACTCTGACTGCTGGCCAATCGGTCAAGGAGCTTATGATTCGCATGACCCCCACATCGACAATTTCGGGGTTGGTCCGAAACCAGGCTGGCAAGCCTGCCGTCGATGTTCCAGTTCAACTCCTGAGGGCGACCTTCAACGTTTCGGGCCAGCGCGTCACGCAAATCGTTGCGACTTCGCGCACGGACGACCGGGGCGAATACCGGTTGTACTGGGTGGCTCCCGGAAAATACTTCCTCAGTGCAGGCACGAGTTCAAGCGTTGGGCCACGTGGCGGTGGCGCCGTCACCAGCCGGCCGACGGCGGATAACGCGCCAACGGCAACCTATACCATGACGTTCTACCCCGGCGTTCCGGATCTGACCGCAGCAACCACCATCGACGTGATACCGGATACACCGGTCACCGCGGACTTCATCGTTTCCGAGCGAACCCTGTACCGGGTCAGCGGCCGTGTCATCGACTCATCGACCGGGAAACCTCCGGCCAGCGTCCAGCTTTCTCTCGTCTATCGGAACTTCGCGGGCGGGACTGACTCCTTCGCCAGCGGGTCCAGCTACGATGCGGTCACTGGCAATTTTGAAATGCGAAACGTTTCACCGGGTACACTCAACGTGCAGGCAACAATCAATCAAGTTGTAAGTTCGGGGCCCGGGGCACCACTTCCGGACGGAGTTCCAAGAATAGCGACCGCCACGGGTACGCAGATTTTTAGCGCAGTGTATAGTTCGACAATCGTTGCATCCGGCCGAGCGCCGGTCACGGTAACAAATGCCGACGTCACTGGCGTTGTGATCAATGTCATACCTGCAGTCTCGATCAAGGGTAAGTTGACCGTGGATGGTCCGTCCCAGGCGGCAAGCCTCGCGTCGCTTCGAGTGCAACTCCGTCGATCGATAAATGGCGTAATCACCAGCGAAACGCAAATACCCATGGTTAGTCCGATCGCTGCAGATGGAACTTTCCTGGTGAATGGAGTGATGCCAGGCGAGTACAGATTCACGCTGGCTCCAACTCAAGCGAACTACTACATCAAGGAAGTGCGATTTGGCGGTGCCGAAGCGCTCAATACGCCAATCAATATTTCAGCCGGAGCAACGGAGATGCTGGAAGTCGTGCTCAGCCCACGTGTCTCAGAGGTCGAGGGAACGATCACGGACGGCAAGGGACAGCCCGTTGAGGGAGTCCAGGCCGTGCTGGTTCCGGATGCGCACCGCGATCGCTTCGAACTGTTTCGAGCCGTCACCAGCGGCGCGAACGGCCACTTCACGATTCGCGGTGTCCCTCCCGGGGACTACAAAGTCTTTGCATGGGAATCCATCGAATCCTATGGATACTTCGACCCAGACCTATTGAGACGTGACGAGTCTAAAAGTCAGCGGATCAAAGTCCAGGAATCCGACAAGATCACCGTTAGCGTGAAGATGATTCCCAACGCCCAATAGAACGACAGGGAGATTTGATTTTCTGTTCTTCCGGCTCCACTTGTTATAAAACTATCGAGCATCCCCAAACGAGAAGGTGCGGATGAAAGTCCTTGTCACGCTATCGATCCTGATCATGGCTTTTGCCGTACTGCATGTCCCCGCAGCTGCAGCTCCCAGCGAACTGGTCGGAATTTATACAATCGTCGAGCGCGTTGTTCTGGAACCGGATGACAGGAACCCGCAGCGCATTCAGTTGTGGGGTGCTTTTGCGACGAACCGGACAAGGGCGAATCCTCAAAAGGGCTACATGTACTTCATGCTGCCGAACTCCCAGCGGGCTGCTGCCCTCAAGGAATGGAGCGACTTTAAGAACCTCGCAGGCACCGGACGCGTGGTGAGTTTTGGAACGAGCTTCTTTAGCAGCGCCCAACCAGTCCGACACCGATGCCCACTAGTACGCCGCTTTAGGACGCGTGAGAAACGCATCCGAAAAACCTCAGTCTCCGGATGTCTATCCGCTCAACCCTGGGTTAAGCACCATCTCGGATTCGGCTCTGAGTGCCGCCCTCCTGAAAGCGCTGAAGGTTCAGTAGGGATCACGCCGGCATCGTATAGAACGCGAGGCCGAGAATCGCATAGACGGCGAGAAGCAATATGCCTTCCATCCAGTTGGACTCACCATCGGATGCAATCAAATTGACAACCGCGACGGACAGCACGATCGCGGCAATTTCGAATGTTGTAAAGAGAAGATCGAGTGGCTTTCCGAACGCGTAGCTGACAAACACCAGGGTCGGCGCAACCAGGAGCGCGACCTGCAGACTCGATCCCACGGCGATGTTTACCGCAAGATCCATTTTGTTCTTCAGCGCAACGAGAACCGCAGTGCTGTGCTCCGCCGCGTTTCCCACAACCGCAACGATGAACACGCCGACGAAAACATCTGACATGCCAAGCCGCTCGGCCGTATGTTCCACTGCTCCGACAAGGAACTCGCTCATGACGGCAACCATGGACGTGGCTGCGAGCAGAATCAAACCGGATTTCCAGAGGGGGACTTTCTGCATTCCGATGGCCGCATCCGAATCGGAGTCTCCGTGGCCAACGTACAAATGTTTGTGGGTGTGCAGTGTAAAGAACAGACTCAAGATATAGGTAACGGCCAGGACGATGGAAATCTCCAGACTGAGTGTCTGTTCCACGGGAGCACCGGCATTCGACGAAATCCGATGAAACAGTGCGGGTACAACGAGTGCGACGGCGCTCAGAGCCAGGAGCGTGGTCGCAAGCGACGCGGCCGTCCGATTGAACTTCAGCTCGGAACGCTTCGCGCCTCCGACGACGATGGCAAGCCCCAGTACGAACAGAATGTTTCCGATGATGGATCCGGTGATGGACGCCTTCACCACATCGTGCAAACCCGCTCGCAGCGCCATGATCGCAATAATCAGTTCCGCGGCGTTGCCGAAAGTTGCATTGAGCAATCCTCCAATGCCGGGTCCGAGATGCTCGGCCATCCACTCGGTTGCCCGCCCCATCCAGCCGGCGAGAGGAATAATCGCGGCAGCGGACGCGATGAATACGTAGAGAGGGTCCGCGTGCATCAGTTCTGCGACAATGGCGACGGGTACAAACAGGAGCATCCAGTTGAGCGGGCTCTTCATAAGGGAAAGATTGTACCCGTACTGGGAAGGCAGAGGGTGGTGCGAAGCACCAGCTCCCGGGTACCAAACTAAACTGTTTTCATATCGTACTCTCACCCTTCCCTTCGGGCGACCCTGCCTTCGGGGGAGGGATCAGCTCCAATATCTGATAAGCTTTCTGTTCGCTAATTCGGTTAGCGGCAATAAACGTGAGAAGTAAACCAAACGCACTGGATCCACTTTTTTTACTGGCGGAGCGACAAGCCGGAGACTACGCCCGATTCCCGCAACAGATTGTCTCGGACAAGGCTGCACTTCGAGGAGTCCTGAACGCGGACTCCATCGAGCGCCGGGTGCGCGATCTGCAACGACTGGACGTCGACAGCTATGTCGCCGCTGCGGTGCTCCCCTCGGAAGACCCGAATCGAGTCGGCGCACGCTGGGTCATTCGGCGCCTGGGCGGCCAGGTCCTCAACGACGTCGACATGGGACCGCTGTATGCGGCCGAAATGGTGCTGGATTTCAGCGATGGCGTGCAGCGCCGCGTCGGCATCCTCGCTCAGGAACGCAAGCGGAACAGCGGCGTCTGGATGCCCGAGCATCATCTTCGCGCGGTCGAAATCATTCGCGAATATGCCAGCCGCGCCATTCCCATCGTCACATTCATGGACACGCCCGGCGCCGATGCCGGCGAAACGGCGAACCGTCACAATCAGGCTCATTCCATTTCGCGCCTGATTGCTGAGTTTGCTCAGATCCCGGTACCGACCGTCGGGATCATCCTGGGTAACGGATACAGCGGCGGCGCCATTCCTCTGGCCACCACCAACATTCTGCTGTGTGTTCGCGATGGCGTGTTCAACACGATTCAGCCTCGCGGCCTTGCCGGAATCGCGCGGAAGTACGACCTCTCCTGGCAGGAATGCGCGAAATACGTCGGAGTCAGCAGTTATGAACTGTGCCACGCCGGTCTCCTCGACGGTGTGATTGATTTCGTTCCCGGCGAAGAATTCAAACTGCCAAACCTGATTGCCGCAATCGGCAGCGCCATTCAAGTCATCGAGTGGTCTGCGGAACGTTATGTTGCGCTGACCCCCGAAGTTTTCGAACACTACCGCCGGAGCGTGTTCCGTTATCTGGATCCGTCTCAGCCGCTGCGAAAGCTTCAGCATTCGCCGCTCTCGCTGCTGAATAATCCGACCGAGCAGCCCAATATCTTTGGCGT
>Ga0068863_100005092_pt1 | contig 12964 bp, 11 predicted proteins | sample KBSSwiS62_FD_66596 | JGI IMG/M metagenome (GOLD analysis project Ga0068863, IMG submission 66596) | Switchgrass rhizosphere microbial communities from Kellogg Biological Station, Michigan, USA - KBS Switchgrass S6-2 | ecosystem: Host-associated > Plants > Roots > Rhizosphere > Soil ...
AGCCTGGTTTGCCCTGGGGTCAGGCCTGCAAATTCTGAAATCAATGATCAAACCCGCATTGCCACGCCCAGGGAAACACTTCATAGTGGCGCGGATTATCTGGTTATAGGCAGACCCATCACAAGAGCTGCCAATCCCAATCTCGCAGCACGAGCAGTTATCAATGAAATGGTATCCCAAAAGTAGTCCAAAAATTTCTTCAAAATCTAGCCCGAAAGGGGCTACCCCAAAGGGCGACACCCCGAAGGGAATCACCCCCAAAGGGCCCACCCCCAAAGGGGCCACTCCCAAGGGGGCTAGGCCAGCCCGCCAATTTCAGCCGAAGCACACTATCGATGATGATAGGCGCGTCTACGGAATTCATGCGGTGCAAGCCACGCTCACACATGCCCCAGAGCGAGCCAAGAAGCTTATTTACGTTGAGACAAATGCGCGAATCGAGCCCATTTTGGAGCTTGCTCAATCTAAAGGTATTGTGGTTGAGAAATCCATCAAACAAATCTTTGATGTGAACTATGGTTCCGACATTGTTCATCAGGGCCTCATGCTCGTCACTGAGCCATTCCCATATGTCATGCTTGAGTCAGCGCTCAGCCAAGGCCAAAAGCCTGAACTGGTTGTTGTTCTAGACAGTATTGAAGATCCTCGAAATCTTGGTCGCGCAGCGCGTTCAGCGTTTGCTATGGGTGCAGGGCTTCTGATCATTCAATCAGACAGAGCGGCAGCTGTGACAGCAAGTGCTGAAAAAGCGGCTGTGGGCACTTTGGCAAGGCTCCCGGTGGCGCGCGTCACGAATCTCAATCAAGCCATTGAAAAGCTTAAGAAAGCTGGTCTTTGGGTTGTGGGTGCTGCAGATGATGCCAAGACGAGCCTTTGGTCCTGCGATTTGACAAAGCCAACAGCCATTGTGATTGGAAGTGAAGAATCTGGCTTGCGAAAACTTGTGCGCAGCAATTGCGATGAAGTTGTAGGCATTCCGATGGCAACCAGCGATCTGAGCCTCAATGCGGCAGACGCTCTAACGCTCATGCTTTACGAAGCAACCCGCCAAAAAGCCACGAAGTAGTCGTCATGACTCACTTTGCCGGCAACAAATAGCGGGAGCGTATCATCTTCACGATGCGTTCGCCTTCTTTGTTAGGTGAGTTTTTGAAGGTACCTTTGTCAGTTGTGAAATCGGTTATGCGCTTCTTATCGAGAAGCGCAAGTTTGAGTGCGCCGGCACTTTCAGTCATCCCTTTTATGAGAGCGGCACCGGCAATCTTTCGGTCATTAGGCTTGGCGATGGCACAAAAGTTCGCCACTTCCTTGATGCTCTGGAACATGCGAACCGCATCTTCAAACACATTGTTTTTAAGATCAGTTGCTATGTAAAGAGCCTCGGCAAAATTCATACCAACTTTTCCATAAACAGCGAGCTTCTTCCAAAGGTTCTCATCGCTTGCCTGTTTCAACGTACTAATAGCCAACTCGTGTGTTTTGTTTTTCAATTCAGCGAGAAGGGTGGCGCCTTGAGCCACGAGGTTTACCTCCGACGTTGGCGCTTTTAAGAGACTATCAGTTGCCGTAAAGGCGTCCAGGAGTTCCCGATACTTCTCTCTAATGATCGTTTCCAATGACGATTGGAGACTGATGTAGGGCTTCGCCCCCGAATCTATCATTGCATTTGCGCGAACAAAATCTATCAAAGACATGGCTTGCGCCAGCATTGTGCCAGGGTTGTCTCCAGCGACCTTGACAACATCTTTTGGGTCGCTTGTGCCTTTGTTGATAATCGTGAGCACTTCTTGTATCGCACCTTTTTGCGAACCTTCAGGGAGATTCTCGAGCTGCTCAGCGAAAACCCTAACGCTAGCATCCTTTAGGGCTTTGCTGCTGCGATTCTTGTCAGCTGAGAGCTTGAACCACAACATGCTGTAACTGCGCATGAGATCATTTTCAGCAAGCAGGTAGGAGACATAGTCTTTGTTAAACTGACCTGATTTTTGATACAGCGAAGATGCATGGAATGGGGAAAGCTGATTAAGCTTGTTACGAGCCACCGCAAAACGTTCACGAGCGCCCAAGTCAATCCGAATCACATCGAGAACATTCTTATTGCTATCCAGAGCTGACATGAATTGACCCACATGCAAGCTTTCATCACCTGCCAAAGCCGATGCTAAAATCGCGGCAGCAAGTCTTAATCTTGCATAGGGTGGCAACCCAGCGATATTGTCCCGTATGCCATCTGGGAATTTGGACTCGAAGCTCGACAGGGTGTTCGGATCTCGTTTCTTTCCGTAGACTACAATGTCCCATGGAAGGATTTGGGCGCCAGGTATGGGTGATACCACTTTTTCTTGTATAGAAACAATGAGCGGCGCTTTGAGATCCTTACCGTTGATGGAACCTGCGCTCGCATAGTTGACCGCGCTGGCAAGCGCTTTGGGCAAGATGCCCGCTTCTCGCACAAATTGCGCACTGCCTTCAAGCAAGCATGTAGCAGGGTCATCTTCTTTAATGAGGTATTCCGCACCGCCATCCGAATAGAAGTTCGCGAGGCCTTTCTGGCCGCGCCCGCTAAGCGGCTGAGTTATAGTTAACCTTTTTCCGTTTTGCGGAATGAGCTGCTGGCCCGCGAGTGTAAAAGGAGTCGACGGCATAGCAACTAAAGTAGATGAAAGCGTGATAGCGGCTAAAAAGACAGATAGAGAACGCATTTCTTGATTGTATCGCAAAGATGCGCAATCTTCGAACAATCGCTCCGAAATAATTGCTCGGAGAGAGTTAGGACAATGCGAATATTTTTCAGCTTCATTCTTCTAATCACCGCCGCAATACCAGGGTTCACTCAAGTGGGGACGAAGGAAGAAGCAATTCAAGCCGCTATGAATGGCGCGGAACCTGAATACATTAGAACGCTTATGGAACGGCTGAGCGTAAAAATCGATCGATACGCAGCAATTAAGGAAATCCAAACCCCAACTGAGAAACTCGTCTGGCTTTCTACAATGCAGGGGATTATTGAGCGTGCCCAAACCTACGCCTTTCACAGTGCCATTGATGGCGCTTGGTATTTAGCAGCTGGAAACTATGCCGCAAACGCCGCTAACAGAGCAGCCCTTGAGAGGGCTCACCTGCGCACTCGGAAGGCCGTTTGGAGCAACGATATGAAACTGCATGCTGATTCGCCTTACACCGCGCAACTCATCAAAGTTTTTAGCGCTGCCAAACACGCCTCAGTGGATGCCGCATTAATCGGAGCTTCTCGTGAAGAAATAGGTCAAATCGCTTATCGAGTCGCCGAGTGGGAAATTTTGAATTGGCTCTTGGAAAACTTTGAAACTGAGATTGAGAAGATAAATCCCGTAGCAGAAAGAATAGCGCGAGGAATTCGAGGAGAAAATCCGTTTATAAGCGAAGAGGATCTGATTGAGTTCTATAACGAACAATTTGAAGTTCTAGACGATAACGTCATTCGATTTCTTGCTCCATGGTTGATTCACCTTGTGCCACCTGATCGCGCTGGACGCCATGAAGCTCTCTTTTTTGATTTGCACATTCTAAATGCCATAGCGAGAGGTCGTTGACATGATGATGCGAATATTTGGTTGGTCCATTGCTTCCATCTGGACAACAAGTAGCGACGCAATCTTCTAGCAACCCGTCCGAAAAATTGGTCGGAGGGTTTATGCCAATACGAACCTATCTCAGTATTATCTTGCTAGTCACGAGCGCAATACCGTCGTTCGCTCAAGTCGGGACCCGAGAAAGAGCAACTCAAGCGGCGAAGAATGAAACAGAACCGGAATACATCAAAACGCTTATGGAACGGCTGAGTGTAAAAATCGATCGATATGCCGCAACCAAAAATTTAGAAGACCCCGTCGAGAAACTCATATTGCTTTCTACAATGCAGGGAATAATTGACCTTGCCCAAGCCTGCGCTTATGGTGCCGCCATTGATGGTGCCGCGCTCGCTCATGCTCCTATAAATGCGTATTACGCTGCTGAGGCTGCGGCCTTTAATCAGGCTAAGGTCCAAACTGAAAATACCTTTAAGAGTATCAAATTGGCGGCACATGCCAAGTCGTACAAGTCTACGCGTCTTGACCAAGCAATTGATTCCGCGAAGTTGGCGTCAATGCACGCCGCATTAATTGGAGACTCTCCCAACGAAAAGGGTCGAATCGCTTATCGAGTTGCCGAGTGGGAAACTTTGAATTGGATATTAAGGTACTTTGAAACGGAAATTGGAAAAATAGATCCTGCTGCACAAAGAATCGCGCGCAGGTATCAATGGAACAGTCCATTTAAAAGCGATGAGTCTTCTTCTCTTTTTTATTACGCGAAATTTGAGGGCCTAAGTGACAGTGTCATGCAATTTCTCGCTCCGTGGTTGATTCACCTGGTGCCGGCTGGAAGTGCTGGACGTCATCAAGATTTGTTTAATCACCTGCAGACTGTGAACGCGAATGCCCGGGTCATCTGATATGATTCATAGCTTTTGGCTATAACACCCATGCTTAGCTCCTATTTTACTTAATTGAGCATTTTCACTTATCTTCAAAGAAGGAGGAAAGTGAAATGCTTAAAAATATCGTTAATCGCATCCTTGGATTCCGAAAGACACGTAAGATCACGACCCATAAACCATGCTGGGGCGGATTAGGCATCTAGGAGGAGAGTTCAATGCTCAGAAACATGTTTAATCGAATCATGAGATTCAGGAAGCACGCGCCTAAAAATGCAACGCATCGTTCTTGGGGCGCCCTGGGTATCTAAGGAGTTCGGCAATGGAACAGCTTCGCGAAGTAAGAATAACGACCTACCCGGTTCCATCGATTTGGAACCCAGTCGCTTTTGTTAGCCGCGCGAAGCTGCCCACTGAATTCGATCTCGTTTTTGGCGAAAAGAATGCCCGTTATCCGATCGTGTACGCGGAGATTTCTAAAAGCCCTTTCAAAGCCCGTCGCGCAGCTCTTCAAAGAGCTCACGGAGCGAATGAGATTCGAACCACGAATGCCAAGCTTGAAGCATTACTCAGAGCGGACACACTTCACCGTGTTCTTTCAGGCATAGACCCGATGACGCCGACGCTGGCAAATCAGGTGTTCTGGGCTTCGATGCTCATGCCTGAGTATGGCGAATCAATTGCAGCAGCCATCAACGAAGACGTGTGGAAACTGCTGCTCGCTTACAATCTGCCACTGATACATCAGTTTGGAACCAAAGCTCAATATGACGGCATGCGCACCCTTGGGTTATTTGATTTGCAGCCACCAACTCTAAGCGACATTGGTTCACGATTGGAACAAGCTTCTGGCTGGCGAGTGATCCCTGCCGACAAAGAGTTAGAGCCTCGTCAGTTTCTGCAGCTATTATCGCAAAAGATATTTCCAGCCGTCACAAAAGTGCGCCCCTTGCACGCCATTTTGTGTGGATACGAACCGGATTATTGGCATGAAGCAGTGGGCCACCTCTCACTCTTGACTAACCCCGAGTTCTCGGAATTCTACCAGTGGTGTGGTGCGTTGTTTGAGCGCGTGAAAGATCGACCAGATGCGTCAACATACCTATCGAAGCTTTTCAAAGTTCTGTGGATCGTCATTGAATATGGCATCCTCAAATCGCCTGATGGGCAACTACAAGCTTTCGGCGGAGCGCTCGCTTCATCGTTCATGGCTCTGCAGCGTTTAAAGCTAGGTTACATAGTCACAGTTCCATTTCACCCAGAAACTGTTTTGCGATCACGAATGGTTGACCCAGAATTCCCCACAAGGCGTACAAAAGGTAAGATCGAGCTCTTTCACGCCGAGTCACTTGAGAGCATCAAACGCACCATAAACGAATGGATCTACTTCTAAAGTTAACCAAAGCGCACATTCGACGATAATAAGGTACATGAAGTGTCATGCTCTCGTTTTTAGCTTTGTGTGCTTGGTATTGGCGTTGCAGTCGCATGCTTTCATTCGTGAAGAGAAGGGATTTTTCAAGCTTAACTGTGGAACTCTGTCTGGTAAAGTTCACTTCAGGACTTCTGTCGATACAAGAAAGCCATTTGCGAACAAGTTCGCGATCCTTATCGAAGGGAGTCCTCTGTCAGAATATTTCTCAAACAATTTTGGCAACTTCGAAGTCATATTTTGGTCTCTTATCGCGAATGGATACAAAGTTCTTGAGCTCAAATATCCACAAGGGAATATTAAATCTCCGAATTCTGGCTATGCGTATGGCTTCTATGCTGCTTGTCTGCATCAAGGCATGGAGGCAGTCATTCAACATGAAGGACACCTATATGACGCGATGGTGAAACGACTGAAATATGATCCCAGAAACAGTCAGCATGAGCTCGTTGCTTTTGGATTCAGCATCGGTGCATCGAAGTTACAATCCATGGCATTCACCTTAGGAAAGCCATTTGACAGAATAGGGATTGCAGGAGTTTTGCTCGGCGATGTCGAAAATGGAAGCAAAACGGATCTAACGAATTTGGATGGGATTAGTTGGGCTTCGTTTTTGCAGTATGCAAGGCAAATAAGCTCAGATGGACTAGGTTGTGCAGGGTCTGAATTCACCGCGAAATACAACTTCGAGAAGCAAAAATATTTCACAACCTCAAGCCTTGCTATGTTTGAAGGTACAAAAACGCGGATTGCGAGTTTCGAATCTACTGCAAACCCAGGGCAAGTTCGATATATCGCACAAAAACGTCTAGAATACGGAGCCCCTACAGAGACCTTCTTCTACGAAAACTGCGATCATGACGTCATCAAGTGCGCGGGGAAAAAGATAGCACAAGATATCGTGCACTTCTTAACTTCAGGGGGTGAGCCTGTGTTCGATATTGAGCGCTTTTTGAGAGGCCACTAACTCTTACGCGCCACCAACAAAATAGATACAAATCCCGGGTTCCAACTCGACTCATCCTTCACGATAACCTCAATTTGTTGAAACCCAGCATTGGCAAATTCTCGAACCCAATCTGCTTTCCACTCTTCAAACGAATTATGTGAATGTCTCATCGCTAATTGGTCAGGCGCGTCCGACTGAATAAAAACTTCAGAATTAAACACGAACACGCCGCCATGGGCAAGCAAGTCTAAATAGGTTTCGAGAGCTCGCTCCAATCGCTCGGGTTCGCAAAATGGTGGGTGGTATCCTGCATGCGCGAAAAAGATAAATCCAAAACTTTCCGAAGAAATACCATCTGCGATTTTCCAGATTTCCCAGGCATCGCAAGCGTAATCAGGTTGGATACGTGAAGAGAAGTCGATGCATGTATCCGTTTCGAAAATAATGGTCTTCCGTGGTTGTCTATCCAAAACTTCTCGGCATCTGCCTGTGCCAATGCAGAGTATGGGTAGCAGGTAGAGTTCGGTAGAAATTTGCAGACCTTGACCAGTCAGTGCCAGATTATCACGTATTTGAGTCCGGACATCATAACGATCACCGAATAGGGCAGCCATGATCGCGACTGGCAATACCATCATGCTCATCACGGGAATTAGATTAATGTCTTGGTGGAATTCTTTTTCCATCGCAAAGCTGTTTTGAGATGAAAAGACAGGAATAATACAAATAATAAGTAACTGTCTCTTTAAAAACATTTATTAAGCCTAAATAAAAGTATCTCCTTTTATCGTCTCGTATAAAGTTTCGCAAGGGGCGGTTATGAGGCGCTCGAATTCCTTGGCAACAAGCGCCAAACCGTGTATGAAGAGCAGTCTCATTCACCGGCAAATGGAGCAATTACAATGGTTTCACCCACAAAACAATCTGAGAACGTTCGTGCTAACAAGAGGAAAAATGCAGGTCGCAAACGCAAGAATCAGTTGGCAAGCCGCGGTACGACCCCAACCAAAGAAGAAATGTTCAAAGTCGTTGATAAGACTGCGTAATTTAGTCTAAATGCGCTTGTGTGGCTGAGATCGAAAGTTCTTCAGTCACCAAATAACGCTGACAGTTTGGGCACTGCTCCACAACTTCAGCCTTAGCTATTTTGTTAAAGAGTTCTGGGGGGATGGTGCGCATACAACCTTGGCACACTTCCCGCTTCACGACAGCAACTCCGACTCCAGCCCTTTTTGAGGCAATCGTTTCATACTTTCGAACCAGCGATCCCGGCAAAGACGACAAGAGCTTTTTGCGGGCGTTTTCGCGCGTGGTGATTTGCGCCTGAACTTCACAAACCTCAGCACTCACTTGAGTCCACTCTTCTTCGGCCTTTGCCTCAGCAATCTTCGTTCGGGACTTTACCTGTTCCCCTTCTTTTTCGAGGTCTTCGAGCGTCTGCATTTCATCGATAATCTGGGTCTCGAGATTCGAAATCGTTCGCTTGAGAGACCCAATCTCGGACATAAGCGCTGCATATTCGCGATCGTGACGAATCTGGTCGGCTCGCGATTCCCATTTGCGCAGATTATTTCGCTCATTTTGCAAGTCCAAATCGAGCTGGCGCCGCTTCAGAAGTGATTCATTATGCTTCGATTCGATCGCTACGCTGCGCTCTTTCAACTCAGCAGCTTGAGCTTTGGCCGCGGTTGCTTTTGCCGGAAGACTCTTTTCTTTCTCACGAAAGTCGCGAATCTCGCCATCTAAAATGCCTAATTCCGATAGCTGCACAAGCTGACTGCGAACATCCATCTGCTTTTTCTCGATAACAAAAAAATGGTGGGCCCGGCGGGATTCGAACCTGCGCGCGGTCGGTTATGAGCCGAATGCTCTACCGCTGAGCTACGGGCCCGTGTTCGAAGAACACGAGCCGTACCTTGGATTAAATGTTCAATAAGTTCAAGTCTTTTCTTTTTCGTTGGGGTCCGAAAATGCAAAGAGCTTCTTAGCACGCGACGGATGGCGCAACTTGCGAAGTGCCTTCGCCTCGATTTGGCGGATTCGTTCACGCGTGACTTCAAAGTCCTGACCCACTTCTTCAAGTGTATGATCAGAGCGCTCACCAATACCAAAACGCATGCGCAGAACTTTTTCTTCTCGCGGCGTTAAAGTAGCCAAAACTTTTCGCGTTTGCTCACTCAAATTCATGAGCATGACTGCGCTCGACGGATTTACCGCTGAACGATCCTCAATGAAATCGCCTAACGAGCTTCCGCCGTCATCATCATCTCCAATAGGAGTTTCGAGCGAGATCGGCTCTTTCGCGATTTTGAGAACTTTGCGAACTTTTTCGACCTGCATCTCCATTTTCTCAGCGATCTCTTCAGGCGTTGGTTCTCGACCGAGTTCCTGAATTAAGTACCGGCTAGTTCGCACAAGCTTATTGATCGTTTCGATCATGTGTACAGGAATACGAATCGTTCTCGCTTGATCGGCAATTGCACGTGTAATTGCCTGTCTGATCCACCACGTCGCGTAAGTAGAAAACTTGTAGCCTCGCTTGTATTCGAACTTATCGACAGCCTTCATCAAACCAATGTTTCCTTCCTGAATCAAATCGAGGAATTGAAGACCACGGTTCGTATACTTCTTAGCGATCGACACCACGAGACGCAGGTTTGCCTCAACAAGCTGCTCTTTGCCCCGATTCGCTTTACGTTCACCTTTTTGAATGAGACGGTAGGTCTCACGCAAAACTTGAACATCAACCATCGACTCTTCTTGCACGCGCTTCACACGATGCACAGCCATGACAATGGTACGGTACCAATCTTGGATGGTCTCAACATTGACCCTCCACTTTTTGGCCAACGTTTGCATCGTGTCATTGCTGTCTCTGCTGGCTCTGAGCTCTCTCAAAACGATATGCGAGGCTAGATTGACGCGACGTTCGATATTCGCAAGCTCGTATTCGACTTTGTTCACGCGCCTGACGAGAACCTTAATGCGTTGAACAATGCGATCGATTTGACGGCGGTTAATCTTGAGATCACGAAGAAGTAGAATGATCTCAGCTTGTAGCTCACCCATTCTCTCGTCATGTTCCATGACTTTGCCGATCTTTTTCGCTTTCTCAGCCGCCCTTCTCGAAGCTATTTGCGCAACGAGAGCTTCTCGCAATAACCCAAGCTCTTGAATAATATTAAGAGCACGTTCGGTGACCTTGGGTTCGTCAAATTCGATTGTCTGACCATCTTCGCCAGGTTCGTTTTCTTTGACGATTTCCTTGACGCGAATCTTGCCCTTTTTGAGTCTATCACCCAAATCAAGAATTTCGCTCAAGCAGATCTGTGTGCCAAGCACCGCATCAAGAATCTCGAGCTCACCTTCTTCAATTCTCTTGGCAATTTCTACTTCGCCATCGCGCGTCAAAAGGTTCACAGACCCCATCTTGCGCAAATAAAGCCGAACTGGATCGTTGCCCTTCGCGAAATCTTCTGACTCTACGGGTGCTTCAACCTCGGCGTCAACCAAGAGTTCTTCGCCCTCTTCTTTGCCGCCCGATTCCGTTGTACCCTTCATCAAGTCATCAACAAACTCGATCTCGGACTCAGCGAGCATCGCGATGACATTTTCGAGCTCTTCCATCTTGCTGATTTCAGGGCCTAACGCATCATTAATTTCATCAATGCTGATCGACCCTCTCGCCCGAGCTTTGCTCAAGAGCCGAATCACGTCGCGTCTTTCAGCGAGCGGCTTTGGAGGAACGAGACTTGCTTTTTTGGCAGGTTTCGCTTTCAGGCGAATCGGCGGGCCATCTTCGCCCATGTCATCGTCTTGCTCTACATCAAAATCATCAAATTCATCGAGATCGTCATCTTCACTAGCGTGATCTGATTCGAGCTCAAGTTCATCATCGCTCTTATAATCAGATCCACTGAGGTCATCGCCCTCAAGGTCGAATTCCTCGAACTCCATGTCCTCATCTGGAAGTTCATGTTCTACGTTTGTTTTCTTTTTCTTTTTATCTTGGGGCATGAGCAATCTCTTAATTAGCCAACGGTCTACTATAATCATTTTTCCGCTAGATTCAAGTCCAGCGAAGCTCTTCAAATGCGTCCGAGTTCGGCTCGGTTCTCTCATCGGTCTGATTTTGCGTCGGTGTCATCCCCGGTTTGCTTTTGTGCTGAAGGTCCATTTTTTTGAGGCGCTCAGACTGAGCGGTTAGAACGCGTCGCATGGACACCAAATCGCCTCTGTCTTCTGCTTCGGCAAGATCTGCGTGATCCGACATCATCTCTTCCAAGGCTAGCTTACGACTACTTCTGGATCTCAGATCTTCCAAAATTCTGTTTGCATCTTCATTACTTACGACATCTGGATGCCGCGCATTCTCCAGCAATAGCCCCACCCATTCTGAGCCTCTGGCGATTGGAACCTTATGCATGAGGACATGCGCATCTTGATCTGGAAACTGCGTCAATAGTTGCACAAGACGGTCGATAAAATCGGATAATTCAAAATTAAGCTCGTGTCGAGTGCCAGATTCAATGCTCAGCGACAAGCGCGGGTGTGCAAGCAGAGCGCGCCCAAGCAGCTTTTCTGCGTTTGTCCAGTTTATCCGCGCAACTTTAGCTACAACCGGCGGTTTGGTTTCGATAGCTGGCGCTGGAGCACGCTCTTTGTGCAAAATCTGAGGCGAAATTTTGGCGACTTCTTTGAGCAAAACGCGTTCTTCTTCGCCTAAAATCCGGGCCGCAAGCTTCACATATTGGCGACTTGCTAGGGTGCTAGAGGGCGCGGCCAAATATGGGATGAGCGCCTCCAGAGCTGCCAGTCTTTCACTCATCCCGAAAATGCTGATTCGGGAAACTTCGCGACACAAAAGCTCAATCGCATCTTTCGCCTGCATGAGCGATTTTTTGAGCTCTTCTCCTTTCCCTTCGAGCACGATGGAGTCTGGGTCTTTGCCAGACAGCTCAACAGCCCTTACATGAAAACCGTGACGCAAAAGCAGCATCAATGCCTTTTTCTGAGCCGCGCGCCCTGCCGCATCTTTGTCAAAGCACAACAGAACTGACTTTGTGTAGCGAGACAAGAGCTGCACATGCTCTTCAGTCAGACTTGTCCCACACGGTGCCACAGCAGGCACATCAAGTCGTTGTATCGCAACAACGTCGAAATACCCTTCTACGAGCACTGCAGGCAGGCCCTGCTTAAGCCATTGCAAAGACTCATGAAGCCCAAACAGGATGTGACTCTTTTCGTACACCAAACTTGAAGGGCTATTAATATACTTCGGCCGACCCTCTTCATGAGGTCCAAATGTGCGACCTGCAAACGCGACGATGCGTCCACGATGGTCAAAAATTGGAATCGTTATGCGTCGATTAAAGAACGAATAATGCCCGTGTCGACCAGGCCTAATCAGCCCGAGTGAAACCGCGTCCGATTGATCCACGTTGTTCTTTTTCAAGAAATCCATGAAAGCTTGGTCATTATTTCCTGCAAACCCGAGCCCACGCTTGTCGATTTCATCTACTTTTAATCCGCGTTCTTTGAGAAGGTAGGCCAGCGCATGATTGTGTCCCACGGACGACAGCAGATTATTCTTGAAATAGGACTGTGCAAGCTCAAGTGCTTGCAAAAGGCGTTGGTTGGTTTCTTCAATCGCAACGGCTCTAGGAGTTTTGGAGAGATCGATCTTGATGCCAATCTCTGCAGCCATTTGTTTGACGTTGTCCGCAAATAGCTGGCCAGTTTTGAGTTCCAGAAACGAAAACAGATCTCCGGACGCTCCGCAGCCAAAACACTTAAAAACGCCCTTATCAGAACGGACATTAAATGAGGGTGTCTTCTCATCATGAAACGGGCATAGACCAACCCACCCGTTCCCGGCCTTCTTGAGGCGGACGTATCGACCGACCACAGTGGCCAGATCAACCCGTCGCTTTATTTCACTGACCGCCTCATCGAATTTCATTTTCCATCAGGCGCCGAGCAGCATTTTGACTTTCGCCTGAACAACCTGACCAGACGCACGACCCTTGCAAGCCGTCATCGCAGCGCCCATCACCTTGCCCATATCTTTGGGGCTGGATGCGCCCAAGTCAGAAATGATTTGCTTGATCGCGGCTTCAACTTCAGT
>Ga0068863_100005093_pt1 | contig 12964 bp, 9 predicted proteins | sample KBSSwiS62_FD_66596 | JGI IMG/M metagenome (GOLD analysis project Ga0068863, IMG submission 66596) | Switchgrass rhizosphere microbial communities from Kellogg Biological Station, Michigan, USA - KBS Switchgrass S6-2 | ecosystem: Host-associated > Plants > Roots > Rhizosphere > Soil ...
AGGACTCGAACTTCAGTCCAGGCGACGAGAGTGCTCACCTACCGGCGGCTACCGGCACCGAGCCTGCCCTACGGCGACCCGGTAGCTCCCATTAGGCGGCCTGCTGACCGTCCGCCGGCCCGGTAGGCGCCTCGGCCACGGTAGGCGCATCGGTCGCGGCTGGCGCGTCGGCGGCGTCGCCGACCGGGATCTCGGCCGCCGGGGCCGCCGCTGTCACCGGCACGCGGATGCTCGCCGCAGCGGCGGCCGCGCCCGGCAGCCGGACGGACAGCACACCGCGGTCGTAGGTCGCCGCGACCTCGTCGGCGACGACGCTCTCGGGGAGCGCGAACTCGCGACGGAACGTCCCGCGCCAGCTCTCCCGCCGGATCCGAGCGCCCTGGGTCGACTCGTTCGAGCCTGAGCGCTCACCGCGCACGACCAGCCGGCCGCGCTCGATCTCTACCGTCACGTCCTTCTCGACGTCGATACCCGGCAGCTCCAGGTGGATGACGACGTCCTCGCCACTCCTGACGACGTCGGCCGACGGCACGACCCCACCGAAACCACCGCCGAAGGCCGCGACCGCCTTGCCGGCCGCCGGCCGCGCCGCCAGCGCGAGGTTCGCGCGCCGGGCCCGAGGCCCGTCCCACCCGAACGAACCGCGCACGATGCCGTCGAACTCCCGGTCCAGCCGGCCCAGCACGGCGAACGGGTCCCACAGGTAGGTGCTCATGTCACATGCCCCTCTCCGGTGCCCGGATCCTCCGGGCCAGCTCCTGCTCCTGACACTCTAGCTCATCCCTGAGCCCAGGAGACTCAATTTTTCGAACCTAGATCGCGTCAGATTGATTCCGCAGGGAGCGAGCAGCTTTACTGCCGGGATTCGTGCCCAGGCAGCCCGCGGCCTTGGCTCGCGGGCCGGTGCCCGCCGCGCGGCAGGCACGGTCGCCCTGTGGGTCACCGTCGTCGCGCGGGCACCGCCGGGACGACGAGTGTGGGACGGTAGGCGAGGACCAGGCGGAGGCCAGCGGTGGTCGGGCCAGCCGAGCCGCGTGGTCGCCAGCCCCACGTACCCCGGAGGCGCCGCATGACGACCATGGACGACCGCGCGGCCGAGAACGCGGCGGGCGAGCTCGCCGACTATCCCCTCCCGGCCGCGAAACGGGCGCTGCTGGTCCAACGGCGCGGGATGGACGGCGCGGTCGCCCAGGTCACCCTGCTCGGCCCCGGCAAGGGCAACGCGATGGGACCCGACCTGTTCGCCGAACTACCCGCGGTGTTCGGCGCGCTGGACGCCGATCCGTCGGTGCGCGCCGTCGTCCTCACCGGCTCCGGGCAGCACTTCTGCTACGGGCTCGACCTGGCGACCATGGCCGGCGAGCTCACCCGGCTGGGCACCGAGGACGGTGGCCTCGCCGGCGCGCGCACGGCGATGCTCAGGCACGTCCGCGCCCTGCAGCGGGCGATCGACGCGGTCGCCGAGTGCCGCAAGCCCATCGCCGCGGCAATCTCGGGCTGGTGCGTCGGCGGCGGGGTCGACCTGGCCGCGGCCTGCGACGTCCGCTACGCCAGCGGCGACGCCCGGTTCAGCGTCCGCGAGGTGCGCGTCGCAATTGTCGCCGACCTCGGCAGCCTGCAGCGGCTCCCGGCGATCATCGGCGACGGCCACCTGCGCGAACTGGCCCTGACCGGCAGGGACATCGACGCCGCGCGGGCGGAGCGGATCGGGCTGGTCAACGACGTGCTGCCCGATCAGACGGCGGCCGTCGCCCGCGCGCACGCGTTCGCCGACGAAGTCGCCGCCAATCCGCCGCTGGTCGTCCAGGGCGTCAAGGAAGTTCTGGACGCCGGCCGCGCGGCGGGCATCGACGCCGGGCTGCGCTACGTCGCGGCCTGGAACGCGGCGTTCCTGCCCTCCCACGATCTGAACGAGGCCATGACCGCCTTCCTCGAGCGACGCCCACCCCGGTACGAAGGCCGCTGAGCACGACCGCGGTACCCGCTTGACGGCGGTGTCGAAACGCACGCGGGCGGGTCGCCAGGTCCTGCCCCAGACCTGGCAACCCGCCCACAGACCACACGGTGGGGCAGGCGCGTGGCGCCCACCCCACCCTCGTGCTACTTCTTGTCCTCCTCGAAGGTGACCGTGACGTTCGTGTAGCCGAGCGCGCCGAGCAGGCCGCGCAGCATCGCCGTCGTGTTCTGTTTGCCGAGCGCGACCAGCTGGCCATCGGACGCGGCCGCGGCGCTCATCTGCTGGGTCGCCTTGATGTAGAGGCCCTGGTCCTTGCTCTGGCCGCCGAACAGGTTGCCGACCCGGGTGAGCGCGCCGCGCTGGCGAGCGACGACGTAGCTCTTCTGCAGGTCGAGCGCGGGCTTCCCGAGCGTCGGCGTCGGCAGCTTGATCGTCACCGACTTCCCGTCCGGGGAGACGGTCACCCGGCTCGCGTCGAGGCCCTTGAAGCTGACCACGGAGTCGACGGTGCCGACGCCGACGAACAGCACCTGCTCGCCCGACAGCCAGGACGGGATGTACTTGGTCGTGGTCTGGACGTCGACGACGACCTCGAGGTGGGCGCTCGCCGCGTGGTAGTCGTTGATGGTCTCCAGCGACCGCACCACAGCGGGCTCGCTGCGGTCGATCGTCTGCTTCTTGAAGGGGTTGTGGAGGAAGGATGGCCGCCAGCCGGCGACGAAGCTGATCGCGCTGGCGGCGACCGCCAGTACGACCAGCAGCGCCACGAGCCTGACCAGGCCGCCGAAGCCAGGCAGCTGAAGACCGCGCCGGCCACCGTGGCCGGGCTCGGCGTTGGGAGTGGTGGGAGGCAGGGTGCCGGTGGAAGTGTCGCCCGACCGGCCGGACTCGTCGCTCATGGCGCGAAAAGTACCCAGAAACGCTGCTATCACGCAGGTACGTCTCCTGCAGGACAATGGCGGGCCACAGGTTTGGCGACCCTCGAACCCGGCTCGCTCACCGCGTCAGGACGGCCCGTGAAGCGGCTGGTCCCCAGACCCGGGTGGCGGGTCAGGACTGGGTGCCGCTCCGCCCGGAGAGCGAGAGCGCGATCGCGGTGCGGTCGTCGCTGGGCCGGCCCGGGGCATGCCGGCGCACGGCGGCGAACACGTCGTCGAGCAGCTGCCCGGGCGACCGGCCGGCTACCCGGACCAGCTCGCCGACAAGCCGGTGCCGGCCGAACAGCCGGCCGTCGTCGTCCCGTGCCTCGACGAGGCCGTCGGTGTAGACGAACAGGACGTCGCCCGGGCCGAGGCGCAGCCGCCCGGCGCGCCAGGCGTCCGGCTCGGCGACCAGGCTGGACATTAGCGGGCCCGTCGACTCAAGCGGTTCCACCTCGCCCAGTCCCGCCAGTGTGTTCAGCTCGGCCAGGTCGTCGAGGTCACCTCGGGCCAGGCGGGGCAGCTCTGAGGCGTCCCGGGCGGCCAGCTCACCGGCCAGCGGCCGCGACGCCGGGTCGCCGCCGCCCTGGTCCGCGGTCTCGGGCGCGCCGAGACGGGCGCCGACCCGACGAGGCGCGACGGCCGACCAGCTGGACCGCAGCACCAGCGCGTCGGGATGTCCCGCGTTGGCGTAGACCACCTCGCCGCCGATCGGGTCGACCAGGGCGACCAGCGCGGTCGCGAAGGTCTCACCGGTGTCGCCGAGCGCCTCGACAACCCACTGCACCGCCGCCGCCGGCTGCATGCCGCGGGACAGCGCCGCCGTGAGCAGTTGCTTGAGGCGCAGCGCGAAGACACCGGACTCGGCGCCGTGCCCGGCGACGTCGCCGACGACGACCGCGACCTGGCCGTCCGGCAGCTCGATCGCGTCGAACCAGTCGCCGGCGAGCTCACCCTCGGCCGGGTCCACCCGGCCCAGCAGCTCCAGCCCGGCGGTGTCGCGCAGCGAGGAGGGGGTGAGCGCGTCGCGCAGGGCGAGCACGGCGGGTCCTTCCTGGGCGAGCGCCTCCCAGGACCGCTCGTTCTGCCGCACCAGGGAGACGAGCTGGGCGCGCATCGCCTCGACGTTGCCCGCCAGGTCGACGAGCTCGCGCGGTCCGACGGCCGGGACCGTGGTGTCGTAACGGCCGGCGGCCACCGCGTTCACCGCCCAGCGCAGCTCGTTGATCGGGACGAGCAGCCAGCGCCTGGACAGGATCAGCATGAGCGCGGAGATCGCCAGCAGGACGACGACGATGGTGCCGAACGAGCTGAGCATGAGGTCACCGGAGTCCTTGACCCGCCCGGCGGCTTCCTCCTGCTCCGTGGTGATCGCGCTGTCGAGCTTGACCACCACGGCCCGCAACGCCGCGAACCGGTCCCCGCTGTCCGGACCGAGGTCCAGGACCCAGGCTGCGTCCGGATCGCTGGCCGAGATCAGGGCCAGCTCCGGCTCGACAGACCGGTCCTGCCAGCTCCGGTAGGCCCGCTCGACGGCGTCGATCTGGGCGACCAGGTTCGGGAAGTCGGCCAGGCGCTCGCGCAGGGCCCGGTCCCTGGCCGCGATGTCGCGCAGGGCCCGGCGGTAGGCGGCGAGCGAGTCGGAGTCGCCGGCCTGGTCGGCCGGCACGACCGGATCGCCGGACGACATCAGGTGGCCGCGCAGGGCGTCGCGCTCGTCGACGTACGCCGTCTGCAGCTGCGCGGTCAGCGTCTCGGCCGGGTCGAGCCGGTCGGCGCGTTCGGCGGCGGCGTGATTCGCGCGCTCCAACGAGTACATCGTGAGCAGCAACGTCGCGATCACGGCGACGATCGCCAGCCCGACGAGCACGCGGATGCCGCCGCCCAGCCCGGTGGACTGGCTCAGCCCGGTGGAGCGGCGCACGGTCTCACCCCTCTGGCTGGCGCGGGCCCGTCAGCCGCGACGATCTGGCGCGGCCGCGCCTGGTGGCGGCCGCAGCTGGCAGTTGTCGGCGTTCGCCCTTTCGCCGTATCGTCCTTCGCCCGCGTCCGGGCTTGCCCGCCCGCCTGCCGGATTCCGGCCTGGGCGGACATAGAGCGTTATTGTTGCCGGCCATCCGAACGCGGACGCAGCCGGGCCCGGCCGATAACGGATGGTCACCTGCCGTCGCTGCGCCGCATCGGGGACCGCGGTGTCGGTGACCGCGCCACGCCGGACCGTTCACCGGGTACGCCAGGCCAGGGAACGGGTAGGCCCCCGGAGGTATCGACCCACCGTTACTCTTCGATAACGCCAGGTGCGGATCGACAGCGGGCACACGTCCGCCGGGGCCGCTGGGAGCACAGTCCGCCGCCTGGCCGCCGGCACGCGACCAGGCCAGGACAACGGTGCCGCGACGACAACGGGACCTTGCGGGAGGAACCACTCCGATGACGCCGGGCGAGCGCGGACGCCGGTACTGGCGCGGCCGCGGCAACCGGGTGGCTGACAAGCGGTCGGCCGCGGTCGGGGAGCCGAGCCGGTCGGTGTTCCCCCAGCTGGAGAATCTACGGCTCCCGCACCCACATGGGCACCTGCACCTGCCGCACCTGCACCTCCCCCACCGGGACCCGCACCGCGACCCGGCCTCGAGCGCGGGCCGGCGCCCCGACGCGGCGATCTGGACCAGGGGGCTCACGAAGTTCCACGACCACCGCCGCTCCGTCGACCACCTCGACCTCGACGTCCCGGCGGGCGCGCTGTCCGGCTTCGTCGGGCCGAACGGCGCCGGGAAGTCGACGACGCTGCGGATGCTGCTGGGACTGGTCCGCCCGACCGAGGGCGTCGGCTATGTGCTCGGCGAGCCGGTGAGCCATCCCGAGCGCTATCTGTCGCACGTAGGCGCCATGATCGAGGGCCCGACGTTCCATCCCGGGCTGACCGGTCGGCGCAACCTGCGCCAGCTCGCGGTGCTGCGCGGGATCGGCGCCGACCGGATCGACGAGGTGCTGGACCTGGTTCGGCTGACCGGCCGGGCCGACGACCCGTTCGCGACCTACTCGCTGGGCATGAAGCAGCGGCTCGGCATCGCCGCGGCGCTGCTGCCCGACCCGGAGCTGCTGATCCTCGACGAGCCGACCAACGGGCTCGACCCTGCCGGGATCCGAGAGATCCGCGCGCTGCTGCGCGAGCTCGTCGAGGGCGGGATGACCGTCTTCGTCTCCAGCCACCTGCTCGCGGAGATCGAGCAGATCTGCGACCACGTCGTCATGATCCGGGGCGGGCGGCTGCTGTTCCAGGGCCGCACCGGCGACCTGCTGGCCGCCGGCGACCCGCGCATCCTGCTCGCTCCCGAGCGCGGCGCCGATGCGCGCCGGCTGCTGCACCTGCTCGCCGGCATCGGGGTGCGCGCGGAGATCAGGCTGGACGGGCCGACGACGGTGGCCGCCGGATCCTGTGACCAGCGCACTGTCGTGGTAGCGCACGCCCCCGAGCGGATGGCCGCCGATCTCAACCGGGCGGCGATGAGCGTCGGCATCGCGCTGCGGGGCCTGCGCACCCACCGCCCGAACCTGGAGGAGACCTTCCTGCGGGCCACCGGCGCCGCCGACGGGGAACACGGCGCCGCCGAGGCGCCGGGCGCCGTGGCCGACGGGCCGACCGCCGGCGCCACCGTCGGAAGGACTGCCGGAGGGACGGTCGGCCCAGCGGCGCCCGGCCGAGAGGCGGACAGCGGACGGGCGCGCGGCGCAGCCGGGGGGCGGCGAGCGGGTCCGCTACCGCGCGTGGCTGGACCGCCGGACCGCGAGGCCCCGCCCCTGGACTCCTCCCGGGCGGCCGCTTGGGCACCGTCGGGCGCCGACGAGCCCTACCCGTCGGAGTCCGAGGAGGCCGCGCCGCGTGCGTCCCGCCAGGTTGAGACCGGGCGCGACCGGGGAGGTCGTTGATGTTCCAGGCATTCCTCGCCGAATGGCTGCCGCTGCGGCGGCGCCGGTTCGTCGTCGGCACGTTCGGAGCCACGGCCGCGGTCGCCGCGCTCGGCGCCGGCCTGACCTTCGTCGCCAGCGGCGGCCACGGCCTCTACGGCACATATCCGCGGCCCGAGCAGTTGTCCAGTCCCACCGGCATGGTCCAGGGGCTGAACGCGATCAGCATCCTGCTCGGCGTCGTCGGCCTGTGCGTGGTCGCGGCGGCGCTGGCCGGCGACTACAGCCGTGGGACGCTGCGCAACCAGCTGGTCGCCCAGCCGCACCGGCTACGGCTGCTGGCCGGCAAGTGCCTGGCGTTGGCGACCTTCATCGCCCTGGTTGTGCTGGCCGCGCTGGTGGTCAGCGTCGCGCTGTCCTTCGTGTTCGCCCCGATAAAGGGCGTGCCCACCGGCGTCTGGCTGTCGAGGGCCGGGCTGCACGAGCTCGGCAAGGGATACCTCAACAACCTGCTCAGCGCCTGGGGATACGGCGTGCTCGGCGCGTTGGTCGCCGTCGTTTTCAGGTCGCCGGCGGCATCGATCTCCGTCGGGCTTGCCTACATGCTGCCAGTCGAGATCATCATCACCACCATCTGGCAGCCCGCCGGGCAGTGGCTTCCCGGGCAGTTGCTCCAGGATCTCGCCTACGGCGGCCACGGCTACGTCACGGCCTACGCGGACGCCGGGCTGCGGGTCCTCTGCTACGGCCTCGTCGCCACTCTCATCACGGCGCTGCTCTTCCGCTACCGGGACATGACCTCGTGACCGTGACGGACAGGTGGGCCATCAGGCACGCAGGGCGGGCCGGCCGCGAGCGGCATGCCGGGCCCAGCCCCGGACCCCTGGGCGAGCAAGGGGCAGCGTGCGCCGGATGCCGGATAAGTCAACGGATCCTCTACAGGAGTTTGCCGCCCGTGGTTCTCACGGGGACAAAAGCCCAGGTGGCGACATGGCTTCAGGCGCCGCGGATCAGCCGGTGGAGCCGGCGACTGGGGCCGGCGCGGGCGGCAGCACCGACGCCGCCGAGGCCTCGGCGGCCGGCCGGGGCCGGACGGTTCCGCGCGCTGGGGAGGTCGCCTCGGCCGCCCTTGCCGCTTCGCCGTCCAACCGCCCGGACGCCGCCGTCCGCTCGGCCGCTCGCTCCGGCGCGTCCGCGGCCAGCGGCTCTCCAGCGGACGGCAGGTCGCCGCCGACCGGTGAGTCGTCAGGCGATGGCAGGTCTGCGAACACGACCCCGCCGCCGGCCACCGAGCCACGCCGGGCGAGCCGCGGCCCATCGGCCGACACGGTCCCGGCCGAGTCCGCGTCCAGTGGGCCGGTGGTCCCGACTCGGACCAGCTCGGCCGGGCGCGCCATCGGGTCCCCGAGGCCGTCGACGCGGGCGGCAACGGCCAGCTCCGTCGCAGGGGCCAGGTGATGATGGTGCAGGCGGTATACCAGGGCACCGGCGACGGCCGCGGTGACCGCCTGGCAGGCCAGGCCCGCGGCCGCGGTCCGCATGATCCCGCCGCCAGCCAGGATCAGCACGACCGCCGTCAACGGGGTGCAGGCGGCGAGCGCCCAGACGATCTTGCGGTAGCCGGCGCCAAGCAGGTACGTCGCGAACATCAGGGTGGCGGCGAGATAGGTCATCGCGATGGCGAGCACCCACAGCGCCGGCGCCGCCCCGGTGAGGTTCGGTCCGAAGACGAGAGACAGGAGCAGGTGGCCGGCGACCGCTCCGACCGCGGCGAGCAGCAGGCCGGGCGTCACGACGCAGATCAGCGCCATCGTGAGCGCCCGCCCGGCGGGCAGTCCCTCCTTGTGCCGGCGGGCCGCCTCCGGCAGCAGGAAGTTCGCGACCGCGAGGCCGATGAACACCGGCACCTTGCAGGCCGTGGAGATGGCCGCGTAGCTGCCGACCCCGTCGGGGTTGCGCCAACCGACGATGACGATGTCCATGTTCTGCAGCAGCGCGAGCGGCACCAGGGTGGCGAGGGCCACCGAAGCCTCTGCGATCAGGCTGTCCCTGGTCCGCCTGGGAGTCGCCGCCGCCGGCATCATCGGGATCGGGCCGGTCGCCGTCGGCGTCGGGGCGACGCTGGGCAGGCGGGTACGCGCGGACGGCGAGCGCAGGATCAGCGACGGCGTGCGGGCCACCGCGAGCCTGGCGTGCTCGCTGCCGGCGACGCAGCCGAGCACCAGCGCGAGCCCGACACCGTTCACCCCGAAGCCGATGGACACCAGGCCGACGACGCAGGCGATCCGGAATGCCGACTCGAAGACCAGGTTGCGCGCCAGTGCCGGGTAGTTGCCCCTGGCCTGCAGCAGCGCCCGCTCCACGCACAGGCCCACCCAGACGGCCGCCGCGATGGACGCCTCGGCGATCGCCAGCGGATGCGGATAGGACAGCATCACCGCGACCGGCCGGCACAGCGCCAGCGAGATCAGCGACGCGACGAGAACACTGACGAAGGTCACGTTGCGCAGCTGGCGAATCCAGGCCCGCCGTTCTCTCCGGGTGTCACCGATCTGCGCCGACTCACGATGCACCGTCGCGGTCAGCACCGAGTTGCCGACCACCGACAAGATCATGAAGATGCTGGTCTCGACGCCGACCGCGCCGTAGCCCGCCGAATCCAACGCCCGGGCGAGCACCAGGTTCATGACGAGGTTGAACCCGTTGGTGACGGCGCCGGCCGCGGCGAGCGCCATCGGTCCTCGCAACAGTTCGACGACGAGATCTCGTCTCATCGTCACTGCCAGCGCCATGAACCCACTCCGCGTCGTGTCTCCGCCGGCATCGCCGGTGCCCAGACCCGGGCAATCGTATGACCTTGCGCCGGCGCGACCTTCCTCGGCTAGGTTGGCCAGGCGCGGCCGCGCGGTCTTCGCAGTGCCGGCGGCCGCGGGATTCGACCGAACGACAAACCGCCTGATCCAGAACCGGCCACGCCAGGAATCGGCCTTTCAGGAAGCGAGGAGCACTCCCGTGCCCCAGCCCGCGCCCGTCACGACCAGCCAGGCCGGCCGCGACGCCACCTGGCAGGTATGGGACGCGCTCGCGGGCCGGCACGTCGTCTTCCTGAACTGGCGGGACCTCGACCACCCGCAGGCTGGCGGCGCCGAGCTGTTCTGCCAGTCGGTCGCGGCGCGATTCGCGGCCGCCGGGGTCGAGGTGACACTGCTGACCGCCCGACCGCGCGGCCTGCCGGCCAGCGCCTCGCTTGACGGTGTCCGGATCCGCCGCGGCGGCGGCACCTTCGGTGTCTACCCGGTGACTCTCGCCCGCCTGGGACGGCTCGCCCGGGCCCGCCGGGGGGTGGACGCGGTGGTCGACTGCCAGAACGGCATCCCGTTCTTCAGCCCGCTGGTCCTGCCAGCCACGACGCCCGTCGTCCAGGTGCTGCACCATGTGCACCAGAAGCAGTTCCCCCTGTACTTCCCGGGCCCGTTGGCCCGAGTAGGCCAGCTGTTGGAGAAGCCGGGCAGCCGTTTGGTCTACCGTCGCCGGCCGGTCGCGGTCGTGTCGCCGTCGACTCGGGACGAGGCCCGCGCCGTGCTCGGCCTGCCCGGACCGCGTTTCCTGGTTCCCAACGGGGTAGCGGCGACTCCTCCGCCCGGCGCCGGCCCGGGGGAGCGGTCCGGGCTCCCGACGATCGTGTGCGTCGGCCGGCTGGTGCCGCACAAGCGCCTGCACCTGCTCCTCGAGGCGCTCCCCCGCCTGACGGCGCGGCATCCCGGCCTCGTCGTCCACCTCGTCGGCGATGGCCCGGACCGGGAACGTCTCGCCGCGCGGGCCGAGGCGCTCGGGGTGACGCAGGGCGGCCCGGAGAGCGGCGCCGCGCTGCGTTGGCATGGCCATGTCGACGCGGGCACCCGCGACGCGCTGCTGGCCCGGGCCTGGTTGACGGTAAACCCCTCGCACGGCGAGGGCTGGGGGCTGTCCGTGCTGGAGGCGAACGCGCTGGGCGTCCCGGCGGTCGCGTTCCGGGTTCCCGGGCTGCGCGACGCCGTGCGCGACGGGGAGACCGGCTGGCTCGTCGACTCCCCTGACCGGTTGGGCGACGTCATCGACGCGGCGCTGACGGAACTGGGAGACTCGGCACGTGCCCCGGCCCGGCGCGCCGCGGCCAGCGACTGGGCGGCCGGGTTCAGCTGGGAGACCAGCGCGGGCCTGCTCGCCACAATCCTCGCCGGCGAGCTGGCCAGGGCCGGGCGGCCGGAGCGCCGCCGGCTCGACGACGCGGTGACCCGGGCCTGGTTCCCGCTCGCTCCCGACGTCCCGCTGCCGCCGCTGCGTGCCACCGACCTGCTGTTCCGTACCAGCCCCACCGGCGCTGCCCATCCGGCCGTCCAGGAACCGGGCGCCGAGGAGCCCGGCGCGGTCGCGCTGCTGTACGGCGCCGCGCGGCCGGCCGCGCGGGTCGCGCTGGCCAGGGTGGGGATAACCGCCCAGGCGGCGCGGCTGCGCCCGGCCACCGGCGCCGACCTGCTCCTCGGCACGGGTCGCGCCTGGTTCACGGCCGGCCTGGAGAATCCCGGCCACTGAGCCTGTTCCCGCTCACCGAGACCTCGGCCGGTCGAGCCCTGGCCGGAAGCGCCGGGGGAAGGCTCACTGAGGATCCCAGCCGCGAGAAGCTTGACGAGCGGGTGGCCCGAGACGGCGGGGAGTGCGCGACGGCGGGCGGCCGAGCGGTCACGCGGCGGGGCCCGGTCCCGTCCGCCGGCCTCGATCGCTCAGCCCGAACTGGTCGGCTCGACCTTCGCCGCGCGATCCGGCACGGCTGGGCTCCGTGAGCACACCGGCTCCGGCTCGGCTTCGCCGCGCCGAGGCAGGATCGGATCCCTGCCGGCCGGCTCGTCCCGGGTGCCAGCCCAGCCCGCCGAGGCGTCTGCCGCGCGGCGCCCAGCAGGGATGCCGGCGGTGCGCTGGGTGCCAGCCGCGGCCTGAAGCACGGCGGCGCCTTGCGGGACAGCGGTGGGCGGGCCGGCAACGCCGCGCTCGCCGTCTCCGGCGCCCGCGCGGCGAAGGTAGCGCCGTGCCCGGGCCAGGTCGACGATCATCGACGGCGTGTGCCGGACGATGCGGAACGTGCTGCCCGGCTCCTCCGACCAGCGGACCGGGATCTCGGCGATCCGATAGCCCATCGCCTGGGCCATCGCCAGGACCTCGACGTCGAAGCCGAACCCGGTGGCGCGCGACAGGCTGAACAGGATCTTCGCTTCGGCATGACGGAACGCCTTGAAGCCGCACTGCGTGTCCATCAGGTCGACCGTGGCGACGGAGCGGGCCAGCTGATTGAACGCCCAGCTGCCGGCCTGGCGCAGGTAGGCCCGGGACACGCTGTTCCCGATGCGCCGCGACCCGATGACCACCTCGGCGTCGGCCAGCGCCGCGAGCAGGACCGGCAGATCGGCGACGTCGGAGGCCAGGTCGGCGTCCATGAACACGATCGCCTCGCCTGCGGCGGCGGCCACGCCCACCCTGATGGCGGCACCCTTCCCGCTGTTCCAGGGCAGCCGGATCACTCGTCCGGCGGGCGGCTCGCCCAGCAGCCGCGCGGCGATCTCGGCGGTGCCGTCCACGCTGCCGTCGTCGACGACAAGGATCTCGGCTCCGGGGTAGTCGCGCAGCGCCGAGACCAGGCTCGGAAGCGAGGAGGGAAGCCGACGGGCCTCGTTGAAGGCTGGAACCACGACGCTGACGGGGACCCGCCCCACGTCTCACCCCCAACATCACCAAGGTGTCCGCGATGCCCGGCCCCCCGCGAAAGCCCGATCAAACAAGTTGACCTGGTGCTGAAGTGCCACCAGACCGGCAAACCGGATGCCGAAGGCACGGTACCCGCAGCCCCAAGGATCACTGCGGGTACGTCACGCCAGGAGGCCGATGTTGCGAATTCGTTGATCCATACCGTTGCGGCACAGTGCCACCACTGCCACTCCGTCGGCTGCCCGCTCCGGCCCCACCCTCACGACCTCCGAAATCGGCTACGCCGATTCCGCAGGAACCCCGACGCTCCGGCGAGACCTCCGCGCGCCGCCTCCTGCGTGTCAGTACCGCTGCTGCCACTCCGTCGGCTGCGCGCTCCGGCCCCACCCTCGCTGCGCTCCGGCGAGACCTCCGCACGCCGCCTCCTGCGTGTCAGTACCGCTGC
>Ga0068863_100005095_pt1 | contig 12962 bp, 8 predicted proteins | sample KBSSwiS62_FD_66596 | JGI IMG/M metagenome (GOLD analysis project Ga0068863, IMG submission 66596) | Switchgrass rhizosphere microbial communities from Kellogg Biological Station, Michigan, USA - KBS Switchgrass S6-2 | ecosystem: Host-associated > Plants > Roots > Rhizosphere > Soil ...
TGCCATGCCCAGGATCCGATGCAGAAGTTGCCCGGCCCGGCGCTCCATCTCAGCGGCCGCACGCCGCGAAAACGTCAGCAGCAGGATGCGTTGCGGATCGGCGCCGTTGCGCACCAGATGCGCAACGCGGTAGGCGAGCGTGTTGGTCTTGCCTGAACCTGCACCCGCAATGACCAGGAGCGGACCATCGTCCGGCCGCTTTGGTCCCGTGCCGTGCTCCACCGCGAGCCTTTGCTGGGCGTTCAACTCCGCGAGAACGTCTTCGCAATCGGCGGCTGGCGGCAGCCCGCCGATGGACGACGCGACGATATCCATCAATGTGTCAGGCATAGAGTCGACCGGCCTCCGGCGTCATCGAACGAACGTTCTATGCGAGGATACCATGGCGAGTTCGCTGACAAGGAAGTGCCGCTGTCGCCGGTCTAAAATGCACGATCCCCCGGCGTTCCCGCGAAGCAATGGGTGATCGAAACCGATTCATGCGACAGGAGAATCCATGCCAGCGAAACCTGAGCCTCGAGCGGCAGAGAGCGAAGCCACCCGGTTGCTCCGGGAACTGGAAGCGGCAGAGGCCTACGAGCAGCAACTGCGCCAGACGATCGTCGCCGTCCGGGATCAACTGGCGGCCGGCCATACCGAGCGGGCGCTGTCCATGCTGAATGAAGCGCTTAACTACATCGACTCCGCGACCGACGTTGTCGTGCCGCCCAAAGGTCCCTGATGCGCGCACGGCCTGCCTGATGGGTGCGAGCGCGAAGACCGAGATCGGCGAATGGATCGTGACGTCGACGGTGGCCGGCGCCGACGAACTCGAAATCCTTTCCGGCATCGGCGAGCGACTGAATGCCGCCGGCATCTCCATGGTGCGAATCTCGGTGGCCACCGACCTCCTCGATCCCATGTTCGACGGCCGCGGGGTGCGCTGGCGTCGCGCTGTAGGAGGGACCGAGGAGACGTTCGCACGCGATGACGAGGGCACCATCGTCACCGAGGATTTCCCGCAAAGCCCGTTCGGCTTCCTGCTCCGCAGCGGCAAGCCTACGATGCGCCGGCGCCTCGATGCCACATACCGCCGCGGCGAGTTTCAGATGCTCGACAGGTTCCAGGACGAGGGCTTGACCGACTATCTCGCCTTCGAGGTGCGCGTTGGCGAGCCCATTCGCCTGGGCGCCGGCGAGGGCATCGCCGCATCGTGGGCGACGGACGCGCCGGCGGGCTTCGGCGACGCGGAAGTCGATGTGCTCGCCGGGATCATGTCGCCGCTGACGCTGTCGATCCTGTTGCGGACCAGGCATCGCGACACCCGCACGCTGCTCACAACGTATCTCGGGACCGACGCCGCGGAACGCGTGCTCGCGGGCAATATCGTGCGCGGACGGGCCGAGCCGATCCGGGCGGTAGTCTGGTTCAGCGACCTCGCAAACTTCACGAGGATCTCCGACTCCGTAAGCCCGGACGCGGTGCTCGCCCTGCTCAACGACTACGCCCAGGAACAAGTCGAGGAGATCGAAGCCCACGGCGGTAACGTGCTGAAGTTCATCGGCGACGGGATCCTCGCGATCTTCCCCGACCCCGACACGACGCTCGCCTGCGCGCGCGCCCTCGATGCCGCGGCCAAGATGCGACAGCGCATCGCCGCGTTGAACGTGCGACGAGCGGCATCCGGGCTGCCTGTGACGGACACCAACCTGGCGTTGCACGCTGGCGAGCTCCTCTACGGCAATCTGGGCGGCCCGCGGCGGCTCGACTTCACCGTGCTGGGCTCGGCGGTCAATGAGGCGGCGCGGATCGAGGCGCTATGCCGCTCGCTCGACCAGAACGTTATCGTGTCCTGGGCGTTCGCCGAGGCAGCCGGCGACGCACGCGGGCGGCTCGTGAGCCTCGGTCGGTACGCGATGAAGGGCGTCGCCCGGCCCCAGGAATTGTTCACGCTGGATCCCGGGTAGGCGCCGGCGTCTCTCGGTGTCCGCCCCGGTACTGCGAGGCTAGAATGCGTGGGATGGGTGCCGACCGGGATCCGCCGGGACAAGGCCAGAGGGAAGCGTCGCCGGCGCACAAACGCTTTTTCAGTCTGCGCGTGCGTTTGCTCGGCCTCGTCGCGCTCATGCTCGTGCCGTGGCTCATCCTGGTCGCGTATACGCAGGCCGACGAACGCAAAGCGGCCATCGCCAACGTCAACGACGATGCGCTGCGCCTCATTCGGATCGTCACCAGCAATCAGGCCGCCCAGGTCGAGGCCGCCCGGCAGGTGCTGACGGCATTTGCCCGGTTGCCACAGATCCAGACGAAGGACGCGGCCGCTTGCAACGCCTTCCTCGCGGAAATGCTGAAGGCGTACCCGCTGTACTTGAACATCGCAGTCGCCGATCGGAACGGCAATCTCGTCTGCAGCGCGCTTCCTTTCCGCTCGCCTATCAATGTCGCGGATCGCGCGTACTTCAAGATGGCCCTGCAGACGCACGACTTCGTCATCGGGGATTATCAGATCGGACGCATCACGCAGCGTCCGGCGATCAATTATGCCCATCCGCTGGTGGACCCGTCGGGACAGGTCGAAGGCGTCATCTATGTAGTGCAAAGCTTGAACTGGCTCACGACGGCGCTCGCGAACGTCGAGTTTCCGCCGGGCGCGATCATGGTGGTGACCGATCGCAATGGAACGGTGCTGGCCCGCATGCCCGATGCTGGCAATTGGATCGGCAAGCCGCTGCCCGAAACGCAAGTCCAGGACATCGTGTTCAGCCAGCGAGACGGCGGCCTGTTCGAAGCCGACGACGCGCAAGGCGTCACGCGATTGTGGGCCCACGCGCCGCTCATCACCGGCCTCGACTTGCACGCGACGATGGCCACGCCGAAGGCGGTCGCATTCGCGGCCGTGGATCGTCGCCTCGTTCGCAATCTCGCCGGGCTCATCCTCGCGACGAGCCTGGCCGTGATCGCCGCGTGGTCGGGCGGAAGGTTCATTCTTCGCCGCGTCGATGCGCTTGTCGAAGGGACCAGGAGGCTCGCCTCGGGCGAGCTCGGCACGCGCGTTCCCGAGCTCGGCTGCAAAAGCGAGCTCGATCTCCTCGCGCCGGCGTTCAACACCATGGCCGCGACGTTGCAGGCGCGAGAGCGCGACCTGCGCATAGCGGAGGAAAAGACCCGCAAGGCGGAAGTCGAGCTCGCGGTGACGCGTGCGCACATGGATATCGCCAGGCAGATCCAGCGATCGCTGCTGCCGGAAGACCCGCTGGCGATGGGCTGCGTGCGCTACGCGGGCCGCTGCATCCCCGCCGAAGCGGTGGGCGGCGACTATTTCGGCTATTTTCCGCGCGGCGGAAATTGTCATGGCGTGGACAGCCTGATCGGCGACGTGTCCGGTCACGGCGTCGGCGCGGCCTTGCTGATGGCCGAGGCGCGCACGATGTTCCTGGCGGAGCGACTGGTCGCGCCGAGCGCCGGGGATCTCCTGTGCAAGCTCAATGATCTACTTCACGACGACCTCGAATGCTCCGGCTACTTCATCACCGCGTGCTGCGCGATTTTCGATGCGACGACGCGTGAGCTCAACTACGCGAGCGCCGGCCATCCGCCTCCTCTTCTGCTGCGCGTCGGCGCGAGGGGCTGCACGAAGCTCGACGCCGATGGTTGCCTGCTCGGCATCGACAAGGTTTCCGACTTCACCGACGTTAGAGTGACGCTCGAGACCGGCGACATCGTCGTGTTCTATACCGACGGCATCACCGAGATGCAGAATGCGTCGGGTGCGATGTTCGGCGTCGACCGCCTCGGTGAGGCGGTGGCAGCGAATCGCGCCGCCGATCCCGAGACACTGGTCGCCAGGGTTCTGGCGACGCTGGATGGCTTCGCGGGAGGCACGGTGCCCGAGGACGACTTGACCATTGTTGTGATGAAGCTGACGGCTTGAGGGAAGCGCCCGAGGCGAGTTACGGCCGAACTTCTAGACGGCCCTCCATTCCCTGCTCACGGTGACTTGGGAAAAAGGGCAGCTTCTTGTCGCAGTAAAACACGTAGATGCCGGGGTTCGTCGGAGTGAAGATAACCTTTGCGGTCTCGCGCGGACCGACTTCCTGTGCGACCGATAGTCCGGCAGCCGGATCCTTGAGAATGAAGTTGTGAGGCGTGAGGTTCGTCACGCTGATAAGCGTCAGTTCCACCGATCTGCCCGCCTGGACGATCAGACGGGCCGGCGTGAAGGAGTAACTGTCCAGAGTGATGCTCGCATGCTGGACGCCGTCCGATCCGACTTCCGCGATTACCGCAGGAGGCGGCGCTACGGGTTTCTCTTGAGCAAAGGTCAGTGAGGTGACAAGGGCAATGGTTAGAACCAGGCCGCTTCCATGGACGTGGTGCAGGAATCTTGGACCGAACACGAGGTAACGATCGGTGGCATCGGCGCGCATCTCCTCGATGGCAGAGCTCCATTCAACCATTGTTACTTTTTGGAAAGAACCGCCTGCTGCAGTGTGAATGTCTGAGACGAACCCTCATCACCGCTGTTCGCAGTTACGGTTTCCTTGAGTTGCAGATCCTTCACGCCATTGGGAACATCGAGAGTCAGCTCGACCGTGGTGAAAGTGCCAGGAGGGATCTTGCCGATACGAATGGGCAAGACGGGCGCGAGGAGTTTCACGTTGTGCTTGCTAAGCGGCGAGATGTCGCTGATCTGGATCGAGGCGATGTCCTTCGTTCCACTGTTGTGGATTGCCAGCAGCACGCCCGTCGAACCCTTTTTTTGTTGAGAAACGCTAAGAACAGCGATCGATACCTTCGCCATCGGTCCCGGAAGTGCTTCCAGACTGGCCGCCGCCGCGCTCCAGCTGCAGCCGCCGTTGTAGGTATAGCCGTTGTAGTCACCGAATGACAGGTCGCAACTGACGCGGGGAAACGGCCAGCCTTCAAAGAAAGCAGGACGATAGACACCCAGGCCGGGGGCCCCGTCAGGCGAGTTCTGCCCGATCGGCGTGAACAGAGTACTAAGCAAAGATTGAGCAGGCGGGTCGTAGACACCGTTGGGCCCGCTGTCGTAGGGACTCGTTTGGAGGCTGATGGCCAGCCAGGAGTTCGGTCCCATAATCGTTCCAGTGCGTGGATTGTTGGCGTATAGATTGAACGGATCGGTCGGATAGGTGTAAGGAACGTACGCCGGGGGCGATGTTAAAGAATTAAAAGGTTGGACCACTTGAGTCGCAGCTCCGTGACAGGGCTGAAAATCGCCGTCGTTGACGCCATATGCGTTGGGCTGTGTGGCAAACGGAGCGGTCGAGCTGTTTGGGGTACCCCAGACTGGCCAAGATCCATTGCCGGAACAATTGACATTAGTGTTGGGCACATAGCTGCCGATGGCGTACACCGCCGACATCAGGCTTCGATACATCGCCTGCTTGATGGCCGGGTTCAACCGCGCCGATATTTCACTGGCCGTTGCCGTTGGGTCCCCCCATGACCAGCCGGGTTGCCCACTCCCCAAGAGCGCGCCCAGGGCACTGAGTCTTGGCCAGTTCTCGTAGATCAAATCGAACTGAACGCCAACCGTGTCCAGTTGGGCATGGAAGTCGTCTTGGGCCTGATCCGCCAGAGCGGCGACGGGAGCGGACAGCGACACCGCCTGGTTTCCGCTCGTGTCCGTCGTGAGGCTCATGCCCAAGTTGAAGAAGGCATCCACCAGTCCAAATAAAGGCGCCAATGGGGTCGGCGCCGACCCGGCCACGCCGAGCACCAGATTCACGATGGGTGAGACAAGGCTAGGCGCGGTCGCGGACGACGGCGGTGTCGGCAGAGTCGCCTGTACCGTTTGCCATGTGTTTATGAGGTCGAAGAGCGAGTCCTCGCCTTCGATCGTCCCGAGCGTGCCCAGGTTAGCCTGAAAATTGCGCGCGTTTTGGACATATTGAAGCTCGAGCGAGATTTGCCGCCATACCTGGCAGAAAACCAATGCCGAGTTGGCCAACTGGCTACAGTCAACGCCGCCAGGACCCTTGATGTTCTGCAGGTTGAACTGATAATTGCTGATGGCGATGTTTGTGTTGGCGTAGGTATTTCTCACGTTGAACTTGCTGCAGTCCACAATGGGGTTGCCGCCGCTCGCGGCCAGGCAAATCTGGTTGGAGATGGACGTGAAGGCGCTCAGTTTGTCCGCATAGTTCGAATCGGTCGTGTAGGGAGGGAACGTATAGTTCGGATTTGGGATCGTCGAACCTCCAGCCGGAACCGGAACCTGTGCCATGACCTTATCGTAAAAGTCCAGATTCGCTCTCCCGCTCGTATCGGCGTTGACCGGGCTGTACCAGTTTCCGCGCCCTCGCGCCAGGACGCCATGTAATTCCCCTGATGGATGACCGGGGTAGACGGTGCTGGATTCCCGAGATCTCGACCGCGGCCGATTCACGAAACTCGGCGGAGGCGGAGCTCCAACCAGAGAATAGGTGTCGTTGGGGGTGAGATACAAGATAGTTTCAGCGTAGCCGCCCAAGTTTACGATCGGCGCACCTAACGGGATGGTGCTCCCACTCATGGTCCAGCCCGATGGAATCGGACGGCCATTGGTGCCTATGAATACCAGTTGCGACTCACTGTTCAGGCTGCCTAGGTCGTTTTTAAGGCTATCAAATTGGCCGGCCTGGGTCGTGCAATAGCTATTATTGGCTGACAGGGCAAGTGTTTCGCGATCCACAACGACCAGACGAAACGAGTTGGACGTATCCCCACCAGTACAACTATTTACGGAGGCCGCCGCGGTGTAGGCGGCGCCCCCAATCGTGATTGTTCCATTGGCAGGGTTAATGTCGTAGCGAACATAGTCGGTCTGAATGAATTTGTAGTTGCTGTTGGAGTCGAGCGCCAGGTATCCATCGATATTGACCGTGGAGCCGCCGCGTTGGAATGCCCCGCCCTTGTTGAGGGTGCCATTCCCGATGAAGATGAATGAGCCTGAGCCTGCTCCCCCGAGATCCACCTGACCTCCATACGCCAGGAGGTTCGCGGCGATGGCACTGACCTGAAAGTTATAGCTCCCGACCCCGTTGGCGATGACAAGTGCGTCGCTCGTGTTGGCAAGCGCGGTTTGAAGGAATGTTTGGGCCGATCCCCCATCCGTGACGACCTGATCCATGATCACAGCAGCCGTATCTTGCTGGTTCGGGTCCGCTTGAGGCTGGCGCTTGAGCGCGAGCAAATGCATTGCATTGTTGGCGCCGGCATAGGTCTTGTTACCGACTTTGATGTTGCCGCTCGTGGCGTCTAGGTGAATCGGGATGGCCGTGTGCACAGGCTCGGTCGGTATCGCTGGGTCGGTTGTTTGCCCGAACGCCGAATGGGTGCTGGCCGCAAACCAGAGCGTGCATGCCAATGCCGCCGTAGCAGCGTCGTGTTTTCTGTTGCGCGGGATGCAACTTGGCCGTTGATCTCTCACATTGATCTCCAGATTGCGAACGTCGCGCGCAGTGAAGTACCCGATTGCCGGACAGGGGGGAATGCATCCGTCGATTTGACCGGACATGTCGCACCGCCGGCACAAAAAAGAAAGCCACGCCGACACGTCGCAACTTTGGGAGGCCTAAACTTGGACGCTACAATTTGTATACTACACTCCGCAAATTGTCAGCGCAATGAAAGGTAGCCGGAATCCCCTAGAACCTATCTCGAAATTCCGGCGAACGGCTCCCGGGCGTGCACAAGCCAGCCCCGGATGCTTGTGATGCGAAGGAGGCGCTGACGCATGTCCGAAGCGCAGTTACGGCCCGAAGCCCGATTCAGCGAGTCCGGAGAGCGAAAGGTCCTGGCAGCGCGACATCACGATGCCGTCTCGCCCAGAACGGCGCATGCTCCCATCGGCGCTCCTGCGCGTAAGCCGTTGCCCGCATCGAGCGGTAGCGATCGTATAGCGCCTCGACTGCGGCCGCATAGGCGGCCGGCGAGCCATGGAGGACTGCCTCGGCGGCCCGCTGCCCGAACTGCATTGCGCTCATGATCCCTTGCGACGAAATAGGGTCGAAGCTCGCCGCTGCGTCGCCCGCGGCATACCAGCCCTCGCCGCAAACGACGTCCAGTCTTCCGGTGTCCGCGGCCACCACTCGCAGCGGCGAGGCGATTTCGTATCCGCATCCCGCGCAGAGCGGCCCCACATGCCGGGTTTGAGCGAGACGCGTGCGAAACGGCATCGGTGCCCGCACATCGTGCGCCGACTGCAGATCGCTGTCGGTCAAGAACATCACGATGCGCGACGCATCAGGCAATGGCGCCGTATACCACCAACCCTCCTCGATCGCTTCGATCAGCGTAGTCGCGTCGGCATCCGTTGCGGCCGTCGTGAACAGAGCGGCGCAGGCGACCAGGCGATCGAGGCGATGGCGCCGAGCACCCAACCGTCGCGCGAGCAGGGCACGCCGCCCGCTGCAGTCGATGACGACGTCGGTCGCGATAGTAGAGCTTCCGTGATCGGTCGCGACTCCTACGCGCCATGCGCCGGGTTCGCCATCGATGCCGCGAAACGATCCCGCTACGGCGATGGCACCCGCCTCGCGCGCAGCCTCGCGCAAATCCCGATCGAAGGTTCGCCGATCGAGATGCCAGCCGTGGCCAAACGGATGCATGATGAAGTCGGCCGCAGCCAGGCGCTCGCTGCCCCACGCCGAGCGGTTGCCGATCGCCTGCCGGTGCCCTTGCGCGTCGATCCGCGCGCCGAGACCAAGCGCCGCGAGCACCGGGCGCGCGGCCGGGGGCAGGCCCTCGCCAATCGCAAACCCCGCGCGCTCATCGGGCGCGACCAGGGTCACCGACAACCCGGCACGCGCAAGAACCAACGCGGCGACGGATCCGGCCGGGCCCGCGCCGATCACCAGCGCGTTACGAATTGCGCAACCCCCAGGTCGGCGCACGCTTCATCACGGCGGGCGTCGTGAACTCGTTCCCCGTCTCGACCTTCATCAGCTGCGGCAGGTCGAAGAGATCGGGCGGCCCGGGTCGCTCGTTGACGATTCCCAGCAGATACCAGGAGTCGACCATTCGCTGCAAGCTCGCGATCTTGTCCTCGTCGACGATGTTGCGCAGCCAATTGGCGCGGTCATAAAACGCGGCGACGCGAACGGCACGCGGCTGCGTGACGTCCATCACCGTCCGGTAGGCAGACTCGGTCAGGATGTGGTTGGGGACGCGCGCCGCCCAGAACGTCGGCAGGTACGGGTCAATCTGCGGCTCGTAGCCGGAGCGGCAGCTCGCCGTGTCCGCTTGCCACGGCACGGCCATCCACCGCGACAGACTGCCGGGATAGTTCATCGTGAGCGGGCCCGGAGAGGACAGCGCGGCCTCCGGCGTAAGCGTATCGCCGTAGTCGGGTTCCACGGCGCCGGGCGGCGCAACTCTCAACCGGTACGGCGCCGCGTACATGGAAGCGATGCGCACCGGCCACGTCGCCTCGCACCCCGGATGGAACGCGCCGCCGAGGCACGCTTCGACCGACGCCCGATCGAGCGTCGAGGGCTGCAGCGAGACCGGCACTTCAGCAAGGTCGCGCGGACCCGGCACGGGCAAGCCGGGAATGAAATCGCCGTCGCGCCAGCGCATCAGCATCTGGTACTGCGTTTTGGTGACGGCCAGAAACTGTTCCGGCGTCGTGCCAGGAATGGTGACTTCATCGCCATACATCGGCGGAATCGCGATGTCCTGGACCCTCGCGTAGGCCGGGTCGCGAAACGAGTCGAACATGAGCTTGCGCAGCGGCGCGCTCGCGGCGCTCGGGTCGTTCAACTGCGCGAGGAACGACGGGCGCAGGTAATCCCCCGGTGTGCCCGGACCGTTGTCACGCAGCACGCCGGCGTTGACCCATTGCATCTCCACGACCCGAGCGAAGAGCTGGTAGATGTCGTCGGCAAACGAGACGCGCCGATCAGGCAGCTTGCCCTCGCGGCGCATCAGGTCATACATGACGTCGTAGATCGAGATGTAGCCTGCGGCCAGCGAAGGGCCATAGTTGGGAGGCGTGACGACGACCCAGCCAGCATCGGCCTCAATGGTCTCGCCGCGCATGCGCAGCGTGGCCCGGACGGGCCCGTCCGAGGTGTCGTCGCACCAGCCGTAGTTGTTGGCGAATGTGGTGAGCGGATCGCCGCCTGGCGCGAACGAGTGGCCGCGGCCGCCGAGCACCACCAGCCGTCCGGCTTCGTCGGTGCGAAGTTCTCCCAGGTAGACGGAAGCGCCGAGAAACCTGCCGGTATCGAACAACGGGCCCGACGTGTTGGTTCCAATCACGCTGCGCGGGCCCGGATCGATCGAGAGTGCGTTGCGCGCGGCGCCGATGTATTGCGGATTGCGGCGTCCCGCGGGCTGCGCCACGGGCACATCGAGCGCGGTGTCGAAGTCGTACCATGCGCCCTTCTGATTGGCAAGGTGCACGGTCCACGTGATGTCGGCTTCGCTCGCCGTGATCTCGCGCACGACCGCGCCGTCGGCATCGTACCCATAGATGCGAAAGCGTGCCGCCTGACGCTTCAATGCGCCGCTCGCGTCCTTGAAGCCACCGGGTGGCTCCGGCAGCTGCCCTGGCACCTCCTGCCCGTAAAAATATTGATCGGCGCTGTTGCCGACGCGAGCGATACCGATGGACGGATGAACCGCGTAGCGAGCGATCTTGCTCCGCGAGCCGCCGTCGCCGCCGCCGCAAGCATCGAGCAATGACGCCGCGGCGAGGCCGACGCCGGCCTTGAGTACATCGCGACGGGTTACTGGCGCGTCGGAGCTCATGACCCGTCGGCGCGGTAGACACGCGCGGTGTCGACGTACCCCATTGCTACTCCCTCGTTGTCGTTCGCATCTCGCGATCGGAAGCGCCAGGGATAGCCGTTTCAACCGCACGAGCCTTAGTGTGGAAGGATCGTTGCAGTCGTCAAACGTCCATTTTCGGTGGCAACGGAGCGCTCCGCACGCTTATTGTAGCGCCTCCGGGGGGCCGCCCACGTCGAGGTGGTCGCGCGCGGGCGCGATGCGGAGTGGCGCCGTCGGCACAACGAGGTGGGCGAGGACCTCAGGGTCGGAACCACGCATTGCCCACCACAAAATACACAGCGGTTGTCCCGGGGCTGTGCGCGACATCGATACCGGCGTGCAAGCCGAACTTGCTTGCCAGCTCGTAGCGGAAGCCCAAGCCTCCGCTGCCGACGTTCTGCGTGGCCACGGACGTCCGCCGATCGGTTCGAGTCGTGCCGGCGCCGCCAAATGCTACGACGCTCCAGCGGCCCAGGAACTGCCAGCGCGCCTCGAGCTCGACCGATGCTGCCTGGTCGCCTTGATAGCGCGCCGCCGGCACGCCGCGCAGCTGCACGAACGGCCGGAGGAAGAACGGCGTGCCGTTCGATGACCACGCATAGTTTCCGCGCGCTCCCAGGGTCACGTTATCGAGAAGGGGGAGCCAACCGATAAGCACCTGCCCGAAGCGCTCGAAGTTGTTGCTCCCGCCCAGGGCTTCGCGCGAGGCGAGCCAGGAAGATTCGGCATAGATTCCGCGGGTGGGCGTGAAGACGTTGTCGCGCGAATCGTACTCGACGATACCCGTTGGGGCCGAGATCTTCACCCGGACCTGATTGGCGACATCGGGGAAGGCGGTGAATTCGCGTGGCTTGGGGTCCACGTCAGCGTAGACGTAGCGCAGGCCGAGAGCCCACGGGGACCTGGGGGCCAGCTGCCAGTTGGCCTGCGCGACTGCCCCTGCGAATTGCAGCGAGTAGCGCACGCGCTGGTCGAATGACGATAGGCCGCTCCCGAGACCGTAGAAATCGAGATTGAACTGCCCGGTTCCGGCCCCCACGAGCGTGCGCAGGCGCCCGTCGAGCCACCTGCTGGCATCGCCGGCGAAGGCGCCCCATGTTCCGTTCTGCGTCCCGAACGCGCCTACGCCTGAAATGTCGGGCCGCGCCCAGCCTTCATCGCCCGCTTCACGACGTGGCCGCAGGAACATGCCTGCGACACCGCCCCCGTAACCGACCGCCGGCTCGGTAATCACGATGGGGATCGGGAGGAAGCCGCGAGGGTTCTCGAGAAAGTAGCTGAGGTCGAGCTGACCATCTTCGGGATCGAAGAAGCGGGCGCTCCCCTCGCGCCTGACGTCCTGCCGAGCAGCATCGGAAATGATCTCCGCGCCGCGCAACGGCTCGGAAATCGCCTGCGCAATGGCTCGAGAAGATGTCCCGAGCACAAGCAGCAGGCACAGGATAAGCCGAACCATGCAACCGGCAAGTCGTACCGCCCCATCGCGGTTACGGGCCACCCAAGCCGGACCAGTTCCGGTTCCCGAGGCAACTGTCGAAGTCACCGCAGCTCTGCGCTGTTCACCATCGATGTGGTGGCCGGCTGGTTGCGCGTCGCGAGCGGACCGCCGTCAGCTGAACGCTTTCCAATCGAACCGCATCGAGAAGGCATCGATTGGCGTCACCACCGACAACGTGTCACCGTTTTTCCCGACCATGCTGATCTGCCGGTTCCGCGGGCCGAAGTACGGGACATAGCCCTGATGCTTCGGGCTATTTGCCTTCCGCGCATGCGCATCGAACATGGTCGCCGATGCAAAGTTCGCCAGATCAGGGAGCTGGGGGCTGGGCCCGAAGATCCCGGAGGCTGGCTTCAGGAGAGTCGGACGCTCCGCGATCCACACCGCCTCGCTGCCACCGACGCGCGTCGTGCCGACGGGCGTGTAGATGTACGTGGATACGCCGACGGTCAGATTCATGAGCAGGAGCACCCCGAAGGCGCCGGACAGGGTCGGCGCCGAGCCGGCGTTGCCGATCCACACTTCAACCACCATCTCGTCTCCCGGGTTGACGGGAAAGTTCGTCACTTGTAGCGAGGAGGGCTGCTGGGGCAGGAATTCGGTCCATGCATAGTATGTGGACAACGTAATCTGAACAGAGTCATTGCCGTATATGATGCTGTCGCTCTCGGTTCCCGCCTGCACCAAGTCGCTGGTCTCGACC
>Ga0068863_100005096_pt1 | contig 12962 bp, 9 predicted proteins | sample KBSSwiS62_FD_66596 | JGI IMG/M metagenome (GOLD analysis project Ga0068863, IMG submission 66596) | Switchgrass rhizosphere microbial communities from Kellogg Biological Station, Michigan, USA - KBS Switchgrass S6-2 | ecosystem: Host-associated > Plants > Roots > Rhizosphere > Soil ...
GCCCACTGGTCGCCGACCGCGTTTGAGCGAAGGCGACCTGCGATCGGGAGCGCCGTACCCGAGTGAGATGACGCCAACGAACCCAAGCCGTTGGGGTATGCCAAAGGTCGCGCGAATGGCACCCGCCGCCTCAGGCGGCACCCCGAACCAGCAGCTCGACAGACCTCGGTCGGTCGCGCCGAGCAACACCAACAAGCTGGCCATTCCAGTGTCGATGTCCCAGTAGGGCGCCGGCCACCGAGACTCGCTGCGATCGACCCAGCCTTTGTCGGGCTCGGCATAGCGATCCAGATAGGCCTGCTTATCCGACAGGGCGAGGATTAGAGCCGGCGCCGACCGCATCCCGACCAGCCATCGATCTGGCGGTGTCGCCCCTTCAGAACCGACCACGGCCGAAGCCGTCGCATCCCAGAATTGGCTTATCTCATAAGGGGAATCTAAAACGAGAAAGTGCCAGCCTTGGCTGAATCCGGCGCTCGGTGCCCGGATCGCCAACTCCAGCAGGTCGGTGATCAGAGTCCGTTCGACTGGCCGGCCGGACTGGTAGCTACGTACCATGCGCCGGCGCCGAACGACCTCGCTGAATTCCATGTCCGCAAGGCTAGGCGGTGTTTCCAGCGACAAATACATTGGTCGGCCGGCCCGGATGTGAAACTCTGAACCCCGTGGACCTCCTTCAATCGCGCAAACTGGCCGACGTCTGTTACGACATTCGTGGCCCGGTCCTGGTCGAGGCCAAGCGCCTCGAGGAACAGGGTCATCGGATCCTCAAGCTCAACATCGGAAATCCCGGGGCTTTCGACTTCAGCGCACCGGACGAGATCCTGTTGGACGTAATCCGCAATCTGCCTGCCGCCGAGGGGTATTCGGATTCACAAGGGATTCTGAGCGCACGTACAGCTATCGTCCAGCACTACCAGGAGCGCGGGCTGGACACGGTGCACGTCGATGACATCTGGCTCGGTAATGGAGTCAGCGAGCTGATCGTGATGGCTTTGCAGGCCATGCTCGACAACGGTGACGAGGTTCTGATCCCGGCACCGGACTATCCGCTCTGGACGGCGGCGGCGTCCCTGTCTGGTGGGACACCCCGGCACTATCTGTGTGACGAGGCCAGTGGGTGGCTGCCCGATATCGACGACATTCGCTCCAAGATCACCGACCGGACCAAGGCGATCGTCGTCATCAACCCGAACAATCCGACCGGCGCCGTGTATCCGCGCCATATTCTCGAAGAGATCGCGGAGCTGGCCCGGCAGCACAGCCTGACCGTCCTGGCCGACGAGATCTACGACAAGATTCTGTACGACGATGCCCACCACATTCCGTTCGCGGTCGTCGCGCCGGACCTGTTTACCCTTACTTTCAATGGCCTTTCCAAGGCCTATCGGCTGGCCGGCTTCCGCTCAGGTTGGCTCATGGCCGCTGGGCCCAAGAAGCACGCGAGTAGCTACATCGAAGGTCTGACCATCCTGGCCAACATGCGCCTGTGCGCCAACGTCCCCGGGCAGCACGCCATCCAGGTCGCCTTGGGTGGACGGCAGTCGATCCGGGAACTGGTGCTCCCCGGTGGCCGGCTGCTGGAGCAGCGGGATGCGGCGGTGTCGGCGCTGCGTGCCATTCCCGGGGTCTCCTGCGTGGAGCCCAAGGGGGCTTTGTACGTGTTCCCACGACTCGATCCCGACATGATTCCGATCAAGGACGACCAGAGCTTCGTGCTGGATTTCCTGCGCGAACAACACGTGCTGCTGGTGCAGGGGACCGGATTCAACTGGCCGACCCCGGATCATTTGCGGATCGTCACTCTTCCCCACGCCGAGGTCCTGACGGAGGCTATCGGGCGCCTGGGCCAGTTCCTGGAGGGTTACGAACCCAGCTTCGCCCGCTAGTCTGTACGACGGCTGTGGTTTCAGCCCTCGGATGGACGATCTTCCAAGGTGGGGACAACGGATGTCGCGTCGGATAGTTCCGCTGACGTTAGACACCCTTGATGATCTTCCAACGCCGTGCCGGAGCTGCCTGTTCTGGGAGCTTGGCCCGATTGCCGATCCCCAGCAAATCCCGCGCGAGGAAGCTGCTCTGGAAAAAGAGGCTTGGCTGTCCGCGACCCTGCTGGAATGGGGAAGTTGCGGAAAGATCGTGTACGTCGCCGGCGTACCGGCGGGGTACGCAATGTTCGCTCCCCCGGGTTTCGTGCCACGGGCGGCCTCTTTCCCGACATCACCGGTCTCTGGGGATGCCGTGCTGCTGATGGTCGCTAAGGTGCTGCCCGAATGGACCGGATCCGGCATCGGACGAATGCTGGCCCAGGCGGTGGCCGCCGAGCTGGTGCCCCGAGGAGTCAAGGCGATCGAGGCCTTCGGCTCGACCGGTGACGGTACCAAGGGCTGCCTGCTGCCGGCCGACTATCTGCGCTCGGTGGGGTTCAAAACTGTGCGCCCGCACCCGTATTACCCCCGGTTGCGCATGGAGCTCAAGACCACCGTTTCGTGGCGCAGCGACGTGGAGTACGCCCTGGAAAAGATCTTCGGGACGACCCCGAGCCGATCTCTCACCCCCGTCTAGGTTGCAGACAGTGGACCAGATGATCACGAAGATAGGGGTGGGGAACCAGTGCGGCAACCGGACGAGTCAGACGATGAAGGCCGGCAGCTTCAGCACACCGGTCGGCGGATCCTGCTCCCGCGGCAGGTATACCCGCTGGATCGCGGCCAGTAGGCCCTCAGCCACGCGATCCCGGAAAGTCGGATCGACCAACCTCGGCCGATCTACGGGCGATGAAAGGTATCCCAGCTCCAGCCGGATCGTGGGCATCATCGTCATCACCAGCATCGTCCACGACTTCGCGTGGATTCGACCGTCCAGCAGGCCGGTCCGGGCTACGATCTCACGCTGCACGAGATCAGCGAAGCGCTCACCGATGCTGGACGAGACCTCGCCCGCGCCATAGTAGTAGGTGGCCACGCCGTTGGCGTTCGGGCTCGGCGTCGCATCAACATGCAGCGACAGCACCAGATCCGCGCTCTGTTCGTTGGCGAACCGGGCTCGCTCCGAATCGTCCTTCGTACTTGCCGGTCCTCGGGTTAGCCACGTCGTCACGCCTAGAGCGGTCAACCGCCCCTCCAGGCGGGTCGCCAAGTCCCAGGCAATATCGGCCTCGGTTATGTCGCCGACCACCGATCCCGGATCGTCCCCGCCATGACCCGGATCGATGACGATCCGCTTGCCGAGCAGGTTCGGCCCGGAGTCGGCGACGGCCATCATGTCTCGCAACATCTGCGGACGCCCGCCGACGACCCGCTTGCGTTCGAGTTGCCGCAACGCCCGCAGTGTTACCGGACCGCACACACCGTCCGCGAGCAGACCCATGTCGCGCTGAAAGGATTGCAAAGCACGAGCCGTGTCCGCCCCGAAATGCCCGTCGGCCCGTCCGGCGCGATAGCCGATCTCCAGCAGGTGCCTTTGCAGCTCGGCCACATCATCGCCCACGATCTGGTTCGAGGCATTGTGGGCGATGATCCGGTCACCCAACCGCCATCGAGCACCTTGCAACGCCCGGTACGTTTCCACCCCGACCTTGCCATCGACGGTCAGACCGCGCCGTTGCTGAAAGGCCCGGACGGCGGTTTCAGTGGGCTCGTCGAATAGGTCATCCAGGCCGGGATCGGTGTTGCCGAGAAGCCCGAGGGTCGCCAGAATCCGCCGGATCTCAGCGACGCCGTCATTACGGTCGCCGAGGCGGTGCAGCTGCATCCCGGACAAGTCCCGTCTGTCGGCTCAACCAGTCGGACTGCTTCTCAATCCACTGACCACCGTCATTCTGCCCTACTGAAACCGCCAGCAGCGCATCCGACGATTCGGACGTTTCATACAAAAATAACGGCGGACCTGCGGAGTACGCAGATCCGCCGTCAGACGGGCAATGGGTTAGCCGATGTATTCGGCCAAGTCGTTGAGCAAAGCCTGCTTGGGCTTGGCCCCGACTATCGACTTAACTACCTCGCCGCCCTTGAAGACGGACATCGTCGGGATCGACATAATGTGGTAATCGCGGGCGACGTTCGGGTTCTCGTCGATGTTCAGCTTGACGATCTTCAGCCTCTCGCCGTGCTCAGCCGCAATCTCTTCCAAAACCGGCCCGACCAAGCGGCACGGGCCACACCATTCGGCCCAGAAATCGACGAGCACCGGCGTGTCCGCCTGGAGAACGTCAGTGGCAAAAGTGGCGTCGGTGACGACTGCCGTGTGCTGGCCCATAGTGTGCAACTCCTCAAAGTCTCGGAACGTGCAGTGGTGTAACGCGCGATGGTGCCGAACTCTTCCCGGCGAGGCCGGCGTGCGCTCAGGCGGTGACAACTTCCCCACTGGCCAGCGCGGCCAGGTAACGCTCAGCGTCCAGAGCGGCCTGGCAGCCGGTTCCGGCAGCCGTGATGGCCTGACGATAGACGTGGTCTACGAGATCTCCGGCAGCGAACACGCCCGGAAGATTCGTCCGGGTCGACTTGCCCTCGGTCACGACATAGCCCTCGTCGTCCAGGTCAATCTGGCCTTTCACCAGCTCCGAGCGGGGATCGTGGCCGATGGCAATGAACAGCCCCGTCGCCTCGATCTCACTGATCTCACCCGTCTTTACGTTGCGCAGAGACAGCGAGGACACCTTGTGCTCGCCGTGGATCTCAGCCACCTCGGAGTCCCACACCCACTTGATCTTCGGGTTGGACGCCGCCCGCTCGGCCATAATCTTGGACGCGCGCAGCTGATCGCGGCGGTGCACCACGGTCACGGTCTCAGCGAAACGAGTCAGGAACGTCGCCTCTTCCATGGCAGTGTCGCCACCGCCGATGACCACGATGTGCTGGCCACGGAAGAAGAAACCGTCACAGGTCGCGCACCACGACACCCCGTGGCCGGACAGCTCGTCCTCGCGGGGGATGTTGAGCTTCTTGTAGGCCGAACCCATCGCCAGGATGACGGCGTCGGCGGTCCACTCGCCACCCAACGTCCGCACCCTCTTGACCGGTCCCTCAAGCTCGACCGCGATCACGTCATCGGTCACCAGTTCGGCCCCGAAGCGTTCGGCTTGCGCCCGAATTTCGGTCATCAGGTCCGGGCCCATGATGCCGGTCGGGAAGCCCGGGAAGTTCTCAACCTCGGTCGTATTCATCAGGGCCCCGCCGAACTGGCTGCCCTCGAACAGCAGCGGCTGCAACTCGGCCCGGCCCGTATACAACCCGGCTGTGTAACCGGCGGGACCGGAACCGACGATGATCACCTGACGGTGGTTGGAAGTCACGACTACCTCGATGTGTTCGGCTGCTGCCGACTGGAAATCCCAGCCGCGCCTGCAGTTTTGAAACGAGTGTAAAGCCCTTGCTATTCCGTACCAGCGCGCCGTGAGACCGCCCGATCACCGCGAACGGACGGCCGCGGCGATCTGTTTGACCTCCGGCAGCGGCAGGCGGTTAGCGACCGTCCACATCACCACCGAACCCAGGCCGCCGCCGAGCACAAGGCCGACCAAAGCCGATGCCCGTCCGACTCCGAGCACCGAATCGGCCAGTAACACCAACAGCAGACCGACGATCGCTCCGGCCACGGCCGCGACCGCGATGTAGCCCACGGTCCGGGTGACCGCGCGGAAGCCCAGTCCCCCGAAACGCCTGGTCAACAGCAGATGGCCCGCCACGCAGCCCACCACATAGGACAGTGACGTCGACGCCGTGAGCGCGATGATCACGGCGCGGCCATCCCACAGAGCCCCGGCGGCCAGCACGAGCAACACCTTGGTGAACACCATCGACAGGTTGATCATCGCCGGGGTCCGGGCATCGCGCAGGGCGTAGAACACCCGCTGTTGCAGCATTACCAGCGCGAACGGCAACAGCCCGAAGGCGCCGACCGCTAGCGCGGTACCGGTCAGCCGCGCCTGATCCAGGGTGAACCGGCCGAGCAGGATGACGCTGGTGAACGACGGTCCGAACACGATCAAACCAGCGCTGATCGGGACCAGGGCTACTGCGGACAATCGGGTGCCCAGGCGGAGGTCGTCCAGCACGTCCTCGGTATCGCCACGAGCGGCGGCCCGACTCATCCGGGGCATCAGGGCCGTCAGCAACGACACTCCGAGAATCCCGTACGGCACCTGGAACAACAGGTCGGCGTAGGCGAAAATCGTCACGCCGCCCTCATTGATCGCGACCCGGTTGATGGCGATCACTCCGACCTGACTGATGGCCACATAGGCCAGCACCCACAGTGTCAACGTCCGGAATTCCGACATCCGGCCGGTCTCGCCGGCTGAGGCGCGGAAGCGCCACTGCCAGTGAAAGCCACTGCGCCGCAGCGGCACGATGAGCACGACTGCCTGGGCGACGATGCCCAGAGTCGTCCCAATGCCTAGTACGAGAATTTGGGTGTTGGTGATCGTTGCGGTGGCCAGTGCCGACGGTCCGGGGACGAGGACGAACAGCCCTACCGCGGCGATCGTGATCAGGTTGTTGAGGACCGGGGCCCAGGCCGGCCAGCCGTAGATGTGGCGGGTATTGAGGACGGCGGCGAACATCGCTCCGAGCCCGTAGAAGAAGATCTCCGGCAAGAGCAGCGTGGCCCAGAGTGTGGCCACCGATTGGAAGTTGTGGGGCCCGCCGAAGAAGGCAATGAGCCAGGGCGCGGCCAGGACGGCCAGCAGCGTCGCGCCACCCAGACTCGCGGTCGCGATCGACAGCAGGCGCTGGGTATAGGCGATGCCGCGATCCCGGTCGTCTTGCTGGGCTTTGACCAGGATCGGAATGACCACGCTGGTCAGCACTCCGCCGAGTAGCAGCTCGTACACCATGTTGGGCAGGGTGTTGGCCAGGTTGTAGGCCTCGGCCACCCCGTGCAAGCCAGAACCCAGCGCGGCGGCCAGGACGATGGTGCGCAGAAAGCCGGTGGCCCGGCTGACCAGGCTGGCCACCGCCATCGTCCGGCTGCTGGCCAGCAGGCCGGGCGCGGCCGGCTCGGCCTCGGGCTGCGAATCAGCGACGGCCGCCGGATCGCCGAGATTTGCGGAGTCGGTGAGGACCCCCGAGTCGGTGAGGTCCTCGGACTCGAAGTTCGGCAAGTCCAGCGGTTCGTCCGGCGACGCCAGGCTGGTGTCCTCGATCAGATTCGCGGCGGGCGTCGGCCGCGGCCGCCACCGGCGCGGGCCGTGATAGCTCGGCGTGCTCCAGGTGTCAGCCGGCTCACGGGCCTCAGCCGTGGCGACAGCCAACAACGACGCGTCGCCGGGCACCGGCATGGCCCCGTAGATGCGCGGCTCGCTCCACTGATCGGGCGGGGGTGCGGTCATTGAGCCCCGACCGTGGCCAGCGAATGGGAGGCGTACCCGCGCCGGATGCGCCGGATCAGGCGAATCAGCAACGCCAGGATCAGGACGGCGGCCGCGCCGAACGTGACGATCTTGGTAATTCCGCCGAGCGCGGTGGAACGGACGTTGAGGTTGAGTTGCTGACCCAGCTGCCCGCCATCGGGCGCGGTCAGGCTGGCCAGAACCTGAATCCGACTGACCCGGTTGATATGAGTCGGGATCGAAACCTTGATCCGACTATTCGCGGGCACTGTCTGCACGCCGATCTCGTCGGCACTGAAGCCCTGACTGTTTCCTCGCCCGGCGACCACCTGCACTCGGACCTTCACGGGCTCATTGAGACCGTTGGCCACGGTGACGACGAGCGGCGAGTTGGACGAAGAAAGGCTGTAGTTCGGCGTCGTCGGTTCCACCAGATGCACCTTGGACGTGAGCGTGTCGATCGCCATGTTCAGCTCCGCCGCTCGAGTGGAAGCCTCGGCCGGTACCGTCCGCCACGCGCTGGACTGTGCGCGCTGGATGCCGCTGTTGAATCCGCCCAGCAGGGTAAGGGCGGCCGCGTTGTCCAACGCCCCGCGCAGCGAGGTCACCTGCTGTTGGGTGCGCAGCACGGCGTCCATGGCGGCGGACGGAACCTCAGAGCTCTGGGCGTCGGCCGGCACGACTAGCGAACCCCGATCCACCGGGGTGAAATCGGCGATCGCCGTTCGGCGACCGACGGACTGCGACCACGTCTGGGTACTGCTGCTGAGCAAGGTCGCGATGGCGTTGGCCGGTGAAGGATCGATGTAGCGGCTGGCGGCAATGACCACAAGATGCGGTGCCGCCGGCGCCGCGATCGCTCGAACCGCCAGCTCGGACAGCAGCGTCTGCAGGTCGGTGGCGATGTTCGTGTCTTCAGCCAACGTCCGAGCGGTGAGCTTTTGCAGCGCACTGTCGGTGACCAGCGCGGTGGCAACACCGGTGGCCGTCGGCAACGGCGACACCGCGTCCGGTGGCGGATCGGACTTGTTCTTCCCAGGCAGCGCGGCATCGCTCAGCAAGACCGCCGAGGCACCGCCACCCACCGCGGCGTCCAGCGCCTTGCCAGAGATGATGCCGTCGGCCGGCCAGGTCAGGTCACTGGTGAAGTCGTCTAAGTAGGGCGCGATCCGAGTCTTGACCTGCGGGTCGAGGGCAGTCGACCACTTCAGTCCGGCGCGGCTGACCGCATCGATGTCCGGGTCGGCATAAGCGGTGAGGACGATGTCGTGCCGGGTTCGCACCGCACTGAGGCGTTCGAGCCATTCGTGGGCCGCCTCGCCACCGGTTCCAGCGGTCACGCCGGAGGCGGTTTTGACCTGATATCCGGTGGGTCCAGCCATCACGGCCAGGCTGTCCAGCAGGTCCGGGTCGATGGGAATGGTGAGCCGTACATGGTTGGTGACGCCTTCAACAACCCGCAGAGCACGGTCCAGGCGGCCACCGCTGGATACGGACTGGGCGAGCTTGTCGTCGTTGAACACCGTCTCACTGGCTGAGCGGTGGGGCGGCTCGATCAACGGCCAGATCCAACTCACCGCCACCGGCTTCGGGTGGATCTGGGAAAAGGAGGGCACCAGGATCTGGGTGCGCCCGATCTCGGCAAAACCGATGCCGGGTTGAAGGCCCTGAACGACTAGCGCGTACGGATACACCGCGGTGTCGCACAGGCACATGTCCTCGCTGCCGGGCGTACTCCGGTAAGTGACGGTCAGGGATCGATGAGCCGGCAACGGTCTGCCAACGTCGACCGGTTTCGGCTGGATGGTGTCGGTCGGCGGCGGAGTCGCTACCGCCCCCTCCAACGAGGCCTGGCTGAACAGCGGAAATCCCCGCTCGAGGTACACCTCGACGTCGGAGTAATTGACGTCCGAGGTGTTCGTCACGGTCGCGGAGAAGGTGACGGGTTGATCAGGTTTGTTGGCATCCGGACTGCGCGGAGTGATCGACAGCAGGGTCACCGTAACCGGGGTCGGTTGCTTCGCTGCCGGCTGAGTAGAGGTACCGGACGACCCCGGCGCCGGCGAATCGCTCGGATCCGCCCAGGCGGCCAACGGCAACCCGAGCATGATCAGCACCCCGGCCACAAGCACCCGGATGACTCGCGTCACGCGGTGTTTCTCGCGTGGCTCGGTCCGCTCCGGCCTAAGGCCGATGCTCCCTCGCTTCACGCGGTGTTTCTCGCGTGGCTCGGTCCGCTCCGGCCTAAGGCCGATGCTCCCTCGCTTCACGCGGTCTCCCGGAGGAGTCGGCTCGCTTCGTCCACCAGATCCCGCTCGTCCGAATAGGCCAGCCGGGCGGCGATCTTGGGCAACGGCACCCACTCGACCTCGGTGACCTCGATGTCGGTGTCAGAAAGCTCGCCACCGATCGCCCGCAGCAGGAAATGGTGCACCGTTTTGTGGATCCGACGCCCGTCGGCCACGAACCAGAAATCGATCGTCCCGAGCTCGCCGATGATCTCGCCGGAGATACCGGTCTCCTCCTCGACCTCCCGGATCGCGGCCTGCTGCGCGGTCTCCCCGTCCTCCAGATGACCCTTCGGAAGGGACCACAGCAACCGCCCGCGGCGGTTCGTCCGGCCGATGAGCGCCCCTAAGGGCACTGTGTCCGATAGATCGAGCACCAGGCCGCCGGCACTCGTCTCATCGACCCGAGGAAGCCGCAGGCGTCGGGAAGTCGACGCTCGGGACATGGTCCGATGCTACTTGGCGAGTCAGTAGGCTCCTCGGACGTGAGCGGGAACCCAGCTGAATTAGTGCCGATTCCACCGGTGGCCGTCCGCCTCGGTGAAGCGTTTGCGGCGGCCGGGCGACAGCTCCATCTGGTTGGTGGCCCCGTCCGCGACGCCTTGATGGGCCGCCCGGTCAACGACCTCGACTTCACCACTGACGCCCGGCCGGCCGAAATCCTGTCCATCCTCGAACCGCTGGCCGAAGCGACCTGGACGACCGGTATCGAGTTCGGCACGGTCGGCGCCCAAATCGCCGGCGTCCCGTGCGAGATCACGACATTTCGAGCCGACCGCTACGACCGCGTCACCCGAAACCCAGAGGTCCTGTTCGGCGACACCCTCGATGAGGACCTGCACCGGCGCGATTTCACCATGAACGCGATGGCGGTCTCCGTCCAGGAGGGGATCTTCACCGATCCCTACGGTGGGCTGGCCGACCTGGCTCGCGGCATCGTCAGGACCCCGGCCGCGCCGGAGGAATCCTTCGCCGACGACCCGCTGCGAATGCTGCGGGCAGCCCGATTCGTCTCCCAGCTCGGGGTCACCGTCGACGAACCGGTGCTGGCCGTGATGGCTGAGCTGGCCCCGCAGCTCAGCCGGATCACGGCCGAGCGGGTCCAGGCCGAATTGAACAAGCTCCTGCTCGGAACCAACCCTCGCCGGGGACTGGAAACCCTGGTTGACACCGGTCTGGCGGAGATCGTCCTGCCCGAACTTCCCGCCCTACGGATGGCCGATGACGAACACGGCCAGCACAAGGACGTCTACGCCCACACCCTGCAGGTGCTCGATCAAGCCATCGATCTGGAAGACCAGCCGGACCTCGTGCTGCGCTGGGCGGCTCTGTTGCACGACATCGGCAAGCCCGCCACCCGGCGCTTCGACCCGACCGGAAATGGCCCCAAGGTGACCTTCCACCATCACGAGGTGGTCGGGGCCCGGATGGCTCGCCAACGACTCAAGGCCCTGCGCATGTCCAAGGACGACACCGAGGACATCGCGCGGCTGGTGTTCCTACACCTGCGCTTCTACGGCTATGGAAAGGGCGAGTGGACGGACTCGGCGGTGCGCCGCTACGTCGTGGACGCCGGGCCGTTATTGAGCCGGTTACACAAGCTTGTGCGCTCGGACTGCACCACTCGCAACCGCCGCAAGGCCGAACTGCTGTCCCAGACCTATGACGAGCTCGAAAGCCGGATCGCACGGCTGGCCGAGCAGGAAGAACTCGCCGCTATCCGTCCCGATTTGGACGGCAACGAGATCATGGCCATCCTCGAGATCCCGCCCAGTCGGCTGGTCGGGCAGGCTTACCAGCATCTGCTGGAGCTCCGGATGGAGCACGGGCCGCTGGATCATGATCGCGCGGTGGCCGAGTTGAAGTCGTGGTACGCCGCCCAATCGAGTAGCTAGGCAGACGGCTGGATCCCGGAGTCACCCCTGCGACTCGTCCGCAGATAGATGAGCCCGGTGGTGGCATACGCGGCCGCGATGAAGCACACGGCGGGGATCGACTTTCCGGTCTCGGGCAGCACCACCGCGGTCAGGACTGCCGCGCTGACAAACACCAGGTTAAACAAGGTGTCATAGAGCGAGAACACCCGTCCGCGAAAGTCATCAGCCACTCGTTGGGCGACCAGCGTGTCGACGCAGATCTTCACGCCCTGGGCCACGAATCCCAGCACGGCGGCGGCCGGCAGGTAAGTCTGCAGCAGGAAGGGAAGCCCCAAAGTGATCTCAGCCAGCCCGGCCAGGATGAGCAGAAACGCACACCAGCGGACGTAACCGACGCGGCGGGACGCGATCGGCGTCGCGATGGCGGCCAGCCCACCACCGATGGCGATCGCGGCAACGACCTGACCCAATCCGGCCAGCCCGGCCCGTAACGGCCCCTCGTCCTGGAAGTAGTTGCGGTACAGCAGCAGCGTGCAGATCGCCGAAACCCCATAGGCGAAGCGATGCACCCCGATAACGAGGAATGCTCGCATCACAGCGGGATGGGAATGGACGTGGCGTCCACCGGCGATCAGCCCGGACAGCACGTTACGAACCGTCTCGCCACGGCTGCGGGTGTCGTCGTCGGGGCCGAGCTGTTCACGTCCGAATCCGACGGCCCGCAAGCCGGCGTACAGGTAGGCGACGGCCGCGCCGACGGCGACGATAGCCGACCCGGTTTCGGTGCTTCCGGCCAGCGCCCGCAGGGTAATAGCCGCCCCGCCGCCCACGGCCGTCAGCACCGCGCCCGCGGTAGTCGACACCGCATTCGCCGTGATCAAACGGTCCAAATCCACGACGTGGGGCAGCGATGCCGAGAGACCGGACAGGACGAAGCGGTTGACCGAGATCACGACGAGCGCACTGAGGTAGAAGGGCTGTCCATGTACGCCCACGGCGATCTCCACCGCGACCCCGCAGACCAATATTGCCCGGATGAGGTTCGCGCCGACCAGCACCTGTTGGCGCCACCAGCGATCGAGCAATACCCCGGCGAACGGGCCGAGCACTGAGTACGGCAGGAGCAGAACCGCGAACCCGGCGGCAATGTCGGCGGCGTGGGCCTGACGCTCGGGGTTGAACAGGACGGCTCCGGCCAGCGACGCCTGAAAGACTCCATCGGCGAATTGGCCACCGAGGCGCACGGACAGCAACCGCCGAAAATCCGGCCGTTGCCACAGGTGACGGGTGACTTCGGCATCCGGTATCGCGAGTGGCACAGCGCGACCGTAGCTTGAAGCGTGCGATATTGGTTGAGTGACTGCCGATCCTCGCTGGCTGTTACCGCCGGCCGCCCACCGTCTGCTCATCGCGTCGCCGTCGCTGACCGACCCTGAGTTTTTTCGAATCGTGGTGTTTCTCATCGAG
>Ga0068863_100005097_pt1 | contig 12960 bp, 14 predicted proteins | sample KBSSwiS62_FD_66596 | JGI IMG/M metagenome (GOLD analysis project Ga0068863, IMG submission 66596) | Switchgrass rhizosphere microbial communities from Kellogg Biological Station, Michigan, USA - KBS Switchgrass S6-2 | ecosystem: Host-associated > Plants > Roots > Rhizosphere > Soil ...
ACGACGTCCGTTGCTTCGAGTGAATTGGTGAGAATCCGTACGTCCACACCGGCGCGCGCTTGTGCGGAAAAAAAACCCGAGCCGCGTCGGGTCGGAACGAAATATGGCGAAATCAAGTACAGCTCGCGTTGCACGGTACCGAGCACTTCCTGCAGGCGGCGCAGGACCAGGTCGTGCTGTTTTTCATGCGCCAGTCCTTTTGCGGGATCGTCGCTGATCATGCGCGTCGGCGCCCAGGTGTAGGGCAGGCGACGCAGCAACAAATCGCTGACGATCGGCAGATCCGCAATCGCTTGAACATAATCGCGGGACTCGGCCCGCTGCCAGGTCCGCGCAGCATTGGCGGCACATTCGGCGAGCGCGTCGGGCGGGGCGGGGTGCAAGATCGTTGCCGCCGGCGTCGCCGATGCGCTCGCCCAGTAGCGCTCAAAATCGTTGCCGACATCAGCGACGACGGCGCCGACTGCCAGCACATCCAGATCGACGAACAGCGTGTCGCGGCTCGCACCGAAATATTCGTCGCCGACGTTGCGGCCGCCCACGATCGTCACACGTTCGTCCACTGTGAACGATTTATTGTGCATGCGCCGGTTCAGGCGCGAGAAATCGGTCAGGAAACCCCACCAGCGCCAGCGCCTGCTGTTGAATGCGTTGAACAGGCGCACCTCGATCAACGGATGGCTGTCGAGCGCGGCGAGCACGCCATCGAGGCCGAAGGTATTGTTGTCGTCGAGCAGCAGGCGCACGCGCACGCCACGATCGGCAGCGCGACGCGCGGCTTCGAGCAACAGCGTGCCGGACAAGTCGTCGTGCCAGATGTAGTATTGGACGTCCAGCGTGCGCTCGGCTGCGTCGGCCAGCAGCACGCGCGCCGCGAACGCATCGCGCCCGTCGTTTAGCAGCAGCACGCCGGACAATCCCGGTCGCTCCGCTATTTGTGGCGCAACCGATTCATCGAGCCGACAGTCACGGTCGGCCGTGCAGGCAGCGAGGTCTGCGCGCGCGTTCATACGCAAATAATGACACGCGCGGCGGCGCTACGGCGAGCAGCAAGCCATCTGCTGGGACGAAACCAACGGGTCGGCAACGACACAGCATATATTGACGATGTGGGCGCTGCATTCAGTGCGCCGCGCCTTCAGGGCCGTCTGTGGGGAGCACCGTTTGCAGCTCGAGTCGCTCGCGCAGTCGGACCTAGGTGTCAACGCAGTCCCGGCGAGCCTGAACGGCGGCAGCCATCTGACGCCGGGGGCATGGTGCAAGTTACATCTTTCAGACTAGCAAACAGACGAGACGATCTGGCGAGTACCAGGACACCTCGTAAAGCTCTCACACCGTTGCTGCCTTTAGATCAAGGCAATGCAGGACCAGAGTTGGGTCGTTCGGGTCGGGCTTGCGCGTGAAACCGAGATGCATGGCCAGTTCCCGCATCGGCGCGTTCTCGGCGGCATCCACGGAATACATGCATTCGATTCCGCGTGAACGCGCAACGTCGATCAACTGCTGCATCAGCAGCGTGCCCAGGCCTCGATTTTGCCAATCATCGCTGACGGCGACTGCGCACTCGCACGTGACTCCGTCGGGCCGTGCGCTGTAGCGACAGACGCCTATTTCGCGCTTGTGTGCGCCTTCCGCAATCAATGCGACAAAAGCCACATCGCGTTTCTGATCGACGTCAACCAGCGCTTTGATCAAATCAGGGCTTAGAGTCTTGACCTCGCCGAGAAAGCGAAAGCGCCGCGACTGATGCGAAAGCTGCTCCACGAACTCGCGCTCCAACTCCGCGTCGGCGCCGTGAATGGGACGAATCAGTACCGTGGTACCGTCGCGCAACCTGGCGACACTGGTCCCGGCTTCCATCGGCTGCGACGACGGTCTAGGGGCAGCAGGATCGTGATGGCAAGTGTTCATCGATACACCAATACGGGTACGTGGCTGTGCGTCAGCACTTTCTGGGTTTCGCTGCCGAGCAGGAAGCCCTCAATGCCGCGCCGGCCGTGCGAGGCCATCAGGATCAGGTCGCAGCCTTTCTTTTGCGCAGCCTTGATGATTTCTTTGTACGGCTGATCGCTGCTCGCATGGACACCGTCGCAATCGACGCCGGCGCTGCTGGCCACACGCTTCGCATAGCGTAAAAACTGATTCGCGTGCTCGACGCCGGACTTTTCAAATTCCTTCGGCGTCATTTCGAGCATCTCGGCCTGATAGGTGAACGTGTGGAATTTCGGGATCACATGCAGAGCAGTGACGCGCGCCTTGCACTGCTTGGCGAATCCCATCGCATGCTTGATCGCTTTTTCGGAAAGCTTGGAACCGTCGGTGGGAACGAGAATATGCTTGAACATCTTGCTCTCCTCTCGGGCATTGGATGCTGGTGCAACGCGAGTCCACGATAGCCATCCGCGCGTGCAATACTTTGACCCAAGTCAATTACAGGCGATTTTGCTTTCCGGTTTGACGACGGAACAACGCTATACCGCTTGCGAATAGCGGATCTGCCCGAGCGGGTTCGACGTCAGATAGGCGTCGAAGCACATGGCGATGATGCGTAGCAGGAAGCGACCCCGCGGCAACACACTGATCCCAGCATCATTGCAGGTGACCAAACCGTCGCGCTGCAGGAGCCGCAAGCGCTCGAGCTCTGCCGCAAAATATGTCGCGAAATCGATACGGTGACGTGTTGCGAACACGGGGATATCGAGGCAGCCGTGACACATCAGGCGCTGAATGACCTCTGCACGGATGATGTCGTCGGTGCTGAGGGCAAGGCCGCGCTCGGTCGGCAGGCGGCCGGCATCAAGGGCAGCGCAGTAATTCTTCATTTCTTTGGCGTTTTGGCTGAACGTATCGCCGATATGGCTGATCGCCGTGAGGCCGAGTCCGAGCAAGTCGCAGGCGGCATGCGTCGAATATCCCTGGAAATTGCGCTGCAGCGAGCCTTGGCGTTGCGCGATCGCGAGTTCATCGTCCGGCCGTGCGAAATGATCGAGACCGATATAAACAAAACCCGCTTGCGTCAGCCGTTCAATGGTCAGCGCCAGCAGCGCCAGACGTGTTGCGGCGTCGGGCATGTCCGCTGCGCGAATCTGCCGTTGCGCCTTGAATCGTTCCGGCAGGTGCGCATAACCGTATGCGGCAACCCGGTCTGGCCGCAGCGCGATGACTTTATCCAAGGTCTGTGCAAAATGTGACAGTGTTTGCTTCGGCAGGCCATAGATCAAATCAACGCTGACCGAGCTGAAGCCATGCGCTCGCGCCGCTTCGATGACGGCCTGCGTTTGCTCGAACGTCTGCACGCGGTTGACCGCTGCCTGCACGTCTGCATCGAAATCCTGTATGCCGAGCGAGAGCCGATTGAAACCGAGTTGCGCCAGCATGTGCACGTACTCGGCGTCGGCATAACGCGCGTCGATCTCGATGCCGAACTCGCGGTCACTCGCATGGCTCAGGGTAAAATGCTCGCCCAGCGCTGCGATCAGACGCGTCATTTGATCGGCGCTGAGGAAATTCGGCGTGCCGCCGCCCAGATGCAACTGCTCGACCATGCGCGAGCGGTCGAACATGCCGGCGCCGAGCCTGATCTCGGTTTGCAATCGCGTCAGATAGGCTTCGGCGCGGCTTGGATCGCGCGTGATGATGCGCGCGCAACCGCAGTAAAAGCACGGGCTCGTGCAGAACGGCACGTGCAGATAAAGTGACAACGGCCGCGCGCTCTCGTGCGATGCGGTGGCAACGCTGCGCAGCTGCGTCTCGCCGAAATCGCCGCGAAAGAACGGTGCGGTGGGGTAGGACGTGTAGCGCGGGCCGGGCACGTCGTAGCGTGCCAGCAACGCCGGATCGAAAGCGCTATCGGTTTGAACAGCTGGCGCGGCGATCGCGCTAGCGCTCGTGTGGATCGATGCGGTCCCGAGCGAAGCAAGCATCATGGTGATAGACACTCTAGCGGTAGCCAATGCGCGTGCAATCCGAAATGTGCAAGCAACCAGGGGCCAGATGCGGTGAGTGCAGCGAGCAACAGCAAGGCAACGGCAGTCGCGGACCTCATTGACTTGCCGCCGAACCAGCGCAGTGCGCTGCCCAGGCCGTAGCTGCCGGCCAGCAGAGCCGGCATCGTGCCGAGGCCGAACAACAGCATGATCGCCGCGCTGCGCAGCGGATCCATGCTCAGCCATGCGACCAGCAACACGGAATAGACGAAACCGCAGGGCATCCAGCCCCAGATGGCGCCGAGCGCGAACGCCTGCGGCAGATGCCGCACGGGCAGCAGTCGGCGCGCCAATGGAGCAAGTTTCGGCCAGATTACCCGTCCGACGCCGATATCCCATCCGCGCGCGCGTCCGAGCAGCGCCAAGCCAATGCCGGCGAAAACGACTGCGCTGATTCCGCGCAATACGATACGTACACTATCGTGATCCACGAATTGGACCAGCCACGCTCCAGCACCACCCAGGGCGAGTGCTGCGAGCATGTAGCTCGTCACGCGACCGAACTGCATCGCCAGCAACAAGCGCAGTGGCGGGCGCCGCGGTCCGTCGGCGGCCAGCATCAAGGCGCCCGATATGCCGCCGCACATCAACACGCAATGCCCGCTGGCGAGCAAACCCAGCAGGAAAGCCGTTGCGAACGTCAGTGATCCGCTCACTTTGCCGACTCCTCGTCGCACTGCGAAACCGCATTGTCGTCGCTGAGCGGGATCAATGCGGGCGTATCGAGATCGTCGAACTGGGCATGATTGACGCCCCAAAAGAACGCCCACACGGCGCAGGCCACGAGCACCATGCTCAACGGAATCAGCAGCAGCACGATCGTCATGCCGGCACCGCGGCGAGCGCATTGTCCACGTGCGGCCGCGGCGTCAAGTTGCGATTTGCGGCGGAAATGTTGATGCGCAGAGAGTTCAAGACCACGGCCAGCGAACTGAGCGACATGCCGATCGCGGCAAGCCAGGGCGGTATCCAGCCGGTCGCGGCCAGTGGAATCGTCGCCGCGTTGTAGAGCAGCGCCCAGACGATGTTCTGGCGCATGATGCGCAAAGTCCTCGTGGCAATGACGCGCGCGTCGACGAGGGCATCCAAGCGATCATTGGCGAGTACGATATCGGCGTTGGATTGCGCCAGATCCGCGCCGCTGCCAAGCGCGACGGCAAGATCCGCGCCGGCCAGTGCCGGTGCATCGTTGATGCCGTCGCCGACCACTCCGACAAACTTCCCGCGGGCGCGCAATTGCCGCAGCCGATCGAGCTTGTGCGCGGGGCTCACCCGCGCCCGAACCGTTTCGACTCCGAGTTGCTTCGCGACCTGCGCCACACGGCAGACGCTGTCGCCGCTAAGGATTTCGACTTCCACGCCCTGCATGCGCAGCGCTGCCAGAGCCGACGCCGCCTCGGCACGAACCTGCTCGCGGAATACAAATGATGCAAGCATGCCTGAAGCATCGGCGAGTACGATGTCGTCGGAATCGGAAGACGCGCGCCCGTCGAGCGCGAAGGACGCCGAACCTAATCGATACCGCTTGCCGTTGATTTTGCCCTCGATGCCGGCGCCGGCGACGCTGTGCAAATCGACGATGTCAGCTGGAAGCGACGTCCCCGCGGCAGCGCGCAGCGCCTGCGCCAGCGGATGTGTGTTACCTGTTTCGAGCGCAGCCGCTAGAGCCAGGCAATCGGCTGCTGAATGGGTCGCCATCGGTGTAACAGCGACCAATTCGACGGCCCGGCTCGTAAGTGTGCCGGTCTTGTCGAACGCAAAATGATCGACACGCGCGAGATTTTCGATTGCGTTGGCCTTGAGCACAAGCACACCGCGCCGGGCGAGCACCGCGAGCGCGCGCGCCAGCGCGGCCGGAACCGACAGCGCGAACGCGCAAGGGCAGGCGACGACGAGCACGGCGAGCGTCGCGGAAAATGCCCGGCTAGCATCGACGTACGACCAGCCAAGCGCAGTTGCCGCGGCAGCGCAGAGCAGCGCAATCACAAAGTACCCGGCGGCGCGTTCGCCGTATGTCGCCCAGCGCGGCCGCTGTTGCTGCGCCTGTCCGGCCAGACGCACGATCGCCGACAGCACCGTTTCAGTTCCCAGCCGCTCGACGTTTAGTTCAGCTGGGCCACTCGTAACGATACTGCCGGCGATCAAACGCTCGCCGCGCCGCCGCAGCACGGGCTTGGATTCGCCGCTGAGCAATGACTCGTCGACGCGGCATGCAGGGCTGATCAAGCTGCCGTCGGCCGGTACTGTGGCACCGTCCGAGACAACGACACGATCGCCCGCACGCAGTTCGTGTACGCCCACATTCTCGATTGCGCCACTCGCATCGCGCCGTTGCGCGATCGCCGGCTGCAGACGCGCCAGCGCATCGACGACGTTGGCCGCGCGATGCCGCGCGCGCATTTCAAGGTAGCGGCCGCCGAGCAGCAGGAACACGAACATGCTCGCCGAATCGAAGTAAACCTGCGCGCCGCCACGGATGGTTTCGATCACGCTCGCGAGGAATACCAACGCGAGCGCGAGTGCGATCGGCGTGTCCATGCCAGGACGCCGCGCGTGCCATTCGCGGCGAGCGCCCGCGAAAAACGGCAGGGCAGCGTAGAACACGACTGGAATCGTGACGATCAGGCCGATCCAGCGAAAAAAATCACGCGTCGGATTATCGATACCCTCCAACGCGCCGGCGTACAGCACGATCGCAAACATCATTGCCTGCATCATGCCCATACCGGCAACGCCAAGGCGCTTCAACGCATCGCGCTGCTCACGCGTTGTGACATCGTCCAATGCCGTGCGCTCGAGCGGATGCGGTTGGTAGCCCAGTCGGGCGACCGCGCCGAGAATCGCACTGAGCGCTACGCGTTGCGGCTCCCAGACGACCCGCACACGTTTCCCGACGACGTTGACGCCGACTTCACGCACTCCGGTCAACGATGCCATTGCGTGTTCGATCAACCAGCTGCAGGCCGTGCAACGCAAGCCTTCGACCAGCACGCTGACTTCTGCTGCGCCATCGCTATGTCGATGCACGTACATGACCTGCAGCTCGTCGCGATCCCACGCCGAGAGATCGATGACCTCTGCTGCGCGCGGCGCGGCGGCCTCGCGCAGGCGGTAATAGTCAGCCAGCCCCAGCGCACCGATCCACTCGCAGGCGGCTTTGCAGCCGATGCAGCATACCGGCTGAGTCCGGCCGGCGACCCGCGCAAACAGGGCGGGATCTGCGGAGACGGCAGCGCCGCAATGGAAGCATGAGGTCGCGGCGGGTGCGATGTTCGATTCTCAAGGCGCGGCCTGGTCGGCAGCGGTAGCTGTCGACGTTGGCGGGAGAGGCGATGCGATCGAGCGACCGACATGCGGCAATTCGTCGCGGTGCGCAAAAGCGGTGAAAACGAGCGCCACCGATCCGGCCATCGTGGCCAGCAGCAACAACACGATCAGCCAAACCATGCCCACCGCGTACCATTCGTTTCGCGTTTCGTTCATGGTGCCTCCGGAGCGAAGAATTCGCCTTTCTGTTCGACACGCACGGAACCGTCGTCATTAGCGACTACGAGTTCAATGTGCTCATGATGTTCGTGCGGCAGCTGTTCGGTGTGTAGCGTCAACGGCAGGTCGGCCACTTCGCTACCGGCAAGAACGACTTCCCCTATTCCGACTATCCGCAACTCCGGATGATCCTCAATCTGGAAATGCAAACGCTGCCGTGCGTCGGTCTTGTTGACGAGTTTGAGCGTGTAGCTGTTTTCAATGCCGCCGTCCGAAGTCCGTCGATAAAGCGCGTTTCGATCATGCAACAGTTCGACGATCAGTGGTGCTCGATGCGTGACGCCCCAGGCAAAGGCGCTCAATAATCCGCCGAGCAATACGGCATACACCAGCGTGCGCGGCCGCAGGAGCCGCCGCTCGCCGCCGGGCAGCATGTTTTCCGTTGTGTAGCGGATCAGCCCGCGCGCATAGCCCATCTTGTCCATCACAGCATCGCAGGCGTCGATGCAGCCCGCGCACGCGATGCACTCGATCTGCAGACCGTGGCGGATATCGATGCCAGTCGGGCAGACCTGCACGCAGGCTTCGCACTCGATGCAGTCGCCCAGACCCAGCGTTTTCGGGTCGGCGCTTCTCTTGCGCGCGCCGCGTGGCTCGCCGCGCTGCGCATCGTAGGAAATGATCAGCGTATCGTGATCGAACATCGCACTTTGGAAGCGCGCGTACGGGCACATGTACTTGCACACCTGTTCGCGCAGATAGCCAGCGTTGCCGTAGGTCGCGAAACCGTAGAACAGGATCCAGAACGCTTCCCATCCGCCGAGCGACGCGCGGCGAACTTCATGCGCAAGTTCGAGAATCGGCGTGAAGAAGCCGACGAACGTAAAGCCGGTCCACAGTGCAAACGTCACCCACAGGAATTGCTTGGCTGACTTGCGCAGGATCTTTTCTCGGGTCCATGGCGCCGCATCGAGCTTGATGCGCTGGTTGCGGCGGCCCTCGCAGACCCGCTCCAGCCAAAGGAATACTTCGGTCCACACGGTTTGCGGGCATGCATAACCGCACCACAAACGCCCTGCGACGGCGGTGAAAAAGAAAAGGCTGATGCCGGCGATGATCAACAAGCAGGTTAGCCAGAAAAAATCTTGCGGCCAGAACGTAAGGCCGAGTACGTAGAACTTGCGCGCCGGCAAATCGAACAGCACAGCCTGGCGGCCGTCCCAGCGCAGCCACGGCACAAGGTAGAACAGGCCGAGCAGGGCGAACACGGCGGCCAGACGCATCCGGGCGAAACGCCCGTCGATCTCGCGCGGGTATACTTTTGCGTGCGCTGCATAGAGCGATTCGCTGGCGTCCGGAAGTATGGTGATGGCGATCGGTTTAGACATCGTTCGCTGCGTCTCCCGCCGATGCGCTTTCATCGTGCGATTTTTGCCACACCGGCAACAGCAGCAGCACCGAGAAGGCGCTCGAGCCGAAAGTGCAAGCCCAGAACATGAAAAAGCCGATGCTGTAGCCGAGCTTTCTCGAGATCGTCAGATGTGGCCAGGTAATTTCGGCCAGCTCGCTCGGGTCAACGATCGCGAAGAACACCACGCTCGCTGCGGCGGCAGCGAAGAATGACGGCCAGGCGATCGCGCCGATGCAGGCCAAGCGTCGATCGCGGGAGAAACTGTTCACGGCGATGCCGTCGCTACATTGGCTGTGTGCGGCTGCGGCGATTGCGCCAACACCCAAGCCGCAACCAGGCGCGCGCGATCCTTGCCGAGCGTTGTCTCCCACGCCGGCATCTTGCCGTTGCGCCCATCTCGGATCGACGCCTTGATGTCGTCGAGCGCGCCACCGTACAGCCAAATATTGTCGGTGAGATTCGGCGCGCCTACGGCAGTATTGCCCTTGCCGTCGATGCCGTGGCACGCTGCGCAGATCGCAAAGCGCGGCTTGCCGGCCTCGACAAGCGCCGCGTCGGCCTTCCCACCAGAAAGCGACAGCACGTAATTGGCGACCTCGTTGATGCCCTGATCGCCGAGTGCCGCACCGAGCGGCGGCATCGTGCCACTGCGTCCACCAAGGATCGTGGTCAGCACTTGGTCAGGCGCACCGCCGTACAGCCAGTCCGCATCGGTCAGATTCGGATAGTTCTTCGCGCCGCGGGCATCGGAGCCGTGGCAGACCGCACAGTTGTTGGCGAATACATTGTGCCCCAGGGTCAGCGCCTGCTGGTCATGCTCAAGCGCGTCGACCGGTTGATCACGAAAGCGCGCAAACACTGTTTCCAGTTTTCGGTTGTTTTCATCGAGATCGGCTTTGACCTCCTTGGCCGAGGTCCAACCCAGCGTTCCGGTGCTGGAGCCGAGTCCAGGATAGAAGAACAGATAGCCGGCGCTGAACAGAACGCTGAGCAGGAACATGCCGAACCACCAGCGCGGCAAAGCGTGGTTGTATTCGGTCAGGTCTTCGTCCCAGGTATGGCCGGTCGTACTATCGTCCGGCTCGCCAGGCCGTCGCTTGGCGGTCGCAAGCAGCAGCCAGACAACGCCGACGACATTCACGATCGTCAGCACCACGATGTACCAGCTCCACGACGTTGTCATGAATGTGTCTCCGCTTCCGCGAGCGGTAGACGCGCCATCGCCGCGAACTCATCACGGCGGCGCTTGCTGTACGCCCAGCCGACGATGCCGCAGAACATTACGATCAACAGCGCGGTAATGATTCCCATGATCATGGCTGGTTCTCCTTCGGGCCGTATTTGCCGAGGTCTTGCAGGTAGGCGATCAGCGCGTCCATTTCGGTCTTGCCGTTGACGTCAGTGGCAATCGATGCGAAGTCTTCCTTGCTGTACGGATCGCCGAGTGCGGCGAGGCCGCGCATGTGTTGCTCGATTTCCGCGGCTGAAACTTTCGCTTGGTCCAGCCACGGGAATCCCGGCATGTTCGATTCGGGCACGACGTTGCGCGGGTTGGCCAAGTGCACACGGTGCCAGTCGTCGCTGTAGCGCCCGCCGACGCGCGCCAAGTCCGGGCCGGTACGCTTGCTGCCCCACTGGAACGGCCGGTCGTAGACCGATTCGCCCGCGACCGAATAGTGACCGTAGCGCTGCACCTCGGAAGCGAGAGTGCGGATCATCTGCGAGTGACAGTTGTAGCAGCCTTCGCGCACATAGATGTCGCGACCGGCGAGCTGCAGCGGCTTATATGGCTTGAGTCCCGGCACAGGCTCGATGATCTGGGCCTGAAACATCAACGGCACGATCTCGACGAGCCCGCCGACGCTGATCACGAGCGCGATCAGCACCGCCATCAAGCCGATATTCTTTTCCAGGGTAGTGTGCTTCATGGTGGTTCCTCAGGCGGCAACGGTCGTGGGAATCAGCATCGGTTCGGGAGCGCGTGCCGTGGACCATGTTTTCCACGTATTCCAGGCCATGATGAACATGCCGCTGAGCACCATCAGACCACCGAGCAAGCGTGTGACGTAGAACGGATGCGTCTGGCTCAGCGACTCGATGAACGTGTAGGTCAACGTGCCGTCGGCATTCGTCGCGCGCCACATCAGGCCCTGCATCACGCCGGCAATCCACATTGAAGCAATGTATACAACGACGCCGATCGTCGCGATCCAGAAATGCAGGTCGATCAGGCGCGTCGAATACATGCGCTCGGCGCCGACCAGGCGCGGGAACATGCTGTAGATGCAGCCGATGCTGATGAACGCGACCCAGCCGAGCGCGCCGGCGTGCACGTGGCCAATCGTCCAGTCGGTGTAATGCGAGAGCGCATTGACCGTCTTGATCGACATCATCGGCCCCTCGAAGGTCGACATGCCGTAGAACGACAGCGAGACGATCATGAATTTTAGGATCGGGTCGGTGCGCAATTTGTGCCACGCGCCCGACAACGTCATCATGCCGTTGATCATGCCGCCCCATGACGGCGCCAGCAGCATCAGCGAAAACACCATGCCGAGCGACTGCGCCCAGTCGGGCAGGGCGGTATATTGCAGGTGATGCGGGCCGGCCCACATGTAGATCGAAATCAGGGCCCAGAAATGCACGACCGACAGGCGATATGAATAGATCGGCCGCTGTGCCTGCTTCGGCACGTAGTAATACATCATGCCGAGGAAGCCGGCAGTCAGGAAGAACCCGACCGCGTTATGGCCGTACCACCACTGCACCATCGCATCGACCGCGCCGGAATAGATCGGATACGACTTCCACGGCCCCACCGGAATAGCCAGGTTGTTGATGATGTGCAGCACTGCTACGGCGAGAATGAAGCCGCCGTAGAACCAGTTCGCGACATAGATGTGCTTGACGCGGCGCTGCGCGATTGTGCCGAAGAACACGACTGCGAATGCCACCCATACGACAGCGATCAGGATGTCGATCGGCCACTCGGCTTCGGCGTATTCCTTGCCCTGAGTGATGCCCAAAGGCAGCGTGATCGCCACGGAGACGATCACGAGCTGCCATCCCCAGAAAACGAAGGCGGCCAGCTTGTCGCTGAACAATCGCACCTGGCAGGTACGCTGCACGACATAGAACGCCGTCGCCATCAGTGCACAACCGCCGAACGCGAAGATCACCGCGTTGGTGTGCAGCGGGCGCAGGCGGCCGTAGGAAAGGTAGGGCAGGTCGAAGTTCAGCCAGGGCCAGGCGAGCTGGGCTGCGATAAACGCGCCGACCAGCATGCCGACGATGCCCCAGAGAATCGTCGCAACCGTGAATTGGCGTACGACTTTGTCGTTATAGGTCAAAGCAGATTGCATGCGCGCATCCTCGACTGCGGGTGCGCGCAGTCTGCAAGGTGCCAACCGCGCTCGACTTGATTGAAATCAAAAGTCTGTGAATTCGCGATTTGCTGCGGATCAGGCGAATCGCGCCAATTTGATCTGGGTCAAATCGGCATGCGCGTCGGCACTTCACGATATGTCACGAAGCCCCGACTTTTGGAGAAATTCAATGCACGCTATCGACGCAACCTCGCGCCGCCGCTTCCTACAATTGGCTGGCGCCGCGACCGTGGTGGGTCTCGCCGGGGTGATATCGCCGCGGCGCGTAAGCGCGGACGAACTACCACATCTGACCGAAGCCGACGCTACCGCGGTCGCGCTCGGTTACCGCGAAGACGCCAGCAAAGTCGAAGACGCGAAATTCGCTACCCACAAGGCTGGGCAACTCTGCTCTAACTGCCGCTTTTTTCAAGGCACGGAAAAAACGGCATGGGCTGGATGCCAATTGTTTCCCGGCAAGGCCGTGGCGGCGAAAGGCTGGTGCAGCGGATATAACGCGAAGGCGTAAGCGATGCCAATAAAAATATTGATCTTCCTCGACGAGTGGTTCCGCACGCTCAGATGTGGGGTAGGCAATTCACTGCCTGTTTTGTGCGGTAGGGAGTCTGCATATCTAGAATCCTGCGATTCCTCTTGTGAGCCGGGCTGAATATATCGCTACACCGATAGATAGAGACCATAAATCGCCTTT
>Ga0068863_100005102_pt1 | contig 12954 bp, 12 predicted proteins | sample KBSSwiS62_FD_66596 | JGI IMG/M metagenome (GOLD analysis project Ga0068863, IMG submission 66596) | Switchgrass rhizosphere microbial communities from Kellogg Biological Station, Michigan, USA - KBS Switchgrass S6-2 | ecosystem: Host-associated > Plants > Roots > Rhizosphere > Soil ...
TCCTTCAGGCGCTTCGCGATCGTCTGCCGAAGCCGCGACATCTTGACGCGCTCTTCCCGGCGCTCGCCGGTCGCCGCTGGAGCCTTGGCTTGTGGAGCGGGGACCGAAGGCGCCGGCGCTGAAGGAGCCTTCGCCTGGGGCGCCTGGGCCGCCGCCTCCGCCGGGGCACTACGTCCCTGAGCAGCGGCGATCACATCGTCCTTCGTAAGGCGTCCATCCTTGCCGGTGCCGTGGATCTTCGATGGATCGACATGATATTCGAGCACGGCGCGGCGGACCGCTGGCGAAAGCGTCAGGATATGGTCGTCGTCATGCTCGGCTTCCGCGACGGGCGCATGGTCGTCCCCGCGAAGTGCCGGGGTCTCGGCCGGCCCGGCCGGATTGGTCGTCGCGGCGGCAGCAGCCTCGGCCGCTGGCGGAGCGGCCCCAGCCGCCGCACTCTCGTCGATCCGCGCGATGAGCGACCCCACCGCGACAGTTTCGCCTTCCTGCACCAACTGCTCCGAAAGCACTCCGGCGACCGGCGCAGGCACCTCGACAGTGACCTTGTCGGTTTCGAGGCTGGCGATCGGCTCGTCGGCCTTCACCGCCTCGCCCGGCTTCTTCAGCCATTGAGCGAGCGTTCCTTCGGTGATCGATTCCCCGAGCACGGGGACTTGGACGTCAGTCATTTGATCCCTTTATTCCGCCGCGACAGCCGGTCCCTTGGCGGGGCTGCTATGACCCAGGGCCGCCGCAATCAAGGCCGCCTGTTCGGCGGCGTGCCGTTTGGCGAGCCCGGTCGCCGGTGAAGCTCCGGCGTCGCGACCGGCATATTGGGGGCGCATGCCCGGGAAGCCAGCGTCGGCGAGGCACTGAGCGAGCAAGTCCTCCGCGAACTGCCAGGCGCCCGCATTCTTCGGTTCTTCCTGCGCCCAGATGAGCTCTTGCAACTCCGGCATCGCCTTGAGGCGCTTGACCAAAGGCTCGGACGGGAAAGGATAAAGCTGCTCGATGCGGATGATCTCGGTGTTCCGGTCATCATTCTTGTCGCGTGCTTCCATCAGCTCGTAGCTGAGCTTCCCGCTGCAGAGGACGAGCCGCCGAGTCTGACCTTCCGCTGGCGGATTGAGGTCCGACAGGATCCGGCGGAAGTGGCTGTCGCCGAGGAAATCGGAAATATTCGAGACCGCAAGCTTGTGCCGGAGCAGCGACTTGGGAGTCATGATGATCAACGGCTTGCGGAAGCCGCGCCGCATCTGCCGCCTGAGAATGTGGAAATAGTTTGCGGGCGTCGTGCAGTTCGCGACCTGCATATTGTCCTCGGCGCAGAGCTGCAGATATCGCTCCAGCCGAGCCGAGCTATGCTCTGGCCCCTGCCCTTCGAAGCCATGCGGAAGAAGCATGACGAGGCCGCTCGCGCGTAGCCACTTCGCCTCGCCCGCGGCCACGAACTGGTCGATGATCGTCTGTGCGCCATTCGCGAAATCGCCGAATTGCGCTTCCCACAGAACGAGCGTGCGGGGGTCGGCGAGCGAGTAGCCATATTCGAAACCGAGCACGCCGAACTCGGATAACGGACTGTCGCGCACCTCGAAGCGGCCCGGCTCGACGGTGGTCAGCGGGATATATTTCGCGCCGGTCTGCTGATCGACCCAAACGGCATGGCGCTGGCTGAAGGTTCCGCGTCCGCTGTCCTGGCCGGACAGGCGCACCCCAAGGCCTTCCTCAAGCAAACTGCCGAAGGCGAGCGCCTCTGCGGTCGCCCAGTCGATGCCCTCGCCGGTCTCGAACATCGCCTTCTTGGCGTCGAGGATTCGCTGCAGCGTCTTGTGGATCGTGAATCCGTCAGGGACGCGGGTCAGGACGTCGGACAGAAGGCGCACGTCCGCTTCATCGATCGCGGTCTGGATGTTGCGGCGACCAAGCACCGGCTCGTCGGGCCGCCCGAGACCGGCCCAGCGGCCTTCGAACCAATCGGCCTTGTTGGGCAAATATGAGACCGCGGCCTCGAAATCCTGCTCGAGATGCGCGAGATAGTCCTCGGTCTGCTTGTCGATCCACGGCTGGTCGACGATTCCCTCGGCAATCAGCCGCTTGCCGTAAATCTCGCTGATCGGCGGATGCTTCTTGATCGCCGCATACATTTGCGGCTGGGTGAAGCTCGGCTCGTCGCCCTCATTGTGGCCGAAACGCCGGTAGCACCACATGTCGATGACGATGTCGCGGTTGAATCGCTGGCGGAATTCGATCGCGAGCTTGCAACAGAATGTGACGGCTTCGGGATCGTCGCCGTTGACGTGGAGGATCGGCGCCTGGATGCCCTTGGCGACATCCGACGGATAGGGCGACGAGCGCGCGAATTGCGGGCTGGTGGTGAAGCCCACCTGGTTGTTGATGATGAAATGGATCGTGCCGCCGGTGGCGTAACCGGGCAGGCCCGAGAAGCTGAGGCATTCCCAGACCACGCCCTGCCCCGCGAAAGCCGCGTCGCCATGGAGCAGGATCGGAAGGATCGTATCGCCCTCCTTGTCACCCTTGTAGGTCTGAACGGCGCGCGCTTTGCCGAGGACGACCGGATCGACGGCTTCGAGGTGCGAGGGGTTCGGCAGAAGCGACAGATGAACGCTGATCCCCTCGAACTCACGGTCCGATGACGTGCCGAGGTGATATTTGACATCGCCCGAACCGCCGACGTCGGCCGGATTGGTCGCTCCGCCGGCGAATTCATGGAAGATCGCCTGGGCCTGCTTGCCCATGACGTTGGTGAGGATGTTGAGCCGGCCGCGATGAGCCATTCCGACGGCGATTTCCTCGACTCCGAACTGGCCGCCATATTTGATCACGGCTTCGAGCGCGGGAACGGCGCTCTCGCCACCGTCGAGACCGAAGCGCTTGGTCCCGACATATTTCTTGGCGAGGAATTTCTCCCACTGTTCGGCGTGGATCACCTTGGTGAGGATCGACTGCTTGCCTTCGGGAGTGAACCGGACGGTTTCCTCGGCTCCCTCGATGCGCCCCTGGAGGAAGCGACGCTCCTCGACCTCGTTGATGTGCATATACTCGAAGCCGATGTGGCCGCAGTAATTGGCCTGCAGAACGTCGACGATCTGACGGACCGTCGCTTGCTCGAAGCCGAGCACTCCACACAGCCAGACCGGACGGTCGAGCTCATCATTCTCAAAGCCGTGGAAGGCGGGGGTCAGGTCGGCCGGGACGTCCATTCGCGCGAGTCCCAGCGGATCGAGTCGAGCCGCGAGATGCCCGCGCACGCGATACGTGCGGATCAGCATCATCGCCCGAATGCTGTCTTCTGCCGCGCGGCGGATGTCGTCCGCGCTTGCCCCGGTCGCGGCCGCCTTTTCCTTTACCGCGGCCGTGAACTTCTCGATCGTCGCCTGCGTCGGATCGAGACCGAGATTGACCTCGTCGAGCTCGCTCAGCGGCCAGTTTGGCCGCGCCCAGCTCGGGCCCTGCTCCCTCTCAACGAATCCGACGACGTCGTTCATGATACTCCGCGTTCCCGGCGAAGGCCGGGGTCCAATCATGCTGTTGCCAGCAACCCCTTCAGTGTCCTGCCCAATTCAGATGGGCTTGGGGACACGGTGATTCCAGCCGCCTCCATCGCCGTGATCTTGCTTTCGGCATCGCCCTTGCCGCCGGAGACGATCGCTCCGGCATGGCCCATGCGGCGTCCTGGCGGCGCGGTGCGCCCGGCAATGAAGCCGACGACCGGCTTGCGCCGCCCGCGCTTGGCCTCGTCGGCGAGGAATTGCGCCGCATCCTCTTCGGCGCTTCCGCCGATCTCCCCGATCATGATGATCGATTGGGTTTCGTCGTCCGCCAGAAACATCTCGAGCACGTCGATGAACTCGGTGCCCTTGACCGGATCGCCGCCGATCCCGACCGCGGTCGACTGGCCAAGACCTTCGTTCGAGGTCTGGAACACGGCTTCATAGGTGAGCGTGCCCGATCGGCTGACGACGCCGACGCTGCCCTTCTTGAAGATATTGCCGGGCATGATCCCGATCTTGCACTCATTGGGTGTGAGCACGCCCGGGCAATTCGGACCGATCAGCCGCGACTTCGAGCCCGAGAGCGCCCGCTTGACGCGGACCATGTCGAGGACCGGAATGCCCTCGGTGATGGTGACGATCAGCGGGACCTCCGCGTCGATCGCTTCGAGGATCGAATCGGCGGCGAAAGGCGGCGGAACGTAGATGACCGACGCGGTGGCGCCAGTCTTCGCGACCGCTTCATGAACCGTGTCGAAAACCGGAAGTCCGAGATGCTCGGTGCCGCCTTTGCCCGGCGTGACCCCGCCGACCATCTGCGTCCCGTAATCGAGCGCCTGGCGGGTATGGAAGGTGCCGGTCTCGCCGGTCATTCCCTGGGTGATGACCTTGGTGTTCCTGTCGACGAGGATGCTCACGCCACCGCCTCTTCTGCGAGGCTGTTGTCGATCTGCTTGCAGGCCTCGAGCAGCTCCTTCACCGCATCGACGCTGACCGTGAAGTTCTGCCTCGCTTCGGCATCAAGCTCGATCTCGACGATCCGCTCGACACCGCCGGAACCGATGACGCAGGGCACGCCGACGTAGAGATTGTCCACGCCATATTGCCCGCTGAGATGCGCCGCGCAGGGCAGAACGCGCTTCTTGTCCTTCAAAAAGCTCTCGGCCATCGCGATCGCGCTGGTCGCCGGCGCGTAATAAGCCGAGCCCGTCTTCAGCAGCGCGACGATCTCCCCGCCGCCGCCGCGCGTCCGCTTGACGATCGCGTCGATCTTTTCCTGTGTCGACCAGCCCATCTTGATGAGGTCCGGAATCGGAATGCCGGCGACGGTCGAATAGCCGACCACCGGTACCATCGTGTCGCCGTGGCCGCCGAGGACGAAGGCTGTCACGTCCTCAACGCTGACGTCGAATTCCTCGGCGAGGAAGTGGCGGAAGCGCGCGCTGTCGAGCACTCCGGCCATCCCGACCACCATCTTGTGCGGAAGACCCGAGAATTCGCGCAGCGCCCAGACCATCGCGTCGAGCGGGTTGGTGATGCAGATCACGAACGCGTTCGGCGCATGCTTGCGAATGCCCTCGCCGACCGCCTTCATCACCTTGAGGTTGATCCCGAGAAGGTCGTCGCGGCTCATCCCTGGCTTGCGAGGAACGCCGGCGGTGACGATGATCACGTCCGCGCCCGCGATATCGGCATAGTCCGACGTGCCCTTCAGCCTGGCGTCGAAATCGTCGATCGGCCCGGCCTGAGCGATGTCGAGCGCCTTTCCTTCCGGAATGCCTTCAACGATGTCGAACAGGACGATGTCACCCAGCTCGCGCATCGCGGCGAGGTGAGCGAGGGTTCCGCCGATCATTCCGGCGCCGACGAGGGCGATCTTCTTCCGAGCCATGGGGCTGGTTCGAACCTTTCTGTTGTTACGGCGGCGTTCTTGAGAGTCGCCGCATGGAGAGCGCGGCGCCCGATTAGCGAGGTGGCCTGCGACGGGCAACCGCTGGCCCAAGATGAAATCACCGTAACCTGCGCAAAGAATCGGCAACCCGAAGCGGGCGGCGCTCGTTTGGAACGGCGATAGAAGGAGATTCTGCGATGAATAAGTTCATTCTTGGACTGGGTGCCGCCGCCGTTGCGCTGACGGCCACGCCCGCGATGGCCGACCGCCATCATGACAATGGCTACCGCCACCACGGCCGCGAATGTGCGAAGTGGCGCCACGGCCATTGCGTGCGCTGGAACAATTACGGCTACCGCATGTCGATGTCGCGCCACGCGCGCCATGCGATGTGGCGCACAGGCTACGTGTTCGGCCCTCGCTACACCTATACGTCCTACCGGGCGCTGCCGCGCGGCTATGTGACCCGATATGATCTCAACCCCGACTATCGTTATGTTTATCGGGACAATTACATCTACGTCGTGAACCCGCGGACCTATGCGGTCGAGCGCGTGATCGACGCCTTGACCCGCTAAATCCCCTGAGTTGAGCTCTCGGACATTGGGCCGTCGGCGCTTGCCGGCGGCCCATTCGTTTCGGCGTCCTCGAACTGTGTCGGGCTCACGACGAATGGCGAAACGACGCGCCAGCCGCGTCGTTGATTTCGGTAACGCATTCAAGGAGGTAGTGATGCGTAAACTGATTTTCGCATTGTCGGGAGCCGCAATGGCCCTGGCGTTCACGCCGGCCGCGGCCGCGCCCCACACTTATGTCTGCACGAAGTGGCATGACGGAATTTGCGTCTCCACGCACCGCGTGAAGGGCGACCCGCCGTACAAGGTCGGCTACGTATTTGGACCGAACTATACCTACACGACCTACAGCGACATTCCGCAGCCGGTGGTGACCTACTATCACCTCGATTCGAACGGCCGCTATGTCTACAGCAACGGTTACGTCTATGTCGTCGACCCGACGACCTATGCGGTCACGAAGGTGCTCGACGTCATCCAGCGCTAGCTGCCCTGGTTGAGCTGCAAAAGAGAAGGCCGCCGGTGTCTTCCGGCGGCCTTTCATTTGTGGGCTATTCCTCGATCAGGCTCAGGATATTCCCGTCAGGGTCCTTGAACCATGCGGTCTTGAAGCCGCCCTCACCGACATAGAGATCGCCCCGGGACTGGAGACCGGGCAGGTCATAATGTTCGAAGAAGACGCCCTTCTTCTTGAGTTCGCTGACCTCTTCCTCCGCGTCATCGACCTGAAAGGTGAGCGCGGTCGCCTTGTTCGTTCCGGCAAATTGTGAGCGATAGACGTTGATCGTCGTATCGCCGCTTTCCATCGTCAGGCCCTCGCCCCATTCGTCCTTGGTCTCGAGACCAAGGGTGTCCTCATAGAATTTGCGGGCGCGGTCGAGGTCCTTGACGGCGATCATCGGCGTTGCGTCGGCTTTTCCAAGCATGTCAGCCTCCTTCCTTGACTACCAACAGGGGTCGGCGATTGCCGTTCCGCCGTTCGGTCCGGTAACCATTCCGCTCAACGTTCGTTCATATCGTAAGCGATACGTTCGGAGGCACTATGAAACATCTTGTTCTGCTCGCAGGCGCTACTGCGCTCGCTCTCGCCGGCCAGGCCGCGGCGAAGCCAGGAAACGGTCACGGCAATCCGCACGGCTATGGCTATAACGGACCGGTCGGATATGGCGTTGGCGGCTGCCCGCCGGGCCTCGCCAAGAAGCACAACGGCTGCCTTCCGCCCGGCCAGGCGAAGAAGCTGTACAATGTCGGTCAGCGCTTCCCGCGCGGCTACGGCACGGCCTGGGGCTATAACCAGATCCCGTATGACGTCCGGAGGCAGTACGGCCTCAGCCCGTACGGCAATTATTATTACGGCGATGGATATCTCTATCGCGTCAATCCGAAGACCATGCTGATCCAGCAGGTCGTTCAGGCGCTGCTGTACCGCTAGCCGTTCCAGTGGCAGCCTGCCGGGCGGCCTTTTCTTTGGCGTGCGTCGCGTGCTAGCGGCGCGGCATGGCTGAGTTCACGCTCCCGAAGAATAGCAAGATCGTCAGAGGCCGCGAGTGGAAGCCCGAAGAGGGCAAAAGGCTCAAGACGTTCAAAATCTATCGCTACGATCCGGACAGCGGAGCGAACCCGCGCTTCGACCGCTACACGATCGACCTCGACAAATGCGGGCCAATGGTCCTCGACGCTCTGGTCAAGATCAAGAACGAGATCGACCCCACCCTGACCTTCCGCCGTTCCTGCCGCGAGGGGATTTGCGGAAGCTGTGCGATGAACATGCACGGACGAAACGGCCTCGCCTGCACCACCGCAATTTCGGAGATCAAGGGCGAGGTCCAGATCACGCCTTTGCCGCACATGGAGGTAGTGAAGGATCTCGTTCCCGACCTCACGCACGCTTATGCGCAATATGCGTCGATCCAGCCGTGGCTGAAGGCCGCGACCCCGGCACCATCGAGCAAGGAGCGGCTGCAGAGCCCCGAGGATCGGTCGAAGCTCGACGGCCTGTACGAATGCATCCTCTGCTTCTGCTGCTCGACGAGCTGCCCGAGCTACTGGTGGAACCAGGATCGCTTCCTCGGACCGGCCATTCTGCTGCAGGCCTATCGCTGGCTCGCCGACAGCCGCGACGAAGCCACCGGGGAGCGGCTCGACGGCCTCGAAGATCCATTCCGCCTCTATCGCTGTCACACGATCATGAATTGCGCGAATGTCTGTCCCAAGGGGCTGAATCCAGCGAAAGCGATCGCGGAAACCAAGAAGCTGATCGCCGAACGGGCAGCGTGAGCGACAACTCACAGGAAGTCGACGGGCTGATGGAGGACGTGGGCCTCCCGACGGGAGCCACGCCCGACGCCGACAATCCCGGCTGGTTCAGCTGGGGCGATTTCCCGCGAAGCTCATTCGCCGCGGCGACCGGCCGGCTGCTGTTCAAGCCCGACGGACCGGGCCGCGGGATCTGCCGCATGTTCCCGACCGAGGCGCACATGAACATGGGCGGATCCATCCACGGCGGCGCGATCATGAGCTTCATAGACATGTCGATGTTCGCGGGCGGCCTCTGCGCCGGAATGGAGCGCGGACATTATGTGACGCTGGACCTTACGACGCATTTCCTCGCGCGCGGTCAGGCCGGGTCGCCGCTGGATTCGCATGTCGAGCTGGTGAGGCAGACGCGCGGCCACGCCTTCCTCCAGGGTGTCGTGAAGCAGAATGGCGAAAATTGCTACAGCTTCAGCGGCACGCTGAAGCGGGTGAACCGGCCGAACGCCCCGGCGCGATGAGAGGACCTGTCGGCGCGGCTTATGCCACGCTCCTCAAGGCCGGCGAACTGAAGCCCGATCCCGCACAAGCGCGAGCTGTCGAAGCGCTCGACCGTCTCGCCGCGGCTTTTCGGCCGAAGGGACTGTTTTCGAACCTGTTCGGGTCTCGCGATGACGGCCCCGCGGGCGTCTACCTTTGGGGCGGCGTCGGGCGCGGCAAATCGATGCTGATGGACCTCGCCTTCGATCATATTGCGATCGAGCCGAAGCGCCGCGTCCATTTCCATGAATTCATGCTCGAAACGCACGGCCGGCTCCGCAAGGCGCGCGAGAGCGAGGAAGGCGACCCGATCGAGCCGGTCGCCGAACAGATCGCGGAGCAAGCGAAACTGCTCTGCTTCGACGAAATGCAGGTGACGAACCCGGCGGACGCGATGATCCTGTCGCGGCTGTTCGGGAAACTGCTCGAGCGTGACGTCAAGGTAGTGACGACGTCGAATCGGCCGCCGCGGGACCTCTATATCGACGGGCTCAACCGCGAGCTGTTCCTGCCGTTCATTGACCTCATCGAACGGCGAATGCTCGTGGTCGAAGTCAACGGTCCGACCGATTACCGACTCGATCGCCTCGCGGGTGTCGAGGTCTGGCATGTGCCCAATGGGCCGGAAGCGACCGCGGACCTTTCCCGCGCCTTCTTCCAGCTCACCGATTATCCGGTCGAAGATCGTGCCAAAGTGCCGACGGAAGAGCTCGACGTGGGCGGCGGCCGCACCCTTCATGTACCGAAGAGCCTCAAAGGCGTGGCGGTCTTTTCGTTCAAGCGCCTGTGCGGCGAGCCGCGCGGTGCCGCCGATTATCTCGCCATCGCTCGCCGCTATCATACGGTCATCATCGTGGGCATTCCGGTAATGTCGCGCGAACGCAGGAACGAGGCGGCGCGGTTTGTGACGCTGATCGACGCACTCTACGAACATAAGGTGAAGTTGCTCGCCGCGGCTGACGCCGAGCCCGAAGGTTTATATCCGGCGGGCGACGGCAGCTTCGAATTCCAGCGGACCGTGAGCCGGCTCGAAGAGATGCGAAGCGCGGAATATCTGGCGGAGGGCCATGGCGCTGTAACTTGACGGCGCAGACGACACGCCTAGCGTCGTGCAACTCATTCAAGGGGAGGGTATCGATGCGTAAACTGATCGCCACGGCGTCGCTTCTGGCCATAGCATCCGCAACGAACGCGGCTGCTCCACCTCAGCTGACCGCTGCGCAGCATGAGGCGACTCATGCGATGTTCGAACACATCGTCGATATCCCGACCGTGATCGGACGGCACCGTGTTCCCGAAGAAGCGCAATATGTCGCCGATCAGTTCAAGGCGGCAGGCTTCCCTGAAGCCGACATCCACGTCGTCGCCTATCATACGGGCAGCGCCACGACCGGCGACGACGATACGGCGGCGGTGATCGTCCGCTGGCGCGCCGCTGGAACGCCCAAGGCAAAACCGATCCTGCTGATGGGCCATATGGACGTGGTCGAAGCGAAGGCCGAGGATTGGTCCGCCACCGATCCCTTCAAGATGGTCGAGAAGGACGGCTATTATTACGGCCGCGGCACCATCGACATGAAAGACGGAATCGTCGCCATCACCCAGGCGATGATCAACCTGAAGCAGTCGGGATTCAAACCGAAGCGCGACATCGTCGTCCTGTTCACCGGCGATGAGGAAACCAACGGCATCGGCGCGAAGAACGGCGCCACGCAATGGCTGGACCTGCTCGGCCATCCGGAGTTCGGGCTTAACGCCGATGGCGGCGGAGGCAGCGTCAACACGGACGGCTCGCCGGCGGGCTTTACCATGCAGACCGCGGAAAAGACCTTCGCCGGCTACACGCTGACGGTGCGCAACCGCGGCGGCCATTCGTCCAAGCCGCGCAAGGACAATGCGATCTACAGCCTCGCCCATGCCCTCGACAAAATCGAAGCCTATCGCTTCACGCCGATGATGAACGAGACGACGCGGGCATATTTCGATGGCCGGCAGAAGCTGGAAAAGAACCCGCTCGGCGATGCGATGCGCCGTTGGCTCACCAATCCGAACGATGGTGAAGCGGCAGACTTCATCGAGGCCAGCGAAAGCGAAGTCGGCCTCACCCGCACGCGCTGCGTTCCGACGCGGCTGTTCGCGGGGCACGCGGACAACGCGCTGCCGCAACTCGCGACGGCGATGATCAATTGCCGGATCTTCCCCGGAGTCGATCCGAACGCGGTGAAGGCCGAGCTCGAGCGGATCGTCGCCGATCCGACGGTCGTGGTGACTCGGAACGACGATTATGTCGCTTCGCTGGCATCGCCGCTGCGGCCCGACGTGACCGCCGCCTACACGCGTGCCGTCCAGGCGCTGCATCCCGGCCAGCCGGTCTTCCCGGAGATGTCGACCGGAGCAAGCGATGCGCGGCCATTCCGTGTTGCCGGCATTCCTGTCTACGGCACGAACGGCGGCTGGACCGTCACCCCGATCGACAATCGCGCGCACGGCAAGGATGAGCGGCTTCCGGTGAAATCTCTCTATGACAACGTTGTCCACTGGGAGATGATGCTGCGCGACCTCGCCGGCAAATAGGAGTTGGATGCGATGAAGCGAGTGCTTGCCCTTGTTCTGGCGACTGCGCTGTCGAGCGCGGCATCCGCGGCGGTCGATCCGCGAACGGTTCCGACCAAGCTGGACCCCGCATGGCAGGCGAAGACGCGCGCCGTGTTCAAGCAGGCGATCGAGATACCGAGCGTTCACCATCGAGGGCAGACGCAACGGGTCGCCGAGTTGCTCGCGAGCCAGTTCCGCGCGGCCGGCATTCCCGACGCGGATATTCACTTCATGCCCTACGAAGGCTTGCCCGGCGACAAGACCACGGCGCTCATCGTCCGCTGGCGGTCCGCGCATCCGACGAAGAAGCCGATGCTGATCCTCGGTCACATGGACGTGGTCGAAGCGAAGCGCGAGGACTGGAAGTTCGATCCGTTCGTGTTCCGCGAACAGGACGGCTATTTCTACGGCCGCGGCACCAGTGACATGAAGAACGGCGACGTCGCGACGACCATGGCCGCGGTGAAGCTCATGTCCGAAGGCTTCAAACCCGACCGTGACATCATCTTCTTCTACAGCGGCGACGAGGAAACGAACGGACAGGGCGCGACCCTTGGATCGACCAAGTGGCGCAATCTTACCGACGCCGAGTTCGGCCTGAACGCCGACGGCGGCTGCGTCTCCTACGACCGGAACTTCAGGCCGCTCGGCTGCGGAATCTCGATGGCCGAGAAGACCTTCCAGACCTACTTCTTCACCACGCACAACCCCGGCGGACACAGCAGCCGACCGCGCCCTGACAATGCGATCTACGATCTTGCGGACGCGCTCGAGAAGCTCCGCACCTATCGCTTCCAGCCGATGCAGAATGACGTGTCGCGCGCCTATTTCGAGGAGCGCTCCCGTCAGGAAGGCAATAGCCAGCTCGGCCAGCAAATCCGCGCCTGGCTCGCCAACCCCAACGATGGGGCAGCCGCCGACGCGATCGAGGCCAATCCGCTTGAGGTCGGGCTGACGCGCACGCGCTGCGTCGCCACAATGCTGAGCGGGGGCCATGCGGACAATGCGCTTCCGCAAAGCGCGACCGCGACCGTCAATTGCCGCATCTTCCCCGGGGTGCAGCCCGTCGCGGTGCAGGCGGAGCTGCAGAAACTCGTCGGTCCGAATGTGGAGGTGAAGGCGGACCCCAATTACGTCGGCCAGCCGACCCCCGCTTCACCTCTGCGGCCGGATGTCTTGAAGGCAGTCACTTCGGCAATTCAGAAGTTTCACGGGCCCGACATGCACGTCTTCCCGATGATGTCGACGGGCGCGAGCGACGGCAGCTTCTTCCGGGCCCAAGGCATCCCCGTTTACGACATTGATGGAAGCTGGGGCATTTCGCCCGATGACGAACGCGCCCACGGTCTCGACGAACGCACCCCCGTTCGATCGATGTACGACGACGTGCTCTACTGGGAGATGATCTACAAATCGCTCGCCGGTTAGGCGGCGACCAGGTCCCGAGCGGCCTCCAACACTTCTGCCGCGTGGTTCGGGACTTTGACCTTGCGCCATGCGCGGAGGACGCGCCCGTCCGCGCCGATCAAATAGGTCGCGCGTTCCATCCCCATATATTTGCGGCCGTACATCGACTTTTGAACCCAGGTGCCGAAGGCGTCCGAGA
>Ga0068863_100005103_pt1 | contig 12954 bp, 13 predicted proteins | sample KBSSwiS62_FD_66596 | JGI IMG/M metagenome (GOLD analysis project Ga0068863, IMG submission 66596) | Switchgrass rhizosphere microbial communities from Kellogg Biological Station, Michigan, USA - KBS Switchgrass S6-2 | ecosystem: Host-associated > Plants > Roots > Rhizosphere > Soil ...
GGCAAGCGCAGCCTGTACAAGATCGACGATCCGTTTCTGCGCCTGTGGTTCCGCGTCGTCGCGCCCAACCGCGCCGCGCTGACCGCGGGGACTCCCGCGTCGCGAGCTGCCGTGCTCGATGACCACTGGCATCTCCTGGTCGGCCAGGCATGGGAAGAGATCTGCGTGCGCGCCCTCCCTGCGCTCCAGGGCCCGGTGGCCCGGCGCGGCCCCTGGCAGCCGCCCCGGCGCTACTGGCGCGGCGCGGAGCCCGAATGGGACCTCGTCGCGGATGCCGTCGAAGGCAACCGCACGCTGCTCGGCGAGGCCTGGTTCAGCGCCCGGCCCGTGACCACCGCCGTGCTGACGCGCGAAGCCGAGCGCCTCGCCAGCCGGCCCCCTCCCGCGCCCGTCGGCAACCGCGAAGTCCTGCGCGCTCTGTTCGTCCCGGCGGTCGTCCCCTCGGCGCCCAAGCTCATCGGCTCGGTGCACGTCGTCACGGTCACCGACCTGCTGGGCCGCGCATCGGCCAAGCGCGCCACCCGGCCCCGCGGACCGCGACCGCCGTGACGAGATGGTTGCTCATCTTGGACCTTGCGAGCCAGCGGGACCGCGGGCGACCGAGGACTGCCCCGCGGCGCCCAGCGTGGCGAGGTCGGCGTCGAGCAAGGCGCGGTCGAAGCCGCTCGGTGCGAGCTCGCCGGGCGCCGCCCACAGGCCGCCGAGGGTCGCGTAAGCCTCGCTGGCGTAGGCGCGGAGAAAGTCGCGCGTGGCGATGCGGAGCGCGCCCCAGGAGACCAAGAGGACGGTCAGGCGATCGTATCCCATCACCGCGACCGCGTGGCCGCCCCACGAGCCGGGCTGCCAGGCGTCGCCGTGGGGCCCCGACGGGGAGACGTCCCAGACCGTCTGGGTCTGCGCGGCGATCGGCAGATCGAGCCCGAGGTAGGCGCCGCCGAACAGGTTGATCGCGGTCTCGAGCTGCATGGCGTTCCGGGGATCGAACGCGACAAACGCGTCGATCCGCACGCCGGCGATGCCGGTGGCGCGCCAGTAGCGCAGGACGTCGAGCATCTGGGAGCCGCGATCGGTCGCGGGCTGCGCGGGATCCCAGCCGGTGATCGCGGCGTAAGCGCCTTCGATGTCCGCGACGCGGACATCTGCGGGCCTGCCGGTCACGGCCGACGCGAGCTGGATCAGGTGGCCGCACGCGGCCTGGGCGCAGTCGCCGATGCGGTCATTGCCATACATGCCCCACACAGGCGCGTGCGCCGGGTGGGCCCAGTCCCTCGCGGGCGGCGCACCGGGCAACTCGGCCGGTCGGAGATAGCGCCGGAGCTGGAGCGTGCGCCGATCGGGGCGCGATGGGATGCGGCCGAGGCAGCGCATCACCGGCCAACGCGGTGAACGCGCGCCCAGGCGAGCCGCGAGCCGGGATGCAAGGGGGCCGTCACAGCGCGCCAGACTTGGTCTTGAACGTCGCGCCGCCGGCCTGGCTGGTGCGGAAGTGTTCGAGGGTCTGGCGGGCCGCGAGGCCATCGCTCGGCGCCTTGACGCCCTGCGACGGTGTCAGATACGACTGGACGAACTCGGCCAGCGCGCAGCCGCCGACCTCGAGGCCCGCGGTGATCGCCTCGGATTCGATCGCGGCCCAGTCATGCGTACCGTCGGGCTTGGTCTTGGTGGCCAGATCGAGGATCAGCGCATCGATCTTGGTGCGATCGGCCGCGACGCAGTCAATGACGGTGTTGCCGGCGGTCTTGACCGGGCCGCAGGCGAGCGGGCTCGCAGCGGCGAAGAGGAGGAGAGAGGAAAGGAACGCAGGTAGATATTTGGACATGATGGGCTCGGTGAGAGGTCAGGACGGTCCGTCGCGCGGCGGCGCATGGCCGGGCGCGCACGGCGGTGCAGTGTGGTCACCTGGAGCGGGACGGCGGCCGGCCGGTCATACGACATCGCGCCAGCGCGCGAATCCCTGGCGCCGCGCCGCCGCGATGGAGGCCGGTCCGACGAGACCATCCACCGCGAGGCGCTCGCCGCGGGCGTTGAGGGCAGCCTGGCGGCGACGCCCCATGGCGAGATCCTGGCCCGACGCAAAGTCGAGCGGCTCGGCGCCAGCGGCGAGCAACGCGGCGTAGATCGCGTCGCCCGGATCACCGCGGCCACGCTCGCTGGTGTTGTCGCGATGGCCGAAGATGCCGACGAGATCGGGCCCGCCGCTGTTATGACGCAGCGGGCCTGTGCCGGTCTCCATGCGTGACAGCGGGGTGCCCGCGTACGCGCGACCGTCGAACTGGGGCGGAATCCCGAGGGCGTCGCACAGGCCCATGCACAGCTGCGCCGTGGCGTCGATCGTCGCCTGGTAGATGCCGCCGTCGGAGCGCTGGTACATCTCGATCCCGACGCTCCACGGATTACTGCCCTCGGCGTGATAGGCCATGGTGGCGACCAGGTCACAGAGACACGCGACGGCGCCGGTCGAATCGACGAGGATCTGCGCCGCGCTGTGCACCGGATCGGTGGTCCAGATGTCGGCGAATCGAGGGGCCTCGCCGCCGGGGCCTGCGCCCGGGAGAATCGCCTGCGGCCAGCGCCCGCCAGTCGAGTGGACGATGACCTGACGGATCCACAGCGCAGGACGCGGCCGGCAATCGCCCGCGCTCAGCGCCGCCCAGCGTGGCCCACCGTGGCTGGCCGGAGGGATGACCTTCAGCGTCGGGACACCGACCAGACGTCCGGACACGACGAGCCCGGTGATGCCCTGCTGCGCGCTGTCGGCGTTCATGTCAGGCCAGACCGAAGAAGTGAACCGTCGACGCGAGACCGATCAGGGCGGCGACCGCGACGACGCTCGTGATGCCACCGCTCACCGTACGCGGCGCGCCACCGGGGCTAACAGGTGCGCTGGCGGCGGCGGCAGCGGCGGCGGCGGCGGTGACCTGCGCCGCGCTCTTGCCGCTATCGGCGATTCCCTGCGCACCGATATAGACCAGGAGCGCGGCATAGATGCGATCCAGCACCGCGGTATCGACATCGAACCCGAAGCGCCCGGCGATGTACACGATGATGGCCGTCAGGGCCGCCAGGAACTTCTTGGAGGTGAACAGATCGGTCAAGACACTCTTCATGGCACACACCTTCTTCTGATTCAGTCACAGCCTACGGGCTTTCGATTCTGAGCCGCGCTCCGGGAATCGGTCATCCGGCGACGAGCGGCCGAGAGCGACCGCGCAACGGCCGAGCCGCGGCGCGCTCACGGCATATGTCGGACCGTGAGGGCAACGCTTGCCAGCGGCATAGCAACGCCTGCCAGCGGAGGCTGCGCATGCTCGACAACAACCCGATTGACTGCACCAACGGAACGCCCTCACAGAGAATAGGTAGTTCACATATGACGCGCGCAACGAGCCCTGTCAACGACGCGGGTGCAATTTGCCGGATCGCCGCGAAGACCACGGCGCGTCCGCCGGGACACCCGGAACACCCGGAACACCCCGGAACACCTGCCCGAGACGTTCGCGAGCTCCAGCCGACATCGTGTGCGACCGCGACAGACAGACGCTCCTGTCATCTCCCGCGATACCGACTCACCTGTTCCGCAACAGATACATCAGAACATGTCGCTCGAATCACGCACGGCGCAACAATCATCCATTCTTGCACAGTCAACAACAGCACACTCGCCCGCGAACTCACATTGACAACCTTCAGGTCTCCACAGTATGTCTTTCTCGGAAGGCGGGCCTGCTCGGCGAACACGGTGCACGGGCGTACATGCAAAGATTCTCGGCCGCGGCGCGGCCTCGTCGAGACGAGGCCTGCGCGCTGCGCTCCGCAGCGCGCGGCCGTCGGCTCCCTTCGCACGGCACCGACCCACGGACGGAAATAAAGAGGATCCATGGAGCGACTACATCCTGGTGTATACATTCAAGAGGTTTCGGGCGGCGTGCAGCCGATCGAGGGGGTCAGTACGTCGACCACCGCGTTCGTCGGCAGGACGCAGAAAGGCCGGCTCGACCAGCCAGAGCTGGTCACCAACTTCACCGAGTTCCAGACGGCGTACGGCGGCTTCTTGAGTGACAGCTTCGTGGCACACGCCGCGCTGCAGTACTTCAACAACGGCGGCAAGCGGCTCTACGTCGCGCGCGTCGTGGCGTCCGCGGCGAACGGTCGCGCCAGCGCGGCCAGCGTGACCGTCGTCGATCGCCAGGCGCCACCCGTCATTGCGCTCACCGCCGCGGCGCTCAGCCCGGGGTCGTGGGCCAACGCCACCACCGTCGAGATCGGCGACGCGACGGTGGATCCCGCGAACCAGTTCCGGCTGTCGGTGCGCCAGAACAACGAGCTCGTCGAGGTGTTCGACAACCTGAGCGTCAACCCGGACCTGAGCAACTGGGTCGCGCGCGCGATCAACGGGCGGTCGCGATACATCCAGGTCACTCCGGCCGAGGGCACGAATAGCTTCGCCGCGACCAGCACGAGCGGATCGGGCGCCACCACCAAGCTCGACGACGCCGCGAAGCGGAGCCTGGTCATCGAGGTCAACGGCGATGGACCGCGCACGATCACCCTGGCGGGCTCGCTCACGACCGGGGCGGAGATCGCGACCGCCATCACGAACGCTGTGAAGCCGCTGGCGCCGCTCCGGCTGCCCGCGAGCTCGGCGGCGTACACGAACTTCGCCGCGAGCTTTCAGAGCGGCACGTACACGCTGACCTCCGGAGAAGCAGGCAGGAGGTCGGCGGTTCGGGTCACCAGCGCGCCGGCGGCGATCAACGCCGCCGGCCTCCTGAAGCTCGGGATCACCAACGGTGGCAGCGAGCTCACCGGAGCCGCGTCGCTTCGTCCGGCAGCGGGGGAGTTCGCGCTCAGCGGGGCTGCGCAGGGACGCGGCGTGGCCTCGTCCACCAGCGGCCTCGATGGCGATGTCCCCAGCGAGGCCGACCTGGTCGCCGGACTGTCCCAGCTCGACGCGCTCACGGACGTGAACCTGGTCGCGATCCCCGGACGAGGATCGCCCGCGATCGTCGATGCCGGCACCAGCTACTGCGCGCAGCGGGGGGATTGCTTCTTCCTCGGTGAGCCTGGAAAGGATGACGACACGGCGGAGAAGGCGCAGACGTTCGTCACCAGCCTCGCGGTGAAGAGCTCGTACGGGGCGGTGTATTTCCCCTGGATCAAGGCCACCGATCCGAGCGGCCAGCAGGCGACGCCGATCGCGGTGCCGCCGTCGGGCTACGTCGCCGGGGTCTACGCGCGCATCGACGCGAACCGCGGCGTCTGGAAGGCTCCCGCCGGGACCGAGGCCAACCTGCTCGGCGTCGTGGGGGTGGCGACGCAGATCAACGACGCGCAGCAGGACAAGCTGAACCCGATCGGCGCCAACATCATCCGCGTGTTCCCGTCCTCGGGCGTGGTGATCTGGGGTGCGCGAACGCTGGCCACGGCATCGAATCCCGAATATCGCTATATCCCGATCCGCCGGCTCGCGATCTTTCTCGAGCGCAGCATCTATAACGGAATCCAGTGGGCGGTCTTCGAGCCCAATGACGAAGATCTGTGGGCGAGCCTTCGGCTCAACGTCGGCGCGTTCATGATGAACCTGTTCCGCTCCGGCGCGTTCCAGGGCAACGTCGCCTCGCAGGCATTCTTCGTCAAGTGCGATGCAGAGACCAACCCGCAGTCCGAGATCGACGCCGGCGTCGTGAACGTCGTGATCGGCTTCGCGCCGCTGCGCCCCGCCGAGTTCGTCGTCGTCAAGATCAGCCAGAAAGCCGGCACCACCGCGGCCTAGCGCCCGGCACAGGAGCGAGAAATCCCATGGCCAAGTTCACGAGAAACCCGACCCGATTCGATCCGTACCGAAACTACAACTTTCGGGTCAAGATCGACAATCAGTACGTTGCCGGCCTGTGCAAGTGCAGCCCGCTCAAGCGCACGACGGAGGTCACGCCGTGGCGCGAGGCCGGCGATCCGAGCGCCAGCCGCCAGCTCCCCGGCAAGACCAAGTTCGAGCCGGTGACGCTCGAAGCCGGGCTCACGCACGACTCCACGTTCGAGAGCTGGGCCAACCTGGTCCACAACTTCCAGGGCGACGCCTCGATGTCGCTGCGGAACTTCCGCAAGGACATCATCATCGATGTCTTCAACGAGGCAGGTCAGAAGGTCCACTCCTACAAGCTGTTTCGCTGCTGGGTGTCGGAGTTCCAGGCGTTGCCCGAGCTCGACGCGTCGGCCAACGCCGTCGCGATCCAGATGATCAAGCTCGAGAACGAGGGCTGGGAGCGCGATCCGTCCGTGGTCGAGCCGGTCGAGACCTGACGCGAGATCCAGGGATGGCGTCGACGATGGACATCACGCGCGTCACGTTGCCGGGCGGCTGGCTCGATCCTTCGGGCGCGCTGCACCGCGACGGATGGCTTCGTCCGCTGATCGGCAGCGACGAGGACTGGCTGCTGTCGCGCGATGGCGCGCCCGACGCCGAGCTCGTCACCGGTGTCCTCGCGCGCTGCGTGATCCGCATCGGCCCGGACGCCGCGACGCCGGACCTGATCCGGGACCTGGGCGTCGGCGATCGCGACTACCTCATGCTCAAGCTGTGCGAGCTCACGCTGGGACCGAGCATGCCCCGCGTCGTGCGCTGCCCGCACGCGGCGTGCGGCGCCAAGCTCGATCTCGATCTGCGCGTCACCGACTTTCCCGTCGAGGAGCAGCCCACCCGTGCGCACCATCGCCTGATCCTGCGCGACCGGCCTGACGGTGGCGATGCCGGCGGCGACCTCGAGATCGCGTTTCGCGTGCCGCGCGGACGAGACCAGGAGCAGATCGCTGCCCGGCCGCCGGCGTCGGCGGACCTGCTTCGCGATCAGCTGCTCGACGCCTGCATCGTGCGTGCGGCGCGCGCGGACGGCGGAGGCGAGCTGGCGCTGTCCGCGCTGTCCGTGCGCGATCGCCAGGCAGTGGCCGAGGCGATCGAGCGAGCGGCCGCCAAGGTCGATCTGGAGCTCGAGATCGCGTGCCCGGAGTGCGGGCGCGCGTTCGTGCTGCCGTTCGATCCGGCGGTCATCCTGCTCGAGCAAGTCGGCGCGAACCGCGCGGGGTTCGAGCGCGAGTTGCACATGCTCGCGTTTCATTATCACTGGCCGCTCGGGGAGCTGATGGCGCTGACTCGTCCGCGGCGGCGACGATTTCTCCACCTCCTGTCCGAGCAGCTCGGCTCGCGCGGGGAGCGCTGAGATGACCAGATTTCTCGATCACGTCGTCCGCTCGGCGCGCACGGCGAATGCTGCGCTCGAAGCGGCGGAACGCCGATCGCCGCCGCCCGCCGCCGGCGCGCGGGCGCAGCACGACGACGACGCGGCGGACACAACGCAGATCACCGCCGACGATCCCGCCGCGCGGCAGATCACCAGGGACGAGCTCCGCGCGCAGGCGCCGGCCCAGCGCCCGGTCGAAGTGAGCGGCGCGTGTGCAAAGCTCGCGGCACGGCCGTCGCTGGCGGACGAGCGCGCGGCAGAGCGCGCCCGTGCGTCCATGACGCCGCCACGCATCGCAGCTCCGCTCGACGCGCCGCGCGCACCGGCGAGCCAGCCCGCCATGAGCACAGGATCGCCACGCAGCTCCGCAGCTCCGCTCGAGGCACCGCGCGCACCGGTGAGCGCGCCCGCCGCGCGCACCGGCACGCCGCCCGCGCCCAGCGGCGAGCCGCCGCCGTCTGCGCGGCGCGCCCAGACCGAGTTGCTGGCCGGCGCGTGGATCGCCGCGGGCTCGCACACGCCCGGACCCACTTCTCCAGCCGGTGCGCGCGCGACCGCAGAAGCGGCGCGGTCGACGGCGCTCGCAGCCGCGACGATCACGGACGCCGGCCAGCGACCACCCGCGCGCGGTCCGCAGCAGCCAGTTCCCGTCGCCGCGCCCGCATCGTCGCCCGCGGCGCCGAGAACACAGTCCGCGCCAGCAATACCGGCTCCTCGGATGGCCGCGCCGCAGCCCCCCACCGCACCCGCGCGCGAACTTCACATCGAGCACCTCGATGTGCGGGTGATCCAGGAGCCGCCGCCGCGCGCCGCGGTGCGGCCACCTTCGCCCGCGAGCAACGCGGCCGCGCGTGGCGCCTGGCGGCCCGCTGCACGGCGCTTCCTGAAGCAACCCTGACCGGCGTCCCCCCCCCACGAGGAACTCGATATGATCCGCATCACCCACGCCCGGATGACGTTCCAGGGCTTCCCCGGAGGGCGCGACCGCGCCTCCGAGATCGCGCATCATGCGCTGCGCCAGGCGGCGGAGCGCATGGCCCCGGCCGATCGCGTCGCCGCGCCCCGCGCGCGCGTGCAACTGACCGTGCGCGTCCCGCATGGTGCGTCGGACGCAGCGATCGCGACGCGCGTCGCCGAGGCGATCGATCGCCAGCTTGGCCATCGCACGGGGGGCTGACATGGCGAGCGGACTCAACAACCAACCCAAGCTGCGCCGCGGTGCACTGGTCGACATCGATCCGAACATCGCGCCGCCGTTGATCGTGCAGTTCCAGTTCAACCCCGAGACCCTCCAGCGGAGCCGTTCGGTCACCATCCGCGATCCGGGCCCCCGCGAAGGCCGCGAGGCCGAGGCTCCCGCGGGGCAGCAGCTGGGGGAGGCCCAGGCGACGCCGAGCGATCCGGAGACCATCTCGCTGGACATCCGGTTCGACGCCACCGACCGGCTCGAGCAGGGCGACCTGGTCACGCGCCAGTTCGGCGTGCTCCCGGAGCTCGCCGCGCTCGAGATGATGGCCGCGCCGCGCGCGCCCTTGCCGCTCGCCGCGAGCCTCGGTCTGTCCGGCCACGTTGGCCTCGGCGGACAGCAGCAGACGCCAGTCCTGGTGTTCGTGTGGGGCCGGTTCCGCACGATGGCCGTGCGGCTGACCCAGCTGTCGATTCAAGAGACCGAGTTCAGCGCCCAGCTCGATCCGACACGGGTCATCGCCTCGGTGACCCTGCGCGTCGAGGAAGGCGCCAACGTGTACACGAAGTTCTCTGCGGCCCAGCGCCTCCTGGCGCTGCGCAACGCGCCGTCCAGCGCGCTGGGCGTCATCCGCTCGCTGCTCAACCTGGGCTGAGGTTTCCATGATCTTCACCGGATCTCGTTACAGCGCAGCGGACGTCGTCGAGGCGGTCGGCCCGGACGGCCGCACCACACGCGCGCTCGCGACCCACGTCCTCGAGCCGGCGCCGAGCGTATTGTCGTACACCGTGCTCGAGGGCGAGCGGCTCGACACCCTCGCGGCGCGGTTCTACGGCGAGCCGACCAAGTACTGGCTGATCCTCGACGCCAACCCCGAGACGCTCAATCCGTTCGATCTGCTCGCGCCCGGCGCCGCGATCCAGGTCCCGAAGAACCGGGTGGTCAGCGAATGATCCGCGAGATCACCACGCTGGCGATCAATGGCCAGCGCCAGGACGACCTCCTGGCGGACATCGCCGAGATCGAGGTCGAGGAGCACGTCGACGCGGCCGACGTGTTCCGGCTGCGGCTCTCGCTCGCCGTGCGTCCGGACGGCACGTGGCGCCTCGTCGACGACGCGCGGCTCGCCGTATGGAACCGCGTCGCGATCCGGGCCGGTTATCCCGGCCACCAGGACACGCTGATCGACGGCTACATCACGCATCTCCACGTCTCGATCTCGGGGAGCGGCCGCGAGGAGTCGTATCTCGAGCTGACCGGCATGGATGCCAGCGTCGTCCTGGACCTCGAAGATCGCCAGATCGCCTGGCCCAACAAGAAGGACAGCGACATCGCGCAGGCGATCTTTGCCGCGTACGGACTCACCTGGGAGGTCGAGGACACCCAGGTCCTGCACGACGACCGGCTCGCGACGGTCCTGCAGGCCGAGACCGATATCCGGTTCCTGCAGCGGCTCGCCGCGCGCAATGGCTTCGAGTGCTACATCAAGGACGGACGAGGCTATTTCCGGACTGCCAATCTCGAACAACCGCCGCAGAAGCTGATCACCGCCGGATCCTCCGGCAACGTGAGCACGCTGCACTTCGAGATCGATGGCACGCCGCCCAGCCGGCTCGAGATCCGCCGGATCGATCCGTTCGACAAGCGCGACGAGCGCGACGAGCTCACCGCGCTCACCGAGCGACCGCTCGGCAAGCGGCCGCTCGGCGCGCTGCACCGCGACACCCCGGTCGGCCGCCGGCTGTTGCGCCAGCAGCCGTCCGTCGCCGCGCTCCAGCTCGAGGCACGCACGCGCGCCGCCTACGCCGCCGCCAGCGCATTCGCCACCGCGTCCGGCGACATCGATGGCCGCAGCTACGGCGCCGTCTTGCGCGCCAAGCGGCTGGTCACCATCCGCGGCGCGGGACCGACCCACGACGGCAACTACTACGTGACCCGTGTGCGCCACGTGCTCGCCCCGGACTCCTACGTCCAGCACTTCGAGGCCCGGCGCAACGCGATCGGGCTGGTCGGCACCGAGCGCTTCGACCGCCCGTCCGGACCGCTGCCGGCGGGGCCGAGCGCGGACAACGCTCGACCTGCGGCCGGCAACCGCCTGCTACCGCCCCAACAGACTCGCTCCGCGCTCCGAGGAGGATCGTGACATGGCACAAGCAACTTCGCCGAGGATCCAGCAGGTCGGGAAACGGCCGCTCATCGACTACGTCACCAAGGACTACGACGGCTTTCGCGCCGGCATGCTCGCGCTCATCCCGCAGCTGTTGCCCAACTGGAGCGACCGCAGCGAGAGCGACTTCGGCGTCGTGCTCATCGAGCTGTTCGCGTACGTCGCCGACATCCTGAGCTACTACCAGGACCGCGTCGCGAACGAGGCGTACCTCACGACCGCGACGCAGCGCCGCTCGGTCACCGAGCTACTCCGGCTGATTGGCTATCAGATCGATCCCGGACTGGCGGCGACCGCGCTCTTGCACTTCGACGTCACCCGCGACGTCTCGGTCGCCGGAGACGCGCTGCCGCACCGCGTCCGCGCTGCTGCCATCGCGGGCGAGTCCGATCGCGTCTTCGAGGTCACCCGTCCGTTCGCCCTCTCGGTCCGCAACAACGCCATCCCCGTCGCCGGACCGCTCGAGGCCGGCAAGCCATCGATCACCCTGGCGAGCACCGCGCACGCGCTCGGCCGCGGCGACCAGGTGTATGTCGAGGAGACCATCGGCTCCGGCGCCGCCGCGCAGATCCACCGCGCGGGCCCGTTGCGCATCATCGACGTGCGCTCGTCGAACTCGGGGGACGACGAGATCTTCTGGGACCCGCCGCTGCCCGAGGCGTTCTCCTCTTCCTCCATCGTGCTCAAGGGCAACAACGTCGTCGCCAGCCACGGCGAGACCATCGCCAGCGAGCCAATCTTCATCGGCGACGGCACGCCGCGCCAGAGCTTCCAGCTCGGACGGCAGCCGGTCACCCACCTGCTCGCCTCGGGGACCGACATCCGGCGCTCGCTCCCCGAGCTGCAGATCACCGTCGATGGCACGCCGTGGGTCCTCGCGGATAGCTTCTTCGACAGCGGTCCGTTCGACCCGCACTACACGGTCAGCATCGACGAGAACGATGTCCTCACCGTGCGGTTCGGCACCGGCCAGCGCGGCGCCGTGCTGGCCGCGGGGGCGCAGGTCAAGGCGGTGTACCGCACGGGCCTGGGCCGCACCGGCAACGTCGGACCGGGAACCCTGACCATCGCGGTCACCGCGAACCCCGCGATCGCCGCCGTGTCCAACCCGTTCGCCGCCGACGGCGGCGCCGAGCGCGAGACGATCGACGAGGCCAAGATCTCCGGCCCCGGTCGCGTCATCACGCAGGGCCGCGCCGTCACGCTCGAAGACTACGAGCTCCTGTCCAAGGCGTTTCCCGGGGTCGCCAAGGCGCGCGCGCGCGTCGGACTGCGCGGCGGCTACAAGGCCGTGCAGGTCTATGTCGTCCCCGAGGACGCGGGCACCGTTCCACCGCCGCTGCCGTCGGCGAGCCTCAAGGACAGCCTGCGCCAGGAGCTCGAAGCGCGCCAGCCCGTCAACCGCATGGCCGGCGTCGACGTGCTCGATCCCACCTACGTCGCGATCGACATCGCCGTCGATGTCCATGTCCTCGCCAGCGCGAGCGCCAGCGCGGTCACCGCCGACGTGCGCGCCGCGCTCGAGCAACTGCTCGCGTTCGGCACGGTCGACCTCGGCAGCGTCGTCCGGCTGGGCGACGTGTACGCCGCCCTGTACCCGATCCCGGGCATCTCGTTCGTGCAGGTGCAGCGCCTCGCACGCGGTCAGCCGGCAGGCGCCGCGTCGGCCGCCGATGTCGCCGTCGCGGATCACGAGCTGCCGTACCGCGGCCAGCTCACCGTGCTGACGTTCGGAGGACTGCCGTGACCGACTTCGCGGCGCTCCTGCTGCGCAGCCTGCCGGGGATCTACCGGCAGAAGGACACCGACTCGCAGCTGGCGCGCTTTCTCGAGATCATGGCGTCGCCGCTCGCCGAGACCGAGACGAGCATCGGCCAGCTCTACGAGGACCTGTTCGGCGCCACCGCCCGCGCCGAGTTCCTCCCCATGATCGGCGCCCTGATCGGCGCCGAGATCGACGCCGCGCAGCCGACCAGCCTCCAGCGCGCCGCGCTCGAGGACGCGCTGCCGTTCTTCCGCAGCAAAGGGCTCGGCGAGCCGCTCGCGCGCACCGTCGAGGCGTTCACCGGCTGGCGCACCGTTACCGTCGATTACTCGCAGGTCGTTGCGCGGCTGCCTCATGTCGAAACCACCTCGCCGCTCGTGCGCCAGCGCGACCGCCTCGTGGCGATCGACGCCAGCGGCCCCGACCGATTCCACGTCGATACCGCAGGCCGACCGGTGACGCTGTTCGACGAGGCGCGCGGCCGGCCGATCGCGCGCAGCGAGATCGCGTCGCTCGCCGCCGAGCTGATCGGCACCGAGCGCGGCTTCTCGATCCGCGACAACGGCGTCGATCTCGTCGGACTCCGCGCGCCCGCGCCGCG
>Ga0068863_100005108_pt1 | contig 12939 bp, 6 predicted proteins | sample KBSSwiS62_FD_66596 | JGI IMG/M metagenome (GOLD analysis project Ga0068863, IMG submission 66596) | Switchgrass rhizosphere microbial communities from Kellogg Biological Station, Michigan, USA - KBS Switchgrass S6-2 | ecosystem: Host-associated > Plants > Roots > Rhizosphere > Soil ...
GGCTCCTTCGCGAGGCAGCCCTTCACGAGGCGGTCCACCGCGGGCGGAGTCATCGGCTGGATCGACGAGATCGGCGCGGGCTCCGACGTCATGATCGAGCCGATCAGAGATGCCTGGCTCTTGCCCGAGAAGGCCTTTCGGCCCGTGAGCATCTCGTAGAGCACGCAGCCGAACGCGAAGATGTCGCTGCGCGCGTCGGCGTCCTTCCCCTCGAGCTGCTCGGGCGACATGTACTGGAAGGTGCCGAGGATCGTGCCGCGGGAGGTCAGCGGATGGCTCTCCTGGAGCGCGGTCGGAATGCTCGTCACCTGCGACACCTGGCTCGGCGCCGCGAGCTTCGCGAGGCCGAAGTCGAGCAGCTTCACGCCCGACTTCGTCAGCATCACGTTACCGGGCTTCAGATCCCGATGCACGATGCCCTGCCGGTGCGCGGCGTCGAGCGCGCCGGCGATCTCGATCCCGATGCGGAGGGCCTGGTCGAGCGGGATCGGGCCGCGGCCGAGGCGATCGGCGAGCGTTTCTCCCTCGAGGAGCTCCATGACGAGGTAGTCGGTTCCGTCCTGGTGCCCGACGTCGTGGAGCGTGCAGATGTGCGGGTGCGAGAGCTGGGAGATCGTCTTCGCCTCGCGGTCGAGGCGTTGCCGCAGCTCGGGGGACGAGGACATGTGCGCCGGGAGAACCTTGACCGCCACGTCGCGGCCGAGCCGCGTGTCCTTCGCGCGATAGACCTCGCCCATCCCACCGGCACCGATCGGCGCGGCGATCTCATAAGGCCCGAGGCGGGTCCCGGCCGGAATCGTCATTGGGATTTCAACAGGCGATTCTATGGTCTTTCTGGGGACGGCTCAGAACGCCCGGTCACCGGCGACGCCCTTGCGCTCGAGGGGCTCGGCGGCGAGCTCGACCGCTCGCGCCTGGACCGGGGCAAGAAGATCGGCGCGCCGCCCTCGCCGGGTCTCGTGGCGCGCGGGATCACTTCGCTTGTGACGGCGCCCAATTGACGACGATGCTCGCGGGCTGAGAGGAGCCGGAAGTCTCCTGGACGATCGCCAGGAAGCGTCCGTCGTCCGAAACGTCGAAGGCGGTCCACTCGGCCTTCGGATCGATGTGAAAAAGCGCGCGCGGCTCGCCGGGCTCGACCGAGGGCGACGATCGGATGGGGACCGCCATGAACTGACCGTCGGTGCCGATGTAGTAGAGCTCCTTGCCGTCGCGCGAGAAGCGCGGCTGAAAGGCACCGTTCCGGGACACGCGGACCTTTTCCCCCGGCGACCCGACGGGCGCGACGTACGCCTCGAGCCCGCCCGATTCCGCCGATAGAAGCGCGACCACACGCCCGTCGGGCGAGAAGCGGACGGTCGTCGACGGCACCGCACCCGTGCTGTAGTGCGCGGTCCGCGAGTCGGCGGACGGCGCGTTGTCGGAGGACGACCAGCCGAACGGCGAGGGCCGGGCGTTCGGCTGTCCGAGCTCGAGCGTCCAGGCGTTGAACGAGCCGCCGGCGGCCCGTTCGTTGTAGGCCAGGACGCGGCCGTCGGCCGAAACCGAGGTGGCCTGCTGGAATGCGGCGTTCGGCGCCAGGCGGCGCTCCTCGCCCGTGGACAGCGTACGGAGCGTCAGCTGAGGAGCCTGGCCAGCGACGGTCGAGTAGATGATGGACTTTCCGTCGGGCAGCCAGACTCCTCCGAAATCGCTGTCGATCCTGGTCGTCAGCGGCGTCTCCACGCCGCGCGCGAAATCGAAGGTCCAGAGGTCGAACGTCCAGATCCCCGGCCGGGCGCGGGAATAGAGCGCGCGCTTTCCGTCCGGCGAGATCGCGACGTCCAGGTAGAGACCCGGATCGCCGACGGCGTCGATGACGCGGCCGGAGCGGTCGACCCACTCGAGCCGGCGCGTGTCTTCCACCGATCTGTAGGCGAGCGCTCCCCGGCGCACGGTGAAGTCCGCCCAGCCGGTCGACAGGAAGTAGTTGACGACTGGCGCCAGCGGCAACGGGGGCCCGGCCGTCTTTCCCGAGTCGACGTCGAAACGCTGCGCGAACAGCACCCCTTCGCGGACGTAGACGAGGTATCCGGGCTCCACGAACTCGGCGCGCGAGAGCAACGGGATGACGGTTTGCGGCGGCCGACCCGGCCGCGACAGCATCAGGTTGTCCTTGCGGCCGGTCTGCCAGGCGACGTACAGAAAGCTCCGGCCGTCCGGGAGGAACCTGGGCCAGACGACGCGGAAATTGCCGTGGGCCGGATCCGAGTGCACGACGGCGCGAGGGGTTCCGCCGTCCGCGGGGACGCTGTAGATCGCGTCGCCCTGGACGTCCGAGAAAAGAATCTGCCCTCCCGAGCCCCACGTGCCGGAACGCCCGATCCCGCCTCCGAGATCGCAGATCGTGACGGGGGCTCCTCCTGTGAGGGGTAAGCGGGCGAGGCGCTTCGAGGTAAAAAAGGCGATCGACTCGCCATCCGGAGACCAGAAGAAGGAGTTCGCCCCCGCGGTCCCGTCGACGAGCCGCGCCTCTTCGCCGGAGAGGTCTCGCACCCAGATTCCGACCGGCCCGTTCTCCTGGTAGGCGGTGAAGGCGAGCCGACGGCCGTCGGGCGACAGCTGCAGCGAGACGCCCTCCCCCCATCCCGCGAAGAGATGACCCGGCGGGGGCGGGACGGCGAATCGGATCGCGCTCGCCGGTGCGGAGACCGGCGCCGGCCGTTTCCAGAAGACCGCCGCGGCGGCGACGAGCGTGGCCAGCAGAGCGATCGCCCACGGCAGCCCGCCGAAGGCGCGCCGCGATCGAGCGACCGCCGGGGCGGCCGTCGCGGAGCCCGAGGACGACGAGAGGACCTCCTGGATCCCGCGAAGCTGCAGCTCGACGTCGTGCGCGGACTGCCAGCGATCCGCCGGATCCTTCGCCAGGCATGTCCTCACCAGCCGGTCGAGAGCCGGCGGGCTCATCGGCTGAGTCGCCGACGGCGAGGGCGGCTCCGTCGTCAAGATCGCGGAGATCAGCGATGCCTGGCTCGCGCCGGTAAATGCCTTCCTCCCGGTCACCATCTCGTAGAGCACCGAGCCCAGCGCGAACAAGTCCGTGCGCGCGTCGGCGCGTTTGCCCTCGAGCTGCTCCGGCGCCATGTACGGAACGGTTCCGATGATGGAGCCCTCGGCCGTCAGGTCGCGTGCCATCGTCGGCGCCGCGGTCAGCTCCGAGGACTCGCCGGACCCCTCGAAGCCGCGGGCGAGCCCGAAGTCCAGCAGCTTGACGCCCGAAGCGGTCAGCATCACGTTGCCGGGCTTCAGGTCGCGGTGGACGATTCCTTTCCGGTGTGCGGCGTCGAGCGCGGCCGCGATCTGCGACCCGATCCGCAGCGCGGTCTCGAGAGGAAGCGAACCGCGCCCGAGCCGGTCGGCCAGCGTCTCGCCCTCGAGAAGCTCCATGACGAGGTACTCGACGCCGTTCTCGCTCCCCACGTCGTAGATCGCGCAGACGTTCTGGTGAGCGAGCTGCGAGACGGTCCGCGCCTCGCGCTCGAAACGCTCGCGGGACTCGGGCGTGGACGCGAAGCGCTCGGGCAGCACCTTGACCGCGACGTCGCGGTGGAGCCGCCCGTCGCGGGCGCGATAGACCTCGCCCATTCCGCCGGCACCGATGGGCGCGACGATCTCGTAAGGCCCGAGTCGGGTCCCGCCCGGCAGGCTCATGAAGGCCTTTCGACGGAGGACCGAGTCCGTCTCACTGCCCGGCCGACACGCGCATCTCCGCCGCGTCCCGGACGCCGGGATCGGCGCGGGCCCAGTTTCGCGCCAGGCGCGTCCGCGCATCCCGCGCGGCGGCGACGTCGCCCGACGCTTCCGCGGAGCGGGCCAGTCCCATCAGGGAAAGCGAGCGGCCGGGCGCATGCGCGAGAGACGCCTCGAACTCGCGCCGCGCGTCGGCGGGTCGGCCCGCGGCGAGGTCGATCTCGCCCGCGAGCTCGTGGGCCGGCTTGACGACGGGAGGCGGTCCGAAGTCGAAGGACATCGCGTCCTCCGCGGCGGCGGCCTCGGCGGCCAGACGCGCCGCACCGGCGGAGTCGCCCGCGGCCGCCGCGACCTTCGCCTCCAGCTCCTTCGCCAGGACCGCGGCGACCTCGCCCTCGCGGGACTCGCGGTAGCCCATTCCCGCGTGCGCGTGGGAGTCCTTCGGAGGGGAGCCGCTCCTCATCGCGTCGAGCTCGCGGCGCGCTCCCGCCGCGTCGCCGGCCGCGAGCGCGCAGGCTCCCCGCGCGAACCGGTCCGAAGCGCTCGACGCGTCGGCGCGAGGCCGCACGCCGTCGGAGCAGTCGCCGGTCTCGACGATCCAGACGGCGCGCATCGCGTCGAGGCTATCGGCCGTCGTGCCGCCGCCGTCCTTCGCGTCGGCTTCCATGAGCTGCAGCGTCCGTCTCGCGTCGCTCCTGCGCCCGAGCTGCAGGTACGCGTACTCCAGCCAGGAGAGGGCGTGGAAGCTGTGGTCGGACGCGGGCAGGCCCTTGCGCTTCGCGCGCTCGACGGACGCCGCCCACGACTTCTCGTTCGACGCGACCGCCTCCTCCCACATGCCCATCGCGAAGAAGATGTGCGACGGCATGTGGAGCGCGTGCACGGCCGCCGGCGCGATCTGCGCGTAGACACGCGCGGCGCGCATCCCGAGCGGCGCGTGGACGGGATCGTCGTAGCAGTGGATCAGGTAGTGCGCGGCGCCCGGGTGTCGCGGGTTCTTCGCGAAGACCTCTTCCGCGACGGCGGCGGCCTGCATGTACACGGCCGTGTCGCGCTTGCGCTCGCACGTGCCCAGGAGCGCGAGCGCGTACAGGCTCGCGGCGTCCAGATCGTCCGGGAAGCGGTCGTGCAGGCGGAGCATCGCCGCGGCGTAGTCCCGGTCGCGCGCCTCCTTCTCGCCCTCGCCGTAGAGCGCCTCGACGGCGTCCAGGTACATGCGCTCGCGCTCGGTCGGGGCCTTCGCGCGGCGCGCCTCCGGCGTCGGCGCGAGCCGCTGGAGCGCCTTCCGCGCGGCGTCCCGGTCCTCCTGCATCCAGAGCGGGTGGTTGTACGTCATCGCCTCGCCCCAGTACGCCATCGCGAATCCGGGCTCGAGGCGCTGCGCCTCGCGGAACTCCTCGGCGGCGTCCGGATACTCGAAGCTGTGGAGGAGCAGCGCGCCGCGGAGAAAGCGTTCCTGCGCGGCCGGCGAGCCGGAGGTCGGGAAGTCGATCGAGCCGAGCTCCTGCGCGGACGCTGCGGCGGCGACGCCGGCGAAAATCAGCAGGAGTCGCATTCGGATCATGATGCCTCCGCCGCGAAACGAACGGTGCTCACGGGTTGGCATCGTAGAACGGGTCGGGCGCCGGCTGCGGACCCGAGCACCTGGAGCCGCGAGGCTCGATCTGCCGGGGCGCCAGCCGGACGACCATCCCGCCCGCGCCGAGCGGCGACACGATCTCGTGCGCGCCGGCCTCGAGCCAGGAGGGGATCGTCATTCTCTGCCGGCCGGCGACAGCCGCTCGAGCTCGGTGAACCAGTTCGTCACGAGGTGGAGCTCGCGGACGATACCGGCGTCGGGAGGCTGGACCACCACGTAGAAGCCCTTTCCGTCGGGATCGACGGCGTAGCCGCGCAGGCTCGGCGCGCGGAAGAGCTCCTCGGGCGCCGACGGCGACGGCCGGCCCGCCGTCGAGACCGGAACCCGGAGCAGCCGATCGTCACGCCAGCAATAGACGAAGCGGCCGTCCGACGACCAGCGCGGGTCCCGCGCCCCCGCCGCGAGCACGACGCGCGGTCCTCCTCCGTCGATCGAGTCGACGACCGAGTGCCAGCCCTCCGTGTCCCGGTAGGCGTAGGCGAGCCAACGTCCGTCGGGAGACAGGCTGGCTCCGGAGACGTTGCCGTCGACGATCCTCCGCGTCGGCGCCGACCGGTCGACGCTCGCGAGGATCAGGCCGGGCGTCCTCCCGTACTGCGTCGCGACCAGCGACCTGCCGTCGGGCGTCCACGCGAGCGGGTACTTCTCATCTCCGGGCGCGACAATCTCCTCCGGCGGACCGCCGCCGTCGGCACGCTGGCGGCACACGCTCCAACCGGCCTCTCCCTCCGCCGAGGCGGAGTAGGCGACGGCGCTCCCGTCGGGAGACCAGACGACGGACGGTCCCTGCGAGCGGCGCCCCGCGAGCGGAAGCCGGGAGCGAACCTGGCGGATCAGATCGTAGATCCACACGGACCCGTCGAACGTGACGACCGCCAGGCTCCTTCCGTCGGGAGACGGCGTGGGGATGCCGAACGCGTCGGCGGCGAACGGCAGGAGCTCGATCGAGCCCTTCTGATCCATCCGGCCGAGCTGGTTCTGCTCGATCGCGCTGCCGCGGATGAATCCCGTCGCGTAGACGAGGGTGCCGCCGTCGGACACGGCCAGCGCCGAGGCGCCGTTTCCCCCGTTGGCGACGTCCTTCAGGATGGCGACCGGTGGGCCGGTCAGGCGTCTCCGCGCGTGATCGAAGGGCGCCGCCATGAGCGTGCGATCCGGCCGGACGAGGAGCAGGTGCCCGTCCGCCGTGTAACGCGCGAACGAGACATCGGGAGCGAGTGCCTCGAGCTTCCGGGTCCCGACGTCGAGCAGCGCCGCGCCGCCCCACGGGGTGTCGCCCTCCTGGCAGAGCAGCACGAGCTCCGGGGAGATCCGCTGCGGCCACTGCAACGCGCGGCGGGCCGGCTTGCCCTTCCACAGGACGCTCTCCAGGGACGTGTCGGGACTTCCTCCGTCGGCGGGAACGCGCCAGAGCCCCTCGGTCGTGGACGGGGCGACGACGATCGAGCCGTCGTCGCCCCAGCTGGCGCCGTAGTAGTCGGGGATCCGCGCGACGACCTGCGTCAGCCCCGTCGCGAGCGAGAACTTGCGGATCGCGCCCGTTCCGTTCGCCTCCCCTCCCGACACGTTCGTCGCGAAACCGACCCACTGGCCGTCGGGCGAGAAGAACGGTCCCTCCGCGGAGGAGCTGTCGGGCACCATCCGCGCCTCGCCGGTGTCGAGGCGGTCGATCCACAGCATGCCGCGCTCGCCTTCTTTCTCCGCGACGAACGCCAGGCTTCGGCCGTCGCGCGAGATGGCGAGCACCGGGGAGGCCCAGCCGGTGAGGCGCGTTCCAGCGGGCAGCGGCACGACGGAGTGGACGGCGGTCGCGGCCGGGGTCGCGCGAGGCGTCGCGAGCCGGCGCGCCGCCAGGAACCCCGCCGCGAGCGCGACGGCGATCGCGGCCGCGGCGAGCCCGAGAGGTAAGCCTCGCCGGGCGCGCGGGGTCGGCGGAGCGGGACCGGGAGCGGCCGCCGCGTCGACGACAAGCCACGCGTCCCCGAGGTCGCGCAGCCGCTGCCGCGGATCGCGCTCCAGGCAGCGGCGGAGGAGCAGTTTCACTCCCCCCGGCGTTTCGGGCGGCAGCCGCGACCAGTCGGGGTCCTCGCGCAGCACGGCGGCGAGGACGTCGGAAACCGTCTCGCCCTCGAAGCAGCGGCGCCCGGTGAGCATCTCGTACAGCACGGCGCCGAACGACCAGACGTCCGATCGCTTGTCGACCGGCTTGCCGCGCGCCTGCTCCGGCGACATGTACGCCGCGGTCCCCATCACGACGCCGGCCTGCGTCGCCTGGGCGGTGAGCGTCGGCGAGGAGGTGGCGTCGGGCGAAGCGGAATCGGCGGAGAGCGCCTTCGCGAGCCCGAAGTCGAGGACCTTGACGACGCCTTCCGGCGTGATCTTGACGTTCGCCGGCTTCAGGTCTCGATGGACGATGCCGCGCGCGTGCGCCGCCTCCAGGGCGTCGGCGATCTGATGTGCGATCGCGAGCGCCTCGTCGACGGGGATCGGCCCCGCCGCGATCCGCTCCGCGAGCGTCTCGCCGGGTACGAGCTCGAGCACGAGCGCGCGGACTCCGTCCGCCTGCTCGACGCCGTGGATCGCCGCGATGTGCGGGTGGTTGAGCGCGGCGAGGACGTGCGACTCGCGCTCGAACCGGGCGAGTAGCTCCGGATCGCCGGCCACCGCCTCCGGGAGCACCTTGATCGCGACCTCGCGGTGCAGGCGGCCGTCGCGCGCGCGGTACACCTCGCCCATCCCGCCCGCGCCGAGGAGACCGAGGATCTCGTACGGGCCGAGTCTCGTTCCCGGCGAGAGGGTCATGACCTCACGGCGCAGGCGGCGACGACGCGACGACGCCGATGTTGGCGATGGTGTCTCCCTTTTTCATGGACGGCACCGCACAGACGTACAGGACGACTCCGGCCGATGGCGCGGTCGCCTCGAAGACCCTCCTGCCCACGTAGTCCGTGACGTAGCCGAGCCGCATCCCCTTTGCGACGTAGCTCCCGCGCTCGACCAGAGGGTAGAAGATGCCGGTCTGCTCGCTGGTCACGGACTGGATCGACTCGATCCAGATGGGACTCCGGATCGGGGACGGCTCGCCCGGCAGCATCCGAAGCAAACGCATGACCGAGACGGTGCCGTCGACCAGGGCGCCGACGTCCGCCGGCTCGACGGTGCCCGCGTGGCCCGCCTCGACCGTGATCGAGGGCTTGCCGCGCGCCGACGCGGTGGCGTCGAGATACCGGGTCGCGGCGGGATCCGTCGGCCGGTCGGTCGAGATGATGATCGTGCCGAGACCGAACGCGAGGACCATTCGGCGCGAGGTCTCGTCCTGCTTCGACTTGCCGGTCTTCACCCAGTAGCTGTAGGGCCGCAGGTCTTCGTCGAGGTCGCCGCCGTGAAAGTCGATCAGGTAGTCGCAGCGGTCGACGACCTCGCGCGTCATCGCGTAGAGCGCCCGTTCCGTCTGCGTCCCATCCGCCTTCCCGGGGTAGAAGCGGTTCATGCTCTTGCCGTCCACGGGATTCACGTGGGGAACCTTGCCCTCGAAGGACGGCGTGTTGAGCAGCGGCACGAGGATGACGGTGCCGGAGACCTCGTCGGGATCGAGGTTCTCGATCAGCTCCTCGAGGGCGACGATCGACGCGTACTCCGTGCCGTGCGCGCCCGAGACGAGAGCGAGGACCGGCCCGGGCCGCGACCCGTTTACGACGACCACCGGGATGTCGAGCGCCGCGTCGGACCCCGCGGGAACGGCGATCACGCCGGTCGCCTTCGCACCGCGCGCGGCCGAGGCCGTGCCGACCGCAAACGTCTGCGCGACGGCAACGGCGCCGCACACTGCACCGAGCGCCGCGCACGCCATCATTCGTCGAACGCCCATCCCCCACCTCACTTCCTGAACGCGGCCGGCCAGTTCACGACGAGATCCAGGATCCGGGACACGCTCTTGACCACGGGCACGCCGACGAGGAAGCGCTCGCCGTCCGCGGTCACCTCCCACCCGCCATTCACTCCCTCGGGCAGCTGAAACAGGGGCCTCGGCGTTCCGGCGCGCAGGCCTTGCGACGTGTCGACGTCGACGGCCATGACCCGTCCGTCGAAGTCCTCATAGACGATCTCCTTGCCGCCGCGCGTCCACTTCGGCACGAGCCCGCCGTTCGTCGACAGCTGCACCTTCCTCGTCCCCTCGGGGAACGAGACGGCGTAGACCTCCGGCCTGCCCGACTGGTCCTGGTCGAACGCCACCCAGCGTCCGTCGGGCGAGAAGCGCGCGGTGAACCCGAAGTCCTTCACGGAGCGCGGCACGAGGACGACCGATTTCCGCGGCGGCGAGGCGGGGATCGCGGCGAGCTGCATGCGCCGGCCCCCCGTCGCCTCGCGGTCCGTGTGCAGGATCCAGCCGTCCTTCGACCAGTCGACGGGAAGGCGCTGCCCCTCCTCGTCCGTGACCATCTCCTCGCCGCCCGATCCGTCGGCCGACCGGACGGCGATGTCGGCCTGGTGCTTGACGTCCGACAAATAGGCGACCTTCGCGCCGTCAAATGACCAGACCGCGCCGACTCGATCGCCAGGAGGAGACGTCAGCCGCGCCCGCACGCCGCGCGCGACGTCTCGGATCCAGATCTGGGCCGTCTGGCTTCCCGGATCGAAGATCGACTCGGCCACGCGCGAGGCGTCCGGCGAGAGCGCGAAGAAGAGCATCTGCGCGGGCTCGCCGAGGTCGCCCGTGCGGGACCCCCTGCGGTCGAACCACTGGAGCCGCCGCAGCTGGGGCGACGTGTCCATGAGCAGCGTGCCGTTGGACGAGACCGAGTAGTCGGAGAATCCGGAGTAGTCGCCGTATGGTCCAACCTGATTCGCGAGGGTGATCGGCGTGCCGCTCGTCTCGAGCCGCACCGGATCGAAGGACTGGGCGACGAGGACCCCGCCGTAGCCACCGCCGACGACGTACAGGAGATGGCCCTGCGAGTACTGCGCGTTGTACTTCGTCGCCACGAGCGGCTTCGGAGGGCCTCCGTCCAGCGAGCCGACCCAGAGCCGGTTGGCGGGGTGCTGGTCCGCTCCCGAGACGTTCATCGCCAGGAAGAGGAAGTGCCTCCCGTCCGGAAGGAGGAATGGGTACCGGTGCGCGGTCTCGCCGCGCGCGGCGTCGAGCTTCGTCACGGCGACCGGCGGACCGCCCGAAGCCGGTAGACGGAAGATCGCTCCCGCGGGACCGGCGAACAGGATGTCGCCGTTCGGCGCCCACGCTCCGCCGACGCCGTCCACGTCGTAAAGCGCCAGCGGGGATCCGCCGGCGACCTCGACCCTCTTCAGCTTGCCGTCTGCGAAGAACCCGATCGAAAGTCCGTCCGGCGACCAGAAGGGCAGCACCCCGTTCTCGGTCCCGGCGATCGGCGTCGAACCGGCCTCATCGAGCGCCCGAAGCCAGAGCTGGACCTTTCCGGCCGCGTCGCGGCCGCCGAACACGAACCGGCTGCCATCGGGAGAGAGGACCGCGTTGTTCAGGAACAGTTTCTCGGGAAGCAGGACGGTCGCCCGGAGCGCGCGAAACCGCGAGTCGGCGGGCTTCGGCCGCGAGAGCCCGAGCCACGCGGCCGCGGCGATCGCTGCCGCGGCGACCGCCCACGCGATCCGCTCGCGGTTTCGCCGGCGAGCCGCGACGGGCTGCGGCGCCGCCACCCCCGCGGCCGAGCCCTCCGCGATCCACTTCAGCTCCTTCGCGACGTCGCCTGCGGACTGCCACCTCTCCTCGGGATCCTTCGCGAGGCACGTCTTCACCACCCGATCGAGCGCCGGAGGCGTCATCGGCGCGACCTGGGAGATCGGCGGCGGCTCGTCGCGCAGGATGGCGGAGATCAGCGAGGCCTGAGTGGCGCCCGCGAACGCCTTCGTGCCCGTCGCCATCTCGTAGAGGACCGCGCCGAGCGCGAAGATGTCGCTCCGCGCGTCGGCGTCTTTGCCCTCGAGCTGTTCGGGCGACATGTACTGGAAGGTCCCGAGGATCGTGCCCCTCTCGGTCAGGTTCTCCGAGACGCGGGTCGGGAGCGCCGTGTCGCCTCCGGCGACCGCCGTCTGGATCTCCTTCGCGAGGCCGAAGTCGAGCAGCTTCACGCCGCCCTTCGTGAGCATCACGTTTCCGGGCTTCAGATCGCGGTGCACGATCCCCTGGCGGTGCGCGCGGTCGAGCGCGTCCGCGATCTGGACCCCGAAGCGCAGCGACTGCTCGAGCGGCAGCGGACCCTTCGCGAGCCGCAGCGCGAGCGTCTCGCCCTCGAGGTACTCCATGACGAGGTAGTCGATCCCGCCCTCCCGGCCGACGTCGTGGAGGTTGCAGATGTGCGGGTGCGAGAGCTGCGAGATCGTCTTCGCCTCGCGCTCGAAGCGCTGGCGGATCTCCTCCGAGGCGGAGAGGGTCGCGGGCAGGACCTTGACCGCGACGGTCCGCTCGAGCCGCGTGTCCCGCGCCCGGTAGATCTCGCCCATTCCTCCGGCGCCGACCTGCTCGAGGATCTCGTAGGGGCCCAGACGTGTTCCGGCGGAGAGCGCCAAGTTGCGGGAAGAATACAAGATGGGACACGGCGGGTGAGAAACGGGCGGGCCGCCATCTGGTAAATTGGAGTGTCCATGAGCTCACGCAAACGCCACGCGACCGTGGGGGTCCCGGTCGGCAACGTGCAGGTCGGCGGCGGAGCGCCCGTCGTCGTCCAGTCCATGGCGAACACGGACACGGCCGACGTCGCCTCCACGGCGAAGCAGTGCATCGAGCTCGCCCAGGCGGGCTCCGAGATGGTCCGCATCACGGTCAACGTGCCCGAGGCGGCGGCGGCCGTGCCCGAGATCAAGCGGCGGATGCTCGCCGCCGGCGCCACCGCTCCCCTGATCGGCGACTTCCACTACAACGGGCACGTCCTGCTCACGAAGTTCCCGGACATGGCGCGCGCGCTCGACAAGTACCGGATCAATCCCGGCAACGTCGGCAAGGGCGCGCGGCGCGACGAGCAGTTCGCGACGATCTGCCGGATCGCGGTCGAGAACGGCAAACCCGTGCGCATCGGCGTCAACGGCGGCTCCCTCAACCAGGAGCTCGTCATGACGAAGATGCAGGAGAACACGGACCTCGACCTCGGGCACACGTCCGAGGACATCATCAACGAGTGCATGGTTCTCTCGGCGGTCCAGTCGACGGAGCTCGCGATCCAGTCGGGGCTGCGGAAGGACCAGATCATCATCTCGTGCAAGGTCTCGCGGCCGCTCGACCTGATCGCCGTGTACCGCGAGCTCGCGCGGAGGACCGACCAGCCTCTCCACCTCGGGCTCACCGAGGCCGGCATGGGAATGAAGGGCCTGGTGTGGTCCTCATCCGCGATGGGCGTGCTCTTGAACGAGGGGATCGGCGACACGATCCGCATCTCGCTGACGCCTCGTCCCGGCGGCGACCGGCGCGAGGAGGTGTACGCGTCGTGCGAGCTGCTCCAGTCGCTCGGCATCCGTTCCTTCGCGCCGTCGGTCACGGCGTGCCCCGGCTGCGGCCGCACGACGTCGACGACGTTCCAGGAGCTCGCGGAGCGCATCCAGGGCTA
>Ga0068863_100005111_pt1 | contig 12936 bp, 9 predicted proteins | sample KBSSwiS62_FD_66596 | JGI IMG/M metagenome (GOLD analysis project Ga0068863, IMG submission 66596) | Switchgrass rhizosphere microbial communities from Kellogg Biological Station, Michigan, USA - KBS Switchgrass S6-2 | ecosystem: Host-associated > Plants > Roots > Rhizosphere > Soil ...
TCGAGCCGCTGGCCGCCGGTCACCTTGACCATCGGCGCGTCATATTTCTCGACGACATCGGCGATGGCGCGCAGTTCGGTCGGGTTGGTGAGCCCGCCCCACATCCGCGGCACGACCGAATAGGTGCCGTCCTTCTGGATATTGGCGTGCATCCGTTCGTTGACGAAACGGCTTTGCTGATCGTCGATATAACGTCCGGGCCATGCGCACAGCAGATAATAATTGAGCGCTGGACGACACGAAGCGCAGCCATCGGGTGTCGACCAGGTGAGCGCCTGCATCACCTGCGGGATTTCCTTGAGACCCTGCTCGATGATCTGGCGGCGGACCTCGTCATGGCTGAAGCTGGTGCACTTGCACATCGTCTTCGCCACGCGCTCGCCGGCATATTCGTCGCCCATGGTGAGGGCGAGCAGGTTCTCGACCAGCCCGGTGCACGAACCGCACGATGCCGATGCCTTGCAGGACGTGCGCACCGCATCGAGCGTGTGCGCACCGGCTTCGATGCAACCGACGACCTTGGCCTTGGAAACGCCGTTGCAACCGCAGATCTCGGCATCGTCCGAGAGCGCTGCAACGGCGGCCTTAGGGTCCACGAGCGCCCCTCCACCGGACGCGAATGCCTGACCGAAGATGAGCGCGTCGCGAATGGCGGAGACGTCTTCGCCCTTCTTGAGAAGATCGAAATACCAGCCGCCGTCGCCGGTATCGCCATAGAGCACCGCACCGACGACCTTGTCGTCGCGGACGATGACCCGCTTGTAGACGCCGCGCGAAGCATCGCGCAGGACGATGTCCTCGGCGCCGTCGCCGCCGGAGAAGTCACCGGCCGAAAACACGTCAAGCCCGGCAACCTTGAGCTTGGTCGAGGTCACCGATCCCTTGTAGCCGCTGGGCTTCGAGGTGACGCCATCGGCAAGCGCACGGCACATCTCCCATAACGGCGCAACCAGACCATAGACCGTCCCGTCATGCTCGACGCACTCGCCGACCGCGAGGATCGCAGGATCGCTCGTCACCATATGATCGTCGACATGGATGCCGCGGCCGATCGCCAGCCCCGCATCGCGGGCAAGGGCAACATTGGGGCGGATGCCGACCGCCATCACGACGATGCTCGCCGGAATTTCACGGCCATCCTTCAACCGCACGCCTTCGACCTTGCCGTCGCCGTAGATCGCTTCGGTATTAGCTCCGGTCAAAATGGTTTGACCGCGCGTCTCGAGCGCCGATTTGAGCAGCCAGCCGGCGGCTTCGTCGAGTTGACGCTCCATCAACGTGTCCATCAGATGTATCACGGTGACCTTCATCCCGCGCAGCGTGAGCCCGTGTGCGGCCTCGAGGCCGAGCAGGCCGCCGCCAATCACCACCGCGTCGCCGCCACTTGCCGCTGCCGAGAGCATCGCATCGACATCGGTCATGTCGCGGAAGGTGATGACGCCGGGCAGATCCTTGCCGGGCACCGGAATGATGAACGGATCGGAGCCGGTGGCGATCAGCAGCCGATCATAGGCGATGACCTTGCCATGCTGCGACCGCACCGTCTTCGCTTCGCGATTGATCGCCACGACGGGATCGCTCGTGATCAGTTCGATCTCGTTATCGGCGTACCAGCAGAGGTCGTTGATCACGATGTCTTCGAAGCTCTTCTCGCCCGCGAGCACCGGAGAGAGCATGATCCGGTTATAGTTCACATGGGCTTCGGCGCCGAAGATGGTGATGGCGTAGCGATCGGGATCGCGCGCGAGGATTTCCTCGACCGCACGGCAGCCGGCCATGCCGTTGCCGATGACGATCAGGCGTTCGCGGGATGATGGTGCGAGCATGGCCGTTCCTTCACGCTATATGGGGGATGGGTTGGAAGGTCGCGAGCATCAGATCCGCGTTCCGGCGAGCGCCGAACTCCAGGTCGAACGCCAGCGGCTCTTGACGAGGGTGATCCCGCCGAGTGCGACGAGTGCCAGCGCGGCGAAGACCAGGAAGCCGAGCTGCGGCGATCCGGTGAGCTGCTTGGCGAGGCCGAGCGAGGATGCGAGGTAGAAACCGCCGACGCCGCCGGCGAAACCGACCAGCCCGGTCATCACGCCGATCTCGTCCTTGAAGCGCTGCGGTACGAGCTGGAACACCGCGCCATTGCCCACACCCAGCGCCAGCATCGCCACAACGAAAAGCCCGAGCGCGAGCGCCACGGTCGAAGGTCCCGTGCTGATCGCGCTCAGCGTGAGTGCGGCGAGGATATAGACCATCGTCAGCACCTTGGTGCCACCGATACGATCGGCGAGCGCGCCGCCCATCGGGCGAACCAGCGATCCGGCGAAGACGCAGGCGGCGGTGCAATAGCCGGCGACGACCGGGGTCAGCCCGAACTGATCGGTGAAGTAGATCGACAGCGACGAGGACAGGCCGACGAATCCGCCGAATGTGACGCCATAGAACAGCATGAACCACCAGGCATCGCCCTTTTTGAGCGGCTCCAGATAAGCAGTGACCGGCTTGGGCGCCGGCGGGTTGGGAGCATCCTTGGCGAGCGCGATGTAGACGAAGAAGACGATGATGAGCGGGATCGCGGCGAGGCCGAGGACGGCGTTCCAGCCAAGGAGCTTGGCGAGGATCGGCGCGAACAACGCGGCGAACACCGTACCCGAATTGCCCATGCCGGCGATGCCCAGCGCCGTTCCCTGATGCTCGGCCGGATACCAGCGACTGGCGAGCGGCAGCGCCACCGCGAAGCTCGCGCCGGCAAAGCCCAGGATCACGCCGAGCGCGATCGTTCCGGAGAAACTGCGGACGCCGAAGCCCCATGCGGTGAGAAGGCCGGCGATGACGATCACCTGGCCGATCGCGCCGGTGCGCTTCGGGCCGATGCGATCGACGAGGACGCCATTGACCAGGCGCAGGATCGCGCCGGCAAGCGTCGGCACAGCGACCATGAAGCCCTTTTGCGCCGCGTTAAGCCCGAGGTCGGCCGCGATCGATGGTGCCAGCGGCCCGAGCAGAACCCAGACCATGAAGGCGAGATCGAAATAGAGGAACGCGGCGAAGAGCGTCGGGCGATGCCCCGCCTCCCAGAAACCCTTGTTCATCGTGCTGCTCCGGCGTCAAACATCATGGTCCCGTTTCCCTCGAACACGAAAAAAAACCGCCTCGAAGCGCGATCGTGAAGATCGATTTTCGGGCGGCGTCGTTGCCTTGCCTCGGCTTTCGCCTTGGCCTCGAAGCAATCCTTCGTTGGATCGCTCCGGTTATGGAGAATCGCGGCATCCTTGCGGCGACATTCGTGAAACTGTCATGAACATGCCCTCCTGGCAAGCGATTTTTGTCGCAGTGCAGCATGACATTTCGCGGTGGCGCTACCCCCGCCGTCGTTGCGGCGGGGGTAGCTCTCCTCTCCTGCGCTGTTACCCCCGCGTGAGCGGTCGATTCAGCTCTTCACAAAGCCCATTCGACCGAGAGCCAGAGTTTTTTGGTGTCGGCATCGCCTGCGAAGGATGCAGCACCCTTGCGCTGATAATCGGCATATTTTGCGAGCAGCGTGTACTTCTTCAGCTTGGCGACCAGTTGCAGGTTGATCTCGTCACCATAATGGATGTTCGCCACATCGCTGTCGAAGCGATGATAGGCTGCGGTTGCAGTCAGCGACGCGAACGGGCCGACGGCTTTCCAGACATAACCGGCGGACGCATAATAGTCGGTGATGCCCTGTGCGGGTGTGGTCAGAACCTTGTCAGCCCAGCCCTGGAACTTGTGCAGGGTCGCGAATGGGGTCTGGAAGGCAAAGCCGCCGGCAAAGGGAAGGCCCGTCGTCTTCACCCGAACGCTGGTGTCAGAGCCCAGATGCTCGGCGCCGGCACCCAGCTTCAGTGCGGCGATGTCCAGACCGCCTTCGACGAGCCAGTAATCCGCCGAATAAGCGATCGGGTTGGTCTTGTTCGCCTTCTGATGCGCGAAGCTGACGATATAGTTCCACTTCACCGTCTTGTTCAGGGGCCGGGTCCCGGCGAAGCGCCCGCCATAGCTGTCCGAGCTGTTCCGGCGCAAAGTCACGTTCGTTTCATCTTCGTCGACGCGATAATAGAAGCCGGTGAGCAAGCCGATCGGGGTTTTGTACGCAGCATTGACGAATATATTGTCGCCATTGATCGCCTGCGGCCGCTGGGTGAAGCCGTTGTCGCGACCATCCGAGCCCCAGATCGTCCGGTTCGCCCAGCTGTAGGTCGCATCGAACTTCAGATTCTTGATGCCGCTCCACTCGACGCGCACCGCGTCGAACGTCTGTTCGTTCTGACGCCAAGCGACCGAGCCGACGAAACGCTGATCATCAAGGTTGATCCGCTGACGGCCCAGCGTCACGACAGTCTTGGGCAAGCCCTTATACTGCACCTGGATGCGATTGATCTCGACGGTCTGCGGATCGGCGACGATGGGATAGGTGGTTTTGGTATTGAGCCCGCTGAAATAGCTGTTGTCCAGCGCCAGCGTACCCTCCGCCTCGCCGAGCAGCGAGAACGGCCCCTTGGTCACCTCCACGCCGGCCCGTCCACGAAACGTGAGAGCATTGGCTTTCCGCGCCGTTCCCGTCTGATCGACATGCTCATAGCGCAGCCGCGTGTCGATGATCGGCTTAATGCCATCGGCAAGAACCATGGTCGGATACGCAAGTGCACAAGACGTAAGGCAGCATGTCAGGAATCGCATTTTCTTCCCCCCAAGATAATATCGATATGTATCGGATGCCGGGCGGCATCCTCTCCCTGCCGGGCTGTTATCCGGCCATGTCAGGCAGCCTTGTCGACTGGATTGGAAAAGCGCTGGTGCAGGAAATGCAGCACCTCGTGGCGGGCGTGGGCATAAGCCGGCATGTCAGCCGCCTCGATCCGGCTGCGCGGACGCGGCAGATCGATGCGCAGGTCTTCGCCTATCGTCGCCTCCGGGCCGTTGGTCATCATCACTACCCGGTCGGCGAGCAGGACAGCCTCGTCGACGTCATGGGTGATCATGATCACGGTGTTGTTCAGCCGCGCCTGGATCGCCATCACGGCGTCCTGCAGGCTGGCGCGGGTAAGCGCGTCGAGCGCACCGAACGGCTCGTCCATCAACAATACACGCGGGCTCATCGCGATGGCCCGTGCAATGCCGACGCGCTGCTTCATCCCGCCCGAAAGCTCGCCGGGGCGCTTGGCCGCGGCGTGGCCCATCTGCACGAGATCGAGATTGTGCATCACCCAGTCGCGGCGCTCGGCGCGCGGCTTGCCGGCCATCACCTTGTCGACCGCCAGCCGCACATTCTCCTCGACCGTGAGCCAGGGGAGCAGCGAGTGATCCTGAAAGATCACGGCGCGATCAGGCCCCGGCCGATCGATCACGTCGCCATCGAGAAAGATGACCCCGCGTGATGGTCTGGTCAGCCCCGCGACGATGTTGAGCAAGGTCGATTTGCCGCAACCGCTGTGCCCGATGAGCGCGACGAATTCGCCCTTCTCGATCGACAGATCGACGTCGCGCAATGCGGTGAAGGGACCCTTGGGCGTCGGAAAGCTTACGCCGATGCCTTCGAGTGCGAGATAGGAGCGATGCTTCATGTGCGTATCTCCTTGATACAAGTCCGGAGTTCAGGCCTGCCGCGCGATACGGCGGCCGATCCAGCCAACGATGCGGTCGAGACAGAAGCCGACGAGGCCGATCCAAACCAGTGCAACGATCGTGTCGGTGAGAAGCGAGCTATTGTAGCTATCCCAGATGAAGAAGCCGATGCCGGTGCCGCCCTGCACCATCTCCGCCGCGACGATCGCGAGCCAGCTCATCCCCACGCCGATCCGCAAGCCCGTGAACATGTGCGGCACCGTTGCTGGCAGCATGATCTTCACGAAATATTCGAACGGGTTGAGCGAGAGTACGCGACCGACATTGCGATAGGTCGCCGGGATATTCTGCACCCCCGCGGCGGTGTTCAGGATGACCGGCCAGATCGCGGTGATGAAGATCAGGAAAATCGCAGATGGCTGCGCCTGCTGAAAAATGGCGAGGCTGATCGGCAGCCAGGCCAGCGGCGGCACGGTGCGCAAGATCTGGAACAGCGGATCGAGCGCGCGATAGGCGAACTTGCTCTGCCCGATCAGGATGCCGAGCGCGATGCCGAAGATCGCCGAAAGACCGAAGCCGACCGCCACCCGCTTCAGGCTGGTGATGATGTGGCCCGCGATCCCGACATCGCCGCCATCCTGAATCTTGATCCCGAAGCCGTCGAGTTCGACACCCTTCAACGGGTGCATGATGACATCGTGGCTCTCGACCCAGACCCTCGACGGGCTGGGCAAGGTCGCGCCTTCGCCTGAACAGGCGATTTCCCACACCATCAACAGCGCCCCGACCATGATCAGCGTCGGCAGTATGGCGAGCGCCGTATCGCGCAGCCGCGCGATCAGCGGCGCCAGCGTGAAGCGCCGCTTCGCTGGCGGTGCGGCTGCTACAGGCTGCGGATCGGGCACAATTTCCACCACCTGCGGGAGCTCGTCGATGGGATTGTCCAAACTGGATATGAGGCGGATCGAAGGCGGCATGTCGTGTCTCCCGATGGCCCGGTTCAGGCCTTCTTGATCGCCAGGCTGGCAAGATAGGCGGCGGGATTGGCGGGGTCGAAAACCTTGCCGTCGAAGAAATGCTCGACCCCGCGGCTATCGCTCTTGGGGATTTGCGCGGGTGGCACCTTCGCGAGCGTCGCGGCCTTGCGCCAGATATCCGAACGATTGACCTTGGCGATCACCGCGCTCTTGTTGAGGGTGGCCGGCAGTTTGCCCCAGCGCTGATCTTCCGTGAGAAACCAGAGGTCGTGGCTCTTGTAGGGGAAGGAGGCATTCGCTGCCCAGAACTTCATCTTGAACGGCGCATTCTTGAACACGCGGCCGTCACCCATGTTGAAGTTTCCGAGCAGGCGATCCTGGATGTCGGTGGCGGGCACCTTGAGCCAGTCGCGGCCACCGATGATTTCGGCCAGTCGGGCATTGTTGGCAGGTGCGTCGCACCAGCGCTGCGCCTCGATGATCGCGGCGGTGAGCGCGATAGCGGCGTTAGGATGCGCGGCAACCCAGTCCGATCGCATCGCAAAGGCCTTTTCGGGGTGGTTCATCCAGAGCTGGCCGGTCGAGACCGCAGTATAGCCCAGCCCCTGCGCGACCAGCTGGTCGTTCCAGGGTTCGCCGACGCAGAAGGCTTCCATCGTGTTCGCCTTCATATTGGCGACCATCTGGGGCGGCGGAATGGTGATCAGTTCGACATCGCTGTCGGGGTTGATGCCCTGCGCGGCCAGCCAGTAGCGGATCCACAGATCATGGGTGCCGCCCGGAAAGGTCATCGCCATCGTGATCTTGCGACCTCCCGCCTTGCGCTTGGCAATCAGCGGCTTCATCCGCGCGGAATTGATGTCGGCGTGGGCAGCCAGATATTGCTTCTCGACCGATATTGCCTGGCCGTTGACGTTGAGGCGCGCGAGGATGCTGATCGGCGTCGCCTTGCCGATCGTTCCGAGCGTCAGCAGATAGGGCATCGGCGACAGGATATGCGCACCATCGATTCCGCCGCCGCCGGCACCGAGAACCAGATTGTCGCGCGTTCCGGCCCAGCTCGCCTGCTTGGCCACGGCGACATCAGGCATGCCATATTTGGCGAACAGCCCGAGTTCCTTGGCGATGATGAGCGGAGCGGCATCGGTCAGCGCAATGAAGCCCAGCTTGGCGCCGGTGACTTCAGGCTTGAACGGAGCGGCGAATGCCGGGGCGGAGATTGCGCCCTGGGCCGCGATCACTGCGCTGGCGGCAGCCGCTCCGCCAAGGCGGAGGAAATCGCGGCGCTGAATCGCGCTGATTGTCGTTCCGGCCGTTCCCGCTTCGCCAGTCTTGCCCGTTTCGCCATTCTTTCCCGCTTCGTCCGTCATTTTCTTCCCCAAAAAAATCGATTTCGCCGAAAACGAAAAAAGCCGCCTCGAAGCACGGTCGTTGGACCGGTTCGTGGCGGCGTCATTGCCTATTGTGATGGCCCGCTGGGGGCCTCAGCCCCGGTTCACTTCTTCGTTGAAGCGTCCCGGTTATGAGAATCAAGGCATCCTTGCCTCGACAGTCTTAAAGCTGTCACGAAACCATGTTTACGACAAGGGATTTCTTGCGCGGTGCAACATTTGCAACCGTCACCGTTCATTCAGCCTGGCTGGCGACATAATCTTGCGCACGGTCCGGATCGAATAACTGCCCGTCGAAGAAGCGGTCGGGGCCCATGATCAGCCGCCCGCTATGGCTGCCGGCGCCAAGGGGGCTGCTGATCGCGCCTTCCACTTTCGCGCTCGCCCCCGGCAGAATTGCCCCGATTCCGGCAAGGGCGGACCGATAGATATCGGGGCGGAACACGGCAGCCGCTTCGTCGAATCCGCGCTGCCCGGCGGGGGCATGGTTCCAGCGGATCATTTGCGAATAGAGCCACATAGCCTGGCTTTTCCACGGGAAGTTGGCGGCTTCGCGGTGCAGCATGAGGAAGTCCTCGATCGGCGTTGGCGCCTCTGCGCCGCGCAGGATGAGCAGGTTGCCGAGCGCGCGCGCGATCAACTCGGCAGGCTGGCCGATATATTCGGGGCGGCCGAGCATCGCCGCGACCTCCGCGGCACAGGCGGGGTCGCTGGCGATTTTTCCGGCCTCGTGCAGCGCACGCAACAGCGCTTCGATCGCGCTTCGTCGCTCATCGATCGCCGGTGCACGGAATGCCAGCAGCTTTTCGACCCCGCGATTCCATATCTGGCTGGTGGCAGCCGCGATCACCGCGTCGCCACGCATCACCGCGAGGCTGTTCCACGGTTCGCCGACGCACGAACCGTCGATCTCCCCCATCGCCAGCGCGTCGGCGATAAATGGCGGTGGAACCACGACGATTTCAACGTCGCGATCCGGCGCACAACCGGAAGCTGCCAGCCAGTAACGCAGCATATAATTGTGACTTGAATAGCGATGGACGACGGCGAGGCGCAGCTTGCGGCCTTTTTCGGCCTCGGCCTGCGCAACCCCGGCCAATACGCGTCCCGTCGCCGCCACATCGCCGATGCTGTCGAGGTGCATCATCGCCGCGATCCGCGTCGATACGGCGATCGCATTGCCGTTGAGCCCGAGCATGAACGGCGCCGCCAGCGGCACGGCCGGGCGATCCAGGCCCAGCGATGTCGCGATCGCAAGGGGGGCGGGCAGATGGGCGGCGTCTGTCTGCCCGTAGATCAGCCGGTCGCGGACGGTTGCCCAGCTCGTGTCGCGATGAAGCTCGATCGACACGCCTTGCTTGTCCGCCAGACCATATTCGTGCGCGATAATCGGCAATGCCGCATCGACGAGCGGCAGGAAGCCAATTCGAAAGCGGCTCATTCCTGCCCTCCCAGCAATGTATCAGCGGTGATCAGTGCTTCGGCGATGTCGGCGATGCGCCGGCCGCTATCCATCGCCTGTTTGCGCAACAAGGCGTAGGCTGCAGGCTCATCGAGCTTGCGCCGCCGCATCAGAAGCATTTTCGCGCGATCGATCAATTTGCGATCGGCGAGTTCCGACTTCGCCTCATCAAGCTCCGTTCGGAGCCTTGAAAAGGCACTGAAGCGGCGAACCGCGAGTTCGAGGATCGGTTTGATCCGCTCCTTCTTGAGGCCATCGACGACGTACGCCGATATGCCGGCATCGACAGCCTCGGCGATCGATCGCTCATCGGACTGATCGACGAACATCGCAATCGGCCGAGCGAGCGCCCGCGATAGCGCAAAGCTTTCTTCCAGCACATCGCGACCGGGATTTTCGAGATTGATAAGCACCACATCGGGAGAAAGGCTATGCAACTTCGCGACAAGGCCACGGCGTTCGAGCAATACGTGAATGTCCGAGAAGCCAGCCTCCCGCAGCCCCTCTTCGATCACTGCCGCGCGTGCCGCGCTTTCGTCTACAACCGCGATCTTCAGTGAATGCCTCCTGCTCTGATCGGCCCTATCAGAGGGGCCTCAGCGTGCAAACCGCTTAAAGCAGCCCCGGGACGCAGGACTGCAGACGCTTCTGTTTCCATTCGTTATCCAGCCACCTTCTTACACAGCGCCCGCGACACCACATTCGCACCCAACGGCTACGCCCCCGCCATGGCGTCGGTCGGCTTCGCCCAATATCGTCGCACTGACAGCGGCAGCTATGCTAAAGGCGCGCGGCAACGATGCCGATCCATAGCTCCAATACCGATGATCCCGCCTTGCTGATCCAGGAGATTCCCTGGCGCGATCCGGCGGAGATATTCACTATCGTCGGCGACAGGCCGGGCACCGTATTTCTCGACAGTGCCGCAACCGGCGATCAGCGCGCACGCATTTCCTATATAGGTGTCGATCCGATCGACGAGGTTCGCCTGCCGGTCGCATCGATGGATGCCGTCGAGGTCGCGTTGCGCCGCCTACGGCGCCCCGGGGAAGCGATCGACGGCCCCCTGCCCTTCAACAGCGGCATCATCGGCGTGATCGGATATGCGCCTGGCGCGCGACAGATGGCCGCCATGCAGGCGCGCGCCGATGATAGTGAAGTGCCGGATCTGATCGTTCGCCGTTACGATCTCATATTGGGTTTCGATCTTGCCCAGCGGCGCTGTTGGGGCATTGCCCGGGATCGCGGCGCAACAAGCGCGGCCAGCCGCATTTCGCAGCTGCTGGAAGCGAGCGGACCCGCCTTGCCCATATCGGCCCATGCCGACTGGCGCGAATACACCAGCGCGGCAGAGCATAGAGCCCAGGTCGAACATGTGCTGCGCTATATCGCTGCCGGCGACATCTACCAGGCCAATGTCTCGACGCGCTTCTCACGTCCGCGTCCCTGCGGCTTTTCCGCAGCGGCCGCCTATCTGGCGCTCCGGCACCACAACCCCGCACCGTTCGGCGCCTTCGTGGATCTTGGCGAGGGCAGCGCGCTGATCAGCGCTTCGCCGGAACGCTTCGTCCAGTGTGACCGCGAAGGCCGGATCGAGACGCGGCCGATCAAGGGCACGATGCCGCGCGATGCCGATCCTGATCGTGATCGTGCAAACGCCGATCAGTTGGCCGCATCGGCCAAGGACATCGCCGAAAACCTGATGATCTGCGATCTGCTGCGTAACGATCTGTCGCAGGTCGCGGTCGCGGGCAGCATCGATGTGCCGCAACTGGCGGCGCTCGAGGGCTTTGCATCGGTGTGGCATCTCGTTTCGGCGGTGCGTGGGCAGCTTGCGCCGGGCCGCGATGCGATCGACCTGCTTCGGGCGACCTTGCCTGGCGGATCGATCACCGGCGCGCCGAAGAAACGCGCGATCGAGATCATTGACGAGGTCGAGACGTCGGCGAGAGGCGCGTTTTACGGGACGGTCTTCTGGCTGGGCGACGATGGCGCGATGGACAGTTCGCTGATCATCCGATCGATCGTCGTAACGCCAACGCAGCTCATCGCGGCGGCGGGCGGCGGGATCGTCGCCGACAGCGATCCGCAAGCCGAATATGCCGAACTGCGGGCGAAGATCGATCCGGTACTGGAAGCCTTTGGCCCAAAGCCCTAAAGCGACGCGATGGACTATCAGATACATGTGATCGGCGGCGGTCTCGCCGGATCGGAAGCAGCCTGGCAGCTTGCCGAGGCCGGCATCCGCGTGCGGCTTTCGGAGATGCGCGGGATCGAAGCGACGCCGGCACATCAGACCGACAGCCTCGCCGAACTGGTGTGCTCCAACAGCTTTCGCTCGGACGATCCGCATAATGCGGTCGGCCTGATCCATGCCGAGATGCGCGCGCTCGGATCGCTGATCATGCGGACCGCCGACCTACATCGCGTGCCCGCCGGTTCGGCGCTGGCGGTCGATCGCGAAGGCTATGCGGAAGGTGTGACGCGGGCGATCGAGGGCCATCCGAATATCGAGCTGGTGCGCGAGCGGATCGACGCACTACCCGACGGGCCTGTCATCGTCGCCACCGGGCCGCTGACCGCCGCCACGCTGGCAGGTTCGATCGGCGAGGCGACCGGTGCAGACGCGCTCGCCTTCTTCGACGCGATCGCGCCGATCGTCCATCATCATTCGATCGATATGGACGTCGCCTGGATGGCATCCCGCTGGGATAAGGGCGAGACCAAGGATTATATCAACTGCCCGATGACGAAGGAGCAGTATATTGCCTTTCATCAGGCGCTGGTGGATGGCGAGAAGGGCGAGTTCAAGGACTGGGAGAAAGACACGCCCTATTTCGACGGTTGCATGCCGATCGAGGTGATGGCCGAACGTGGCGTCGAAACGATGCGCTATGGCCCGATGAAGCCGGTTGGCCTCGACAATCCGCGTACCGGGCGCTGGCCCTATGCGGTAGTGCAGCTCCGCCAGGATAATGCGCTGGGAACGTTGTGGAATATCGTCGGCTTCCAGACCAAGCTGAAACATGCCGAGCAGGTGCGTATCTTCCGCACCATCCCCGGCCTCGAAAATGCGGAATTTGCGCGGCTGGGTGGGCTGCATCGCAACACCTTCATCCAGAGCCCCAAGCTGCTCGACAGCGAACTACGCCTCAAGAGCCGGCCGCATGTTCGCTTCGCCGGGCAGATCACAGGGTGCGAGGGCTATGTCGAAAGTGCGGCGATCGGCCTGTTGGCGGGGCGTTTCGCTGCGGCCGAGCTGCTGGACCGGTCAGCGCCGCCGCCACCGCCGATGACCGCGCTCGGCGCGCTGCTTGGGCATATCACCGGCGGCGCCGATGCCGAGACCTATCAGCCGATGAACATCAATTTCGGCCTGTTCCCGCCGCTGGAAAACGCCAAAGGCGGACGCAAACGCAAGGCGGATCGCAAGGCGATGATGTCCGAGCGCGCGGCCGAGGCGCTGCAGGAGTGGCTCGCCGCCTGATCGGCTGCAGCCGGAGGGAATTATAGACTTAAGATATTA
>Ga0068863_100005112_pt1 | contig 12935 bp, 11 predicted proteins | sample KBSSwiS62_FD_66596 | JGI IMG/M metagenome (GOLD analysis project Ga0068863, IMG submission 66596) | Switchgrass rhizosphere microbial communities from Kellogg Biological Station, Michigan, USA - KBS Switchgrass S6-2 | ecosystem: Host-associated > Plants > Roots > Rhizosphere > Soil ...
AGACGGAAAGCACTATGTGCTGAATGGCGAAAAGATGTGGATCACGAACGCGCACTTTGCCGACGTGTTCGTACTCTTCGCAAAAGTGGATGGGGAAAAGTTTACGGCGTTCATCGTCGAAAAAGAATTCCCAGGATTCAGTGTCGGTGCAGAAGAGCACAAGATGGGTATTCGTGGATCATCGACGGCCCCGCTCATCCTGAATGACTGCCAGGTCCCGGCGGAGAATCTGCTCGGTGAGATTGGTAAAGGACACATCATTGCGTTCAACATTCTGAACGTCGGGCGATTCAAGCTCGCGGCGTTCAGTGTCGGCGGTGCTCGGACCGCAATCCAGAGTTCGGCGAAGTGGGCGAAGGAGCGCAAGGCTTTCGGAAAGACGATTGCTGACTTCGGATTGATCCGCGAAAAGATTGCGTTGATGAATGTTGGCGTCTATGTCGGCGAGTCGATGGTGTATCGCACCGTGGGAATGATGGATGTTGCGCTGGGCGATATCGACAAGAATGCGGCGGATGCATCGAAGCAGATTCGCGCGGCAATCGAGGAGTACGCGGTCGAGTGTTCCCTGCTGAAGGTGTGGGGCTCGGAGATGCTCGATAAGGTCGTCGATGAACAAGTGCAGATCTATGGTGGCTACGGGTTCGTCGAGGAGTATCCGGCGGAACGGGCATACCGCGATTCGCGCGTGAACCGAATTTTTGAGGGTACGAACGAAATCAACCGAATGCTCGTGCTCGATCGGTTGACGAAGAATGCGATGTCCGGCAAGCTGCCGCTCATGCCGGCGATCAAGAAGTTGATGGACGAGATCATGGGCGGGCCGTCGTCGGATGAATTCGACGGAGCACTGGCGGACGAACGTAAAACAGTGGCTAACGCGAAGAAGCTGACACTGTTCTGTGCCGGTATTGCGACCCAGAAATACATGACGGCACTGAAAGATCACCAGGAAGTCCTGGCGGCGCTGGCGGACTTGGTGATTGAGACGTTTGCGATGGATTCGGCACTGCTACGAGCGCAGAAGATGCTGGAGACGCAGGGTGAAACGGCAGCCCGGTTACCGATTGCGATGTCGCAGATTTACATCAGCTACGCCCTCGATCGGATGGCAGGATGGGCGAAAAAGGTGTCGGCAGAGGTCGCGGAGGGTGACATGCTGCGCACTTACATGACGATTGTGCGGCGTCTCACGAAGGTGGAGCCAGTCAATGTGGTCGCGCTGCAAGAACAAGTTGCGTCGCGGGTGCTGGAGACCGGCAAGTACGCGATTTCGTAAGCACAATGAGTGGTGTGGTATTGAAGCGGCCTAACAAGGCCGCTTTTTTGCGCACGCCGTCGTCCATTCGAAGCTCGACAAGCGCCGTGATGACCCGAACGGGGTAGATTGAGGATGGTTACTTTCTCCCATTACTTGCGTACTTTGACCGCATCGTTGGCGAGGGATAACTTTGCAGTATGACAAGCCAAACGCTAGCCGCGAGGGGACCGGCTGCGAGCCTCGATTTGCTAGAGGACCTGGTCGCGATGGAGGGCTGCTCGATCGAGCAACTCTGCATGGAATTGGCCAAGGTTTTCCGGGTTCGAGCGCAGGAAGTCGCCTTGCTACAAGTTGACCGATTGATGCTGAAGTTTCTTCACCCAGCCGAACTTCGTGCCGCTGGGGCCATTCCCCTGAGTTCATCTGCAGTTGCGGCGCGCACGGCGAGCAACAAACGCGCAGACTATTTCAACAATTTCGTAACCGTACAGCACAGCAGCGTATTCGAGTCGGTCAAATTCCCCGTGTCCGACGTCCCGAATAGCGAGATGGATCCGTCGATCATTCAGAAGATGATGACGGTGCCTGTGTTTGGTTCTGGCAACAAGGTAGCCGGAGTGATTCAGATTTCGCGTAAAGGCTTCGACGTAAACTCTGCTGGACCTGACTTCAATTCCGACGATCTGGATCTGCTTCGACAGGCAGCGAGGGCTGTTGGAGTTTTCCTCTCACGCAAGACTAACTAGCCGATTCTCCCCCGATCGACCACCTGTGAATCCGCGCCAAGGGTCCTTCCCTTTCGCCCCTTGGTTTCTCTACCCGCATAGCGGAGAATGATCGTGACTTCCCTGGAAAGCATGCGAAGACTCGACAATATCGAAGAGCTTCTGAACGGCGGCTCGTGTACGCCTGACCGGCTGTGCAATGAGTTGGCTGTGGTGTTCGGGGTGAGGTCAACGGAAATCGGATTGTTACGCGTCGAGGGTAAAACGTTGAAATTTGTCCATCCGCAGGAGCTCCAGTCGGCGGGTTCCATACCGCTTTCGAGTTCGGCGGTCGCGGCAAAAACGGCAGTGGGAAAAATTCCCGAACTCTTCAACCAGTTTGCGACGGTTCCCCATCACACGTTTTTCGAAACCGTGAAGCTGACGAATGAACAGCTGACCGCGGCGCAGCAAACGATCCAGAAGTTAATGTCCGCGCCGATTCTCGATGAACTCAACGAGACGATTGGAGTGATTCAGGTGTCGCGAAAAGGAATCTCTCCCGCCGCAGCCGGTCCCGACTTCACGATGGACGATCTCGACACATTGGAGCGCGCCGCACGACGCATTTCATATCTACTCCCCGAACTTCTCCTTCCCGGCACTAACTCGCCTCACGGCAGGTTGACCTTTCAGGGCCACGGCCTCGCGAAAAAGAAAGCCTAAAGGCTCGGGCCGCATCGAATCATCTGGAGGTTACTGGATGGCCAGGTCGGTTTTCGATGAGAAGCGCAAAGAACTAGAACTCCACGAACTGCAAATGGGAACTTCACGCGGAAGGCTTGCAGTTTCCCTGGATATGCTGACGGATGCGCTCTCTTTGGTTGGACAACATGGGGTCTACTGCCAAAGCGCGCGCCAACCGGGTAAGCCGGCCATGGATATCCAGATGATCATGAACGAACTTGTGGGTGCGAAGGAGCTGGTCTCCTCGGTGATGGAGGAACTCCGAAAGAACCGACTCGAAGACTAGCGCCCGGAGCCTGCCAAAGTTCCTGCTTCGCGATTACAATACTTGCGATTTGAAAATCCGGGAGGAACAATGCGCAAAACAGTATTGCTGTCCTTGGCAGTTCTCCTATCGATTATGGCGGTAGCCCAGCAGAAACCCTTAAGTCCACGCCAGCAGTCACAAGCAAAGCTGGGGAACGGCAAGACCGTTTCGGTCGACTACGGCGCGCCCTCAATGCGCGGCCGGAAGATCATGGGTCAGTTAGTTCCCTACGGCAAAGTCTGGCGGACGGGTGCGAATGAAGCGACGAAGTTTCACACCGATGCCGACCTGATGGTCGGCGGAACCAAGGTTCCCGCCGGTGATTACACGCTTTACACCCTGCCGGGCGAAGGAGTTTGGAAGCTGATCATCAACAAGCAGACCGGTCAGTGGGGCACCGAGTACGACGAGAGCAAAGACCTCGCTCGCATCGATATGAAAGTCACGAAAACGGCTCAGCCGGTCGAGCAGATGCAGATCAAGCTCGATCCCAAGAGTGATGGCGACGTGATCATGCATGTGACCTGGGAAACGACCGACGCTAGCGTCGAACTGAAGCCCGCCAAATAAGTGTGTTCAATCAAGAGGAAGCCCCGCCTCCGCGGGGCTTTTGCTTTGGAGTCGGCAGACGCGCTCAAATCCGCATGGCTCAGGCTGGTGGCTCCTGTTCCATCTCCGCTTCAACCTTCAGAGATTCCAAATCTCTAAAGATCGTCACCACTGCCATTCTCCGGCCATTCTGGTTAAAGCTCACCGTGCAGTCCTTGTTGTCTACGTCGCCATCGACCACTATAGAATCCCACTTCTCGACATGGCCGACGTAGTTGATGGGGATGTCGTAGTGCTGGCTCCAGAAGAATGGAACGAAGTCAAAACGGCGGTTCTGTCCCAGCATGTTTTTAGCCGCGGTCTGGCCCTGCCGCTCAGCTACCACCCAGTGCTCCACGCGAATTCCCTGGCCCGATCTCGGGTCTGGCCAACGCGCGATGTCGCCTGCAGCAAAGACACCATTCGCGCTGGTTTCAAGATATTCGTTCACCGCAATGCCGCGATCCATGGCCAATCCTGCCGCTTCAGCCAATGCGATCGAGGGCTTCACTCCCACGCCGAGCACCAGGAAATCGGCCTCTATGGTTGATCCGTCGCTCAACGTCACTCTGCTTCCATCCACGCGACGGACCGTTCGCTCAAGATGGAAGGTCACACCGTGCGATTCGTGAAGGTTGCGTACGAAGGATCCCAGCTCCGGACCGAGGATTTTCTCCATCGGGAGCCGGCCCGGAGCAACCACATGCACGGCCACTCCTCGCGCGCGAAGTGACGCCGCAACCTCAAGTCCGATAAAGCTGGCACCGACGACAACAACCTGTTTCGCCGATGCGACCCTCGCCACAATCGACTGGCTGTCCGCAAACGACCGCAAGTAGAGCAGCTGGGAGGGAGTCGCTCCCTCAACCGGGAGCTTTACAGGATCCGCACCGGTTGCCAGCAATAGCGCGTCATATTCGTACGTTTTGCCATTATCGGCAGTGACCCACTTCTTTGCGGTATTCAGTTCCGTGACGCGGGTGTTGAGAAGCAGGTCGATCTTTTGCTCGGCGTACCATTCCAGCGGACGCAGCGGAATCCATTCAGGAGGGGCGGTGCCGGCGAGAAAGTCTTTCGAGAGGTTAGGACGGTCGCACGGAGGCGCACTGTCGGCGCTGATCATCGTCAGCGGGCCTTGGTATCCTTCGCGGCGAAGCATGTCGGCTGCGGCCAGGCCAGCAGCACCACCGCCCACAATTACGACAGAACTGGGATGACTCGCGGATACCGGCTTCGAACCTAGCTGTGCAAGCTTTTCCCGGACGAAGACTTTCTCGCCGACTTGCTCGACCTTCCAGCACTGAATTGGATCGAGGGCCGGGGCGCGCAGGGCCTCACCGGTCCGCAAGCTGAAACATGCATGGTGCCACGGACACCGCACCTCGTCGCCCTGAATCAGTCCGTCCGCGAGTGGCCCATGGTAGTGAGTACAATGCGCGGCTACCGCGAACAGCTCACTTCCGCGTCGGGCAAGTACGACCTCTTCGCCATCAACCTGTCCCTGCACCATGCCGCCATCCGGAACGTTGCTAAGCGGGACACCATTCTTAAAATCCAGCTTCTCTGAATCCGCCATCGCTGGTCCACCCTCTAGTGCAGCGATTATAGCGAGCGGGGGAGGTGTTTGGAGAGTGGACATGTCCTGCTTGGCGACGTCTGCATGAGACTTATGTGAGCCGGGAACCAACTTTGAACTTGGCGAGTGCACGGCGATTCCCTACTCTCTTAACACGTAAGCTAAGTTGCCGTAGGGGCAGAAGCTCCCTGACGCGTTAAAGAATTGGAGTGTTTTCGATGAAGAGTTTGCGTGCCGGTGTGATCTTGCTATCGCTTTCGTTCGTTTCTCTTTACGGGCAGGAATCGACTCCACAGGAACCGGAGCGAATCGATCCGGTCCCAGTCTTCCGTGTCGACGTAGTATCGCGAACGACGAAGGCCATTAATTACCAGTACCGAAGTGGCGCCACGATCGTAAAGTTCGGCGGAACGGGCCTGATGCCAAAGGCGAAGGGCCAGGCGAAGGTGGAGAGCAAGCAGGGATACACCGAGATCGAAGTTGAATTTGAAAACATTCCTCCGGCCACAAGTTTCGGTTCCAGCTACCTGACTTACGTCCTCTGGGCAATTACGCCGGAGGGCAGTGCGACCAACCTGGGCGAGCTTGTGCTGAATAACGGCAGGAGCAAGGTGAACGTGACAACCAGGTACCAGTCGTTTGCGATGATTGTGACGGCTGAGCCGCATTCCGCTGTGAAACAGCCGAGCGAGCTGCTGGTCATGGATAACACACCAACGTATGAGGTTAAGGGCGCAATCCAGACGGTGGACGCGAAGTACGAGTTGCTGAAGAAGTCCAACTATCCACCTCTCGTTGGAAGCCTGGAGAAACCGGGTGACAAGAACATTCCGCTGTTCATCCTGGAGGCCCGTAATGCGGTGCGCATCGCAAACGAGGCAGGGGCGCCGAAATATGTCCCCGACGTTTACGAGAAGGCGACGAAATCGCTGCAGCAGGCCGAGGACTATCACGTACGCAAGCAGACAAAGCCGGCGCTGATGATTGCGCGTGAAGCGGCGCAAAACGCCGAAGATGCCAGGGCAATCGCGGTTACGCGCATCGAAGACGAACGCATTGCGAAGGAAAAAGCAGACGCTGCCGCAAGACAGGCGGCAGCCGAGGCGCGTGCCGCAGAGGCGCGACAGCGCGAGTTAGAAGCGAAACTTGCGACAGAAGAAGAGGCTCGCAAGCGAGCTGAGGCGGATGCCCAGAGAGCGCGCGCGGAAGAGGCTGCGCGGCGCGAGGCTGCCGATCGCGCGACGGCGGATGAAGCCCGCAAGCAAGCTGAGGCCCGTGCCGAAGAAGAAAAACGGCGTGCTGCCGAGGAAGTCCAGAAAGCCGAGATGGAAAAGGCTGCTCTACGCATGAAGCTGTTTGAGCAGTTCAGCCGTATTCTCGAGACGCGCGACTCCGAGCGTGGGTTGATCGTGAACATGTCTGACGTGCTGTTCGACTTCGGAAAGTACACGTTGCGGCCGGTAACTCGCGAGAAGCTGGCGCGTGTTGCGGGAATTCTGTTGAACTATCCTGACCTAAAGATTGATGCGGAAGGCCACACCGACAACGTCGGCAGCGACGAGTTCAACCAGACGCTATCGGAGAAACGAGCAACCACCGTCATCGAGTTCCTGAAGGAACAGGGAATCATGGAGACCAGTCTGACCGCGAAGGGACTTGGCAAGTCCGTGCCGGTGGTCCCGAACACAACGGCCAAGAATCGTCAGCAAAATCGCAGAGTGGAGCTGATCATCTCTGGTGAAGTCATCGGGCATAACATTGCGGAAAAACCGGCGCCGGCGGTGACACAGTAGAGTAGAAATTCTCTGAAAAAGATGAAGGCCCCCTGGAATGGGGGCTTTCGTTATTTGCGGGTAACAGCGATTTCCGGCGGCGCGCCGGCGCTCTGAAAGAAAATCAGGCGCTAAATGGATGAGAGTGGGGCACAAAGGTCTTGTTTAGCTTGAAGCGATTTCGTTTAGACTGTGTGGCGCTAAAAGGAGAATCAAATGAAAAGGTTAGTCTTGGCGGTCTTGTTCTTGTCGACATGTGCGTGGGCGCAGAACCCGGTCTCAGACGCATTACGGGAGCGGTTGCCGGGTGCGACCAAGAATACAATCGGCGCGGCGGAGGTGATGCCCGCGGACAAATACGCATACAAGCCGACCCCGGCACAGGTTCCGTTTGGACATTGGGTGTCTCATGCGACCACCGCAAACTATTTCATCTGCTCGAAGCTGACCGGCGGGACTGCTCCGGAGGCGGGAGTAAAAGAAACCGATCCCAAAGACAAACTTATTGATGCTCTCAAGAAGTCGTTCGACTATTGCTCCACGCAGCTTCCGAAACTGCAGGACAGCCAACTGGGCGAAGAAGTGTCGTGGTTCGGAAGCCGCAAGTTGACGAAGGGCGCGGCAGCGCTGGATCTGAGTGCCGACTGGGCGGACCACTATGCGCAGATGGCGAGCTATTTAAGACTGAATGGACTCTTGCCGCCTACGGCAAAGAAGTAGTGGACTGGGCCGGCGAGGCGCCGGTGCTCCGGTCTTCCAAAACTCCAAAAGAGAAAAACCCCACATTTGCCAGTGCGCAGATGTGGGGTACCTAATTGTGCCGGCGAGACACCGGGGCGCTCCAATTACTCGGCGACGGATTTGCTCTGCGGCTTCCAGCGCAGGATTGGCTTGCGGGCGGCAGCGACTTCATCGAGACGCGAGACACGCGTGTGGTACGGCGCGTTCCGAATCAGGTCGGGCTCCTGCTCGGCCTCCTGTGCGATCTTCTGCATGGCGTCGATGAAGATGTCCAGTTCTTCCTTCGATTCGCTCTCGGTGGGCTCGATCATGAGCGCGCCGTGAACGATTAGCGGGAACGAAACTGTGTACGGATGGAATCCGTAGTCGATCAGACGCTTGGCGATGTCGCCGGTCTTGATACCGTTCTTGGCCTGCAACCTGTCGCTGAAGACCACCTCGTGCATCGAAGGCATCTTGTAGGGCAGGTCGTAGGAACTCTCGAGCTTCTTCCGAATATAGTTCGCGTTGAGAACGGCGTCTTCGGTGGTCTGCCGCAAGCCGTCGGGACCGTTCGCCATGATGTAGGCGAGGGCGCGGACGTGCATTCCGAAGTTTCCGAAGAACATGCGCACACGACCGATGGACTGCTTGCAGTCGTATTCGAGACGGAAGGTGCCGTCCTGAAGTTGGGTGACGATCGGTACGGGAAGAAACGGCTCAAGAATCTTCTTCACCGCCACGGGTCCAGAGCCGGGGCCTCCACCTCCGTGCGGGGTCGAGAACGTCTTGTGCAGGTTGAGGTGCATGACGTCAACGCCGAAGTCACCAGGGCGGGTTTTTCCGACGAGCGCGTTCATGTTCGCGCCGTCCATGTATAGCAGGCCGCCCTTGGCGTGGAGTATCTCGGCGATCTTCCCGATCTGCGTTTCAAAGCCACCCAGGGTGCTGGGATTCGTAATCATGAGGCCGGCGATCTCGTCATTCATCTGCGCTTCGAGCGCGGCGAGGTCGACCATTCCCTGCTCGTTCGACTTGAGGTTCTCGACCGTGTATCCGCACATGGCTGCGGTTGCCGGATTGGTGCCGTGAGCTGAGTCGGGGATGAGGATGCGCTTGCGCGGATTCCCCTTGGATTCGAGGTACGCGCGCATCAGCAGCACGCCGGTCATTTCGCCATGAGCGCCGGCAGCGGGCTGAAGGGTGATCGCATCCATACCGCAGATTTCGATGAGTGCGTCCGCAAGAGTCTTCATCACCCGCAGGCAGCCCTGCGAAACGCGTTCCGGCTGGTAGGGATGCGCGTTGGCAAGGCCTTCCAGGCGAGCAACGGTCTCGTTCACGCGGGCGTTGTACTTCATGGTGCAGGAGCCCAGCGGATACATGCCGTGATCGACCGCGTAATTCCACGTGGAGATGCGGGTGAAGTGGCGGATGATTTCAATCTCGCTGACCTCGGGCATGTTGCCGAGATCGGCGCGCTCGAGTTCTCCGAGTTCCTTCGCGGCGTCAACATCGGGAACGTCGAGCGGAGCGAGGCGATAACCCTTCTTGCCGGGCGAGGACTTCTCGAAGATCAGCCCTTCGTTCTGGCTGATGTGCGTCGTTGCCTTGAGGATCTTTTCTTCCGACATTACTTCACCTCCGCAACGGCAGCGTCGATCGCTTCGCGACTGTTCATCTCGGTACAGCACCAGACTGCGGCGTTGCCGAGTTCGGGATAGAACTTCTTCAGCGGGAATCCGCCGACGATGTGCTTGTCGGTGAGGCGCTGGCCAACGACATAGGGATCGTCGGCGGTCTGCACGACGAACTCGTTGAAGCGCGGTGACGAGTCGAAGAGGACCTTCGCCTTCTTCGCGAACTGCTGGCGCGCGTAGGCGGCTTTGGCGAGATTCTGCTTGGCGAGTTCTTTGAGCCCCTCGCGGCCGTAGATGGTCATGTAGATGTTTGCCATCAGGGCGATCAGGGCCTGGTTGGTGCAGATGTTGGAGGTCGCCTTCTCGCGCCGGATGTGCTGCTCGCGGGTAGAGAGGGTCAGAACGAAGCCGCGCTTACCGTGCTTGTCCTTGGTCTCGCCGACGAGGCGTCCGGGAATCTGGCGAACAAACTTCTCTTTCGTAGCAATGACGCCTGCGTACGGTCCGCCATAGCCGAGTGGAATTCCGAACGACTGCGTCTCCATGGAGAGAATGTCGGCTTCGACCGGCGGGCGAACGATACCGAGCGAAAGTGCCTCGGCGATCGATACGACAAGGAGGGCGCCCTTTTTGTGCGCGATCTCTGCGATCGCAGCCACGTCCTCGATGGTTCCGAAGAAATTGGGCGATTGAATCAGGATGCAGGCAGTCTGGTCGTCAATAGCGGCGTCGAGAGCCTTGAGGTCCACGCGGCCGTTGTCTGTGAAATTAATCTCGGCCAGCGGCATGCCCTGATGCTTCGCGTACGTGCGAATCACCTCGCGGTACTCGGGATGCACACTGCGTGCGAGCAGGGACTTGCTTCTTCCGGTAAGACGCACGGCCATCATCACGGCTTCGGCGGCGCCGGTGGACCCGTCATACATGGAGGCGTTCGCGACTTCCATGCCGGTAAGTTCGCAGATCATGGTCTGGAACTCGAAAATCGACTGGAGGGTTCCCTGCGCGATTTCTGCCTGGTAGGGCGTGTAGGCCGTGAAGAACTCGCCGCGCGAGATCAGCGAATCGATGACAACCGGACGATAGTGGTTATAAGCGCCTGCACCGAGAAAGATGTGGAAGCCAGTCGTGTTCTCGTTGGAACGAGCCTTGAACCAGTCCACGATTTCGGACTCGGCCATCTGGCGCGGAACTTTGAGGTCGCGATCGAGCCGGTATTCCGCTGGAATCGAGGCAAAGAAATCGTCGACGGATTTAGCGCCGATCTCTCGTAACATCACTTCGCGATCGGCAGGAGACTTTGGAAGATAGCGCATAATTTGAGAATCTATCGGGTCATCGTGCCATCGCGCCAACAGGCTATCGAGAAGCAAGGGGACCGGGGTTCGTTATAAGTGAAGCTTTAACTTCTAGTACTACGAAATCGAAAGGCGTTGTGGGCCGGCGGACCGGCGGCGCTCCAACTACTTCTCGTCGGCCGCGTATTTCTCGTAATCGGAAGCTGAAAGTAGGCCATTCACTTCCGCGGGATCCTTCAAGTTTACCTTTACCATCCAGGCGGCATGAGCGTCGCTGTTCACTTTCTCCGGAGACGTGGCGAGATCGGCATTCACTTCGGTGACGGTGCCAGATACGGGAGCGAACAGATCGCTGACGGCTTTTACGGACTCAACGGTTCCAAAGCTGCTGCCGGCCTTCAGTTCCGAACCCACTTTGGGTAGTTCGACGAACACGATGTCACCGAGTGAGTTCTGGGCGTGGTCGGTAATCCCGATCGTGCCAGTGTTGCCTTCAACCTTGATCCACTCATGTTCTTTTGTGTACTTGAAGTCTGCGGGATAAGCCATCTATCACTCCGTTGGCGAGTTCGCCAGAATCTTGTCAGGCTGAGTGCGCCTGTACTGTTATGCCTTCTTAGGCTTCTTATAAAACGGTGTAGGAATCACTTTGCACTTCACCATCTGTCCGCGAATCTCGACATTGACCTCAGTGTCGACTGCCGAGAGTTCCAGGGGAACGTAAGCCAACGCGATGTTCTTCATCAAAAAGGGCGCCGGCGAGCCGCTGGTGACGTAGCCCACTTCTTTTCCTGCGAGATCGAACACCTTGTAGCCGTCGCGCGGAATCCCGCGATCGACATTCTCAAGGCCTACCAGCGTCCGCTTGATGCCCTCTCCTTTTTGCTCCGCAAGAGCCGTGCGCCCGACGAACTCGCCCTTATCCATTTTCAAGAAGCGATCGAGTCCAGCTTCCCAGACCGTGATCTCTTCCGAGATTTCGTGTCCGTAGAGAGGAAGCTTGCCCTCGAGACGCAGGGTATTACGCGCGCCAAGACCGCAAGGCAAGGCATTGAATTCCCTGCCCGCTTCCATGATCTCATTCCAAACTCGGGCGCTGGTCGCCTCGTCTGAAGGAACGTAAATTTCGAAACCATCTTCGGCGGTATAGCCCGTGCGGGCAATCATTGTGTTGCGAAGTCCGCAGACAGTGCCGTGCGTGAACCAGTAAAACTTGACCTGCGAAAGGTCAACGTCGGTGAGTTTCTGTAGCAGCTTTACGCCGTTCGGTCCCTGGATGGCGATCTGAGTGTAGTTGTCGCTGAGATTGTCGACGCGGCAATCGAAGCCTTCGGCCTGACCTACGACCCAGTTGACGTCCTTCTCGCGGGTTCCGGCATTGATGACCAGTAGATAGTCGTCTTCGCCCAACTTGTGCACGATGACGTCGTCGACAAACGTACCCTCTGGATATAGGAGCGCGGAGTACTGGCACTGTCCGACGGCGAGTTTCGAGGCATCGTTCATGGTCATACGCTGAACAGCTTCGAGGGCCTCGGGGCCGTGGACGCGGATGTCGCCCATATGGCTGACGTCGAAGATACCGACGGAGTTGCGGACGGCCATGTGTTCGGCGATAAGTCCACCGCTTTTGCGATCGCCGCTGGGCGGGTACTCGACGGGCATGTCCCAGCCGGCGAAGTCGACCATGCGGGCACCCATCTGGCGATGAGTGGCGTTTAAAGCCGTCTTGCGAGGTGTGGTCTCTACTGCTGGGGCCAAAGGGAGTTTCCTTCGAGCAGACAACCTATCTGCACTCAGTGAGATGAGGGAACCTTGTACGTTAACACGTGCATTTTCAATGGGTCAATGATGCGCGAACAGGCCAGCGACGCGGGTCGCGGTGGCTTGTTTTCTAAATGAGGTAAATGGTTACGAAGGTGTCGAACGAGCTTGATCTCTCTTTTCCGAAAAGAAGTTTGGAGTTATCGTTCGGGCATGGCGGAACGTTTTCTTTGTTCGGTGTGCGAGCAGGTAGAAGACCGGTGCGATTGCCTCAAGTATTGCGCGATTTGCCAGGGCTATAACCAGGTTCGGCTGTGCCAGGACGGCCAACACTACTGCCTGGAATGCCGAGAAGCCTGCGATTACGCTCCGGAGCGGTAGAACCGGCCGCTGACACTGCAGGCCATCAACCTCATCTATAATGGCGCGCCTACGCGGAAGTCTTTCTGCGCGGAGGCTCCGGTCCATGCGAACCCGTCTCGCGGTGTTCTTCGTATTTCTCTCTCTGAACCTTGCAATCTTTTCGCAGGAAGCTGCGCAGCCTGACGTCGCCCGATT
>Ga0068863_100005115_pt1 | contig 12932 bp, 8 predicted proteins | sample KBSSwiS62_FD_66596 | JGI IMG/M metagenome (GOLD analysis project Ga0068863, IMG submission 66596) | Switchgrass rhizosphere microbial communities from Kellogg Biological Station, Michigan, USA - KBS Switchgrass S6-2 | ecosystem: Host-associated > Plants > Roots > Rhizosphere > Soil ...
GACTGCGGCGTCACTTCGACCATCTCGTCGTCGTCGATATAGGCGATCGCCTGTTCCAGCGTCATGATCCGCGGCGGGGTCAGGCGGATGGCGTCGTCCTTGCCGGTCGAACGGAAGTTCGTCAGCTGCTTGGACTTCATCGGGTTGACTTCGAGATCGTCGGGCTTGGCGTTCTCGCCGATGATCATGCCCTCGTAGATCTTCTCCTGCGGCTTGACGAACAGCACGCCGCGCTCCTCGAGCGAGTTGAGCGCGTAGCCCACCGCCTCGCCGGTGCCGTTGGAGATCAGCACGCCGTTCTGGCGGCCCGGGATGGGGCCTTTGTGAACGTCGTACTTCTCGAACAGGCGGTTCATGATACCGGTGCCGCGCGTGTCGGAGAGGAATTCGCCGTGATAGCCGATCAGGCCGCGCGAGGGCGCCGAGAAGGTGATGCGGGTCTTGCCGCCGCCGCTCGGACGCATGTCGGTCATCTCGGCCTTGCGGATGTTCATCTTCTCGACGACGGTGCCGGCATACTCGTCATCCACGTCGATCACGACGGTTTCGTAAGGCTCGGTGCGCTGGCCGTTCTCGTCGGTGCGGAACAGCACGCGCGGACGGCTGATGCCCAGCTCGAACCCTTCGCGGCGCATCGTCTCGATGACGACGCCCAGCTGGAGTTCGCCACGGCCGGCGACTTCGAAGCTGTCCTTGTCGGCGCTCTCGGTGACGCGGATGGCGACGTTCGATTCGGCTTCGCGCTCCAGGCGGTCGCGGATCATGCGGCTGGTCACCTTGGACCCTTCGCGGCCCGCCATCGGCGAATCGTTCACGGCGAAGCGCATCGACAGCGTCGGCGGATCGATCGGCTGCGCGTGCAGCGGCTCGGTGACGGTCTGGTCGGCGATGGTGTTCGAAACGGTCGCGGTGGTCAGGCCCGCGATCGAGATGATGTCGCCCGCCTTCGCTTCTTCGACCGGGATGCGGTCGAGGCCGTGGAACGCCAGCAGCTTGGAGGCGCGGCCGGTCTCGACCAAGTTGCCGTCGTTATCCAGCGCACGAATCGGATCGTTGACCTTGACCCGGCCCGACTGGACTTTGCCGGTCAGGATGCGGCCCAGGAAGTTGTCGCGATCAAGCAGCGTCACCAGGAACTTGAAGGGACCATCGACGTCGGCTTCAGGCGCCGGCACGTGCTCGATGATCTTCTCGAACAACGGGGTGAGCGTGCCCTCGCGCGCGTCGGGGTCGTAGCTGGCGTAGCCGTTGCGGCCCGAGGCGTAGAGCGTCGGGAAATCGAGCTGCTCGTCATTAGCGTCGAGGCTGACGAACAAGTCGAACACCTCGTCGAGCACTTCGGCGTGGCGGCCGTCGGGACGGTCGATCTTGTTGACGACGACGATCGGCTTCAAGCCGAGGCCAAGCGCCTTGCCGGTGACGAACTTGGTCTGCGGCATCGCGCCTTCCGAGCTGTCGACCAGCAGGATCACGCCGTCGACCATCGAGAGGATGCGCTCCACCTCGGCGCCGAAGTCGGCGTGGCCGGGGGTGTCGACGATGTTGATGCGATAGCCGTTCCACTCGATCGAAGTCGGCTTGGCGAGAATCGTGATTCCGCGCTCCTTCTCCAGATCGTTCGAATCCATCGCGCGCTCTTCGATGCGCTGGTTGTCACGGAAGGTGCCGGATTGGCGGAAAAGCTGGTCGACGAGCGTGGTCTTGCCATGGTCGACGTGCGCGATGATCGCGATATTGCGCAGCGGAAGCGGGGCGGACATTCGGTAGCCTGTACGTTCGAGGAAGCGGATCGCGGCACTTCGCTGCACCGCACAATCGGCGCGCCCTTACGCGAAGTGGCGCCTCCGGGCAAGTCGCGCGAGTCGATCGAGGCGAGACACGCGCTTGCCGGCGCCGCATTTCGTTGCGCGATCGCCGGGGTTCAAGATAGGTATAGTCCGAGGGCAAACAACTGGGGAGTGCCGCGATGCTCAATTACATGCTCATGCCGTTTCGCCGTTATGCGGATTTCTCGGGACGATCGCGGCGGATGGAGTTCTGGTCGTTCGCGCTGCTCAACATCATCGTGATGGCGGTGATCACGGGGATCGTGCTGGCGACCAGCGGCAGCTTCGCCGCGTTCACCGACTCGGGCAACGGCATGATGTCGGCTTATAGCTCGCTGCTGTTCGGCAGCGCGGGCATGCTCTACGCGATCTGGTGGCTGGCGACGATCGTCCCCAACGTGGCGGTGACGGTGCGCCGCTTCCACGACCGCGACATGAGCGGCTGGTGGTATCTGGGCGTCGTCGTGCTCTCGATGATCCCGCTGATCGGCATGCTGGTGGGCCTTGCCTTCCTGGTGCTGATGCTTCTGCCGGGAACGCCGGGTGCGAACCGTTTCGGCCCGGACCCGAAGGATCCGAGCGGCACCGAGGTGTTCGCCTGAGCTAGAGTCTGCTCTGTTTAAGCGGCACCGGCCCACGCCCCCACCCGACCTCCCACAGGGTACACTCGTCGGGAGGTCGGGTGGGGGCGTGGGCCGGTGCCGTGTCCGCTTCTAGCGGAGTCTAAAGCTCGCGCAGGGCCTGCGCTGGCTTGGTCCGCAGCAGCGGGAGCGAGCCGGCGAGCGCTACCACGAGGACCAGCAGCAGTCCGGCGGCGAGCACGGCGAGAACGCGCGGCCAGTCGGGCAGCCAGGTGAAGCCGAACAGGCGGTCGATCACCAGCCAGGACAATCCGCTGCCGATCGCGAGCGAGACGACCGCCAGCACGGCGGCGATCAGGGTGTACTCGGCCAGTTGGAGCAGCAGCACTTGCGCGCGGCTGGCGCCCAGGATGCGCAGGATCACGGTGTCGTACGTCCGGCTGGCGCGCGCGGCGGCGATGGCGCCGGTCAGCACGGCAAGGCCCGCGATCACCGCGACCGAGGCGGCGGCGAGGATCGCGGTCGACATCTGCGCGAGCAAGTCGCGGGCATCACGCAGCAGCGAGCCGGTCTCGATCACCGAGCTTGAGGGGAACGCGCGCACCAGGCGCGGCAGCAGCGTCGGCGCGTTGGCCTTGCCCGGCAGGTCGATTGTCGCCGCCAGGTTGTGCGGCGCGTCGCGCAGCGTGTTGGGCGAGAACACCAGGACGAAGTTGAAGCCCAGCGAATCCCAGTCGATCCGCCGCAGCGAGGCGACGCGGGCGCTGCGCTCGACGCCGAGCAGGCTGATGGTGAGGCGGTCACCTACATTGAGGCCGATGGCCTTGGCGAAGTCCTGGTCGACCGAGACCAGCGGCTCGCCGGTATAGCCTTGTGGCCACCACCGGCCGGCGACGAGCGTGTTGCCCTCTGGCACCGTGTCCGAATAGGTCAGTCCGCGCTCGCCCTGGAGCGCCCAGGCGCCGTCGGGCACGGTCTTGAGATCGGCGACGCGGGTCATCGCGTTCGCGGGGCCATAAGCGAGGATGCGGCCGCGCAAGTTGGGGATCAGGCGGACCTTGGCGGCGGGTACGGTGGCGGCAACGGTTCGGCGAAAGTCATCGGCCCGGTCGCGCGGCACGTCGAGCACGAAGTAGGCGGGCGCGCGCTGGGGCACGGTGCGGCGGATGTTGGCATCGAGGCTGGTCTCGACCGCCGCGATCAGCACGAAGGCCGAGAGGCCGAAGCCGAGCGCGGTCACCAGCGCGCCGGTCTGTGCGCCGGGGCGGTGGAGGTTGGCGAGGCCACTGCGCAGGAGCGGGTTCGCCGGTCGCGGCAGTCGCGCGGCCAGCCGGCGTATTCCCCAGCCGACGAGCGCGAGCAGCGCCAGCATCGCCGCCGCGCCGCCCAGGAAGCCGAGCGTCATCTTGGGTTGTGACGACTGGACAAGGGTGAGCGCAAGGATGCCGGCCAGGCCGCCGAGCACCGGCAGCGCCAGGGCCTTGCGCGCGACCTTGAGCGGCGCGACGCGGGCGCGCAGCACCGCCATCGCCGGGTAGTCCCGCGCGCGCAGCAGCGGCGGCGCGGCGAAGACGAGCGCCACCAGCAGGCCATAGACCGCCGCGCTCGCCAGCGCCGTCGGCGAGACCAGAAGGCCCACGCTCACCGGCAGCAGCGCGCCGAGAGCCTGGGCGAGCAGCGGTGTGACCAGCACGCCCGCGACCAGGCCCGCCAGGCTTCCGGCCAGCGCGGCGGCGGCGATCTGGAGCAGGTAGATGCGCGCGATGTCGGTGCTCGTCGCGCCCAGCACCTTGAGCGTGGCGATGCTGGCGCGCCGCGCCTCGAGGTAGGAGGCAACGCCGCCGCCGATGCCGATCCCGGCGATCACCAGCGCCGCGAGGCCGACGAGCACCAGGAACTGGCCCATGCGCTCGACGAACTTGTTGGTGCCCGGCGCGGCCTTGTCGCGGGTGCGGTACTCAAGTCCGGCATCGGGGAACCGCGCCTGCAGCCGGTCGACCGTCGCTTGCGGATCGAGCCCCGGCGTCAAGGCGACGCGCAGCTTGGTGCGATACATCGCGCCCAGGGCAGTGAGCCCGGCGCGGCGCGGCATGTCGAGGCCGACGATCGCCGTGTCGCCCAGCGCGAAGCCTTCGCTCAACTGCTCGGCATCGCGGGCGATGACGCCGCCGACGCGCACCGGCATGCCGCCGATCGCGACGGTATCGCCAACCCGGGCGCCGAGCCGGGCCAAGGTGCCTTCCGACAGCCAGGCCTCGCCCGGCGGCGGCGCGCCGACCTTGCGTCCGTCCTTCAGCTCCAGCCGGCTGTAGAGCGGCCACTGCCGGTCCACCGCCTTGAGCGCCACCGGGGCGGTGGCATCGCCGTTGGTCACGATCGCCTGCAAGCGGATGCCATCGGTCACGCGGCCGAGCGCGTGCACCGCGGCGCTTTCCTGGGGCGTCAGGCTGCGCTGCCAGACGTTGACGCCGATGTCTCCGCCCAGGATCGCCTGGCCCCGGCTGCCCAGCGCCTGCTCGATCGAGCCGGTCAGGGTGCCGATCGCCGCGATCGCGCCCACGCCCAGGAACAGGCAGACCAGCAGCAGGCGAAGCCCGCGGAACCGCGCGGAGAGGTCGCGCCGGGCGATCGTCCAGGCGGTGCTCCAGGGCAGGGCTGCGGCGATGCGCGCGGTCTCAGGCAAGCGTGTCGCTCGCTTTCACCGTTGTGAGCGTGTCGCTCACGATTTCGCCGTCGGCCATCGTCACCACCCGCTCGCAGCGTTGGGCGAGCGAGGCGTCGTGGGTGATGATCAGCAGCGTCGCGCCGGTCTCGGCCTGCCGGTCGAACAGCAGGTCGACGATGGTGCGGCCTGTCGCGGCATCGAGGTTGCCGGTCGGCTCGTCGGCGAAGATCAGGACGGGGCGCGGCGCGATGGCGCGGGCGATGGCCACGCGCTGCTGCTCGCCGCCCGAAAGCTGCGCGGGATAATGCGTCATGCGATGACCCAGACCCACCGCCGTCAGCTCCGCCTCGGCGCGGGCACGGGGGGCGGCCATGCCGGCAAGCTCCATCGGCGTCGTGACGTTCTCCAGCGCGGTCATCGTCGGCAGCAGGTGAAAGGCCTGGAGCACCACGCCGATCCGGCCCCGGCGCGCGCGGGCGAGGCCGTCCTCGTTCATCCCGGCAAAATCCGCGCCCGCCACTTGCAGCCGCCCGGAGGTCGCGCGCTCCAACCCCGAGAGGATCGCCATCAGCGAGCTCTTGCCCGAGCCGGAGGGGCCGAGCAGGGCGAGGCGCTGCCCTTGCGGCACTTGCAAGCCGATCCCGCGCAGGATCTCGACCGCGGCGCTGCCCTGGCCGAGCGTCAGCCGCAAGTCCTCGGCAACAATGGCGGCAGTGGTGTCGGGAAGGGGCGAACGGGGGGCTAGCGGCGTGGCGGTCACGCGCCCCATATGGGCGCTGCCCATCCCGGACGACAAGGAGTTCGCCACGGTGTTTCGCTCGATTGCCCCGCCGCTCCTGCTCGCCGCGGCGCAGCTCCTGCTCACCGGCTGCGACAAGCAGCCCACGCCCACGCCGCAAGCGAGCGACGCCCCGCTCACCGCGCCCTCGCCGGTACCGGTCATGGGACCCGAGCGGCCGATCCTGGCGTTCGGCGATTCGCTGCTGGCCGGGTACGGTCTCAAGGACGGCGAGAGCTATCCGTCCAAGCTGGAGGCGGCCCTGCGCGCGCGGGGCGTCAACGCGCGCATCAGCAACGCCGGGGTCTCTGGCGACACGACCGCCGCCGCGCTCCAGCGCCTGGCCTTCACCCTCGACAACCAGCCGGCCAAGCCCGATCTCGCGATCATCAGCCTGGGCGGCAACGACATGCTGCGCGGGCTTCCCCCGGCACAGGCGAGGGACAACCTTTCGAAGATCCTGCAGACCTTCAAGGACCGGAACATCCGCGTGGTCCTGCTCGGCATGCTGGCCGCGCCGAACCTGGGCAAGGATTATGCCGCCAACTTCAACCCGATCTACCCGACACTGGCGCGCCAGTATGGCGCGGTGCTGGTGCCGTTCTTTCTCCAGCCGGTGATCGGCAAGCCCGACCTGGTGCAGCCCGACCACGTGCATCCGACGGCGCTGGGCGTTGAGGAGATCGTCGCGGCCACGGTGGATGACGTGGCGGACGCCCTGCCCAAGAAGTAGGGACCCCGGGAGCAACCGCTCCTTATTAGCCCCTCCCCTTCAGGGGAGGGGTTGGGGTGGGGGGCTTGCGATACCAGTCGACCCTTGCGCGCGTGGGGAGTGATCCGCCGAGAGCCCCCATCCCAAACCCTTCCCCTGAAGGGGAGGGGCTTACCCGAGGGCCTGCTAGACCCGGCTGAGCGTGCCGTCGCGCACTTGCCAGATCGCCGCTTCGTCGAGGATCGCGGCGAACGGCGCGGTTTCGGTGCCGGTCAACCAGACTTGCGCGTCGCCTGCTCGCAGCCGCTCGAAAAGCGCGGTGCGGCGCAGGGGATCGAGGTGGGCGGCGACTTCATCGAGCAGCAGCACGCGCGGGCGGCGCTCGCCCTCGCTTTCGAGCAATTGCGAGTGGGCAAGGACGATGGCGATCAGCATCGCCTTCTGCTCTCCGGTGGAGCACTCGGCGGCCGGCTGGCGCTTGGCCGCCATGGTGACGGCAAGATCGTCGCGGTGCGGGCCAGTGAGGGTGCGCTGCGCCGCCCGGTCTCGCGCGCGGCCCTCGCGCAGGGCCGTGGCGAGCGCCTCGGCCTCGCGCGGGCCGCCGGCGCGGTAATCGAGCGAGGGCCGGGCGAAGGGCGTTTCCGGCAAGCGCGCCAGCACGGCTTCGAGCCGGGTGACGGTCTCGTCCCGGGCTCGTGCGACTTCGGCGCCGGTGACGGCGATCTGCGCCTCGATCGCCTCGAACCAGCGCGGGTCGGGTTGCGTCTCCTCGGCGAGCAGGCGGTTGCGTTCGCGCAGGGCGCTTTCCAGCCGCGCGGCTTGCGTGGCGTGGCCGGGATGTAGCGCCAGCACCAGCCGGTCGAGGAAGCGCCGCCGCCCGCTCGCGCTCTCGCTAAACAGCCGGTCCATCGCCGGCGTCAGCCAGCCGATCGAAAGCCACTCGGCAAGGCGCACCGCCGGCGCCTCGGCCCCGTTGATCTGCACCACCCGGCGGCCGGGGCGCTCGGCCAGAACCCCGGTGCCGAGCTGCACCGGCTCGCCCGCATCGGTCAGCGCGGCACTGACGGCGAAGCTGCCGCGTCCGGCTTGCGCGGGCATGTCGGCCAGGTTCGCGCGGCGCAGGCCCCGCCCCGGCGCGAATAGCGAGATCGCTTCCAGGACATTGGTCTTGCCGGCGCCGTTCTCGCCGACCAGCAGGTTGAACCTGCGCGTGCCCTCCAGGACCGTCTCGCGATGGTTGCGGAAGTCGGAGAGGAGGACCCGGTCGAGCGCCATCGTGCGCGCCGGACTAGCCGCCCGGCTGCCGCGTGGTCAAATGGCGCAGGCTTGGAAGGCCCGCATCAAATCGCGCGCGTCTTCGCGAAAGGAGAGAAGTCGGTGTCGCTGTCGAACACGTCGACCCCCTCGCGGCGCTTGAGAAAGCCCACGACGGCGTAAGTGGCGGGCGTCAGCACGACTTCCCAGGCGACTTTCATCGCCCAGTTGGTCACCATCACCAACAGCACCGATTGCGTGGTCCAGGTGCCGAGGAAAGCGACGGGGTAGAAGATCAGGCTGTCGACGCCCTCGCCGAAGATGGTCGAGCCGATGGTGCGGCTCCACAAGTGCTTGCCGCTGGTCCAGACCTTCATCTTGGCGAGCACGAACGAGTTGACGAACTCGCCCGCCCAGAACGCCAGCAGCGAGGCAAGGACGATGCGCCAGGTGCTGCCGAACACCGAGACATAAGTCGACTGGCAGACGGTGCCGGCGTTCGTCGCCTTGACCACGCTGCCATAGAGGGGATCGGCGCTGGCCGCGCAGCCCCAGTCCCCGGCGGGCGGCATGGCCACGACGACGAAGCTCATGAAGGCCATGAAGACCAGGGCGAAGAACCCCACCCAGACGCACCGGCGCGCGTTGGCATAGCCGTAGACCTCGGTCAGGACGTCGCCCAGCACGTAGCTGACCGGGAAGAACAGGATGCCCGCCCCGAACTCCACGCCGCCTACGTTCGACAGCTTTGCCGCGCCGATCAGGTTCGACAGCAGCAGGATCGCGACGAAGGCCGCCATGAGGTAGTCGAAGTAGCGGAAGTGGCGCCGGGCACCGGTGGTGCCGTCGATGCGAGAGGGGCCGGGTTCGCTCATGCCGCCTTGCGTACCGCGCCCCGCGTCGCTCGCCTAGCCGCAATCTAAGGGCGCCTGGGCGTGGACGGCAGGGTGCAGAGGCGTTTGCGCGCGCCCGGAACCACGCTATGGCATCCCCACGCGCGCCCGTAGCTCAGCTGGATAGAGCACGAGCCTTCTAAGCTTGGGGTCACAGGTTCGAACCCTGTCGGGCGCGCCAACTCCTCGCGATCAGGAGATCGGGCGGAGCGTCTTGCGGGCCTGGAGCTGTTTGAGGCAGTTCAGCAGCTCGCCGGCGCGGAAGGGCTTGGCGAGGCGGGGCAGGGCGGCATCCACGCCTTCGCCATCGGCGTAGCCCGAGATCAGCAGCACCGGTGTCTCGGGCGAGCGGTCGACGATGACGCGGGCCAGTTCGGCGCCGGTCATGCCGGGCATAACGTGGTCGGTCACGAGCAAGTCGAAGGCGAGGCCGCGCTCGATCATCGCCAGCGCATCCTCGGCGCAGCTGGCCTCGGTGACGTCGTAGCCGAATTCGGTCAGCATGTCGGCGGTGCTGGCGCGCACCACGTCCTCGTCGTCGACCAGCAGCACGGTGCCGGGGGCCGCGAGCGGCGGGAAGGTATCGGCGGCGGCGCCCGCGTCGGCGGGGAGGGCCTCGGTCTGCGGCAGCCACAGCTCGATGCGGGTGCCGTTTCCGGCCTCGCTGCGGATGCGCAGCGCGCCGCCGAGCTGCGAGGCGAGCCCGTGCACCATCGAGAGGCCAAGGCCCGTGCCCTTGCCGACGCCCTTGGTCGAGTAGAACGGCTCGACCGCGCGGGCACGGGTCGCCTCATCCATGCCGATGCCGGTGTCGGTGACCGAGAGCCGGATGTAGGCGCCCGCCTCCAGATCCTCGCGATCGCGCGTCAGCGTGCGCGGCTTGGCCGAGATGCGCAGCTCGCCGCCATCGGGCATGGCGTCGCGCGCGTTCACCGCGAGGTTGAGGAGCGCCATTTCGAGCTGGTTGGGGTCGACCTTGGCCGGCGGCAGGTCCGGCGGGGCGACGATCGCCAGCTTGATGGTCGGCCCCGTGGTGCTGGTGATGAGTTCGGACATGCCCGCGATCAGCTTGCCGATGTCGACGGCGAAGGTCTGCAGCGGTTGGCGGCGGGCAAAGGCGAGCAGGCGCTGCACCAGCACTTTGGCGCGCTCGGCCGACTGGATCGCGCCCTCGATCAGGCGCTGTTCGCGCGGGCCGCCGATGCCCCGCCGCTTGAGCAAGTCGAGGCTGCCGACGATCGGGGTGAGCAGGTTGTTGAAATCGTGGGCGACGCCGCCGGTGAGCTGGCCCATCGCCTCCATCTTCTGGCTCTGGCGCAAGGCCGTCTGCGCGGCTTCGAGTTCCTCGGCGCGAAGTTTGTCGTCGGTGATGTCGCGCGCGACGCAGTAATATAAGCCTTCTTCCGGCGTCGCCGACCAGGAGAACCAGCGATAGGTGCCATCGCGAGCGCGGTAGCGGTTCTCGAACAGCATGGTGGATTGGCCGTTGGCCAACTCCTCCAGGATGCCCAGCGTCCGTTGGATATCGTCGGGATGGACGAGATCGAGGAAGGGGGTGGTGGCGATCTCCTCCTCGGTCCAGCCCAGGACGCGCTGCCATGCCGGATTGGTGCGGAAGAAGTATCCGCGCGCGTCGGCGATGCCGAACAGGTCCTGGCTGAGCTTCCAGGTGCGATCGCGCTCCGCCGAGCGCTCGGCCACTTGCGATTCCAAGGTTTCGTTGAGATCGCGCAGGCGCTGTTCGCTCGCGCGCCGATCCGACACATCGTGGAACAGCACGGCCACGAGGTTTTCGTCCGGCCCGTCCAGACTGAACGAATAGACGTCGAACCAGCGGCCCAGAGCGGCCGAGCCCTCATCGAACCGCTCGGGCACGCCGGTACGGGCGATGCGCTCGTAGATCTCGTACCAGTGTTCCTCGAGGTTCGGCGTCAGACTGCGAAGCCATCTGCCCTGGGCGGCGGCAAGGCCGGTGTGCCGCTCGAAGGCCGGGTTCGCCTCGACCACCAGAAGATCGGTGCGTTCGTGGACCGGGTCGTAGCGCGGCTCCAGGACGCAGAAGCCCTCGTCCATGGTGTCGAACAAGGTGCGGTAGCGCTCCTCGCTGTCGCGCAGGGCGACGAGCCGGGCGCGCGCCTCGTACTGGCGCTGGCGGCCGCGCAGGGCGGAGCGGGCAAGGCTGATCAGCGTGGTGGGGTGGAACGGCCTTTCCAGGAAGGTGACGTTGCCCAGCACCTCGAGGTGGCGCGCCGCGCCCGGATTGCGCTCCAGGCCGCCACCGCGCCGCGTCAGCAGGACGAAGGGCAGGTCGGACCATTCCTCCTGGTCGTCGAGCCAGGCGTGCAGGCGCGACAGGTCGGTCCCCTCGATCGCCTCCTCGGTCAGCAGCACGAATGCGGCGCCTGCATTCAGTTCTTCGAGCAGGTCCGGCACGTTGGCGCAGATGGTGGAACCAATTCCGCCCTCCTGCAGCATCGCCGCGGCGATGGGAGCGTCGCGGCCGAGCGGCGCCAGGACCAGTGCCCTTTCGGAGAGGGTCGTACGCTTCAAGCGTCCTCGCTGTCGAGCAGGTCCGCCTGACCGCCGAGCAGGGACGGAATTCCGCGCAGAATGCCTTGGAACTGTGCCAATGGCGGCCCGAGAGTCACGCCACGGCTGCCGATCTGGTACTCTCGGATCGTGTTCTCGTGCGCGCCGGTGCGCTTCTTCACCACCGAGATCGCCCGCCGCACCCGGCCAAGCGCTTCGAAATAGCGCAGCAGGATTACGGTGTCGGCCAGGTAGGTCACGTCGACCGGGGTCTTCATGTCGCCGACGAGCCCGTGCTGGGCAACGGCGAGAAAAGTGGTGGCGCCGCGCCGGTTCAGATATTGCAGCAGCTCATGCAAGTGCAGGATGAGCGCATGCTCGCCGGGCATCGCCGCCTGGTAGCCGTTCAGGCTGTCGATCACCACGGTCTTAACCTCGTGGGTTTCCACGCAGGCGCGAACGCGCTCGGAGAACTCGCCGGGGGTCAGCTCGGCGGCGTCGACTTGCTGAAGGAAGAGCGCCTCGTCGTCGATCATCTTCTGCAGGTCGATTCCGAGATTCCTGGCACGGCCGATCAGCAGGCCGAGTTCCTCGTCGAAGACGAACATCGCGGCACGCTCGCCGCGTTCGACCGCGTTCTTCACGAAGGTCAGGCCGATGGTCGACTTGCCGGTGCCCGCCGGCCCCAGGACCAGCACGCTCGAGCCGCGCTCGACCCCGCCGCCGAGCAAAGCGTCGAACTCGGGGGAGCCGGTGCCGATCACATCGCCCTTGAAGACGCTCTTGTGCTCAAGCGAGACGAGCCGCGGGAACACGCGCACGCCGCCGGTCTCGATCGCGAAGTCGTGATAGCCGCCGCGAAACCGCCGGCCGCGATACTTGGTCACGCGCAGGCGGCGCCGCTCCGCGCCATACTCCGGCGCGAGCTCGTCGAGGCGCACGACGCCATGCGCCACCGAATGCACCGTCTTGTCGTTGGCATCGCTGGTGAGGTCGTCGAGCATCAGCACCGTGGCGTTCTGCTTGGCGAAGTAATGCTTCAGGGCCAGGACCTGGCGACGGTAGCGGAGCGAACTTTGCGCCAGCAGGCGGATCTCGGACAAGCTGTCGAGCACGACTCGGACCGGCCGATGGCGCTCGAACGCCTCGAAGATGCGCCGGGTCGACTCCCCGAGTTCCAGGTCGGAGGAGTAGAGCAGGCTTTGCTGCTGGTTTTCGTCTAGCAGGCTTTCGGGCGGCACCAGCTCGAAGATGTCGATGCCGGTCAGGTCCCATCCGTGCGACTTCGCGGTTGCCCGCAACTCGTCCTCGGTTTCGGACAGCGTGATGTACTGGCAGCGTTCGCCGCGCCGCGTGCCTGCGAGCAGGAACTGCAACGCCACGGTCGTCTTGCCCGCGCCCGGGCTGCCTTCGAGCAGGAAGACCCGGCCGCGCGCCAGGCCGCCGCCAAGAATATCGTCGAGCCCCGCGATTCCGGTCTCGGCCTCCGCCAAGGAGGACTCCATCGCCGTCTCCTAAAGTTGGCTGGGTAAGGTCGGCTGGGGCGTAGCACGCTGGGAAGATGAGGAATAGCTCCGCGTTGCGCGGCTCGGGGGGCAGATCAGGGCAGGGCGGGCGTTCCTCCATCGGACGGCTGAGGTCACGTTTTTCGCCTTGACCCAAGGAGCGCCGCCGGAGAGAAGTGCGCCCCGCTC
>Ga0068863_100005117_pt1 | contig 12931 bp, 13 predicted proteins | sample KBSSwiS62_FD_66596 | JGI IMG/M metagenome (GOLD analysis project Ga0068863, IMG submission 66596) | Switchgrass rhizosphere microbial communities from Kellogg Biological Station, Michigan, USA - KBS Switchgrass S6-2 | ecosystem: Host-associated > Plants > Roots > Rhizosphere > Soil ...
GAGGAGATCGGCAAGGACCAGAAAAGGTTTGTGCCCCGCAACGGTTTCATCACGGTCCGTGGGTCCGGAACCACCGATAAAGAGGGCCGCTGGAAAGGGTCCCGTTCCTTGCGGGATTGTCAGCGTGGCAACAAGCGTTCCCTTGCCGTCACCGGACGGAAACGCGATTTCCTCGACAGCGTATGGATATGGCTTTGTGGGATTTTGTGGCCGGCGAAGTTCCAGCGGCTGGTCGGAGCGGCGGAAGTCGAGTTTTTCGACGCTGTCATTCTGAGTCCACTCGCCGGATATTTCATTCCGCGAGGGACTCAGTGTCCCGTGATATTCAGCCTGAAAGGCGGGAATCTCAAACCTCAGCTCGCCATTTGATTCCGTAACTTTCGAAGCAGGAATTCCCTGGATGCCCTGGTCGAGGCTGTCCACCGATGCCAGCAATTTGCCCTTAGCGTCGTGAGATACGTGCATTTGTAGGCGCATCCGCATGTTGGTCACTTCGATGGCGCCTTGCCAGGTGCCTTCCGCTTTAGACACCGTGGCTGTCGCGGCGTGAGAGCCGGCGCCAGCTGCGCGTTTTTCAAATTTGAGCGGCAAACCGCTTCCGCTCTGCTCCCATACGCCGCGCATGGCTCGACGATCAGGCTGAATTTTCCCCTGAAATTTTGCTCCGACGGAAGCAATCTCAAAGCGCAGAGTATCTTCCTCGTGGATAGCGCTCGACGCTTCCATCCCGAATACGGACTGATTCAGGCTGTCCAGCTTGGCATGCCACTGGCCTTGCGCATCCCGGGACAAATGCAGAACGAGTTGCAGTTCGGTGTCGCCGACTTGCAATGTCCCTGTCCAATCGCCTTCCAGCGAAAAAGCGTCAGCTACGGGCGTTTTACTCGGGGGCGCAGCAGACGGCTGCTGAGCCGCTGCATCAAACAGCGTGGCGGCGCAGACGAAAATCAAAACAATATTCTTCACCGGAATGTTCCTTGAACCTGCCCCGCATTTGCCTGGCCCATTCATAGATGAGCGCGCTGCCTGTAAGGTTGGCAACGCATCGCCGCCCCGCTGCCGTGCGCAAAACAAAACGGCACGCCAAGCGTGCCGTCCGGCAAAATCCTACGATCGTCTCCGTTTACTTCTTCGCGTACCAATCGGTGTTGGTGGCCGCAAAGGCCTGCCACTTTTCGGGCAAATCTTCCATGGCGAAAATCGCGGTAACCGGACAGACCGGAACGCAGGCGCCACAGTCAATGCACTCGGTCGGATTAATATAAAGCTGGGTCACACCTTCATGCTCCGCTTCGTCTTTGCGGGGGTGGATGCAATCCACCGGGCACACGTCCACGCAGGCGGTATCCTTGGTGCCGATGCACGGTTCGGCAATTACGTAAGCCATTCAGCTTCTCCTTTGTTTCGCACGCCAGCGCCGCGTCATCGGCGCCCTGCACAAATTTCAGTTCAGGGCTCTTAGAAACCCTGGGTTGTACTGGTGATTCGGGGGTTTCCCGTAATCGTCAACGTACTTAGTGTACCCGGTCGCGATGAAGTTTCTCAACTCTCCGCGCCCGACGGCTCATCACGGCTTGTTCATTGAGCAGCTTTCCGTTTAGCCTTGAATCACAGCTCAATTTCTGCGAGAGGCTTTCTTCCTCATGCTCGATCTCAAGGGAAACCGCATCACCTACTTCGGCCACAGCGCTTTTTCGCTGACGACTCCTTCCGGACAAGTGGCGCTGATCGATCCGTGGATCATGACCAACCCGCGCTGCCCCGATTCGCTGAAGAAACTTTCGCGCGTGGACGCAATTTGTCTGACGCACGGCCACACCGACCACATGGGCGATATCCTCGCCATCGCCAAACAGTTTCGTCCCAAGCTGGTTGCGATTTTCGAAACGTGTTTGTGGTTAGGCGAAAAGGGCTTCGGCAAGGAAGTTATGCCCATGAGCAAAGGCGGCGCCCAGCAGGTTGGCGATTTTCGCGTCACTATGACGCACGCCATGCATTCGAACTCCATCGAAGACAACGGCCAACGCACCTACGGCGGCGAACCTGCTGGCTACGTTGTGGAACTTCCCGGCGGCGTGCGCATCTATCACGCGGGAGACACGGCCCTCTTCGGCGACATGAAGCTCATCGCCGCACTCTACCAGCCGCAGCTCGCGATTCTTCCCATAGGCGATCTTTTCACTATGGGCCCGCGCGAGGCAGCTCACGCCATCCGCTTTCTCAATGTGAAGCACGTCATCCCAATGCACTACGCCACGTTCCCCGTTCTCACCGGAACGCCAGAAAAGTTTCAGGAAGAAGCGCGCGACATCCCCGGCCTTACGATTCACTCCCTGAAGCCAGGCGAGTCACTCTAGAGAGCAGATTGTCTAGCGGAAGAAGTTGCGGACGAAAAAGCCCAAGTTCGCGGGCCGTTCCGCCAGCCGCCGCATGAAATACGGAAACCAATCTCGTCCGTAGGGAATGTAGATACGCAACCGATACCCGTCGCGCACCAGTTGCCGTTGCAAATCCGTGCGCACTCCGTACAGCATTTGAAACTCAAAATCGTCCTTCGACACTTTGTTTTCAGCTGCAATGCGAATCGTCGCGCCGATCATGCGCGGATCATGCGTGGCAATGCCGTGATAAAAACCGCTGGGCAATAGCAGCCGTACCAGCTTCACGTAGTTGGTGTCCACATCTTCTTTCTTCGGGAAAGCAACCTGCGGCGGTTCTTTGTACGCGCCTTTGCACAAACGGATGCGGCATCCGATCGCCAGCAGGTCCACGATGTCCTGCTCGCTACGATACAAATATGCCTGAATCACCGTTCCGATCGCCGGGCTGCGCGAACGTACTTTCTTCGCCACCTCAATCGTGCGTTCGGTGTACGCCGAGCCTTCCATGTCCACTCGTAAGAAACTCTCGTACAACGCGGCGCGCTCGACGATGGAAAGGACCTGCCCTTCACAAAATTCCGGGCTCAGATCCAGCCCCAGTTGCGTCAGTTTGCAGGAAACATTGGCTTTTAGATTTTCCGCGGCAATGCGGTCGAACACTTCCAGGTAGGCGTCGCGGGCGCGCAGCGCGTCGGCAGCAGTCGCAACATTTTCACCGAGGTAATCCAGGCTGACCAGCATTCCCTGTTCGTTGCAAACGCGCGCGGCGGCGATCGCCTCGTCCAGTTCTTCGCCGGCAACAAAACGATGCGACATCCTGCGGGTAGTCCGGTTGGAAGTAACCCAGCGTGCGAAACCTTGGCTTTCGGATAGCTTCAGCAGCGTCGAACGGAGCATGTACTTTCTTATTATGCCCGTGACATTTCGGCCTTACGAGTGGCCATTAGGAATCTTTGTGCTCTTCCAGGAACTTTTCCGCGTCAATCGCCGCCATGCATCCGGAGCCGGCCGCGGTCACCGCCTGCCGGTAGCGATGGTCCTGCACGTCGCCTGCGATAAAAACTCCCGGCACGTTGGAAATGCCGCCGTGTTCCGCTTTCAAGTAGCCGTTTTCGTCCATGTTCAACTTGCCCTTGAACACGGTGCTGTTGGGATCGTGGCCGATCGCCACAAAAACTCCGTCCAGCTCGATCTGTTTCGTTTGATTCGTTTCTGTGTGACGTAGTTTCACGCCGTTCACCAGACCCTGCGGCGAAAGAATTTCATCGACCACGTAGGGCGTCAGAATCTCCACTTTCGGGTTGGCCTTGACGCGGTCAATCATGATTTTCGACGCACGAAAGTCGTTTCGACGATGGATCAAATACACTTTATTGGCGTAGCGCGACAGAAAATTCGCTTCTTCCATCGCCGAATCGCCACCACCGACCACTGCAATCGGCTTGCCGCGAAAAAAATATCCGTCGCACGTCGCGCAGGTGGATACGCCGCGCCCGATCAATTCCTTCTCGCCTTTCAATCCCAGCAAACGCGCCGAAGCTCCCGCAGCTACGATTAGCGTCTTAGTCTGATGCGGCTCGCCGTTCACGGTAATCGTAAACGGCCGCTCGCTCAAATCCACTTCCGTGACCGCGCCGGATTCGAACTCCGCACCAAATCGCGCCGCCTGCCGCTTCATGTTTTCGATCAGCTCCGGGCCCATGATGCCGTCGGGAAATCCGGGAAAGTTCTCCACGTGCGTGGTCAGAGACAGCTGCCCGCCTGGTTCGTGGCCCTCCAGCACCAGCGGCTTAAGATTCGCGCGCGCCGCATAGATCGCAGCGGTCAGACCAGCACAGCCGCTTCCAATAATGACCACATTCCGCATGCTCGCAATTCTCCCGGCATTAGATTCTTGAAACGGCCCGAAGTTACAACACAGGAAACGGTCATTATACCATTACCCCTCGCGTCGCTCGCAGCCGGGCGACCTGCCATTTTGGATCGCGCTTTGAAAATTTGCGTCTCCGATGTCACCATTCTTCTTGTTGTACAGTCGAACAGAGCAGTTTGTCCGCACGTCGTTCGCAAAACTATCTTCAGGAGACCTTAGTCCCATGGATCCGCGCTACCCGATTGGCAAATTCCAGCAGCCCCTTGAAGCAACGCCGGACCTGCGCCAGCAGGCCATTGAAATCATCGCTGGAGCACCCGCAAAGTTACGTGCGGCGGTGCAAGGATTGTCGCCCGCGCAGCTGGATACTCCCTATCGCGAAGGTGGATGGACAGTTCGACAAGTAGTTCATCATGTACCTGACAGCCACATTAACGCGTATATCCGTTTGCGTCTGGCATTGACGGAAGAGCAGCCAACCATCAAGCCGTATGAAGAAAATCAGTGGGCGCAATTGCCCGACGCCAAGACCGGCCCCATCGAAATGTCGCTTACGCTGTTGGATGCGCTGCACGACCGCTGGGTGCGGTTGTTGCGGGCGCTGAGCGCCGACCATTACGGGCGCGTTTTTATCCATCCGGAGCATGGCCCGCGCACGGTGGAATGGTTGTTGTTCCTCTACGCCTGGCATGGCCGTCACCACACCGCGCACATCACGGAGTTGCGCAAGCAGCGTCTCTGGTAAGTAGCCCTACTCTGCGAAGCGTAAATCGCTGACGTCCTTGGGACGGCCTGCATTTAACAGTTTGGTCAGGTCGTCCTTTCGGCCCTTCAGATAGGCGTCGTAGAACGGGACGCTATACTTATTGATCGAAGCAACGTAGGTCCGGTTCCGATTCGTCCACGCGAAGCGGCCCGCGCCGTCAAACTCAATGTAATACTTCGGCTTCGCCGATTGATCGTAGGCGCCGCCACTTTTTTTCACCGTCGGCGTGACAACGGAATCGCCCGTGCCTCCCTGATACATCACTGGAATATTCAAATTTGCCCGCTGCTCTTTGCTCAAGTATGGCGACGAGTACGGCGAAGGAGCCAGCACCGCCCGGATGCGCGGATCTTTCCAGGAAGGCCATCCTCCGGCCAGTCCGAGGACGGTATAGCCGCCAAGCGAATGGCCGGCGACGCCGACGCGGGCTCCCGTCCACGCGAACTCCCTCAAATTTAGAATGCGAAAGCGCGGACATTCAGCACTGCGTCCATATCCTCGCGGCGATCGTGGTATGTCTGGTCGCTCCATTTGCCGGTATCGCGGAAGGGCACTTCGGGTTTTTGCGTTCCATTGCCGAAAACGTAGCGGCCGCCGCCGCATCCCGCATCCTTATGATTTGGCGCAAGCGCCAGGGAACCGGCATCGGCGAGCGCCTCTATCAGGAAGTTTGTTTGTGTATTGCAGCCTGTGAAGCCGTGCGAAAAAACGATCAGCGGATATCCGTTGGCTGGCGCGGCTGCGGTGGGTTTCCAAACGGCAACATCACGGCCGGCGATAGTTACGTATTGAGGCCTGTTGCGCTCTGCAAACGGAAAACGAACACGCCAGAAATAGCGTAGCGAATCTTACGATCAGTCTTTGTGCCATGTTCGGAGTATAGCGCCGCTAGGGCCTTGCGCATCGTCAGGACGTGTCGCGAATGCCCGGCAACACGCGGCAAACTCCTTCGTGGCCGCCTCTTTGTTATGCGCTGGCCGCAAGTTCGTACAAGTACTCCACGTGGGAATAAGCCGCGCCATCAATTCCTTGAACCGCGACATTCTTCGATTCAATCACGTAATACTCGTCGGGTGCGTGTGCGCCGCTGCCGTGTCCCAGCCCGAAGTGAGCGGCCGGCATTTTCAGAGGCTCGCTGGTAAAAACATAGCCGGGCCACGAACCAGCCAGCCGCGGCAGCACAACGGGGTCGATTTCGTGGCGCTTGTACACCGTTTCCTCAGCGCGAACGATCTTCGCGTCTGCGGGCGTGCTGGTCGGATCGTAGCCACCGGTCATGTTCACTTCGATGTCCCCGAACCCCTTTTTCGCTAGATGCGCCTTCAGCAGTTCCAGAGATTCCTTTGCCGTCATGTCCGGCACCAGTCGCAAATCCAGCTTCGCTACCGCGCGGCCCGGAAGAATCGTTTTGCCGCCGGGGCCGGTGTAACCGCCCACCAAACCTTCGATGTTGACAGTGGGCTTGGAAACCAGCAGTTCCAGGGCCTGCTCCCAGCTCACATCGTGAACCCAGTGCTGCACGCCCATGCCCTTCTTGGCGGTTTCTTCGTTTAATCTCCGCGCCGCTACTTCGATCATTTTTTTCTGTTCGGCGCTCAGCGGTTTGGCCTTCGCGGCGTAGCCCTCGATCGCCGGTTCATTTCCGTCGGGAGTCACGAGAGATGCCAGCGCCTCCACCAGGTGCCACGCCGGGCTGTCCAACCGCGCTTTGTTGCTCGAGTGCACGTCTTTGCGCGGTCCGCGGCCCCACCTTTCGCCGCTCGAAATCATTTCGAGTTCTATCACGCCCTTGGCGCCGAGAAATGTCGTCACCGAACCATCCAAGTCTTGAGACGCGCTGGGCATGTTGATTCCCACGCACTTGCGCAGCGCTTCCAGCACTTCAGGACGCCGCACTACTTGCGGAAAATGCGGCGAGCCAATCTCTTCTTCGCCTTCGGCCACAAACACCAGATTCACCGGCAGCTTCTTGCCGGCGCCGCGGATAGCATGCAGCGCCGCCAGAAAAGTCGCCTCTGGCCCTTTTTGATTTACCGCTCCACGTCCCATCACCACTTTCCCAAACGGTTTGTCAACCAGCCGCGCTTCGAATGGCGGCGAGCTCCATTCGGCTGGGTCGGCTTGCTTGACGTCGTACATGAAATAAAGTCCCAGCGTCTTGGGAGCGCCCGCATCCAGCGTGCCGAATACGCCCGGCTGTCCGTCGGTCGGCATCCTATCCACACGCTGGAAGCCGGCGGCCCGCAGCAGTTCCATCATCATTTCGCAGCCTTCGTGCATTCCGCGGTTTTCTGCCGCGATCGAGGGTTGGCGGATCCAGGTCTGCAGGCGATTCACCGACTCTTCGTGGCGTTTTTCGATTTCTGCGCGAATCGCACTAGTTTCATCGGGACCGAGACCCGGAATGCTGTTTCGCAGTATCTCGGCCACGCTGATCCAACCCGGCGTGGCCGCGGCCGCCAGGGCAGTCGCTCCCGCACCTTGCAAGAATTCCCGCCGCACCGCATCCCGCGTATCGTTGACCTTCGCCATGTGATTCTCCCGTTTTTTTCTATTTCTTGGATCCCAATTCCTTGCGCAAGGCTTTGCCTTTCCGGAACCACGGCCGCTCCACGCGTTGCATGTAACCCGGCAGTGTCCGTTTTTTCGCCATCAATCGATCGAGCCATTCTTTCGCTTCGTCTTTCTTTCCTTGCGCATTCAGAAACCAGGCGTAGTTGCAAAGCGTTTCCGGCGTCGTCGAAAATTGCGTGGCCGGCGCGAACCATTGCCCGGCCCGCGTAAAATCACCCGTGCGCGCGTAAGCATCCGCCAGCAGTCCGGCGGCGCGGTAGTAGTCAAACTTTACGTCGGCGCACGCCACTCGCTCGAGATCGGGAATGGCCGCTGAATAATTGCCAAGACTCAGCAGGCTTTTTCCTCGTCCATAAAATACGTGTAGCATGTCACTGGAGGAACCACTGGCCCTTCGCGTTCCATACGCGTCAATCGCCTTGCTGAACGCGTCGCGCGCTTTTTCGTAGTTCTTCTCTTCCAGGTTCAGGTCGCCCAACTCTTCATAATTCCCAGCCGAAGGATTGTCCAAAATTTGTGTTTCGAGTGCCTGTATGCGCGATCGGCGTCCGAAACCTTGGAATACACCTGGAAGCAGCCGCGTGTCCGGCAGCACTTCCACCAGAAGATACGCGCCGGCCCCAATCGGGCCGCCGATTAAGATGATCCACAGCCAATACGTCTCCGGCCGGCGTTTCACAAAGTGAACGATCGCCAGAATCTGCAAAATAATGCCCCACGGGTAAAACAGGTGGCTCAATCCGCTTGCTCCGTCTCAACCAGCCTTACGGTTCAACGACACTTTGGCTGCTTTGCTCGCGTGCGCGCACGCCGCATTGCACTTCACTATAAGTCACCTGTCAATAGCGCGGGTGCATAGCTGCGGGACTCGGCCAGATTAGCTTCCGAAAAGTTAACGGTTGGGGTCGCCGAGGTTGCCTAGAGGCTTTTGCCGTTTGTTGCGGTTGAGCTCGGATTCCTGGCGCTCGTATTCGGCGAGCTCTTCTTCGGTGTAAGAGTAGGAATCGCGGGAAGCGAACATCGAGTTGGTACGTGCGGCTTGGCGTTTCTTTTTACGCAGGCCACCGAATTCGTAGCGCACCTGCCGGAGCGGCGCATCAATCGCTTTCACTTCGACCAGCAGGTCGCTGACTTTCTCCAGAAAATCATGCAAGTGGTAAGGCCGGACTACGTAGGGGAGCTTTGCCTGCTCGAGTTGGCGCACAAACTGGCTTCCCATCATTTCCGGAACCAGAAAGAGGCAACGGATGCGTCCACCATCTTCCACAGGGACCGTGGCGAGTTCGCGAAGCATGGTAAACGCGGGAGAATCGAGGCCAAGGATGTCTACATTCGCGATAACCAGAGACCAGACTCCGACCCGCAGTTCGGTGAGCAGTTGCTTGCGGTCGGCCGTGATGCGCACGCGCCAGCCTTCCGAATCGAGCACCTGCCGCAGCGCCAGTGCTGACGGTCCATCTTCATCAAGGACCAGAATATTGACTGGGCTCGGTTCGGGTTGAGTAGGGGACGCCATTTTTGGAGTATAGACGGCCGCTGCGGCGAAATCGCGTTGCTGTGATTGGTGGCCGCTTAACGGGCACCTGTACGAAAGGACTGGTCAAAGGCTAGATTATTGGCCGATGACGACGTCGCTGCCGGGGCGAATTCGCTTCAGCCCCGAACCGTCCCAGAAGATGCGATAGATGGACGAATTTTTGGCGGGGTCGCGCGTCGTAAAAAAGATTTGGAGACCGTCACGCGACCATTCGGGTGAGGCAGCGTAAAGATTCGGTAGAGTCAGCGGAACGCGGCGCTTGGATTTTAGTTCGTACAGAAAAACGTTGCTGGTGGTGCCGGCCATTGCGGAAATCGCGAGCAGATCAGAATTGATAGGGCTGGCTCGCAAGGTGTCCGTAGCCGCGATCTGAAAATTGGAGCCATAAATCTCGCGAAGATCGGCGGAGGAAGGAGGAGCTTCTGTCTTTATAAAATAGAGTTTGCTGGAATCGGTGGCGAGAACAGTGTGAACGTCTTGCCACCCATGCAGTGTCACAACAGGAGTGTTCGAGAGCTGAACCGCTTTATCGGGAGTGTTGGATGACGTCGTCCATACGTGCAGCGCGCCATCGCTGAGTTTAAGAAACGCGATTTGCAAGTCGTCGGGCGACCAGAAGGCGGCTTGAGCGCCGCGAATCAGATCCGTTGATTTCGCGGTGGCAGCATCGTAAAGAACGATGGTAAGTTCGCTCGCCGAGTCTTCGCGCGTGTACAGCATTCGTTTGCCATCGCGCGAGAGAGAAAGTTGAGAGCCTTTGGGCGCGACGAGTTTGGCTGCCTCGCCGCGCGCGAGCATAACCTTTCCGGTGGCGTCGAGATAGGCGACCGCAACTGGCGGCTTGAAATTAGTAATCGCCGGTGGAGTGACCTTCTTTTTCTCGGGATCGTCGTCTAGATTCTTCTGCTTGAATTCGGGAAACTGATCCGGCGCGATTTTGGCGCATCCTTTCAGTTCGCCGATCTGCGTGTGCGTGACCAGAATGCGGAAGGAATATTTGGTGTCCGACATGTTGTCGGAGCAAGCCTCACGCGAGACCCGAACCGTGACGTCAGCTTGCGTAGGGGAATCCTTCGCATGGTAAAGCCACGCCTCAGCGGTGCCTTCTTGCTCGATTTCGCCCGGCTCTAGGGGAACGGGCGGATAGCCAACGCGCTCGAGTCGTTCGGCGCCTTTCATCCCGATGCGCAAACTCCAGAACGGTTCGGTGCCGGTGGCGATCAAAAGAATCGGATAGTGCTTCGATTGCGGAGCTGGAGGAGAAGGCGGAGTCTTCTTTTGCGCTGGCGCCGGTTTGGCGGGAGTTTGCGCCAACGTCGTGCCGAAAAACGCCGCGAGCGAGAGCAGAAGAGAAGAGGTGCGAAGACAACGGATCGGGCTTGGGACCATGGTTACCGTGCGGAGTCCTTTTGAGGGCGCCCGAGGATTAGACCAAATGGAAGTAGCGAAGGCAAGGTTGCAACGCAAAAGGAACTTCGCATCGCAGGGTCATCCTCACACTCCACAAAAATCTCGCAATCAGAAATTTCGCATTACGCGTGCGCGGAATTTTGGCCGAGGCGCTGGCGGGCGTATTCGCACCAGGGGCTGGTGGGATCCAGTTCGACATAGCGACGCCAGTGGCGGCGCGCTTCATCGAACGCGCCGAGCTTTTCGCAAACGAACGCCAGGTTGTAGTGCGCGTCGGAATAATCTGGATTCAGCGAAACGGCCTGGCGCAAATGGTGACGTGCGTCTTCCAGCCGGCCGGACTCATCCAGAACGCTGCCTAAGTTGAACTGTGCCAGCGCGTCGGTCGGTTGCAATGCCACAGCTTTCGCAAAACATTCTGCGGCCGCAGTGAGGTCACCCTGTTCGTAATGCAGAGTTCCGGAATTGATGACGGCTTCAGCGCGCTGCGGATCGATGCGTAGCACCTGTTCGTAAGCGTAAAGTGCGTCGGGCCAGGTTTGCCGTTCGGCTTCGTAGGTGCGAGCGATGGCAAGCCATTCGTCGGCGGTGCGCTGCGGCATGACGTGAACTTTGTCGTCGAGCTCGCGGGTCTCAAAGTTCAGGACGAACTGACCGGAAAGCGGTTCAAGGCGCGCCCCATCGCGTTCGACAATGATGTCGCGTCCATCCGAAACCACGCGCAACTCCGCGAGTGGTGACGTGATTTGCGACAACTTTTCGCGCAGAGCATCGAGTGAACGGCGCAGCCGATTGGCGGGTACTCCCGCAACGATGAGTTGTTTGGCGGTGCGCAGGCCGATCAGATCGCGGAAATCGTAAAACTTTTCGCCACGACCTTTTTTGGGCGAGACAATGCGCAAGCGCTCCCAGTATTCGAGCTGCTTTTCCGTCACATCCAGGATGCGCTGTACTTCTCCGCGGCTGAATCGGTCGGTGGCACCCATGCTTAGACCGCGAATCCTGCCATAGTTCCAAACTTTCTTCAGCGGCTAAAGCCGCATTGAAGTTGTGCGCCGAACGCGACGGGCTAAAGCCGTCGCCTCCTAAAGAGCCGCCACAAAAGCAAAAACAAAATCCCAGAGGCTGAGCACGCAGGCTAGCCGGCTTGTTGCTTTTTGCTTTTCTTCTGGGCCGGCACCAATTCCGGGACGGCGCGGGCCGGCGGCTTCTTCGCAGCCGTAGCTTGCGCGGTTGTTTGCTTTTCCGCAATGCTCTTTTTCAAGGCTTCCATCAAATCGATGACCGGCGCGAGCTGGGGCTGGGCGACGGCAGTAATTTCCTGGCCCTTCAGCTTGGCGTCGATCATTTTGCGGACATTATCCTGATATTCGTCGTGGTATTTGACGGGGTCGAAAGGCGCGGCCAGGCTTTCAATGAGCTGCTGCGCGAGTTTCTTCTCGGCTTCCTTGAGTTCGACTTTGCCGGAGGGCAGAGCTTCAGCGGCACGAACTTCGTTGGTGTAATACATGGTGTGCAGTGTAAGGCCCTTGCTGCCCGGGCGAATGATGACGATGTGCTCGCGCTGGTGCATGGTGAGCTTGGCAATGGCGGCGTATCCGGAGTCGGTCATGGCTTTCATCAAGAGCTGATACGCCTTCAGGCCGGCCTCCTCAGGATTCACGTAATACGAAGCGTCGAGGTAGAGCGGGTCCACCTCATCAGCGCGGACGAATTCGAGAATTTCCATGGTATGGGCGGAAACCGGTTCGATCTTGTCCAGCTCTTCTTCACTGAAGAGGACGTACTGGTCTTTTTCGTATTCGTAGCCCTTGACGATTTCGGAGCGCTCCACCATGCGGTTGCAAGTCGGGCAATAGAGCGGCTGCTTGACGCGAGAGTGGCAAACGGAGTGGAGCTGATTGAAGCTGATGCGTTCGCCGCGCGCGGCGGAAAAAAGGCGAATCGGAATCGAAATGAGACCGAAGGTAAGGTGGCCCTTCCAGACTGTCGAAGCCATGAGCTGCTCCTTAGCGCGAGGCGCTTGGAATTGTCCAGGAGCTTACCAGCGTAGTCGCGACGGGAAGCCGAAGCAAGATTAAGCTCCATATTAGTAACGAGATACGAAAGCGGTCGGAGTGGCGATGAAGCGGCCTTTGCACCACAGCCTGGGATATCTTGGAAGTGCCGATTCTAAGGGAGTCGCTGAGTACGAAATTCGCAAATGTGGGAAAGAAAGAAGTAACGCTGCAGAAATATCGGTTGATTTCGGCTGAAACGCGAAAGTGTCCGTAAGTGCAGGATCTAAAGGACTTAAAGTAGGTTTGTTTGCTGCGAGTTGCACAGCGGATTTGGCGGTTTCGCGAGGTGTGGTCTGGCAACCTGCTAACACAAACCACCAAAGCACATGT
>Ga0068863_100005126_pt1 | contig 12922 bp, 10 predicted proteins | sample KBSSwiS62_FD_66596 | JGI IMG/M metagenome (GOLD analysis project Ga0068863, IMG submission 66596) | Switchgrass rhizosphere microbial communities from Kellogg Biological Station, Michigan, USA - KBS Switchgrass S6-2 | ecosystem: Host-associated > Plants > Roots > Rhizosphere > Soil ...
CTCTTCGTGCGCGTCAGTGATCGCAAAGGCAACGTTGACGTTCCCGAGGAGCAGGCGGCTCTTGCTGATCAACTCTATAAGTCCGGCAAGCCGGTCATCACGCTCGCGCTCGGAAGTCCCTATTTGATCGAACGCTTCCCGCAAGCCGAAACCTGGTTGAGCGCGTTCGGCATCAGCGACGTCGCCCAAATCTCCCTGGCCCGCGCACTCTTCGGCGAAATCCCGGTTCGCGGCCACGTGCCCGTCACGATTCCTGGCATTCCTCTCAAGGCGGGCTTCGGCATTGAAACCCCAGCCGATCCGATGAAGCTTCAACCGATGGACGTTCGCACCGAAGCCCAATTACAACCCGCCTTCGACGTTGTGGAGTCCGCCATCCAAGAAAAAGCCTTTCCCGGAGCCACCCTCGCCGTCGGCTATCGCGGAAAGGTTTCACTCCATGCCTTCGGCAAATTGACATACGATGCCAAGTCGCCCGATGTCGCCGTCAACACCATGTACGACATCGCTTCGCTCACCAAAGTCGTCGCCACAACGACGCTCGTCGCCAAACTAGCAGAGGGCGACTTCCCGGTTCCCATTGATCTCGATGCCCAGATCGAACGCTATCTCCCAGAATGGGCTAGCGGTCCGCAGGCCGAGTGGCGTCATCGCGTGACGATCCGCCACTTGCTGACCCACACTTCCGGCCTTCCGCCCTTCAAGGAATATTGGCGCACCTCAAAGTCGAAACAGGACACGCTGACCAAAATCTTCGCCGAACCTCTGGACTACGAGCCAGGCACAAAAGAAGTCTATTCCGACCTCGGCATCATCCTCATGGCGGAAATCATCGAACGCCTCACCGGCAAGCCGCTTGACGTGCTCGCCCGCGAATTTATCTTCGCCCCCCTCGCCATGCCCAACTCCATGTACAACCCGCCCAGGAAACTTTGGTCAACCGTTGCCCCGACGGAAATTGACAATCAGTATCGCCACCACTTGATTCAAGGCGAGGTGCACGACGAAAATGCCGCTTCCATCGGCGGAGTATCAGGCCATGCGGGAGTCTTCAGCACAGCACCCGACCTGGCCACTTTCTGCCAGATGTTGCTCAACGGCGGTGTCTACGCGCACCAACGCATCCTTCGCCGTGCCACCATCGCCGAATTTACCTCTCCTCAGCAACTCTCTAGCGGTACACGCACACTTGGCTGGGCTGCGCCCGCTGAAGGCGGAAGCAGCGGCCATTTCTTCAGTCCACACTCGTTCGGCCACACCGGTTTCACCGGCACATCCATTTGGATCGATCCCGATCGCCAGATTTTTGTGGTTTTTCTTACAAACCGCGTCTACCCCACACGCGATAACCAGAAACATATCAAGGTTCGCCCGGCGCTGCACGACGCGGTCATGCAGTCGCTGGGACTCGCGTCCGCCGCGGCGCCCGCGTCCAACCGCTAACCTAGTAGGTGACTATTTTCTGTTCTACATCTAGCTCAGCCTGCCGGATATTCTCCGGTTTGCCCAAGTCGCGCCAGTAATATTGGTCGGCACGAAACGCCTGAATCTTCTCGCCAGCACTGGCGAGTCTCAAGTAGGTCTCGATAATTGAAAACACGCCATCTTCATCCATCATCTTGAGGAATCGCGGCGAAATCACATGAATTCCAGAAAATGCCAACGGCGTCAGCCGCGCCGAGGGCCGCGCAATCTCTTCCGCTGAATCTCTCCCTAATCGCCTTCCGCAAAGCTGGCCGCGTTCATCAAAAAGCAATTGCCGCGAACTTTTCCGATCATGCGCCGCCAAAGTCGCCAGAGCACCGGTCTCCTTGTGCTCCCCTGTCATCTGCCGTAAATCTATCGTGCTGATCACATCTACGTTGTGGAGCAAAAATGGCTCGTCGTCCGCATCTTCCAGAAAAAACCACCCAGCTTTCTTTAATCCGCCGCCGGTATCCAACAACACGTCTTCGCAAGAAACTTCCACCCGCATCCCAAAATTATTCCTTTCTCGTAGATAGGCCAGCATCATATCCGCGAAATGATGCACGTTGACAATAAGTTCGGTCACGCCAAACGACCGCAAGCGCGTGAGCGTGATCTCCAGCAGCGTCCGCCCCCCTACTTCTACCAGTGCCTTAGGCTTATTGTCGGTAAGTGGCCGCAGGCGCGTGCCCAGCCCCGCCGCCAAAATCATCGCTCTCATCTGGAGGTCTTCGCCCCAATCACTTCGCCGACGACCACCTTCACTTCCCCACTGCTTCGGCCACCGGCGCCTCAAAACCCGCCGCTTCTAATCCCAGATGCCGCACCTTCACTTCAACGCCCCGCCGCCCCCGCAACCGTTTCGCCAGTTGCTCGGCCAAAAAAACCGAGCGGTGCTGTCCGCCCGTGCATCCAAACGACACCATCAAGTTCTTGAACCCGCGTTCCTGATAATTCGCCACGCTCGCATCCACCATCGTAAAAACGCTTGCCAGATATTGATGCACACTCTCCTGCTGGTTCAAGTACTCGATCACCGGCGCGTCTTTCCCAGTCAGTTGCTTGAAGCGCTCTTCGCGCCCCGGATTCGGCAAACTTCTTCCGTCAAAAATAAACCCGCCGCCATTCCCTGACTCGTCCTTCGGCATGCCCTTGTGGAACGAAAAACTGTACAACCGCACCACCAGGTCATCCGCCTCCGAAGCCAAAGTGTTGAGTTTCTCCGACGCCAGCATGTTCCGGAACGTATCCATCAACGTCGGCAACGGCACCGGAAGCGTCACGTTGTGCAGTAACCAGCGCACATTTTTCAGTGCATATGGCACGCTCTGCAAAAAATGCGCTTTCCGCTCGTAAAATCCGCGAAAGCCATACGCGCCCATGGCCTGCATGATCCGCACATACACGTACGCGTAGTGATGGTGCAGGAACTCCTCGCGACTGATTTGCACTTGTTCTTGCAGGGCATCCAGATAATGATCCAGCAGCTGTTGCCGCACGTCCGGCGGCAAATCCGCCTTCGCGTCATACAGCAGCGAAGCGATGTCGTACTGCAGCGCCCCCTTGCGCCCGCCTTGGTAGTCCAGAAAATACGGCTGCTCCCCCGACAGCATCACGTTGCGTGACTGAAAATCGCGATACAGGAAATAGTCGCAGTTCGCGCTTAACAAGAATTCGGTCAGCCGCCAGAAATCGTTCTCTAACGCCTGTTCATTAAACGGAATTCCCGCCAGCCGCAAGAAGTAATACTTAAAGTAGTTAATGTCCCAGCTGATGGATTGTCGGTCAAAACTCGCACACGGATAACACACCGAATAGTCCAAGTCGCGTCCCGCTTCGACCTGGAACCTCGGCAAAACTTCGACTACTTTGCGGTAGGCTTCCACCACCTCGGGAGCAACGTTTTCCCCGTCGCGGTGCTTCGATAAAAACTCGAACAGTGTGGTGTCGCCCAGGTCCTCTTCGAGGTAAGCGCCGCGCTCCAGATCCTCTCCGTAAATCTCTGGCACCGGCAACTTATGCCGCCGAAAATGCCTTGAAAATGCAAGGAACGCATGGTTCTCTTCACGCACTCCGTACAAAATTCCAATTGCACGGGTCTTTCCCGCGCACAATCGAATAATTTTTCGCCCGGACGCGCCCAATTCGCCCTGCAGCGGCTGCACCCGCTCTGCCGCCACGCCGAAGCGCTCCGTGAAAAGTTTTTGCAACACATCCATGGACTTGCCACTGCCCTCGTTTGCCTGATGCAAGGCCTCAGGCCGATGTATCACACTTAGCCCTAGCATAGCCCATTCCCCCCACGCGGCACTCGCTGACTTCGCCCGGTTGCTCTTGAACTAGTAACGCTCTCGCGACAATCTTGACGCCACCTGTCCGCCAACTTGGTTCCGCGTTCCTTCGCACAATATAATTCCAGCGATGCCTACTCACTCCGGAAAGCGCCCGCCCGAAGATCGCCGACGCACCGAGCACCGCAATCCTGCCTCCAAAAATCTCGATCGCATGTCTGTGGCGCAAATCGTCCGCCTGATGAACCGCGAGGACCGCAAAGTCGCCGTCGCCGTCCATCGCGAACTTCCTTCCATCGGCAAAAGTGTCGACGCCATCGTTCACTCTTTGCAACTCGGTGGACGCCTCTTCTATGTCGGCGCGGGTTCCAGTGGACGCATGGCCGTCCTCGATGCCGCGGAAATCGCGCCCACGTTCGGCACGCCTCCACAACTGGTGCAGGCGCTCATCGCAGGCGGCCGCAAAGCCGTTACCAGCGCGGTCGAAGGCGCCGAAGATGCCGTCCGCAACGGCGAACGCGACCTACGCGCCCGCAAATTCACTTCAAAAGACGTCATCATCGGCATCGCCGCCAGCGGCACCACTCCTTACGTCCTTGGCGCCCTTACCTACGCCCGCAAACGCAACGCCACCATCATCGCCATCACTTCCAATCGCCGCATGCCCATCACTCGCCTCGCCGACATCGTCATCGCTCCCGAAGTCGGCCCCGAAGTCGTCACCGGCTCCACGCGTCTCAAAGCCGGCACTTCCCAAAAATTGGTCTTGAACATGCTCTCAACTGCAACGATGGTTCGCCTCGGCCATGTCTATGAAAATCTGATGATTGACGCCGTGCTGACCAACAAGAAGTTAGAAGACCGAGCCCAGCGCATTCTGGCCGAAGCCAGCGGTAAAAGTGTGTCCGACGGCAGACGCGCTCTGCGTCAGGCCAAACACGATATCCGCGTCGCCCTGGTCATTCTCAAGCGCGGACTGACCGCTGCGGCCGCCCGCAATTTACTCGCAAACGCCGGCGGCAATCTCCGTCAAGCGCTGGGCGAAATATGAAGTCTTGTAGCGGCCGCCTTCTGAGTCGGGCGCCTTCGCCAACTATCGAGTTCGCTCCAAATGGATAAATTCCTCATCACCGGCGGCAAACCCCTCCACGGTACCGTAGCCATCAGCGGAGCGAAGAACTCCGCACTGCCCGCCATGGCCGCCGGGCTCCTCACTGCCGACTCGCTCCTACTTCACAATATCCCCATGGTCCGCGACATCATCACCATGGGCAAACTCCTCGCCTACATGGGCGCCACCGTCGCCACTTCCGAATTCCCCGCCGCCAACTACACCATTGCCTCTCCTGCCATCAACGAAGCTGTCGCCCCTTACGAACTCGTTAAAACCATGCGCGCGTCCATCCTCACACTCGGTCCTGCACTCGCCCGCACTGGCGTCGCCCGCGTCTCCCTCCCCGGTGGCTGCGCCATCGGGGCTCGCCCCGTCGATCTCCACCTCTCCGCTCTCGAAAAAATGGGCGCCACAATCCACACCGCACACGGCTACATCGAAGCACGCGCCCCACGCTCCGGCCGCCTGAAAGGTACCCGCATTGCCTTCGACAAAATCACCGTCACCGGCACCGAAAATATTCTGATGGCTGCGGCACTCGCCGACGGTGAAACCATTCTTGAAAACGCCGCTCGTGAACCGGAAGTCACCGACCTCCTGCACTTGCTCCGCAAGATGGGCGGACACGTCGAAGGCGACGGCACCTCCACTCTCACCATCCGCGGCGTCAAATCTCTTCGTGGCGCAGAACACTCTGTAATTCCCGACCGCATTGAAGCCGGTACGTTCCTCGTCGCCGGCGCCATCACCAACGGTGATCTCACCCTCACCGACTGTGAACCGCATCACCTCGGCGCCATCATCGCCAAACTTCGTGACGCTGGTGTCCATATCGAAGAACCCGCGCCCCAGCAGCTCCGTGTGCGAGGCGTCAGAAGACTCGTCGCCGCCGACATCACCACCGAAGAATACCCGGGCTTCGCTACTGACATGCAGGCCCAATATATGGCGCTCGCCACTCAAGCAGAAGGCGTCTCCACCATTTCCGAAACCATTTTCGAAAACCGCTTTCTTCATGCCCTCGAAATGAAGCGTATGGGCGCCAGCATCATCATTGACGGCCACCACGCCGTCGTCCATGGCCCTTCCCAACTCACAGGCACAACCGTCCAGGCCTCTGACCTTCGCGCTAGCGCCGGTCTCGTCCTCGCCGCTCTCGTCGCTGCCGGCCAAACCACCATCGAACGCGTCTATCACATCGACCGTGGCTACGAACGTATCGTCGAAAAACTCCAGTCCCTCGGTGCCGACATCTCCCGCATCCATGCTTCAAGCTAAAAGGTGAATGTATAACCTGGACCACGACTGGAAGAAGATTGTATCGTTGTGCCTCATTGCTCTCCTACTAGGCCGCTGGATCCATTCTGCTAACCCGCAAGCGGCGCCTGCACGCAAAATACTTTTTGCTGTGTGGCCCGGACAGAAGCTTAAGCAGCCTGCGTCGCCGATCTTGGATCCGATTGCCGTGGTTTCAAAATCCGACTTTGAGCAGCCGCTCAAGTACGGCGATGCTCAAGGCAAAGAAGCCGAAAGGTTGTACGTTGCGTTCGAAAAGAAATACCTCTCTGCCGGACAGAAATACCCTCTCTTATTTGGCGGACACGACGTCGGAGTGGTCGAGGTGCAAGCGGCCGTCGGCCTTAGCTGTGAATCCCTAACCGCCACCCTTAAACAGCCGGTCCCGTTGCTGAACGCGCAAAAAGCGCTCGCCGCAAGCTCGATCGAAGGCTTCAATATTCACCCGAATTGGCGCCAGCAAAATACTCCCGCCCAGCGTGCGGCCTTCATTGAAGCAGCCTCTGGGCACCTAATGAAGCAGGGAGCCATCAATGCCCTGCCTTCCCTGATTAAGTTAAAGAACCTGCAGCTACCTTTAAGGAAGAAACGGCGCAGCACAATTTGTTCCTGGTTTTGGAGCGAACTGAAACTGGCTGGAGCGTGGCCTTGGCACCCTACCACCTCATGAAAGATACCGAAGACTACGTAGATGACGTGGAAGAAAACTTTGTTGAGCAGATTGATTCCGATGCCAGCGGAAAAGACGAAATCATAACCATTTCGTATTACTACGAGTCTTGGGATTACGCCATCTACAGAAGCCGACATGGCAAAGGGAAAAGGTCTACATCGGGCGCGGTGGTGGCTGCTAGCCCTCAGCCTCTGGCGCGATGTTCATTCCCGTGATACAAAACTTGCTTACACCGCCCTGTGAACCGCTATCCGGCAAGTGCAATCAATTCTCTGGAGGTTCTTTTCCTGATGCCTTCCGTCAAACGCTTTGCTGTGATCCTCGCCTTGGCGGCCTTCGCCACCGTCGTCGTTTCGAAACCCTCCGCCTCGACGCAAAATCCTCCCGATAAGCCGCAAAATCCGTTGGAACTGAAGGCCCCAGAAAAAGGCGAAGAGAAAGCCTACAAAGCCCTGCAACACTTTCAGTCCTTGCCCGAAACTGACGCTCCGAAGAAAATCCAGGCGGGTGAAGATTTTCTCAGCAAGTTTCCCACCAGCGACTACGCCACCTACGTCTATCAATATCTGACCGTCGCCTATATTCAGGCTGGTCAGGTGGACAAAGGAATTTCCACGGGCGAAAAAGGCCTTCAGGTCAATCCTTCCGACTTCCGCACTATGGCCGTTATCAGCCAGACCATTTCCCGCACTACTACGGATTCCACACCTGACGCCGCCGCCAAACTTGCCAAAGCCGAAACCAACGCCAAGGGCACCATCGCCGGCGTCTCGACATGGATCAAGCCCCACGCCATGCCCGACGCAACTTTCACTACCCTGAAAAATGAAACCTTGGCGATGGCCCATGCCAGCCTAGGCCTCGTCGCCCTCCACAAAAACAATTTCGATGCCGCCATTCCCGAACTCGAACAAGCCGTCCAGCTAGGCACCAACACCGATCCCACCAATTACTATCTCCTGGGCGTCGCTAACCAGAACTCCGGCCATCCCGACAAAGCCGTTCCCAATTTTGAAAAATGTGCTGCCATCAAAGGTGCCGACCTGACTTCCACCTGCATCGTCCTCCTCGACCAATCGAAAAAGGAAGCACAGTCTTCGGCAAAGCCGTAATTCACAAACGAATTCTTTGATCAAACCGCCCGCGCCGCAGCGGCCGTTCCCATTTTCGATTTTCTCTTTTCTATATTCCTTTTTCCATTTTCCGTTTCCCTACCGCTCTCTGCTACACTCTCTCGGTCAATTCTCTAGCCCCTCAAACGGAGGCTTTCTCATGTCTACCACACAGCTTCTCGACAAAATCGACGCCGCCATCGCGCAAAAGAATCTCCTCAACCATCCCTTCTATCAGGACTGGCAAGCCGGCAAACTCTCCCGCGCATCCCTCCAGCTCTACGCCGCTCAGTATTACCGCCACGTGGAAGCCTTCCCTAAGCACCTTCGCGTCCTCGCCGCCCGCGCCGATGAATCGCTCAAGCCTATCGTCCTCGAAAACCTTGCCGAAGAAGAAAATCCCGCCGGCCCGCATCCGCAACTCTGGCGCGATTTCGGCGCAGCTCTTGGTGTCGCCGAAGAAGACATCACCACCGCTCCTTCCCTTCCTGGCACGCAGAATGTCGTGCACACCTACCGCGACATCTGCGCCAACCGCTCCCTCGCCGAAGCCGTCGCCGCTCTCTACGCCTATGAATCCCAGGTACCCGAAATCGCCACCAGCAAAATCGATGGCCTCAACCGCTTCTATGGAATTACCAGCCCTAAAAGCACCGCCTATTTTTCCGTGCACGAAGAAGCCGACAAAGCTCACCGCGAATCCTGGCGCAATTGGCTCGCCTGGAACGCTTCAATTGATGCGGCAGCCCAAGAACAAATTCTCTCCTCCACCAACGAAGCTCTCAACGCTCTCTGGGGCGCTCTCGACGCTGTGCACGCATCAAAAAGTAACCCGCTACCGAGTTAAGGAATTCAGATTTTCCCAACCCATTCAGTTGACATCGCCGCTCTTCTCGACAATAGTTTTTGTCGCTTGGAGGCTCCATGGAAACGCCGTTCCATAAGATTTCGCAGAGGATGCCGCGCCGCGATTGGTTGCGCGCGGTAGGTGCTACTGCAGGCGGTGTGGCTTGGGCCAACGTCCTTCTTTCGGACCCGGTCTCCTCCCAGGAGCCATCCGCAGCCAAACCGCTTCCCAACTTTACCGGCCCAAGCCCCAACCCTTACTGGAACTCCGTCGGCAGCGTAGTCAGCGAACCACAAAAAGCTGCGTTGCTTCTTCTCACCGACCGGCCAGTTCAACTGGAGACGCCGCGTGGTAATTTCCTCTCCGCTTTCACTCCTAACCAAGCCTTTTATGTCCGCTGGCATCTTGATCGCATTCCCAATGCCGTCGACTTGAAGACGTGGCGCCTTCGCATCGAGGGCAACGTCTCCGCTCCCGCGTCGCTCAGCTTGTCTCAATTGATGAACAACTTCCCTGCGCAAACAATCGCTGCGGTGAACCAGTGCTCGGGTAACAGTCGCAGCCGTTTCCAACCGCGTCTGCCCGGCGCGCAATGGGGAAATGGCGCGATGGGCAATGCTCTTTGGACGGGCGTCCGCCTGCGCGATCTGCTCTCTGTCGCCAGAGTCAAAACCGGCTCCTTGCAGTTGCAATTCCAGGGTCTCGAACTTGGCGAGGGCCCGGACGGTTACGGCTCCCGGCAGTATCAGAAATCGCTCAATCTCGACGATTCCGTCATCGATGATTGTCTCGTCGCTTACTCCATGAATGGCGAGCCTCTCCCAATGCTCAATGGCTTCCCGGTGCGCCTGGTCGTTCCCGGTTACTTCGCCACGTATTGGATGAAATGTCTGGCCTTCATCCGAGTTTTAGACAAGCCCGACGAAAATTTTTGGATGAAAACTGCCTACCGCATCCCCGACACTCCTCGCGGAACCACTACTCCGCAGGAACTCACTGCGGGCTCCGTCAAAACCATTCCCATCAATCGCATGCCGGTCCGCTCCTTCCTCGTTTCTCCGGATGGCAGTGGCAAAATTCCCGCCGGCTTGCCCGTCCAGCTGAAAGGTGTCGCTTTCAGCGGCCACGGCCACATCGAGCGCGTGGAAGTTTCTTCCGATAACCTAAAAACCTGGCAAGCCGCACAACTTGGCGAAGACTTCGGTCCCTACTCTTTCCGTACTTGGCAATTTTCGTGGAAAGCCACGTCGCCTGGCCGGCACACTATCGCGGTCCGCGCCTCCGACGAAAAAGGCCACGTTCAACCCGACGAATCCGTGTGGAATCCAGGGGGCTACCTTTGGAACCGGATCGAGCGCCAGGAATTCGTCGTAGGAACGGCCGAGTAGGCTCGGAGTCGCAAATGAAATCAACCAGATTGCGTTTCACAATTTCCGTACTTGTTCCATTAGCGTGCGCCGCCATGTTGGCCGCCCGCATGGAAGTTCTCCGGGCAGGCTTGTATGCCCCCGACGGCCTCGGCCAAATTACCCAATCCGCTCCAACTGCTTTGGAAGACGGCTCAACCTACGCGGTCGCTGCGTATTCTGCGTTCTCGATCCAGCTTGCCGACGGCCCAGGCCGCGGAGAAACTCAAATCTCCTGTAACACCTGCCACACCGTGCGTTACATCACCATGCAGCCTCCTTTGCCCGCCGCCACATGGGACGCTGAGGTGCAAAAAATGATCAAAACCTACGGCGCGCAGATATCCGACGCCGACGCCCAAAAAATCATCCAATACTTGCAAACCCACTACGCTCCTGAAACCCGTAAATGAACTTCCAGAAATGGTCCTTATTTTTGGCGATGGCCTTTTTCTCTAAATAGTTGAAACAAAGAATCGAGAAACCTGGTGTGACGCCCCCGCGATTGAGGTAGGCTCGGCCCTTTCTTTGCCCACAAAAAAAAGGCTCTCGACTTTCGGGAGCCTTTTTTAGCCTTTGTTGAAAATTGTTGCTGTTATTCGGCCGAACCGCCCGCGCCAGCCGCTTCCTTCTTCTGCGCCTTCTCGCGGGCTTCCTTGATCAGCGCCTTGCGCGATAGCCGTACCTTGTTGCCTTCAATCGAAAGCACTTTGACCAGCACCTGGTCGCCCAGCTTCAGCTCGTCGCGCACGTCGCGAATCCGATGCTCGGAAATTTCGCTGATGTGCAATAAGCCATCCGTTCCGGGGAACAATTCCACGAACGCGCCGAACTCTGCCAGCCGCACCACTTTGCCCAGGTACGTCTTGCCGATTTCCGCGCTCGCGGTAATTTCCCGCACCATCGCCAGCGCCGCGTCGCCACCGGAGCCGCTGGTCGAGAAGATGTGCACGGTGCCGTCTTCGTGCACGTCAATCTTCACGCCTGTCGCTTCGATGATGGACTTGATCTTCTTGCCGCCCGGTCCAATCAGGTCGCGGATCTTGTCGGTCGGAATGCTCAGCTTGTACAACCGCGGCGCGTACGCCGAAATTGCTGCCCGCGACGTGCTCAGCGTCGCATCCATGGTGTCCAGAATTTCCAGGCGAGCCTTCTTCGCCTGCGCCAGCGCTTCCCGCATCATCGGAATCGTGATGCCGGCTACCTTGATGTCCATCTGCAGCGCAGTGATGCCTTGCCGAGTCCCGGCAACTTTAAAGTCCATGTCACCGTAGTGATCTTCCGCACCCGCGATGTCCGTCAGAATCGAGTACTTCCCTTTATCCCCTGTTACCAAGCCCATCGCAATGCCGGCACAAGGCGACTTCAGGGGTACTCCGGCATCCATCATCGCCAGCGAACCGCCGCAAACCGTGGCCATCGAAGACGACCCGTTCGATTCCAGAATGTCGCTCACCAACCGCATCGCGTACGGAAAATCCGCTTCGGCCGGCAACAAATTCACCAGCGCCCGTTCCGCCAGCGCGCCGTGTCCGATCTCGCGCCGGCCCGGTCCACGCACCGGCTTCACTTCGCCGACGCTGAATGGCGGAAAGTTGTAGTGCAGCATGAACCGCTTGAACGTGTCTTGCGCAAACAGCAGGTCCAGCCGCTGCTGATCTTCTTTCGTGCCCAGCGTCAAGGTCGCCAACGCCTGCGTTTCGCCCCGGGTAAAGAGAGCCGAACCGTGCACGCGCGGCAACAAGCCCACTTCGCAGGTGATCTTGCGGATCTTGTCGAACGCGCGGCCATCCGGGCGCCGCCGCTGATTCAAAATTTCATCACGGAAGATGTCTTCCTTCAAGCGGTCAAACGCTCGCTTGGTGAGCGTGATCTTCTCTTCGTCTTCTTCCGGTATCGCTTCGACGATCTTCGCTTTCAGTTCGTCGATCAGTGCATAGCTTTCTTTTTTCGGATGCTTTTCCGTGTCCAGAGCGTCCTTGAGCTTCGCACCGTAAGTCTTTTTGATCGCATCATAGATGCCCTGATCGAAGGGCCACGGCGCCACTTCTACTTTCTTCGGCTTCAGCTGTGCGTGCAGATCCTTGATCGCCCCCACAATCTTCTTGACCTGCGCGTGGCCAAATTCGAGCGCCTCCACGACGGTGTCTTCGGAAACTTCCAGCGCACCGGACTCCACCATCATGATGGCTTCGTCGCTGCCGGCAATCACGATGTTCAGCAAGCTGATTTTCTGTTCCGCAACCGTCGGGTTGGCCACCAACTGGCCATTCACTAGTCCCACGCGAACCGCCGCTATTGGCGTCGGGAATGGCAGGTCGCTGCAATAGGCCGCAGCCGCCGCTCCGGTCACCGCAATCACGTCCGGATCGTTGTCGCTGTCCGCCGACAAAACCATCGCGTTAATCTGTGTCTCATTGCGCCACGACTCCGGAAACAACGGACGCATCGGCCGGTCAATCAGCCGTGAGGTCAAAATTTCCTTTTCCGTTGGGCGCCCTTCTCTCTTGAAAAATCCGCCGGGAATCTTTCCCGCTGAATAGGTGTTATCGCGATAGTCCACCGTCAGCGGTAAAAAGTCTTTATCGTTCGGTTTCGCCGCCATGCAAGCCGTATTCAAAATCACTGTATCGCCGTAGCGCGCTACAATCGCCCCGTTGGCCTGCTTCGCTATCTTCCCCGTCTCCAGAATCAGGGTCCTTCCGCCCACCTCCAC
>Ga0068863_100005128_pt1 | contig 12921 bp, 9 predicted proteins | sample KBSSwiS62_FD_66596 | JGI IMG/M metagenome (GOLD analysis project Ga0068863, IMG submission 66596) | Switchgrass rhizosphere microbial communities from Kellogg Biological Station, Michigan, USA - KBS Switchgrass S6-2 | ecosystem: Host-associated > Plants > Roots > Rhizosphere > Soil ...
CTGCCATCATCGTCGTAGACGTCCACGCGCATGCCGAGCCCGCGGCATTGCAGCTCGCCACGCCACACAGGCAGGGTCGGATTGCCGAGCACAAAGCACGAGACGATATCGGTGCCGCCCGCGATGGAGGAGAGGCAGATGTCGCTTTTCACGCACTGGTACACGTAGTCGAAGCTTTCCGGCGCGAGCGGACTGCCGGTAGACAAGAGCGTCCGCAGATGCGTCAGCGCGTAGTCCTTCCGCGGCACGACGCCGATCTTCTTCGCGTGATCGATGTACTTGGCCGACGTGCCGAAGTGCGTGAACCGCTCGGCGTCGGCGTAATCCCAGAGCACCTTGCCACGGTCGATGAACGGCGAACCGTCGTAGAGCATCAGCGCCGCGCCGGAACCGAGCGCGGACACGAGCCAGTTCCACATCATCCAGCCGCACGTCGTGAAGTAGAAGAGGCGATCGCCGGCCTTGACGTCGCTGTGCAGCAGGTGCTCCTTCAGATGCTGCAGCAAGGTTCCGCCCGCACCGTGCACGATGCACTTGGGCGCGCCCGTCGTGCCCGACGAGAACAGGATGTAGAGCGGATGATCGAAAGGAAGCTGCGCGAATTCGATCGGCGCCGGGGCGCCGTTGCCGAGGAATTCCTGCCAGCTCACGGCATTGCGGATCGCCGAGATGGCGCCCGCCCCCTGACCGCTCGTCTCGAGATACGGGATCACGACCACGCGCTCGACCGTGGGCAATCTCGCGGCGACTTCCGCGACCTTGTCGAGAATGGCCAGCGGCTTGCCGTTGTACCAGTAGCCGTCGACCGTGAAAAGAACGCGCGGCTCGATCTGACCGAAACGATCGAGCACACCCTGCACGCCGAAATCCGGCGAGCACGACGACCACACGGCGCCGAGGCTCGTCGCACCCAGCACGGCGCTGACCACCTCCGGGAGATTGGGAACGTAGGCCGCGACGCGGTCACCCGGCGCTAGCCCTCGCGCCTTCAACGCCGCCGCAACCCGCGAGACCGTCGCAACGAGCTCCGCGTGCGAGACGCGGCTCTCGAGCTTGTTCTCGCCGCGAAATACGAGCGAGTCGGCCGAGTCGTCGACCGCAAGCCGCGCGATGAGGTTCTGCGCGAAGTTGAGACGCGCATCGGGAAACCACCGGGCGCCGGGCATCTCGTTGCGGTTCAGAAGCGTCCGTTCGCCGCGGTCGCCAACAACGCCGGCGAAATCCCACAGCGCGCACCAGAACGCTTCTCGCTCCTCGGTCGACCATCGCCACAGCGCGGCATAATCGGGAAGGGGCCGCCCCGCGATGCTCGCCGCGGTGCGCGAGAACTCGGTGATGCCGGCGCGCGCAATGCGCTCGGCCGATGGCTGCCATAGCATCGCATCAGTGGTCATGGCGCCTCACTTCAGGTCGCGAACGAGGGTCGCGATGGCATCCGGCACCGGCACGCTGCGGCCGCTCGCAAGGTCGATCCAGACCATCTTCGCGGCGCCCTCCGCATATTTGCGGCCGTCCATCGTGAGCTCGTAGTAGCTGCCGATGCTCGTGCGGCCGGGCTCGCCCAAGTACATGCGCACTTCGACGTCCCCAGGGTAGACGAGCGGGGAGAGGAACGTGCAGCTTGCGTTGACGATCACCGGCCCGGTGCCGGAATACGCCTTGCCGGGCTGCTGCAATCCATAGACCCATTCGATCCTGGCCTGCTCGAAATAGCGGAAGTAGGACGTGTTGTTGACGTGTCCCAGCATGTCCATGTCGGCCCAGCGTATCGGCTGGCGCGAGGTGTGGACCAGCAATCTCGGCTTCACCGTCATGGCAGCGCCTTCGCTCGGCCATTATACAATTCAAGCACCACTCGACCGGCCGCAACGGAAAAGGATCAGCATCGTGGCACGCGAAGCGATGGAGTACGACGTCGTGATCGTCGGCGGCGGCCCCTCCGGCCTCGCCGCGGCGATTCGTCTCAAGCAACTTGCGGCGACGGCGGGCAGCGAGCTTTCGGTGTGCCTCCTCGAGAAGGGCTCGGAGATCGGCGCCCACATCCTGTCCGGCGCGATCATGGATCCGCGCGCGCTGACGGAACTCGTTCCCGACTGGAAGGCACAGGGCGCGCCGCTGGACACGCCCGTCAGCGAGGATCGCTTCCTCCTGCTCACGCCCGACAAGTCGTACCGCATACCCGGGTGGGCGATGCCGCGTCTCATGGACAACCACGGGATGTACATCGTGAGCCTCGGCAACGTGTGCCGCTGGCTCGGGCAGCAGGCGGAAGCGCTCGGCGTGGAGATCTATCCAGGCTTCGCGGCAGCCGAAATACTCTATGACGACAAGGGTTCCGTGCGCGGCGTCGCGACCGGCGACATGGGCGTCGCGAAGGACGGCTCCCACAAGACCGATTACCAGCCCGGCATGGAGCTCCATGCGAAGTACACGCTGTTCGCGGAAGGGTGCCGTGGATCCCTGTCGCAGGAGCTCATGCAGAAGTTCAACCTGCGCGACGGTGTCGATCCCCAGAAGTACGGCATCGGCTTGAAAGAGTTGTGGCAGGTCGCGCCGGACAAGCACCACAGGGGCCTCGTGCTGCACAGCCAGGGCTGGCCGCTCGACAAGAACACGGGCGGCGGCTCCTTCGTCTACCACTTCGGCGCTGACCTGGTCGCGGTCGGCTTCGTCGTGCACTTGAACTACGAAAATCCGCATCTTTCGCCGTTCGACGAATTCCAGCGGTTCAAGACTCACCCGTCGATCCGCGGCACGTTCGAAGGCGGCAAGCGGCTCGCATACGGCGCACGCGCCATCAACGAAGGCGGCCTGCAATCGGTGCCGAGGCTATCGTTCCCCGGCGGCGCGCTGATCGGCTGCTCCGCAGGCTTCGTCAACCTGCCGAGGATCAAGGGGTCGCACAACGCGATGAAGACGGGAATGCTCGGTGCGGAAGCCGCGTTCGCGGCCGTTGCGGCGGGCCGGCAGCACGACGAGCTCGTTTCCTATGCGGAAGCATTCCGTCGCTCGTGGGTGTACGAAGATCTCTACAAGGTGCGCAACGTCAAGCCGGGACTGAAGTGGGGCATGTGGGCCGGCACCGTGCACGGCGGCATCCACATGTGGCTCAACGACCTGGGCTTGGGCGCGCTCGTTCCCTGGACGCTGCGCCACGACAAGCCCGACAGCGCCTCGCTCAAGCCCGCGGCGGAAATGCCGAAGATCGATTATCCGAAGTACGACGGCGTGCTGACGTTCGACAAGCTTTCGAGCGTGTTCGTGTCGAATACGAGCCACGAGGAGGATCAGCCCGTGCATCTTCAGCTGCGCGATGCATCGATTCCCGTGACGATCAATCTCGCGCTGTACGACGGCCCCGAAGCGCGCTACTGCCCCGCCGGCGTCTACGAGTTCGTCGATGCAGGCGACGGGTCGGGCAAGCGCCTGCAGATCAACGCGGCCAACTGCGTGCATTGCAAGACGTGCGACATCAAGGATCCGCTGCAGAACATTCACTGGGTGACGCCCGAAGGCGGCGGCGGCCCCAACTATCCGAACATGTGACCGTGAGCGCGAGCGTAAGCGCCGTCACCGATTTCGAGCCCGCCGTCGCGACGGTTGCGTTCGTCGACCTGGCAGGCTTCAGTGCCTTGACGGACGTGTACGGCGATGAGTCGGCGGTACGGGTGCTTTGCTGCTTCGAGCAGCTCGTGCACGAGGCTTCCGGCGGACATGCGCCGCCGATCAAGTGGATCGGCGACGAAGCGATGTTCGGTTTTCGCGACCCGGCCACGGCGTTGCAGATGCTGGGACATCTGCTTCCTGCTTGCCGGTCCGAGCCTCGCATTCCACTGACGAGGACCGGCCTCCACCACGGTCCGGTGCTTCGCCGCGCCAACGACCTGTTCGGCTCGACCGTGAATGTCGCAGCGCGCATCGCCGCTCGCGCTTCGCCGGGGCAAATGCTGGCCACCCGGCCGGTCGCCGATGCCGCGACGGAGGCGGGAATCGATGTGGAGGCTATGGGGAAAATCAAGTTGCGATCGATTGCCGTTCGGGTGCCCCTCTATTCCATTGCCCTCGCGCCCGCCTCCGATCCCGCCTGGATAGATCCCGTGTGCAAGATGCACGCGCCTCTCGAGGCCTACCGCAGAGCGGCGCCCACCGGGCCGTGGTTTTGCTCTGAACGCTGCGCCCACGCGTATCGCCTCTCACCCGAGACGTACGGAGCCAAAGCCTCGGACCTCGCTGCGCCACGATGACCCCTGCGCTTCACCGCGTCCGATTTTCTCTCTCCTTCAGCACCGGGCGACGATGTCGAACGGCGACCAGACGAAGTCGGCCTGTTCCTCGAACGCCTCCTTCAGCACGATCGTGCGCACCGACGCCCGCGCCCGCACCGAAAGGCGGTCGTCGGCCTTGAATCCGCGCGACGGCAGGATGAGCGTCTTGATCGGGAGCGTCGGGTAGCTCGCGCTTTCGGGAAGGTAGATTGCGGCGAAGCGGTCGTCCGTGCGTGCCTCGGTTCCACCGGGTCCGCGCTCGCCCGGATCGGCCGCCACCACCACCCGACGTGCGCCCCTGCCGATGAACTCGACACCAAGCTCGACGCGCTTGCCGCCCAGCCGCTTTCTGACGCGCCGCACGACGCCGATCGTCCAGGCCCCGCCGGGCTCGTCCCTGAATGCAACGAGCATCCCGGCAATCATCGGATTCAACGGGTGAGGCGGCCCGTGCAGCCGGCAACCGGATTCGCTGCGGTCCGCCATGGTCATGGGCGGGCACGGTGTGTCGAAATCGCTGGATGCCGACGATTTCGTGCCGTCCGCAGGAAAGGTTCCGGTCTGCATGTCCGTGTATCCACCGGTCGCCGTGAACAGCTCGTCCACTCTGTCGGCAGCGGGTACGCGCTGCCCGGCCTTGTCGTCTGGCCGGGGGCGGAGAGCGCGCAAGATTGGGGCCATTCCGGCCACCACCTCGGCGGCCAGCGCCACCGGTCTGCGCGCCCCGCGCCGCGCGATGACCGGCCGCTCCGGCTTAAGTATTTCCGCGAGCTTTCGCAGCAGCCGCAGACGACGTCCGCGAGGAAGCGCCCCGTCTTCATCGGGATCCGTTCCGTCACGTACCGCAACGCTCTCGGCGTGAATCGCCTCGAGGGCTCGCGTCGTGTCGAGGTACCGCCAGTTGTCGGCGGATGTCTGCGCTACGCGGGCGGGACCTCCGTCGCCATCGACGTCGACCCCGAACCGGAAATCGGCCGCTGCGCCACCGGGCTCGAGCGTCACCGTTCGCGACCAGTGCAGCAAGCGTCGCGAAGCCCAGAATGCGTCCTGCGGCGGCAGCTGGCCCGCGTTCACCAAGTCCTGCAGGAGCACAACGATGTATTCCCGTTCGAGCGTCGTTTCGTTCTGATTGGAATCGAGCGGACGATTGACCGGGAACGACTGGTGGAGCAATCCGCTGGAGCGTCCGAACCGGTAGGTGGCGTGCAGCTCCTTCCAGGGAAAGCGGGTGAACCGCTCATCGGTGAAAGGCCGGAGCAAGAGCTCCATCCGGCGAAGCTCGAACAGCCGCAGCACCATGTGCGGCACGTGTTCGCGGCAGTTCCACAGCAGGCTTCCGTGCATCGAGCGCAAGGCGTGCCCGTGCGCGTTGCCGAGCGAGCGGACGAGCTCGAAGGCGGCCTGCAAGCGTGGCGCCTCCACCGACCGCGGCTGCGCATTACCCGGCAAGCAGCCGATCAGCAAGGCATCGAGGAGCGGACCGGCGTGGACGCCGAGCGTCAGCAACGCGCGCAGTCGTGCCCTGTCCAGGTTGTCGCGAACACCGAAGTCAGCAAGCGCGTGACAGACGTTTTTCTGCGCGTCGAGGGGATCGCCGGCCGCGAGCGCACGAACAAAATGCTCCGCCCGAGTCACGTCGGACAACGGATCGGCCGCTCTTGCGCTTCTTGTTGAGAACAACCGGGCGAGCATAAGGGCGCGTTGCTGTTGGAACAACCCTCCGCCAGCATGGTTCGTGCCAGCCGTCTCCCGAGCGCCTGCTAGCGTACCGCGATGCCTCTCGCTGCAATCTCCGCGGCCAGCTTGAATGCTTCGATCAGGCCGTCCGGCTTCGCGACGTTGCGGCCGACGATGTCGAAAGCGCTGCCGCTCGCGCACGTGGCGACGGGCACCGGCAGACCGCCGTGCAGTGTGACGCCGCTGTCGAAGCCCATCAGCTTCATCGCGATCTGCCCCTGGTCGTGATACATCGAGACCACCGCGTCGAAGTCGCCGCGGCGCGCGGCCAGGAACACGGTGTCGGGCGACAACGGCCCGCGCGCGTCGATCCCTTCCTGCCTCGAGCGTTCGATCGCCGGTGCGATGATGTCGATCTCCTCGCGGCCGATCGATCCGCCATCCCCCGCGTGCGGATTGAGCCCGGCGACGGCGATGCGGGGCGCCGCGTTGCCGGCGGCCTTGAGGTAGCGATCCGCGATGCGGACGGCCGCCGCGACGCCGTCCTCCGTGATCGCGCCCGCGACGTCGCGCAGCGGAATGTGCGACGTGACGCGCGAAGTCCACAGCGAGCCGGTGATGTTGAACTCGCTCACGAAGCCGTCGACCCCGAACGTGTCCTGCAGGTAGCGAAGCTCGTCCTCGTGCTCGAGACCGCCGAGGCGCATCGCGTGCTTGTTGAGAGGCGCGAAGACGATGCCGTCGATCTCGCCGCGCTTTGCCGCACGGGTAGCCGTCTCGAGGGCGATCAACGCCGCCCGCCCGCCGGCTTCCGTCGCCTGGCCCGGCGTGATGGCGTCGCGGGATATGAGATCGAGCCGGGCCAGCGAAGCACGTCCCGGTTCGAAACGGAGCTCGTCGGGTGCGCAGCGCGTGAGGTCGATCCTGGTCGCTGCGACGCGGGCACCTTCGTCCAGCATCGTGCGGTCCGTGTAGACGACGACGTCGGCTCGGGCGAGGAGCTCCGACCGCGCGAGCAGCTTGACCGTTACTTCGGGGCCTATGCCGTTGGGGTCGCCTAGCAGGAGCGCGAGACGCGGCCGCCGCCGCACACCAGGCGATGCCGTCTCAGTCGACACGGATGTTCGCCGTCTTGATGAGCTTGCCGAAGCGCTCGTACTCGTCCCGATTCATTTTCGTGAACTGGTCCACCGTGAGCTTGCCGGGCTCGCCGCCCAAGCCCTTGAGACGAGCCTGCACGTCGGGCGACGCGAGCGCCTTGTCGAGCTCCGCGTGGAGCTGATCGACAATCGCCTTGGGCGTGCCGCCGGTGACGAAGAGGCCGTACCAGGTCGTCATCTCGGCCGCGGGATAGCCCGCTTCTGCGATCGTCGGCACGTTCGGCAACTCGGGCGAGCGCGTCGCACTGGTGACGGCGAGCGGCCGGAACTTGCCGGCCTTGATCTGGGACATCGCGGACGACGTCGTGTCGAACATCATCTGCACTTCGCCGGACAGAATGTCGATGTGCGCCTGGCTGCTGCCCTTGTACGGGACGTGCGTGGTCTTGATGCCGGCGGCAAGATCGAACGCCTCGCCGGCGATGTGCTGCGTGCTGCCGACACCGGACGATGCGTATTTGACATCGCCCGGTTTCGCCTTCGCGGCGGCCACCAGGTCCTTGACGCTGTTGTAGGGCGTCGTCGCTCCCACGACGAGCACGTTCGGCACCACGACGACGAGGCCGACGGGCTGCACGTTCTTGAGCGGGTCGAAACCAAGCTTGATCAAGTGCGGGGCGATCGCCTGGCCCGTGTTGGTGGCGACGAGCAGCGTATAGCCGTCGGGCGGCGCTTTCGCCGTCAAGTCGGCGGCGATCGTGTTCGAGGCGCCGGGCTTGTTCTCGACGACGAACGGCTGCTTCATCGACTCCTGGAACTTCTCGGCGAGCATCCGCGCGATGATGTCCGTGCCGCCGCCGGCGTTGGCGCCAACCTCGATCTTCACGGGCCGCGTCGGATAGGCGGGATCGGCGGCGGAAGCCGCCATTGAGACGCCGCCGGCGATGCCGATTGCCAGCAGTAGAGCGGTTGTGCGTAGTGCGTTCATCGAACTCCTCCTCGGCGGGGCGGCTTCCGGATCGTGGACCGCCGTCACGAAGAATCCTAACGGCGCTGCCGATAACGGTCCAATCGTATTTTCCGAAGCTGCGATAACATTATGGTATCGGCGGACGACAGGACCAAAGACAGGACCAGTTCGAGATTGGACCTGGCCCCATTTCCCTATCGGAGTTCCCCAATCAGACCCGGACCCGTTTCGATACCACCGGACTGGCATCTGCGCTCTCGCCTGAAGGCGCGGCAACTCGCGCTGCTGGTTGCGGTTGCCGAGCATCGCAGCTTGCGTCAGGCAGCGGAGCACATCGCGGTCACTCAGCCCGCGGCGACGCGGATGCTGAAGGAGCTGGAGGATGCTCTCGGCGTTCCGCTTTTCGATCGTTACGCTTGGGGGATGCAGGCGACCGCGTACGGCGAGACGATGATCCGTTACGCGCGCGGCGTCCTCACCGACCTGTCCGAAGCCCGGGACGAGATGGCCGCGCTCGCGGCGGGAGCCAAAGGCAAGCTGCGGATCGGCTCGGTCACCGGCGCCGTTCCCGGCCTCCTCGCTCCCGCGCTGGAAAAGGTTCGCCTGGGGCGTCCCGGTCTCAAGGTGTTCGTGCTGGTCAACGCAAGCGACGTTCTCGCCGCGGCGTTGCGGCAAGGCACGCTCGACGTCGCAATCGGCCAGTTGCCGGCCGACGCGGAGCCCGGCGAATTCCAGTGCGAACCGCTGCGCGCCGAGCCGCTGTGTCTCGTCGCCCGCGCCGATCACCCATTGGCGTTGCGCCGCAAGCTCCATGCGAGCTCGCTCGCCGGTCTCACGTGGATCCTGCATCCGCCGCAAAGCGGAATGCGGACCGACGTGGGCGCGGTCCTTGCGCGCGCCGGTTTCTCGCTGCCGGGGGACGTGATCGAAACCGTGTCGATCGTTGCCACGCTCGCGCTTCTGCAGGGCAGCGACGCGATCTCCGTGTTGCCTGCCGACCTTGCGCTCCATTACGCGACGTTCGGACTTCTCGCGCGGCTGCCGCTCGAGCTGCCGGAAGTAGGAAGCGCGACCGAGCTCCTTACGCGTGCGAACCGCCGGCTGGCGCCCGCGGCCCAGGATTTCGTGGCGGCGTTGCGGAGCCTTGCGGCTCGTTCGGCGCATAAGCCCGCCGCGAAGACTGCAGCTTCCCCCGCTTCTCGTGCAGGCATGCGAGCCAGAGGTGCAGCAAGGCGATGACGTAGAGGAACGCAGGGACGAACCACAGGTTGTCGAGGAGGGCGATGAGCGGACCGCCCGCCAGCACGACCGCGAACGGTCCATGCCTGAAGTACCAGCGAGCGGCTCTCCATGCGAGCAGCACGATCAGAGCCGCGTGAAGCGCGAGCGCGACGATGCCGGGAACGAGCCAGGGATGAACACCGCGAAAGGGAAGCACGCTGTCGGGCGCAGCCAGGTCGGTTCCCGCGATCAAGGCAGCCGCGATTGCGCTCCACAGGAGCACGAAGCCGCCGAAATACAGCATGACCATCGATCGCGGCGACGGCCTTGGTTGCATGGCAAGCCCTCGGTGCACGAACTCGACGCCATGATAGCGCTCGCCACGCCCTGCGGAAGTCGGAGAAATCCTACGGACCGAGCACCGGCGCCCTGGCAGAGCGCTCCACGACGGAGGTCAACCCCTGACGAGCTCGGCGACGACTCGGCGCACTTCGCTTGGCAGGAACGGCTTCTCGATGACCGGCCGTCCGCTGTCGTTGACGAACTCCCGCAACGCCGTGGTCAGCGTGTCGCCCGTGACGAACACCACGCGCGCAATCCGGCCGGGCCAGCGCTTGGCGATCTCCCGGTACAGCGCGCGCCCGTCGAGGTCCGGCATGCGAATGTCGGTCAGGATGACGTCGTAGTTCTCGGCGGCAAGCCGGTCCAGCGCTTCCCTGCCCGAGGACGCGGTGACGACATGGTGCTCGGCGCTCGTCAGTATCTCGGCCAGCGCGTCGCGGATCTCCGGCTCGTCGTCGACCACGAGGATCGTGCGGTGGCTCGCGCTCGGCTGCGGGAGCGTTCGAGTGTCGCCGCGAGCCGCCTCGATGGCGCCCGCCGGCAGCGCGACGGTGAATTGGGCGCCGCCCTGGGGCGGGCAGTCGACGGTGATCGTGCCGCCGTGCGCTTCGACAATGCCGAGGCTCACGGCCAGCCCGACGCCGGTGCCGATCCCGGTAGGCTTGGTCGTGAAATAGGGCTCGAACACGCGCGCGCGCAAATGTTCGGGAATGCCCGCTCCGTTGTCCGCGACCTTGACGGAAACCATACCCGCTCCGGCATCGAAGCGGCTCGTCACAACGATTCGCCGCGCGCCGGGACTCTCCTGCAGCGATTGTTGCGCGTTGATGATCAGGTTGAGAAGCACCTGGTGCAGCTGGTCGGCATCGGCCAGGATCAGCGGAATGTCGTCGGCCAGATCGAGCGAGACCTCGATGCTGCTCGTGCGGATCGCGTAGCTTGCGATGTCGAGCGCCGCGGTGACGACTTCGTTGATCGCGACCGGCCCGCGCTCGGGTTGCTGCTGGCGAGCCATGGCGAGAAACGTGCGGACGATCCGCGCGCAGCGTTCGGCGGCAGTGCGGATCTTGAGCGCCGCGACCTGCGTCGCCGAGTCGCCCTGCTCCTCGAGCAGCACCGCGCGCGCGACGACGACCGACAGCGGATTGTTGAGCTCGTGCGCAACGCCGGCCAGGAGCGATCCCAACGCGGCGAGCTTCTCGCGCTGATACAGCGATTCGCGCTGGCGCGCAAGCTGCTCGGCCGATCGCTTCTTCTCGGTGATGTCGCGCGCGATGATCAGCACGTGGGGCTTCCCCTGGTACTGCATGGGGATCCCGTGCACTTCGAGCTCGAACGGCGAGCCGTCCCTCTTCTGCTCGGTCACTTCCGAGTGCAGCGACTCGCCGACGATCGCCACCTGCAGGAACTCGGGTCGATCGGAGAGGCCGGCCCAGCTCCTCGCTGGCAGCACGGAAATCTCGTCGTCGCTATAGCCGTACATCCGCCACAGCGCCGGATTGGTGTCGACGACCTCGCCGGCGGCGCTGCACAGCGCGAGGCCGTCGATCGACGCATTGAACATCGCACGATACTGCTCTTCGCTCGCCCGCAGCGCTTCTTCCGCTTGCTTGCGGTCGGTGATGTCGCGCGCGAGCGCCAGGATCCGGTCCTCGCCGCCGATGGTCACGCGCTTGCCGAACACTTCGTGCCAGCGCAGAACGCCGTCCTTGCTCCTGCCGTGCCACTCGACGCGCAGCTGCTCGCCGGATACGGCCCGCGCGAAAAGCTCCATCGCGCCTTCCTGCGTATACGGATGGACACCCGAGCCGAGCGTGCCGAGATCGATCCGCCGGAATTCGTCCCGCGTGAAACCGAACGCCGCGCAGGCGCGTGGGTTGGCGTCGACGATTCCTGCGGTCTCGATGTCGATGACGAAGATCGCGTCCTCGGCGGCATCGAAGATCGCGCGGTAGGAAGCCTCCGACACGCGGAGCGCCTCGTCGGCGCGCTTGCGCTCCTCGATGTCCTCGGAGATCGCGAACGCCATCGCGTCGAACGCGCGCGACAGGCGCGCGAGCTCGTCGCCGCCGCGCAACCCGCTTCGCGCCGAGAGATTGCCCTCCGCGAGCTGCTCCGCGGCGTGCACGAGGCGCGCGGTGCGGCGCGTCAGCAGGAAGTGGAATACCAGCCACATCGCAAGCGCGAGCGCCGTGACCCAACCGGCCCAATAGAGCGATTGCGTCAGCACCTGCGCGCGCGCTTCGGCCTTGTAGTGCTTGAGGTCGTACGCGAGGTAAAGGCTGCCGGTGCGCGTGGGCCGGAGCACGTCGCGCTCTCCCCCCATCAGGATCCCCGCATACCCCAGTAGCTCGTTGCCTCTCGGGTCGAGTGTCATGCCGGCGCGCCGCTCGCGAATGGCCGCCGCGACCGGCTGCAGCGCGAATTGCGGAAGTACGTTGGCGATTTGCTGGCCGACCCATGCGCGCCGGGTCGCCTCGATCACCGTGTTGTTGTCGTCGGTGAGTGCGGCGACCGTCACTTCGTGGTTGTGCGCAAGAACCGCGATCTCGTGCTGCGCGGCCGCGACGTCTCCCTTGAGCAACAGGTATTCGAGCGTGCTCTGCAGTCGCGAGAGCTCCTGCGTAAGCCGCTTGCGGCTGTCCTCCTCAGCACCCCGCTCCGCCTGGGGCACGTGATACAGCAGGTTGACCGTGCTCAGTATCGCGACGAATCCGAGCAGGATCAGCGGGACCGTGAGCTTGAGGGTCGCAGGCAGGCGCATTAGATGTGGGCCCCCACGCTGGCGGCCTCGTTCGTGCACTCGGCCTCCCTCACTTCGGCATCTCCTCGAGCGGACCCGGCGCCAGCACCTCCTCGATCTTGACCGGCTCGCGCAGCAGCTTGCCGTCGACCATCAGCCTCATCAGCTTGCCGCCGGTCGTCGCAAGCTGCGGCGCGCTGCCGCCGATCATCCTGAGATTCTCGTCGCGCGTCGGGACGTGAAGACCCTTCTGGGCCGCGAGGAACTGCTCGCCGCTGATCTGCTGGCGCTTGCCCATCCGCGCGGCCGCATCCACCGGGTCGCGCGCCATGTAGTCGGTTGCACGGAACCAGCCCGTCAGCAGCGCCTCGACCGCCTTGGGCTGCTTGCTGATCACGGGCGCGCGGACAGCGACCAGGTCGACGATCTCCCCGGGGATCTGCGTGCTGTCGAAGAGCATCGTCGCGCCCATCTTCAAAAACTGGCCGCGATAGGGATCGAAGGTGACCGCGCCGTCGACCTTGCCGGCCTCGAACGCCTTCGGCTGCTCGTTGGATTCGAGGTGCACGACGTTGACGTCGCTCGCCTGCATGCCGTTCAGCG
>Ga0068863_100005130_pt1 | contig 12919 bp, 11 predicted proteins | sample KBSSwiS62_FD_66596 | JGI IMG/M metagenome (GOLD analysis project Ga0068863, IMG submission 66596) | Switchgrass rhizosphere microbial communities from Kellogg Biological Station, Michigan, USA - KBS Switchgrass S6-2 | ecosystem: Host-associated > Plants > Roots > Rhizosphere > Soil ...
AACTTTATCAGGTCGGCTTCTGGGAGAAGCTCCGCGGCCGCTGGCGCGGTCTGTTTCGCGCATGAACGCGTCCTGGCTCGACCGGTTGCTCGAGGCGGCGAATGAGTTCGGAGCGTCGGACCTGCATTTGATCGCCGGCGTCCCGCCCGCCTACCGGGTCAACGGCGAAATCATCCTGGCCGACGAGGATGCCTTGACGGCGGACGTCGTCACCACGATAGCCGAACGCATGCTCAACGATGTGCAGCGTGAAAAATTCGAGCGCGAATGGGAACTATGCATCTCCCTGCTGCATCCGACGGCCGGCCGGGTGCGGGTGACATTCTATCGGAGAAACGGCCATCCCGAATTGAGTTTCCGACTTTGCGGCGATCGGATTCCCAGCCGGGAGGAGCTCGGTTTACCCGCGAAAATCGACGAGATGGCGCGCCGCCCCAATGGCTTGTTCCTCATTACGGGGCCGACCGGCGCCGGCAAGACCACGACGCTCAACTACATGGTCGAGGTCATCAATGCGGAACGACGCTGCAAAATCATTACCATCGAAGACCCGATCGAATACGTGCACGAAAACAAACGCGCGATTGTCGTCCAGCAGGAAGTGCTGACCGACACGCACTCGTTCAATCGCGCGCTCGTGCACGGGTTGCGCCAGGACCCGGATGTCATCGTTGTGGGGGAACTGCGCGACCACGAAGCCATGGCGACCGCGTTGAAGGCCGCCGAAACCGGCCACCTGGTGCTGGCGACTTTGCATTCGCCGAATGTCGCGCTGGCGTTGGAGCGGATCATCGGAGTTTTCGAGGGAAGCGCCCAGCGCCAGATTGTGCTGCAACTGGCCAACGCGCTGCAGGGGATCATCGCCCAGGAACTATTGCCGGCGGTGGACCGGTCAAGGCGGGTGCTGGCCTATGAGTTCCTCATCGCGACCAGCGCCGTCCGAAATTTGATTCGCGAGAACAATCTGCATCAGTTGGAGAATTGCATCCAGACCGGGTCACGGGACGGCATGGTGCTGATGGATAACTGCCTTTATGAGATCTACTGCCGTTGTCAGATCAGTTACGACACCGCGTTGAGCCGCGCGCGCAACCCGGACCGCATCGCCAAACGGGCGAGTCAATCCTGAGGACGTGCAGGTCGTCGGGACAAGCGCGAGAACTTCCCCAAACACCTTTCGATGAACCTCGATTCTCAAACCCGAATGACGAATGACCAAATCCGAAGGAATACCGAAATCCGAATGACGAACAGGCCATTGCACACCAGAGGACCCTTCGCCATTCGGGCTTCGGATTTCTTTCGTCATTTGTCATTTGTCATTCGTCATTCGACAACAGGTTCATGCTCCCAATGCATTTCAAAACGAAATGGGGGCTCTCCATGAACTGGCTCACGACACATATGGCCACCGTGCTCGAGATAATTCTGTGCGCGGGAATTATCGGCTGGGTCTTGTATTGCTGGTTGAAGAGGAGCGATGATCCGGCCAGGTTGATTTCCAAATGGGCCGTCACGGCGGTCATGGGCGGCATCACTGGATGGGTCGCGGCGAAGAACTCCGGGGAGGGCGGCGGCTACGGCGCTGCTTTCATCATCGGAATCACCTGCGCCATTTGCGGCATCGTTCTGGGCATCACCTGGGGAAGTAACATCGCTGATTTACTCGGCAGGCCATTGGGCGGTTTGTACGACGGCGGGGACGCGGAAGTCGTCCCGCAGCCATTTTACTCCATTGCCGAGGCCAAACGGAAGCAGGGTAAACACTTGGAAGCCGTCGCCGAATTACGAAGGCAACTGGCGAAATTTCCGGGCGACTTCACCGGCATGTTGATGCTGGCTGAGGTCGAAGCGGAAGACCTAAAGGATCTGGCTGGCGCGCAGATGACCATTGAACGCCTGTTGACCGAGCCAAACCAATCGCCGATCAATCTGGCGCTGGCGTTGAATCGCCTGGCCGATTGGCAGTTGAAACACGGCCAGGACCCGGATTCGGCCCGCGAGACGCTGCAACGAATCATCGGGCTGTTTCCGGAAACGGGGCAGGCCTACCTGGCCGGCCAACGGATCGCTCATCTGAGCACCGTGGAAATGCTTGCGGAAAAGGCCGAACCGCATCGGCTCAAACTGGGGCAATACGAATCGCGCCTCGGTTTGATGCAGGATTCGTCCGTCCTCAGGCCGCCAGCTGAAGACCCGGCGGCGACCGCCTCGCGCCTGGTCCAGCATCTGGAGCAGTACCCGCAGGACAGCGAAGCGCGTGAGGGCCTGGCGCGGATTTACGCGGGACATTATCAGCGCCTCGACCTGGCGACTGAGCAGGTGGAACAATTGCTGGCCCAGCCGAATGCGCCGGCGAAGCACTCCGTCCACTGGCTCAATCTGTTGGCCGACCTCCAGATCAAATACGCGGGTGATGTCGCGGGGGCGCGTCAGTCATTGCAACGAATCGTGGATTTGTTTCCGGAGTCGGCGGCGGCTGAGACCGCGAAGAACCGCATAGTGCACCTGCAACTGGAGTTGCGCGCCAGGAAGGAGAACCAGGTGGTCAAACTTGGCTCCTACGAACAAAACATTGGACTGAAAGGCCGGCCCCGGTTCAGTGGGTGATCAGTTCGCCGTAGATCTGTTTTTGGATTTCGCTGGCCATGTCGACGTCCGCCGACGCGCCACGGCGCACCTGGACGTTGATCTTGGTGATCTTCGGTTCGCTGTCGTCCAAACTCACAAAAACCGAGGCGTTATCGATCCGCGCTTCCAGGACTTTCTTGATAAGATCGTCGCTCACGAGCGTGCCGTTGCGTTTGAGCACCGCGACGGCAGCCGCCTTGACCTTATCGTAAGGCGCTTCATACCGGCTGACGATGGTGTCCCTGCCCGGCATGCCGAATTTGAGGTCCCCCTTTTCGGTCGTCACACAACCGGCGCTCCAAAACACGAGACCAGTGAGCGCAAGGATTCTGAAGAAATTATTTCGCATGGCGGTTATGCAAACAGATTCGACTCCGTCGTCAAGCAATAACGTCGGTTCATGGCGCCTCACAGGAAGGCTTGACCGACGACGAGGTTCCGTGCACTGTCGGCCCCGCAATGACGACGGCTGTTCCAAACAAGTTCTTTCGAACGCGCGCCATCGCGTACGTTGTCATTCACCCGCGCGGCGACCGCATGTCCTGGAAGGTCGCCGGGAAATATGACCGATCCGGCAAGCAGAGAGGGCCAATCTAACTCAACGAACCCAAGATTTTCCAACCCTGCTTGCCGAAAGGTGAGCAGGGTTTTTTGTTTCCCATGAACACCACACACCCAACCCTGCTGGCTAGTTTGAAAGCGCTGCCGCGCCCGGCGTGGATCCTGTTTCTCGGCGTGTTCCTCAACAAATTTGGCTCGTTCGTCGTTCCGTTCCTTACACTGTTTCTCACGCGACAGGGTTATTCGATGGGCGATGCCGGCCTTGCCATCGGCGCTTACGGAGCGGGACATTTTGTGGCTTCGGGTTTGGGAGGCCACTTGGCCGACACCCTCGGCCGGCGCAAGACGATCGTGCTTTCAATGTTCTCGGCGGCGATCTCCATGCTGCTGCTCTCGCAGGCGCGCAGTTTGCCGGCGATCATCCTGTTGACCGGCTTGGCCGGCCTGGCCGGTGAATTGTATCGACCCGCCAGCAGCGCGTTGCTGGCGGACCTCGTTCCCGCAGATCAGCGCATCACGGCCTTCTCCGCGTATCGCATGGCGTTCAACGCCGGCTGGGCGTTTGGTCCGGCGACGGCTGGGTTTTTGGCCGAACGCGGGTATTTCTGGCTGTTCGTCGGGGATGCGATCACTTCCGTTCTCTTTGGTCTGGTCGCATACTTCGCGTTGCCGCGCGGCGTGCGCAGTCGGCAGGCCGAGAGCAAATGGACGGAAGCGATCCTGGTGTTGCGGCGCGACCGCAGGTTTCATCAGATGCTGGCGGCTTCGTTCGCGATCGCGCTGGTGTTTTTCCAAATCAGCTCTACCTACGGCCTTTTCGTGACGCAGCTTGGCTTTTCCGCCCTCACTTACGGCGCGATTATCTCGTTGAACGGTGTGCTCGTCGTTTTTTGCGAACTGCCGATCAGCACGATCACCCGCCGTTTTCCCGCGCGCCGGGTCATCGGACTGGGATACGCGCTGGTCGGCATCGGCTTTGCGCTGAACGCATTCGCGAATACGGTGCCAGCGCTGGTCATCGCGATGATTGTCGTCACGCTTGGCGAGATGCTGACAATACCGGTGTCAGTAGCTTACGTGGCGGACCTGGCGCCGGCTCACATGCGGGGTCGATACATGGGCGCATTCGGGTTGACCTGGGCGCTCGGACTGACCGTCGGACCGAGCCTGGGCATGGCCCTGTTTCATTCTGGCGCGGCAGTGTTGTGGCTGACCTGTGGCGCGCTCGGACTCGTGGCGGCCAGCATCATTTCCGCCGAGGCCGGAACGGCGGCAGGACTCACGGTGTCACGGCGCGGTCAAAACGCTGCCCCTGAACCGGCATCGACGCGCTCCGAAGTGCAGTAAAGGGACCTGGGGACGCACCGGAAGGGATCGCATTCGAATCCTCGGAGGCCAGGATCGCGCTTAAGTTCCTGCTTTGACAGTTTCCGGCGGATACTCAAAATACGCAGACATGAACTTCAACCGCCTTTGGACGCTTCCGGTCTTGTTTCTTGCTCTGATGCCCGGGTACACGTCGCGCTCCGCTGACGATTACAAGCTCGGAGCGGACTCGATGACGCAGGACGGCGTGCCGCGCGGCGAAGTAATCAAGATGCCCCCGTGGACGAACAGCGCAATCTTTCCTGGCACGCATCGCGATTGGTGGGTTTATGTGCCGAAGCAATACGACCCCGCCAAGCCGGCGTGCGTGATGGTTTTCCAAGATGGCGGCGGTTACGTCAATTCAAACACGAACGGTCAGTGGCGCGTGCCGACGGTCTTCGACAATCTTATCGCTCAGAAGGAAATGCCGGTGACCCTCGGCATTTTCATCAATCCAGGCACGATTCCGCCTGCGGGGGAAGGAGATCGCGGGCGCAGCAACCGGAGTTTTGAATACGATTCGCTCGGCGACCAATATGCGCGCTTTCTGCTCGAAGAAATTCTGCCTGAGGTCGGGAAGAAATATAATCTGACCAAAGACCCGGAGGGTCGCGCGATCGCCGGCATCAGTTCGGGTGCGATCTGCGCCTGGACCGTGGCCTGGGAGCGGCCGAACGAATTTCGCAAAGTACTCAGCGCCGTCGGCAGTTTCACAAATATTCGAGGCGGCCACAACTACCAGGCCATGATCCGCAAGACGGAGAAGAAACCAATTCGCATCTTTCTGCAGGACGGCGCGAACGACCTCGACAATCTCCACGGCAACTGGCCGCTGGCGAACCAGGAAATGGCCGCCGCGCTGAAGTTCATGGGATACGACTACAAGTTTGAGTTCGGGACCGAAGGCCATAACGCCAAACACGGCGGCGCGATTCTGCCCGATTCGTTGCGGTGGCTCTGGCGCGGTTATTCGCAGTGACCCGTCTTGCTCGAAAGCTGATGAAAACAACGTTCGATTCCGTCGAAAGTGTCGTCGCGGACCTGCGCAAGGGCGCGATGGTGATCGTAGTGGATGATGCCGACCGGGAGAACGAGGGCGATTTAATCATGGCCGCCGAACACGCAACGGCGGAGGCGATCAATTTCATGGCCAAATTCGGCCGAGGTTTGATCTGTGTGCCGACCACCGCCGACCGGTTGCAGCAACTGGGTGTCGAACGGATGGTCGTGCAAAACCGCGAAACGTTCAAAACGGATTTCCAGGTGAGCGTCGATGCGGCGAGCGACATCACAACCGGAATCAGCGCCGCCGACCGCGCGCGCACCATCCAGGTCATGGCGGACCCGACGGCCGTGCCCGAGGACCTGGTGCAACCGGGCCACGTCTTTCCTCTCCGCGCCAAACGGGGCGGTGTGCTGCAGCGCGCGGGTCACACGGAAGCGGCGGTCGATCTGGTGAAACTGGCGGGTTGCCGGCCAATCGGCGTGATCTGTGAAATCATGAGCGAGGACGGGTCCATGGCGCGACTGCCGGAATTGATGGACTTCGCGCGAACCCATGGCCTGAAAATCTGTACGATCGAGGAACTGATCAAATATCGGCGCACGCGGGAAAAGCTGGTCGAACGACTGGAAGTGGTCCGGATGCCGACCGATCATGGTGATTTTGATTTGCATTTATACCGCTCGAAGGTGGATGGCCAGCATCACCTGGCGTTGGTGCGAGGCGAGGTGGCCGGCAAAAAAAATGTCCTGGTGCGCGTGCACAGCGAGTGTCTGACCGGCGATGTCTTTGGATCCAAGCGCTGCGATTGCGGACCGCAATTGCACCAGGCGATGCGCCAGGTGGCGGACGAGAAGCAAGGAGTCATCGTTTACATGCGGCAGGAAGGACGCGGTATCGGTCTCGCGCCAAAAATCAAGGCCTACAAACTTCAGGAACAAGGCCTCGACACGATCGAAGCGAACCGAAAACTCGGCTTCCCGATGGATTTGCGCGAATACGGCCTGGGCGCGCAGATTCTTTGCGACCTGGGTCTGAAAACCATCCGGTTGCTAACCAACAATCCGAAGAAGATCGTCGGTCTCGAAGGTTACGGGCTTGAGATCGTCGAGCAGGTGCCGATTCGCATCAAACCAAATCCGCATAACGAAAAATATTTGCGGGTGAAACGGGAGAAACTCGGGCACTTGATTTGATTCCCGCCAAAACCGCCTCGCGCAAACGCGGCTGGTTTCCGCGGCTGAATCTTGGCCGTCAACGGCGATGCCCGATTATCATGCTGAAACGACTCAGGCAAACGACATTCGAAAGGACCGGCGGACGATTCGCCATTGTCGCCGCGAAATACAATGGTCGTTACGTCGATGCCATGCTGCGGGCGGCAAAAAACGAACTGCGCAGGGCGGGTGCTGCTGGGATCAAAGTTGTCCGTGTGCCCGGCTCCTTCGAGATCCCGGCCGTCGCAGCCAAGCTGGCTCAGGCGGGGATGCCTCCGCTATCGGCGATCATCTGTTTGGGCGTCATCTTTCAAGGGGAGACCAGCCACGCACAACATGTGGGCTGGGGAGTGACTCACGCGCTCGCCCAGATTCAACTGCTGCACAAAATCCCCGTTGTCCATGGCGTATTCGTATTCGAAAAAGAAGTGCAGGCGCGCGTCCGCTGCCTGGGAAAGAAGCATAATCGGGGGATCGAAGCGGCGCGGACCGCTCTCGCGATGTCGGCTGTGATGAAAAACTTGTGAGAAGGTCCTGCCGGCGCAATCTATCTAACCGCCTGGTATTTTGCGAATCGTTCGAACGAGTCGCTTCGGGTAGCCAGAATCGCGGATAAAAACAAAAAAGCGCGGCAACGCCGCGCTTTGAATGAAATCAAGAAGGGGATTACCTCGAGGCGTTGCGAAACCTTCGAAGTCCAGCCAAAATGAGCGCGCCGAGGCTACCCAAAGCGAGCACTCCAGGCTCGGGCACCGCAGTGACCTGGGCCGCGAAATTGGCCAACGTCGCTCCCCCATTAATCGTCATCGTACTCCAATTCCCCGCGCCGTCCTTTTGCCAGAAGTCGTTAAAGCTCGAACCGGAACTGGGCGGGCCGTACAACAAAAGACCTCCGGTCTGGCCTGCGGTGAGGTTTGAGAACTGCACCGTCCAAGTAAACGTATTTGGCAAAGTGACGAGATTACTGGACAAGGGGAAGTTGATGGTCTGGGTGTTGAAACTGAGATTAACCGGTATTGGATCGCTGGTGTACAGCGCCGTTGCGGCAGGCGAATTAGTCACCCCGGTATTGGCATAGAACCGCAAGGTCACATTCTGCGCGCTCGCCGCGGTGCCGCTCAAAAAGTAATAGAAAGAGAACTGGCTTATCGTCCGCTCAGTGCCGGAGAGCGTAATCTGGTCGCCAAACTCCAAAGTGGCCGGAGCTGGAAAATACTGCTGACCGAGGTCAGGCGTATTGAGATTGTCGTAAACGATCGCGGAAAAACTCAAGTTCGGGAGAGAGCACAAACCGACCGAGAGGAGAAGAGCTTTTAAAGTGCGGTTCATATTTCTTTGGCTGCCTGCGTTTTGATCCTCAATACACTCGAATTCTTTTCAAACCGTCAAACCAACCCTGATTCTCTTGCGCGGGAATAGTTTTTAAACACGGATGTCCTTCATTGCAAACATTTTTTTGAGAAATCTTTCATCGATTGGGCGTAGGCCAGATTACTTGCCTGGGTGAGGTACTTTTACGTATTCCCGTTGTCAAAAGCTTCCCGACTATTCGATTTCCTATGAAGGTTCGGGGAGCCGACCGGGCAGCCTGTCTGACAACGCGCAGTTTGCCGCGCGAGGGCAAGCGGCCTACTTGATTTCATGCTCACTGTCTTCGCGCAGCAGAACCAATTCAGAAGCCTGCAAAAGCCGAGGCGTGTTCTCCACCGGCAAGACTGGTTCAATCTCCTGTTCGGTTCCCGTGGTCTCCAGGTCACGAAACTTGCGGGCGCTGGTGAGCACGCGTGATTCGAGCGAGCCGACCGCTTTATTGTAGCTCTCCACGGCTTTGCCCAACTTCGAACCCACATCGTTGAAGTGGCCGCTCAGGTCGGCGATGCGTTTGTAGAGTTCTTTACCCAGATCGCTGATTTCCTGCGCGTGCGCGGCCAGGTTTGCCTGCCGCCATCCGTAGGCAACCGCTCTCAGGACGGCAATGAGCGTCATCGGAGTGGCCAGAATCACCCGCTGTTCTACTCCTTGTTCAAGGAGTGTTGGATCTTGTTCCAAAGCGGCGCTGTAGAAATTATCGCCGGGCAGAAATAGTACGACGAATTCGGGTGAAGGCTGGAATTGTTCCCAATAGGATTTCTTGCTCAACGCTGACAGATGGTCGCGAATCCGACGGGCGTGGTCCTGGAATTTTGCTCGGCGGGTCGGCTCGTCATTGGCCTCAACCGCCTCCAGATAGGCTGAAAGCGGCGCCTTGGCGTCCACGACGATATTCTTGCCCCCGGGCAACCGGACAATCAGGTCGGGTCGCAGCCGCCCCTCGTCCGTGGCGACGCTGAGTTGTTCGTAGAAGTCACAGTGATCAAGCATGCCGGCCATTTCGACGACGCGCTTGAGCTGGATTTCGCCCCAGCGCCCCCGGACATGGGGCGTGCCCAGCGCCCGGACCAGGTTGGCCGTTTCGGAGCGCAGTTCGTTCTGGCTGTCGAGCAGGGTTCTGACTTGCTGATTCAGCCCCTCATACGCACCCACCCTGGACTTCTCGAGTTCTTGAATTTTGAAATCAAATTTTTCGAGAGATTCTTTGACCGGCTTTACCAGTTGATCGATCGCTTGCTGCCGTTTTTCGAGGTCCCCTTTGGCCGTTTCTTGAAACCGTTCGAGAGTGGATTTCGCCAGCTCAAGAAAGGACTGGTTGTTGCCTTTGAGCGCTTCGGCCGAGAGGGCCTTGAAAGCGTCCGAGAGCCTGGTTTGAGCCTCGTTGAGCAGCGCGAGCTTTTCCGCAAACGATTCCCGCTCTTTTGCCAGCGCGGTCGCCAGCTCCGTCCGAGCGCTTTTCAGTTCGGCGATCTGATTTTGCAGGTTGCCGATGTGCGCGTCTTTGGCGTTCAGTTGTTGCTCAAGTTGGGGAATTCGTTTGGACCTTTCCTCAACGGCCGCCCGCCGGTTTGATTCCTCGCGCAGTTGGGAATCGAGCTGCGGCAGGTGTTTTTTCTGCTTTTCCAATTCCAACCGAAGCTCCGATATTTCCAATTCCCGGTCGGCGACGCGTTCGCCGGAAACGGCAAGCTGCAATTCGAAATCCCTCTTGATCCGGTCGGCTACCTGACGAACCTTGCCTCTGACCCAGAGCCCAACAACAGCGCCTCCCAACACGAAGCCTGCAATCAGTGCGATGATGACAAAAGCATCCTTCACGGTGCTGCTTGGTTTTAGTAATGCGCGATCACTTCGATTTCCACGCTGGCCCCGCGCGGGAGGGCGGAGACTTCAACAGTTGAACGCGCCGGAAAGTCCGACACGAAATACTTCTCGTACACCTCGTTCATACGGGCGAAATCGGCAAGGCTGGTCAGAAATACCGTCGTTTTGATGATGTGGGCGAAGGTCAATTTCTGGTCGTCCAAAAGGGTTTTTACATTGGCCAATACCTGGGCGGTCTGCGCCTGGATGCTGCCGGTGACCAGTTTGCCCGTGGCAGGATCGAGCGGAATCTGGCCGGAGCAGAAAAGCCAGTCACCCACACGCACAGCGTGATTGTAGGGGCCGACCGCAGGCGCCGCCTGGGCGGGCTTTATAACCGTCTTCGCGGGCATAATCAGAATCCAAGCCAGTTCTTCGTGTAACGCTTTCGCGCGCCCGGGTCAAGTTGGGCGCTGGCGCGACAGTGGTGCCATTTGAGAGTTTTTGAGTGACACCGTGACGCGCGGCCTGATAGAAATGGGCGGGAAGCCGGTTCATATTTTTCAGCCGGGCTTGAGTGGGGCAAACAATCAGGATCGGAAAGTGAGTATGAACAAATCGAAAGTTTTTGTCGGAACCAGGTTGCTGACCGGAGTTTTCTTCTTGATCGCCCACGTGGTATTTGCGCAAACGGCCGCGCAAATCGAGGCGGCCAAAGACATCCTGGTCAAAGTGCCGGCAGCGGATCTGGCGTCCAAGGCGGCGGAGCTCGTTGCCAACGCGCCGGCCAAAGAGCGGGCAGCCGTTGCCTCGGCGGCTACTCAAGCGGTTACGTCGATCAATCCGGATGTGGCGTCGGCAACCGTCGTGGCGATTTCCCTCAGAGTGCCCGTGGTCGCCCCCGCCGCGGCGGCTGCAGCGGCCGCCAAACTGCCAGATTTGGCGGGAGTGATTGCATTGGCGGCGGCGAATGTGCCCGGTGTGAGAGTGGATGATGTGCGGCCGGCTGTGATTGCAGCCGTGCCCTCGAAGGCAGGCCTGATTATCGCGGCCTTGTCGCGGGCGAAACTGAGTTCTTCACTCAACCCAACCGGGGCTGGACCTTCAGTGGCGGGAGCACTTCGCCCGGCTCATTCCAACAATACAGGGACCTTTTGAACGGGTCGCCAGACATACTCATACTCATCGAGTTTGGCTGGCTTCGCAGTGTTCCCTTGTCCCAAGGATCGTTAATGCTTCATACGAGACGCGGTCAGTGTCGTTTGACAATTGCGGCAGGACTATTTGCAGCGGGCGCGAGGGCGCTGGCCCTCGACGCCAGCGACGTACTGGTTTACAGCTTCGGGCCGGTCCACGTGCGACCCCAAATTGCCGTGTCGGGAAGGTACGATGACAACATTTTCTTCCAGGGGAACAAGTCGCTGCCGGGGGTCCGCCCCGAAGATGATTTTATCACTATCATCAGCCCGGGGGTAAAACTTCAATTGGGCCGCACGGAAGGGAACCACATTCTGTTCGGTTACCAAATGGACCAGAGTTTTTACGCCCAGCACGGGGACGAGGATCATCTGGACCACCTGTTGTCCCTCAACACTCGCCTGGAGGGAAACCGCCTGTCGCTGGAAGGCAGTGATAGCGTGCAATTTCTTACCGGTATCCTGGGCGGCGGGTTTGGTCTGACCGCAACTGGTCAGGGCGTGGATCGAACGGCTTTTCTGGATCGCTACCGGCTGGAATATGACCTCAGCCAAAAAATCAGCGCTTACGTTGAGGGATCACACGACGCAACCGATTATGAATCCGGGTCGACACTTTACGACGGACGGAATCTGCGCGGTACCGGCGGTTTTGCTTTCAAGATCACTCCGAAAATCCGCCTGTTTGGCGAAGGTTACTACGGAAGGGACACGGTGGATCCCAACCGTCCGTTCAATCCCGCCGACCCAAGTTCGATCAATGGCCCTGACCTCGACATTGTCGGAGGGTTCCTAGGGGTCAGTGGCGACTTTCACCCCAAGCTCTCTGGCAGCGTTAAAGTCGGGTACGAATCGCGAAGCTTCACCGATAGTTCGACGGACGACGGTTCTCCTGTGGTTGAGTCGTCGCTGACGGGAAGAATCAACGACAGAACCACGGCTGTGCTGAGTTACTCCAGACACAGTTCGGTGTCGGTACAAGCCCCAGGCCAGTCCTATGCGAGCGATGTGGTCGCCGCCTCACTGAGACGGGTGCTCTCCCCGGATGGCAAACTGGTCGTCAGTCTGGGCGGCAACTTCCAAAACGACGAGTACGAAGACTTCGGCGCATTCGGCGGCCGCCACGATAAGGCTTACCGTGCCAACTTCGCCTTGATTTACAACATCCAGCTTTGGCTCTCGACGAGCGTTGTTTACGAATTCGAGAAGTATGTCAGCAACGCCAGCACAATCATTGACTATGACGTGAATCGTATTACTCTTAGAGTCTCGGTAGGATACTGACATGAAGAAACGCAAGTTATTCCGGCTGCCCCGCTTGGTCGCACTTTGCGCGCTGCTCCTCAGCCTTGGTGCCAGGACGGACGAAAATGCCAGGACCGGCGAAGTGGCGGAGGGAGACCATAAAATTGCCCCGCTGGATATCATCATGATCGATGTTGTCGGCGAGAAGGATTTGAGCAAGGAGTTGCGGGTCTCTTCCAGCGGCACGATCACATTTCCGTTTTTGGGGAGCATCGAAGTCAAAAGCAAAACGCCCGCCGAGGTGGAGCAGCTGCTCAAGGAAAAACTGGGCAAGGATTATCTCGTTGATCCCCAGGTGATCATTACCGTCAAGGAATACCGGTCCCGCACCGTTTCGGTCATTGGCCAGGTCAACAAGCCAGGCGTCATCCCACTGCCGGGTGAGCAAAAAATGGGCATCCTCGAAGCCATCGCCCAGGCGGGTGACCTGGCCAAATCGGCCAACAAGAACCGCATCGAAGTCA
>Ga0068863_100005131_pt1 | contig 12918 bp, 12 predicted proteins | sample KBSSwiS62_FD_66596 | JGI IMG/M metagenome (GOLD analysis project Ga0068863, IMG submission 66596) | Switchgrass rhizosphere microbial communities from Kellogg Biological Station, Michigan, USA - KBS Switchgrass S6-2 | ecosystem: Host-associated > Plants > Roots > Rhizosphere > Soil ...
CCTGGCGATTCTGACATTGCCGGGCGCGCCGGTTTTGCGACCGTACAAGCTTTTGGCGAAATGCGCGCCACTGTAGAAAAACTGGCCAAGGCCTACCCTGCCAATTTCTACACCATTCTTCCGTATGAGAAAGAAAACGGCGGCTATCCGCACGAAAAGGCTGTCGTGGACTGGCTGCAACTCGCCGCCCCTCCGGTCAAGCTCAAGGACATTCGCGGCAGCATCGAAACGCTGCGCACCATCAAGTCCTCCGGTGAACTCGCTTTCCTGAAAAAGGCGATCGACCTTTCCGTGGATTCGCATCTCGCTGCTATGAAAATGATGCGGCCTGGACTCTATGAATATCAGGTAGCTGCCAAAATGGTGGAAGTCCACGCCACGGGCGGCTCGGAAGCCGAAGGCTACGCACCTATAGTGGGCGCCGGTCCGAACTCCACGGCGCTGCATTACGACAAGCTCGCGCGCAAAATTGAAGACGGTGACATTGTCGTGCTGGACGTCGGCGCGCAATACTCCGGCTATTCCGCGGACATCACTCGCACACTTCCCGCCAATGGTAAATTCACCCCGCGCCAGCGTGAGATTTACGAAATCGTGCTTGGCGCGCAGAACGCCGCCATGGCTGCGCTAAAGCCCGGCATGACTCTCTGCAAGTCCGGCGACAAGAGCGTTTACAAAATTTCTTTCGAGTTCGTCAATTCGCACGGCAAGGACCTGCACGGCAAGAAACTGGGCCAGTATTATATCCATGGGCTTGGCCACCACATCGGACTCGACGTGCACGACCCAGGTGAGTACTGCAAGCCTTTGCAGCCCGGCATGGTGGTGACCATGGAGCCCGGCATTTACATTCCTGAAGAGAACCTTGGTGTGCGTATCGAAGACGACGTGCTTATCACCGAGTCCGGGTACGAACTGCTCAGCCAGCGCCTGCCCCGCGACCCCGCGGAGATTGAGAAGATCATGGCCGACACCGCTCGCCAGCGCGCCGGGTTGGCCGCGAAGGCAACTCCTGTTCTCGGTGATTGACTGCCATTGCCACTGGCGAGACACTATTTAGAGAGGAAGGTAGCTGCATCAGGGAAACGTTGTCCCGCAACGCCGCCAGAACGGGTTTCAGAGCTGTTTTCAGCCTCTGGAAAAACAATGACGAACTTGAGCGCGAAACACCCTTCTTCTTTTTCTGAGGCACGCATTGCCGCACGCGTGGCTGCACTGGGCAAGCAGATTGCCCGCGCCTACCAGGGTCGCCGTCTGGACGTGGTTATTACCATGGATCGCGGTTTTGTTTTTGCCGCTGATCTTGTCCGGCAAATTGCAGTGCCGCTGGTTTGCCACTTTGTTCGCGCGCAGGTAAGCGACGTGCAGCAAGGCAAACATGCGCGGCGCGAAGTTTTTTTCACTGGCGCCCGCCCGGAATTGAAAGGCCGCGACGTCCTTCTGGTGGACGCAGTTCTGGACAGCGGCGTCACGCAGGAATTTTTGTTGCGGCGCCTGGCGGAAAGTCAGCCGCGTTCGTTGCGCTTGGCCGTTCTGCTGGATAAGCCGCAGAGCCGTCGCGTCGCCTTGGAGCCCGATTACTTTGGCTTCCAAACCGCATCTAACCAGATGTGGGTCGGTTATGGTTTGGCTGATGCTGTGGGCGCAGGGAGAAACGCTCGCAGCCTGTCGGCAAAGCGCATTTCGGCGTCTAATAAGAAGAGCGGTTCCAGGAGTCGGGGCTTCCGCCCCGGCGGTAGTAGGCGCAAGATTTTGGGGCCTTAGCCCCTGAAGGAACGCATGCAACTTTCGGTACCCAGTTGGAGAGGTAAAACGTGAACCCCAGTTCGACAGCAAAAACGATTTTATTCTGGCTCTCGATCGTGCTTCTAGGCGTCATGCTCTGGAAGCTCGTTTCGGCCAATGGTCAGGCGGCTCGCGAAGACGAGCCCAGCTTCAGCGAGTTTATGGCCCACGTTGATCAGGGCGACGTCAAAGAGGTCACCATGTACCTCTCGCCAAACAGCTATGAGCTGCAAGGCGAATACGCCAAGGCCAACAAGAAATTCCACGTCACCGTTTTCAAGGAAGCCGCGCCCGACCTCACCAAGCAACTACGCGATAAATCGGTGCTCATCAAAGTGAAAGAGGTCCGCAGCGGTGATTGGTTGATCATTCTTCTAAACGCTCTGCCCCTTCTTCTTCTCGTAGGCTTCTGCTTGTTCCTCATGCGCCAGATGCAGGCCGGCGGCAACAAGGCTCTAAGTTTCGGCAAATCGCGGGCCCGCTTGCTTTCCGCTCAACAGAAAAAAGTCACCTTTAAAGATGTTGCGGGGACTGACGAAGCCAAGGAAGAACTCCAGGAAATTATCGAGTTCCTCAAAGACCCCCAGAAATTCCAGAAACTCGGCGGCCGCATTCCCAAGGGCGTCCTCCTCGTCGGACCTCCAGGCACGGGCAAAACTTTGCTTGCTCGCGCTATCGCTGGCGAAGCCAATGTTCCCTTCTTCTCCATCTCCGGTTCCGACTTCGTCGAAATGTTCGTCGGCGTTGGTGCCAGCCGCGTTCGCGATCTTTTCGAACAAGGCAAAAAGAATGCGCCTTGCATCATCTTCATTGACGAAATTGACGCCGTCGGCCGCCATCGCGGCGCCGGACTCGGCGGTGGTCATGATGAGCGCGAACAAACTCTAAACGCTTTGCTCGTCGAAATGGACGGTTTTGAATCCAACGAGGGCGTCATTCTAATCGCCGCCACCAACCGTCCCGATGTGCTCGACCCCGCGTTGTTGCGCCCCGGCCGCTTCGATCGCCGCGTGGTCGTTGCCCGCCCCGACGTCAAAGGCCGTGAAGAAATCCTCCGCGTACACACGCGCAAAAAGCCCATTGCCGACGATGTCGACCTTTCCATCATCGCGCGCGGCACTCCCGGTTTCTCTGGCGCCGATCTGGAAAGTCTGGCCAACGAAGCCGCTCTCTGGGCCGCTCGCCAGAACCGCAAGCTCGTAACCATGGCCGACTTCGAAATGGCCAAGGACAAAGTCCTCATGGGCGTCGAACGCAAGTCCATGATTCTGTCCGACGAGGAAAAGAAAAACACTGCGTATCACGAAGCCGGCCACGCTCTAGTCGCTGCCATGACGCCCGGCGCCGATCCCGTACACAAGGTCACCATCATTCCGCGCGGCATGGCTCTCGGCCTGACGATGCAGTTGCCGACCGACGACAAACATTCCTACACAAAAGGCCACCTGGAAGGCATGCTGGCCGTTTTGATGGGCGGCCGCAGTGCCGAAGAGATTTTCCTAGGCCACATCACCACTGGTGCAGGCAATGACATCGAACGCGCCACCGACATCGCTCGCAATATGGTTTGTGAATGGGGCATGAGTGAGCTCGGTCCTCTGGCTTTCGGTAAGAAGGAAGAAGCCATCTTCCTCGGCCGTGAAATCGCCCAGCACCGCGACTTCAGCGAAGCCACCGCCGTCGACATCGACAAGGAAGTGAAACGCATCGTCAGCGGCGCTTACGACAACGCTAAAGGCATCCTGAATACCCATCGGGACATTCTCGAGCGCATCGCTCAGGCCTTGCTTGAACGCGAAGTCCTCGACGCCAACGAAGTCCGCATGTTGATCGAAGGCACGCCGCTTCCCGAAAAGCCGCGCACTCCGCCGCCATCCACTCCGCCGTTGGCCCCTGCAGCCGATCCAAAGGTAGTCCGCCCCGAACTGCGGCCCGCTCCGGGCTTCACCCGCGGCGACAGCCCGGCCAAAGCCTAAAGATTCAAGCTCCTCGGCTTTTCTCGGTCCGGCCATAGGAGCAACTCACCCGAGCAGTGATCGCTTCCCGGGGGGGAAGCATCTCGGTTGTTATCTTTTAATTCTTCCACGGACGTTTCTCACCTTATCTAAGCAAGTACCCACAAATCTCCGCCCCTCGCCCGGGTGAGGCTCGACGAGCCAATCTCCTAATTGCTTTAGAATCAGCACTTACAAAGCTGCGGAAAAACAAAGGCTTCAAGTCCCTTTAGAGCACCACTTGTGCAAAATCAGGGCGGGGTTCCCCGCCAAAAAATCAGGGCGTGCCGAAGCACGCCCTTAGGGGACAGATTTCATTTGTGGTTTCGCGCCAAAAAGAGCGCAAAACGCCTAGCGAGCCAGCGGCCGCGAATAGATCGGCGACGTGCCCGGACGGCGCAGCGGATAGCCTTGCGGATGCCCAAGCGCCTGACTGGAAGCTGCCGGACGGAACACCGAGTTCACTCGCGTGGCGACGGGATCCATCGAGCTTGCTCCCGACACCGCCGCCGGCTGGGGCAGCCGCGCCGGGTTACCGATAGGGCGGAGGTTCACGGGCGCTCCTCCCACATGGTCGCTAATCGCCTGCAAACGCTTCAAAATCGATTGCCACTGCTCCCAATCCAGCTGCTGCAGAAACGGCCGCAGCCCCTGGATGAACGGATCCTCGAGCAGCGCTTCGCCGTCCGATTCCGGTATGAAGAACCGGTTCAGCCCGACATTCAGCGCCTCGCTGATCTTTTCCAGTGTGCCGAGGCTTGGCGTCATCTGCCCGCTCTCAATGCGCGAGAGGTAGGACCGCGACACCTTGCTCTTCGATTGCAGCTGGCTCTGCGTCATCGCGCGGGATTCCCGCAGCTGGCGGATGCGCTGGCCGATGTTCTCCACCGTTTGCTGGTTGGCAAACTTGTCGGTCGACACTTCCACGCCCTGCTCCTCCACCGGTGGCGCTGGGGGGATCAGGAACTCCAGTCTCTGCGGCAATGCCCGCACACAGCGGCGGCAATTGCCCGTGCGAGTGCGATATTGCACTAACCCGCACGTCTTGCAGCGGATCACTTCCCTGTCCATCTCTAATGAGTTCAAAGATGACTCTTTTTCCATATGTGCGGACACCGGTACTCCTCGCTGACTTTTGTCCGGCGTGCGGATAGGAGAGGAACGTCGGAACGTTCTTTGGGGGAAGGCAGATACTGGCGCGAGGGAGAGTCTCTACCAGCTGTTCTGTAGTGTCAAGATTATTCTTTCAAATTTCCAATTTTTTCCTTGGGACTAGCACTCGGTTTACGCCTGACTTTCGCCTTTTTTCTTCGGCCTTTTCTCCGCAGCTCCAAACACTCACAATTCCTTGTGTCCCTTTTTCACAACCACCACAATCCTCGTGGTCCCTTTGCGAGGAGGGCAACTCACGGATTGTTTCGTATCCATAAACTTCGATTAGAATTACGATTCGACCCAATACTCGTATGCCTTCGACCGAATGGTTCAGAAACACGAACTTGGAACAACGAGATCCAGGCTCAATTTTTCGGGAGACTCGCCCGCGCACGGACGAAGTTTCAATATCTTAGGATTCAGGCCTCCTACTTGGCAGAAAGATACCCAACCGTCGCACTTATGCTGCTCGAAAGATATTTTACCCTGGGCGAAAACTTTGACATAGCTCAAGCCTATGTTGACCAGGCCACCGCGTATCTTTCCCTTGGAGACACTGACAAAGCTATCCTTTCGCTTCAAGCGGCGCTGATCCGGGAACGCACAAATCCCAACATCCGCAGAACTTCCTGGAGCCAATTCGCGATGTTAGTGGCGGCTCGGCGCATGCAGCCGCACTATGAACAGGCCCTAGAGCTTCTCGCGCAAAATCAATCGCAAACGATCTTCCCCGTCGACAAGTTTCGATGGCAGGCTGCACGCGCACTTATCGCTGCTGAGCAGAAGGACGGCCCAACGGCGCGAGAGCACTCCGTCAAGGCGCTCGAGGCAGCTCAACTGGGCCACTCCGGTTTTCGCTATCATCCCAAAGTAGGCTTAGTAGGTCCTGAACTGACGCCGCTTAAAGAAAAATTAGTTCAGTTGTCGAGACTCTGAAGTCGATCAAGGAGGACTAGTGCCGAACCGCGAAGATGCCTGGAACCTGGTCTGCGAATACACCCAATCGGAATCGCTGCGCAAACACATGCTGGCGGTGGAAACCTGCGTGCGCGCCTATGCGCACAAAAACGGCGCCGATGAAGAGACTTGGAGCATTGCCGCACTTCTCCATGACTTCGATTATGAGCGCTGGCCCAACAACGAGCACGCTCCCGACAAGGAGCATCCCGCCGAAGGCGCCAAAATCCTTCGCGAACGCGGCTACTCCGAAGAGATCATCCGCGCCATCATTACGCACGCCGATTATTGCGGCGTACCGCGGCAGACTCTCCTCGAACACACGCTTTTCGCGTGCGACGAACTCGCCGGCTTCCTCACCGCCTGCGTCTACGTCCGACCTTCGAAAAGCATCCTCGATCTAGAAACCGCGTCCGTCACAAAAAAACTGAAAGACAAAGCCTTCGCCAAAGGCGTCAACCGCGACGATGTCCGCAACGGCGCTACAGAACTCGGCATCCCACTCGAAGAACACATCGCCTTCTGCATCCAGGCCATGCGGGAAAACGCGGATGCGCTTGGACTGCGCGGGAATGCTGCAGCATCGGCTTAGCCGTTGGCTAAGAACCGTTCGTCAGGTCTAATATCAGGTCTAAAACCCCGACTCCCTAGGCGAAAGCCGCCTTCACGGACGGGCGATTCAACGACCACACCTGGTCGAGCGCATTGCCGCGCCAAAGCAGCGTTATTGGGGCGAGACCTGCATTTGCGGCACCAAAAAAAAGGAAAACGCCCATCGCCGCGAGCCCGAGCGGAGAGCGCGGATGCGCCAAGGCACTTTGACCTTTCATGAATTGAACTTGCCTTTCTGGTGTACGGCTGCCGTGAAACGGCTACTGCTCAATATGACCTTGCTTCGCAAGCCTTATCCAATCCCGTCTTGGCTATCATAGAGAAAGCCATGCTATCGTCCGGCCAACTGCACGGCTTTGAGATCCTTCTCCTGACGCTGATGGTGTTTGTGGTGTTGTTTGCGGCGCTGGCGCGCAAGCTGAGCACGCCTTATCCCATCGTTCTGGTGGTCGCCGGTCTGCTGCTCAGTTTTATTCCCGGCATTCCCAAAATCGCGCTCAATCCTGATGTCGTATTCCTCGCGGTCCTTCCGCCGCTGCTGTACTCCGCCGCCTGGCTCACCTCCTGGCGCGATTTCAAAGCCAATCTCGTCAGCATCCTTCTCCTGGCGTTCGGACTTGTCGGCTTCACGGTGCTTGGCGTCGCGGAAGCTGCGCACATGGTATTTCCAGGATTCGACTGGCGCCTTGGGCTTGTTCTTGGCTCGGTTGTGGCCACGACCGATGCCATCGCCGCCACTTCCATCGCCAAACGTCTTTCCCTTCCGCGACGCATCGTGGACGTCCTGGAAGGCGAAAGCCTGGTCAACGACGCCACCGGCCTGCTCGCGCTCGAAGTGGCCATCGGCATCGTGGTCAGCGGCCGCACGCCTGCACCTGCCGCCGCTTCGCTTCGCCTCATTTACTTGATCGCCGTTGGCGTCGCCATTGGCCTGCTGATCGCTTTGCTTGTCGAGTGGTTCGAGAAATACCTCGATGACGGCCCGATCGAAATCGTCATCAGCATACTCACGCCGTACACGGCCTATCTTGCCGCCGAATCCGTCCGTGCTTCGGGTGTGTTAGCGGTCGTAGCCTGCGGACTCTATCTCAGCCGGCAGAGCTCGCAATTTTTCTCGGCTAGCGTGCGGCTGCAGGCGTGGGCGGTGTGGGACTCGCTCACCTTTGTGATCAACGGACTGACGTTCGTGATGATCGGTCTGCAATTGCCTTACGTCCTCGCGGGCATTCATGAGTACAGCCTGCGCCAATTGTTGCTGTACGGCGCGCTCTTCAGCGGGATCGTGATCTTGCTGCGCGTGCTCTGGCTTTATCCCGGCGCACATCTGGCCCATTTCATTCGTACACGCTTGCTCAAACAAAATTATCCGAGGCCGTCCGCGCGCCAGATTTTTATCGTGGGATGGACGGGCATGCGCGGCGTGGTCGCGTTAGCCGCTGCACTCGCCCTGCCGGAAGTCCTGGCGAACGGCCAGCCTTTTCCGCAACGCAACCTCATCGTCTTTCTCACCTTCAGCGTAATTCTCGTCACTCTGGTTTTGCAGGGATTGACGCTGCCGCCCTTGATTCGCGCGCTGGGACTCTGCGGCACGGGCGCTGACCTAAAAGAAGAAGAAGAGGAAGCGCGGCGGTTCATCACCAGCACTGCACTGGCCTACCTGGAAGGCCTGCGTGAAAATGACACCGCGGAATTCTCCGCTGTTTATGACGACATTTCGCACCGTTATGCGCGGCGTCTGGCGGCGATGAGCAAGGAAAGTCAGGACAGCGATGAGCTTTCCGGCAAAGAATTGGATCGCTATCGCAAGCTATTGGGCGAGTTGCTGCGCCTCGAACGAAAGGCCGCAGTGCAGTTGCGCAACGACGGCCGCATCAACGATGAGGTACTGCGCAAACTGGAGCACGAACTGGATTTAAGCGAAACCCGCCTGACGCTCAGCTGAGTCTGCTTTCCAAATCTAAATCACGCACGATGGGCCAATAGCACGATGCCCATACCGATCAGCACGCCGCACAGGAGCACAGCGCCGGCCCACACCCGGTTGCGGGTGCTCGACCAGAAATCGGCAGCTGCCGCTGGAGCAGGTTTAGAAGGCCCAATCTGAGCAGTCGCCGCTTGAGCTTCCACCAACAACGGCAGCACGGGAACGGGAACGGATTGAGCCGCCCGCGATGGTGCAGCCGATTGCACGGCCATCCTGGGAAGCTCGTTCTTCCGCTCGACACTACCCACAAAGCAGTAGCCCAGGCGCGGGATCGTTTCAATGTAAGCCGGCTGATCTGGTGAATCGCCCAGAACCAGGCGCAGCTTGTTGACCGTCGTATTCACGTTCGCGTCGTAGTTCACGAACGTTCCCTCCGGCCATAATTTTTCGCGCAGTGCTTCACGCGTCACCACTTCGCCGGGCTTATCGAGCAGCGCTACCAGCGTCTGGAACACTTTCCCAGGCAAACGCACTTTGCTGCCGTCCTTAAAGAGCAGCTCCCGTTGCGTGTCCAGCTGGAATCCGCCAAAACAGAGGTACCTGCAGCCTGGCGTTGCCGAGGCGTTTTCCCGAGCGCGCGCATTGAGCGCCGAACTCGCGGTCATAGGAATACTCATGGGTTCCCTCCGGGCACCCACCGACCGTTTACATCCGCCGAGCCTTTCCAGAATTTGGCCGGCGAATCAATCACTCGCGTGTAGCGACAGCTTGACCAACTCTTAAGAGCCACTTATACTTGACTTGTATATGCAAGTCAAGTCCGATCCCGGCTTTGGCTCACTTCCTGACCTCTCCGGAACCTCCGCCTGTGCGGCTTATCAATTCCGCCGTACTTCCCGCGCGGTGGCTCGGCTCTACGACGCCGCGATCGCTCCATCCGGGTTACGTTCCACTCAATTCGCAATTCTAACGGCAATCGCCAAGCTGCAACCCGTCTCCATGTCACGCGTTGGTGAAATTCTGGTAATCGACCCCGCCACCATCACCCGTAGCGTAAGGCTGCTTCAAAAAGACGGTTTACTGGAAATCGCCCCACGAGGCTTGCGGCGTCAACGCTTACTCACTTTGACGTTAAAAGCGGAAAAAGCTCTCGCCGTTGCTGTCCCGCTGTGGCGGGAGGCCCAAGCGCGTTTTATCGCCACTCTGGGCGGAAAATGGAAGGAATTTCAGGACGAACTGGAACACGCAGCAGAGGTAGCCATCTCGCTGGAAACAGCTGATACCGCGGAAGATACGGCCGCGCCACGCAATTCGCCGCGCAAAAGGAATCCATCTTAGATTTGGCCACGCACAAGGTCCTAAAGCGTCGGGGCGCCAATTTTCTGCTGGTTCGTCTTGTAAAAAGTTTGTCTCATAGGCTCGACTGACCGGTGCTCGATTGTCTCAGAACCGGTTCACGCGGTTGCGCTCTGTTCGCGAAACTCCCCTGCGTTTTCTGCGAGGAATTCGTCCATTGTGACGGGCGGCCTCGCAATCATCCGCAGTAATACATCATCTACCTCACCGCCCTTTCCATTCACGTAATAGAGCTGCAGATCCAGCAGCGCCGTCACCTGCCATGCGGGCATACCCAAATCGAGCATGGATTTGCGCTGCGCCTCCATCGGAATGTCCACGTATTTCACCGGGCGCCCGGAGTGCTTGGCGATCTTCTCCGCAACTTCACTTGCGGTGAGCGCCTCCGGTCCGTTTAGTTCGTAGATTTTCCCCGAATGCTCTTTTCCAACCAGGGTTTTTGCGGCAGCCGCGGCGACGTCACGCACATCGATATAGCTCATGCGGGCGCTTCCCAAAGAACTGTAGAAGACTCCCTGCGCACGGATGCTCGGCGCGTAGTAGGTCACGGTATTTTGGTGAAAGCTGTTGGGTCGCAGAATAGTCCACGTCAGTTTTGTTCCGCGCAGCTTGTCTTCCACTTTGCGGTGCCAACTGGGAAACGATTTGTCGTAGTCGCCAGCGCCAAGCGCGGAGTTCAGCACGACATGCTTGACTCCTGCTTCCACGCAGGCATCGATCATATTGCTTTCCAGTGCGACCAGGTCGGGAACCGGCCCGCACACCAGGTAAACGCTCTCCACTCCGCGTAGAGCCGGCCCCAGCGTTTCTTTTTTTGCGAAATCTGCAACCACCGTTTCGGCGCCCGGCGGCGCTTTCTTCGCCTCCACGGCCGAACGGTACATCGCGCGGTGCTTTGCGCCACTTTTCGCTACTGCCCGCAGCACTTCTCGTCCCGCTGTTCCGCTTGCCCCAGTTACCAGGATCATGGTCGTGTCTCCTGCCGTCCGTTCCGTCGCCTCAAAACGGCTTTCGCTTTACCATGGAAATGCTATAACTGGCGCAACGTCGCCGGAAGTACGCACAATTTTGTAAGCCGGAGCATCCCTATGAAACACCGCGGGGGTAGTCAGAAGAACGACTTTGGGTGTCCGGTTCAGGGGACAATCAACGTCCTGAGCGGGAAATGGAAGGGCCTCGCGGTTTGGCATCTAGGCTTTGCACCCAAGCGTTTCGCCGAGCTTCGCGATCTGCTTCCGGGAGTAAGCGAAAAGGTGCTGACCTCGCAGCTTCGCGAGCTTGAATCCGATGGCGTCGTTCGACGGAGAGTGAAACCGACGGTGCCGCCGCAGGTGACGTATTCGTTGACGAAAGCCGGCGACGAACTCATCCCAATGATGAGCGACCTGTGTCATTGGGCCACGAAGTATCTTGGCATACCCCCAATGCTTCCGATGGTGCGACGCGCCAGGTCCGGCTTCCGGCGACGTGCGATTTAGCTTGCCATGAATGACGAATCGCAGCTCAGGGACTTTGCTTCGCGCTACAGCGCAGCTTGGTCGAGCCAGAACCCGGCTGCAGTTGCGCAATTTTTTGCGCCGGATGCTTCGCTGACCATCAATGGCGGCGCGCCCGCTGTCGGCCGAGTGGCGATCGCCGGTGCGGCGCACGAATTCATGCGCGACTTTCCAGATCTTTGCTTAACGATGGATCGTCTTATCCCGCAGGGCGAAAGATTCGAGTTCCACTGGACGCTCGACGGCCACAATACTGGCCCGGGTGGTTCTGGAAATCGCGTGCGTATCAGCGGTTTTGAAGAATGGAAGATTGGCCGAGATGGTTTGATCGCAGACTCGCAAGGACACTTCGATGCGAAAGGTTACCAGCGCCAGATCGAGCACGGCTATGACGGCTCTAGACGCTGAGACTGCGGAGTTTTGTTAAACTAATAGCGATGTCTTCCCTTACACAAATAGCAGGATTCGACCCTGCGGCAACGCGGCACCCGCGGCGCAAAACGTACGCTGTGAAAGTCGGCCACGTGCAGGTTGGTGGCGGCGCGCCCATCGTCGTGCAGTCCATGACCAACACCGACACGGCCGACGTCGAGTCGACCCTCAAGCAAACGCTGGAGCTGGCCGAAGCCGGCTCGGAGATCGTTCGCTGGACGGTGAATGTGCCGGAAGCCGCGGCGGCTGTGCCTGAAATCAAGAAGCGGCTGCTCGCCGACGGCTGCAATGTTCCCATCATTGGCGACTTCCATTACAACGGACATGTGCTGCTGACGAAATATCCGGAATGCGCGAAGGCGCTCGACAAATACCGCATCAATCCCGGCAACGTCGGTGCGGGCCAGCGCCGCGACGAACAGTTTGCGACGATCTGCAAAGTGGCGCGTGATAACGGCAAGCCCGTCCGCATCGGCGTCAATGGCGGCTCTTTGAATCAAGAGCTGGTCATGGCCAAAATGCAAGAGAACACCGACAAGAATCTCGGCCTCGAATCCGAGGAGATCATCAATCAGTGCATGGTGCTATCCGCGGTGCAGTCGACTGAGCTGGCGCTCGAAACCGGCATGCGTCATGACCAGATCATTATTTCGTGCAAGACTTCGCGGCCCCGCGATTTGATCACGGTGTATCGCGATCTGGCGAGCAAGACCGAGCAACCGCTCCATCTGGGCTTGACGGAAGCCGGCATGGGCATGAAGGGGCTGGTGTGGTCGGCGGCGTCACTGGGCGTACTTTTGTATGACGGCATAGGCGACACGATCCGCATTTCGCTAACGCCACGGCCCGGCGGCGATCGCCGCGAGGAGGTGTATGCCGCCTGCGAACTCCTCCAGTCGCTCGGCCTGCGTTCGTTTTCGCCTAGCGTCACCGCCTGCCCCGGTTGCGGCCGCACGACGAGTTCAACGTTTCAGGAATTGGCGGAACGCACGCAGGACTACATTCGCGAAATGATGCCCACGTGGAAAACGCAGTATGAAGGCGTCGAGACAATGACGCTGGCCGTCATGGGTTGCATCGTGAACGGCCCCGGCGAATCCAAAGCGGCCAACATCGGTATCTCGCTGCCCGGCACTGGCGAGGCGCCGCGCTGCCCGGTTTACATCGACGGCAAAAAAGACGTCACCCTAGAAGGCACCTACGACGA